>Ga0210017_1004546_pt1 | contig 11321 bp, 9 predicted proteins | sample CryGeyCG2014_020_FD_183966 | JGI IMG/M metagenome (GOLD analysis project Ga0210017, IMG submission 183966) | Groundwater microbial communities from aquifer - Crystal Geyser CG08_land_8/20/14_0.20 (SPAdes) (version 2) | ecosystem: Environmental > Aquatic > Deep subsurface > Groundwater | place... | reverse complement strand
ATCAGGTTTCGGAGTTTCTCAAGAAAACCCAAGATACACTCGTCAGTGGCTTTTTGACTGGTTGAACCGGGGGTATTTAGCTGAAGTTGCTATGGAAGGATTTATTGAAGGAGAAAAATTAGGAACAACAAAGATTCAAAAAATAATTTCAAAATGCTCTGGCTAATTGTTACTATTTCTTCTTATTTTCTTTTTGCTATTGTTGTTTTGATTGATAAATATCTTTTGGGCGGACGTATTCCTAGTCCTAAGGTTTATGCTTTTTATGTAGGCATTTTAGGAATTTGGGCTTTAGTTTTAATCCCCCTTGGTTTTTTAATTCCGGAGCCTTTAATAATCGTCCTAAGTCTTTTCGCTGGAGCTATTTTTATTATTTCCTTATTTGCTTTTTTTTACACTTTAAGTCTATTTGAAGCTTCAAGAGTGGTGCCGGCTATTGGCGGATTCTTGCCTTTGTTTGCTTTTGTTTTGACCTACCTTTTTTCTAGCGGGAAAGAGACTTTATCTTTCCCAGAAATAATAGCTTTCCTATTGCTTGTTTTGGGGAGTGTCATCATTACTTGGCAAAGATCCAAAAATATTTCTTTAAAAAGTCTTCAAATTTCAGCTTTAGCTGCTCTATTAGGTGCCTTAGCGTTTGTTTTAATCAAGCATGTTTATTTATTCCAGCCATTTTGGTCAGGCTTAATTTGGATGAGGATAGGCGGATTTTTAGGAGCAGGATTTTTTCTTTTTTCAAAAGAAGTTAGAGAAGAAATATTTATAAAAAGGATTAGTTTTAAACCCAAGACAGCAGGAATTTTTCTTTTTGATCAGCTTATGGGTTCTGGAGCAGGCCTTTTACAAAACTGGGCAATTTTCTTAGCTCCTTTAGCTTATGTAGCAATAATTACCGCTCTTCAAGGGGTAGAATATGTATTTTTGTTGATATTTGCTGTCTTGCTTTCTCTAAAATTTCCTAAAATCCTAAAAGAAGAAGTCTCCAGAGAAATTCTTCTCCAAAAAATTGTTGCTATTTTACTAATTGGTGGGGGATTGACTTTATTAGCTATATGAAAAAACTTTTTAAAAAGATTATTCTCGGAATTTTAGTATTTTTTCTAATTTTTATTAGTTGTCTTTTTATTGGAACACCTCCTCGGGCGGAGAAAATTAGCTGGGGGGTGAATTTTTCTCAAAAACAGGCTGAGCTTTTAGGATTAAATTGGCAAGAAACTTATTTAGCTTTATTGGATGATTTAAAAGTGAAAAACATAAAATTGATTACTCATTGGGATTTAATTGAGCCCGGAGAAGGAGACTACAATTTCGAAGATTTGGATTGGCAGATTGAGAAAGCTGAAGAAAAAGGAGCTAAGCTCCTTTTAGTTATCGGGATGAAAACTGGCCGCTGGCCAGAATGCCACGAACCCGATTGGGTTCGAAGTCAAAAGTCAAAAGTCAAAAGTCAAAAGTCACTATTGGAATATATTGAAAAAATTGTGAATAGATATAAAAATTCTGATATAATTTGGGGTTGGCAGGTGGAGAATGAGCCATTTTTTCCTTTTGGAGAGTGCCCTTGGTCAGATAAAAATTTCTTGAAAAAAGAAATAGATTTGGTAAAATCTCTTGATTATCAAAAAAGGCCAATTGTAATTTCAGATAGTGGCGAAGGTTCTTTCTGGATTACTGCTGCTAATTTCGGAGACATGGTCGGCACAACTTTACATCGCAAGGTTTGGTTTAGAGAATTTAAAACTTATATCAGTTATCCCTTGAGACCAATTTATTACTGGCGAAAAACTCAAATCATCAAAAAATTTTTTGATAAAGATGTAATCTGTATCGAACTTCAAGCCGAACCCTGGGGGCCAAAATTACTCAATGAATCACCAATTGGAGAACAAGAAAAGACAATGAATTTAGAAAGATTTCAAAAAAATATTGAATTTGCCAAAAAAACTGGTTTAGATACATTTTATTTATGGGGCGCCGAATGGTGGTATTGGATGAAAATAAAACAAAATCAACCAGAAATTTGGCAAGAAGCCAAAAAATTATTTTAATATGTTATCTATTATTATTCCAACCCTCAATGAAGAAAAATATTTGCCTTTGTTGTTGGCGGAAATTAAAAAGCAAAATTTTAGTGATTTGGAAATAATTGTGGCTGATGCTGGTTCTGAAGATGGAACATTAGAGATAGCTAAAAGCTACGGCTGCAAAATTACCCCTGGCGGCTTACCAGCTAAAGGAAGAAATGAGGGAGTAAAAGTTGCTCAAGGAGAAACGCTTTTATTTATGGATGCCGATAATATTTATTTGCCAGAAAATTTTTTAAAAAATCTTTTAGGAGAATTTAAAAAAAGAAACTTAGGCGTTGCCTCTTTCCCAATTTATCCCAATGGAAATGGTTTTGATAAAATTGCTTACGGAATTTATAATTGGTGGGCAAAAACAACTCAAAATCTTTTGCCCCATGCCACAAACTCTATTTTAGTGAAAAAAGAGATTCACGAAAAAATTGAAGGTTTTGACGAAGAGATTAAGATAGCCGAAGATCATGGGTTTGCCAGAAGAGCGGCAAAAATAGGCAAATTCGGATTCATTAAAACCGAGCCAGTTTTAACCTCGACCAGAAGATTTGAAAGGGATGGGAGATTGAAAACTTATTTAAAGTATCTTTTAGCCGGGATTTATATGTTAATTTTCGGCCCAATTAAATCCGATATTTTTAAATACCGAGCTTCTGGAGGAAGCGAAGGTGGAAGACGAGGACAAAGTCCTCATCGCTCATAGGTTTAACGACTTGAAAAAGAAGGAAAAATAAGACAAAATAATAATATGCCAATTTACGAGTTACCAAAATTTGAGTTGCCGAAATTGAAAGCCCCAAAGTTTTGGCGGAATCGGTTGTTTTGGCCAATAATATCCTCTATTTTAGTTTCTGTGGTTTTTGGCTTCATTGCCGGAGCAATTTCTGGCAGTTATTTTTATTTTGAAATAAAAGATTATCTTTCAAAGCTAAAAATAGAAATCCCCGAGCCTCAAACCATTGAGAAGATAATTGAAAAAGAAACAATTAAAGAATATCAGCCCCAAACCTCTCAGGAGGAGAAAATTATTCAGGCAGTAGAGAAAGTTTCGCCGGCGGTAGTCAGTATTATTATTACCAAAGACCTGCCTATTTTTGAGGAATATTATATTTCGCCATTTGAAGAATTTTTTGGCGAACCCTTTGAACTTCAAGTCCCCCAGTATCGCCAAAAAGGAACCGAAAAAAAGGAAATTGGTGGCGGAACCGGCTTTATTGTTTCGGAAGATGGCTTGATTTTAACCAATAAACACGTGGTTTTGGATACAGCTGCTGATTACACGGTTTTTACCAATGATGGAAGAAAATTTCCAGCCAAGGTTTTAGCCCGAGATCCAGTTCAGGATTTAGCTATCCTTAAAATTGAGCAGGAAAAAATAGTTGACCAACAAGGAAAACTTGGCCTGAAAAAATTTCCCACCGTTCAACTTGGCGATTCCGATAACTTACAAATTGGCCAAACGGTCATTGCCATTGGCAATGCCTTGGGGGAATTTAGAAATACTGTTTCAGTAGGAGTGATTTCTGGATTGGGCAGAACCATTACTGCTTCAGGTGGTGGTTTGGTTGAAACTCTTGAAGACGTCATTCAAACTGATGCCGCCATTAACAAAGGAAATTCCGGAGGACCTCTTTTAAATTTAAAAGGAGAGGTTGTGGGGATAAATACAGCCACTGTTCTTGAGGCTCAGAATATTGGCTTTGCCATTCCGGTTAATAAAGCCAAAAAAGACATTGAACAAATTAAAACTTTGGGAAAAATTGTCTACCCATTTTTGGGAGTAAGATATGTTTTAATTACGGAAAAAATTCAAAAAGAAAATAATTTGCCGGTTTCTTACGGCGCTTGGGTTATCAAAGGGGAACAAGGCGAGGCAGCAATTTTTCCTGGCTCAGAAGCTGAAAAAGCTGGATTGAAAGAAGGAGATATTATTTTAGAATTTGACGGACAGAAGATTACTACTGAAAATTCTTTAGCCAAAATTATTATGAAATATAATCCTGGAGACAAAGTGGTTTTGAAGATTTTAAGGGGAGGAAAAGAAAAAATCATTCAAGCCACTTTGGGCGAAAGAAGTGAGTAACTTGATTTTTTCAAAATTTTATAGTAAAAAGAAATTGAACTATGAACGGAACTCAAAATTTCACCCACAAAGCCCAAGAGGCAATACTCCAAGCTCAGGATTCAGCCAGGGAAAAAGGCCAACAGCAAATTGATGCCTTGCATCTTTTGTATTCTTTGCTTTCTCAGGAAGAAAGCGTGGTTTTGAATTTGCTTCAGAGAATCGGAGCAGACATTGAAGGTTTAAAAAGAAAGACCAAAATGGCTTTAGAAAGAATTCCAGCCATTGTTGCTCCCCAAACCTTTGGCCAGTTTTATTTAACTCAGGATATGGCCAAGGTTTTAGATAAGGCCAGGCAAGAAGCAATGAAAATGGGTGATGAATATATTTCAGTCGAACATTTATTCTTAGCCCTTTTAGACACCGAGACAAAAGCCAGAGAAATTTTGGACAAGGCCACTTTTTTACAACCGGGCGGCGGGCCAACAACTCTGGAATTTGGCAAATTGGATTACGAAACAGTTTTGAAACAATTATCACTGATTCGAGGAGGCCAAAGAATTACTGACCCAGAACCAGAATCAAAATATCAAGTAGTAGAAAAATATGCCAGAAATTTAACCTCGCTAGCCAGGCAGGGGAAATTAGATCCGGTCATTGGCAGAGAAAATGAAATCCGGAGATTAATGCAGGTTTTGTCTCGAAGAACAAAAAATAATCCGGTTCTAATTGGTGAAGCGGGAGTAGGAAAGACGGCTATTGTTGAGGGTTTGGCTCAAAAGATTATTTCTGGCCAAGTTCCCGAAAGTTTAAAAGAAAAAGAAATCATTGGTTTGGATTTGGGAGCTTTGGTAGCCGGCACCAAATATCGGGGAGAATTTGAAGATAGAGTCAAGGCCCTATTGAGAGAAATTAATCGAGCCGGCGGCCACTACCTTTTATTTATTGATGAACTTCATACTTTGGTTGGCGCCGGAGCAGCTGAAGGAGCAATCGATGCTTCTAATCTTTTGAAGCCAGCCCTATCCCGGGGAGAGTTGAAAGCCATTGGCGCCACTACCTTAAAAGAATATCAGAGATATCTCGAAAGGGACCCGGCTTTAGAAAGAAGATTTCAGCCCATTTATGTTTCTGAGCCCACCATTGAAGACACCATTTCCATTTTGCGGGGGCTTAAAGAGAAATATGAATTACATCACGGAGTAAAGATAAAAGATTCGGCTTTGGTGGCCTGCTCGCAATTGGCCGCCAGATATATTGCTGACCGATTTTTACCAGATAAAGCGGTTGACCTGATGGATGAGGCAATGAGCTCCTTGAGATTGGAAATTGAGTCAGAACCCGAAGATTTAGAAAAATTAAAAAAGGAGATTCAAAAATTGGAAATTGAAAAGGAAGCTTTCAAGAAAGAAAAATCTCTAAAAAAACAAAAGGTAATTGATAGACAATTAGCTGATTTAAAAGAAAAAGCCAAGGAAATCGAAGCCAAATGGCAATCAGAAAGAGAAACCATTACCAAAATTAAAAATTTGAAAAAAGAAATAGAATCTTCTCGCTTTGAAGTGGAAAAAGAACAAATGGCTGGAAACTTGCAAAAAGTGGCAGAAATTAAATATGGAAAAATCCCCAATCTCTTAAAAGAGCTAAAGACAACCGAGAGAAAATTAGTTCGATTCCAAAAAAGTCGGCCTATTTTAAAGGAAGAAGTTTCAGAAGAGGAAGTGGCGAAAGTGGTTTCTCGTTGGACAGGAATTCCGGTTACTCGGCTTTTGGAAGCCGAGGCAAAGAAATTAGAAAAAATGGAAGATATTATTTCTCGAAGGGTTATTGGTCAGCAGGAGGCAATTTTGGCAATTTCCAATGCCATTAGACGTTCCCGAGCCGGAATTTCTGAAGAAAAAAGACCCTTGGGCTCTTTTATGTTTTTGGGACCCACCGGAGTTGGAAAAACTGAAACCGCCAGGGCTCTGGCTGAATTTCTTTTTAGTGATGAAAATGCTTTGGTCAGGTTAGATATGTCAGAGTATATGGAAGAGCATACGGTTTCAAAAATGATAGGCTCACCTCCAGGTTACATTGGTTATGAAGAAGGAGGACAATTGACTGAAAAAATTAGAAGGAGACCCTATGCGGTGGTCTTACTCGATGAAGTTGAAAAGGCCCACCCCAGAGTTTTCAATATTTTACTTCAAATTTTAGAAGATGGCAGATTAACCGATGCCAAAGGCAGAACCGCTTCTTTCAAAAACGCCATTTTAATTATGACTTCCAATGTTGGCTCAGATATCATTGCCAGGGAAGCTTCGTTGGGTTTTGTTGGTGGTGACGAAGAGAAATCTCAAAAAGAATCTCTGAGAGAAAAAGTGATGGCGGCTCTAAAAGAGAATTTTCGACCAGAATTTTTAAACCGGATTGATGAGATTATTATTTTCAATTATCTCGGAAAACCAGAAATTAAAAAGATAGTTGATTTGGAATTAGAAAAAGTGGCTGAAAGATTAAAAAATAAAAAAATTGAGATTAAGGTCAGTGAAGGAGCCAAAGAGTTTTTAGCTGAACGAGGTTTTGACCCCAATTTAGGGGCCAGACCCTTAAAGAGAGTAATTCAGAAGCAGGTACTAGACCCCCTTTCTCTGAAAATTGTTTCTGGCGAAGTAAAAGAAGAAGAGAGGATTATTGTTGATCTTGAGGCTGACAAGATTATTTTCCGAAGTGCAAAAGATCTAATCAAAGCTCGGCCTCAAAGAGAGAAAGTCCCCGTTTAAGCTGTTTAAGGTTCTACCTTAAACATTATGGTGAAAAATGTTTTTAAAATTATAGGTGTTTTTATTTTGGGTATTGGCGGCGGAATCTTTGCTGACCAAATTCTCTGGCCTTATTTCATAGAAAGGCCGCTTTTTTATCAATACAGGTTAGAGCAAAGCCCGGTTTATGTCACCGAAAGAAAAGAAATTACCATTCAAGAAAATATGGCTTTGAAAAATGCGATTGAGAAAGTAGAAAAAACAGTAATCGGAGTGAAGACCGAGACTCAAGCAAAAAAAATCATCGAAGGTTCAGGATTAATTATTACCTCAGACGGTTTGGTGGTTACCTTAGCTGAATTGGTTCCTCAGGGTTCCAATTTTAGTTTTTTTGTTGAAGGGCAATCCGCCAATTTCCAAATTTTAAAGCGAGATTTAAAAGAAAATTTAGCTTTGGTTAAAATTGAAAAAAGCAATTTGCCAATAGTTAGCTTTGCCAATTTGGAAAAACTGAAGTTAGGCGAAAGAGTATTTTTAGTTGGGGTAATTTTTGAAAAAGAAGAGTTATCAAAAATTGTCAACGAAGGAATTATAAAAAGTTTTAGCGAAGACTTTATTAAAACTAATATTTTTGAAAATTATCTCTTAAAAGGAAGCCCTTTATTCAATATCGAGGGCGAAGTTTTAGGATTAAATACCATTGATAAAGAAGGTAAAGTCATTGCCATCCCCATCTCCAAAATCAAAACCTTCGCCGGTTTCTAAATTTTTATCGGCCTTGACTTTTTTACGTTTTAGTGGTAAAAAAATAAAGGTTGTCTCAAATTGAGTTAAGAAAGGAGGTGCATCATGGAAAATGCCAGAGTATTCCTACTGGAGATCGATGAAGGAATTATGGAGATGGCCATTGCCTCGATGAAGCCCGACGGGCATCAAGTAGTCCTGACCGCTCGCGACTACTTTCAAGCCCAAAAAGCTTACCAGCTGGTACTAGAGAAAGGAGCTAATGTAGCAGTTATCGACAGCTCCCCAGTCTATGCTCAGGAGATTGCTACAATCCTTAAAGGAGTGAACCCGGATATCAAAATTGTGGCTTTCGGCTGGTACCAAAAGCCAGAATGGGGTGATGTCTGGGTGGACAAAGCCACCAATCCTGGTGGTCTCGGCAAGGCTGTGACTAGAGTTTAATCAAGAGTTGAGGAGGGATAGTTCCACAAAGAGGGACGTCGCGTTGCGACGCCCCTTTCTTATTTTTTTCACTCAATCTATCTATTTCGTAAATCATTCAGTTCACAATCTTCCGAGGCCGAGCCTCGGAAGATTGTGAGTTATTCTAAAATTGTTTCTTTTATTTTCGTTAAATCCATTTCTTTCAGCCAATTTAGAATATTTTTTCTATAATTTCCCGAGCCAGCAAGAACACCTAAGAGAAATTCGCGTTGCGTTACAGAAGGAAAATTCTTTTTACCAATATAATCTAAATGGCTCGACCAGCGATAAGATTCCAAAAATTCCACCGCCTTTTTATAATTTTTAATTTTGCCCGTTCTCCACTCCGGTTCTAATAAATCAAGAGGATTTAGATGAATATAATATGGTAGGTGGGTGAAATAATTGTCTTGTCTTACCAAAATTGCCTTATAGCTTCCCTGGAATAAAACGCCAGTTCTTTCATTTTTTGCATTAAAATACATGGTGTAGCCTGTGCCTAATTTGTGCAGAAGTTGCCTAATACCATCGTTGTTTTTCTGCCTTAATAAAAGGTGATAATGATTCGGCATTAAACAAAACGCCAGCACTTCCACCAGTAACTTCCTTACGCGATCAATCTTCCGAGGCCGAACCTCGGAAAGTTGGGCGAGCTCTCGTTTTGAATAAAAATAATATGAATTCTGGGCAGGCGCTTTGTCGTTAAACTCAAACAAATCGTGAACAAACCTAAAATAATCTTCCTCGTCTGAAAATATCTCTCTTTTATCCACTCCTCGGTTATAAACATGATATATTTCGTTGTTAATAAATTGAATTTTTCTCATAACTTATAACCTTTATTTATTATTTTATTTTTATTATTGTACCACACAATCTTCCGAGGCCGAGCCTCGGAAGATTGTGAGTTATCCACAGTGGGGAGGGTTGTTTTTTTGTTTTGGGGTTTGTATGATAGGGAAATATGTTAAATTTGGGAAAATTTTTGAATAAGAAGGTCATTTTTATTTTTATTGTTGTTTTAATCCTCGTTGGTGGAGGATTTTTTTGGTGGCAAAAAAGCAGAGAGACGCCGATAGAAAAATGGGAAGCGGCAAAAGTTAGTCCAGAGGAAGATTATGTAGTAAAAGAAACTCCCGAAGGAAAGATAGTAGAAAATAAAAAAATGGGATTAACTTATAAAATTCCTCAAGACTGGATTTTAGAGATTGGGAATCCAACAAGATTTTATAGTCCGGATACTAAATTTAAAGAAAAATCAAGTATTTTTTTAGAAAACGGATGTAAAATGTATGTCTACACAAATTATATTAAGACCGATATCGACACTTTAAAGAACTACAATGATGCAAATTTTTCAAAATTATCTTCAGTGATAAAATTAGATGAATCGTCCGTAATAAAAATAAGTAATTATGTTGCTTTGAGATACAAATACCACGCTAAAAATTTTGAAATGTCTTATATAGGAATTGGCATTCCTTCTAAAGACAAACTTTATGAAATAGAAATCTCTAATCCTACTAATGAAATGGAACATTGTGAGGCGGAGTTTAACAAGTTTTTGGAAACAGTTTCAATTAAGTAAATAGCTCTTTCTTAGTAAAGCGAGCCTCGGCTAGAGAGAGGCGTCTATAGTTCTTTGAAAATAAAATAAAAATTAAATAACCGAAATTAAGTTTTTTAATGGAGAATTGCTTAGCAAATAGGCGATTTTTAAATATTTTACTGCTAATTTTTATAGCAGGATTTTTGGTTTTTCCAAAATTTTGTTTAGCAGATGAATTTGATGACATTAAATTAGAGGAACTGGGTAAGTATTTAGAGTTGCCGGAAAAAGATGCCAATAATTTAATGGATACATTAAGGCAGGTATTTACAACAAAAAGCATTTTGGCCTGGAGTTCGGGCGAAGTTAGCGATGAAGAAACTTCTGTTGCCGTAACATTACAGAAAGTAGTAACAATGGAAGTCTTACGGCATCTGGTAGAAGATGCCCCATTAGAAATGTTAGGAGGCATAATAAAAGAAGCAAAAACTATATTTTGCATAATATATTTCGATCCAGCCTGTCTGCTTGGAAAATTTGAGAAAGAAAGCGTAAAAGAGGCGACAGAATACGGAATGAAGATGTTATTTCAAAACGAAATTAGGGTTGCACCCGGGGCAATAAAATTTAAATATACTTCCTATAAAGGAGGGGAAAGAAAAATTGTTTTACAATATGTGATAATTTATAGACCTGAAAGTGAGAAGAGAGCACGGGTTGCGATAAGATTTTATATGCCGAATTCTATAGAGGCTCCTGCCCCTGAGAAAAAAGGGGATATAACTTCCCTAAACGTACCCGACCTGCGAAAAGACCTCCTTCCTTTTATTGTTGAAGTGAGTGGACGAGTGGAAAAAGATGAATCTGGTAATTATTGGTGGATTGATGAGAAAGGAAGGCGAGTCACTGAAGGACATGAGCCAACATTAACTCATCCCACAGTTAAAATAGATTTCCCACCTACGGTGCCGGATTTGGGGATTAAGCCGCTGAGTTTATGGGAGAAATATTTATTAAAGCCAATTGAGACCACAATTAAAGATGTAGAAATTATTATCACAAAAGTTACTGGAAAATCGCCGAAACTGACCAATGTCTGGGAAGAATTTAAAAAATTTATTTCAAAAATTAAATCTTTCGCACCAGCAGCGATAGTTGAAACTCCGGCAATAGAAACCGGGGCTCAAAAGCCTTTAACTGTGAAAGAGACGGAGGGAATGATTTCGGAGATTGAGAAGATTTTAATGGAAGAGGAAGTTGTTGAGGTTAAACCTCAACAGCCAGAACAACAACCAGAACAAAAAGTAAAGCCATTAACTTTAAAAGAAATTCAGGAAATGTTGGATGATATTTCAGAAAGAATTGATGTAATAAATCAGCAGGCGATGAAATTAGCCGAAGAAAAAGGAGCTAAGCTCCTTGAAGACAAGAAGAAAGAAGAGGTAGAAGATAAAGAGCCGATGGAGCTGGCAAAAGAAGAAGAAGAGCTTCAAAAGAAAGAAGAACTTCAAGAAGAGGTAACAGTGACAATTTGTCAGCAAAGAGCAGGGGATTATCCTCTTAGGAATAAGATTATTTTTAATGAAGTTGCCTGGATGGGGAGTACAAATTCAGCCAATGACGAGTGGATTGAGTTGAAAAATATTTCCGGAACAGAAATAAATTTGACTGGTTGGCAA
>Ga0210017_1004545_pt1 | contig 11322 bp, 8 predicted proteins | sample CryGeyCG2014_020_FD_183966 | JGI IMG/M metagenome (GOLD analysis project Ga0210017, IMG submission 183966) | Groundwater microbial communities from aquifer - Crystal Geyser CG08_land_8/20/14_0.20 (SPAdes) (version 2) | ecosystem: Environmental > Aquatic > Deep subsurface > Groundwater | place... | reverse complement strand
CTTGCCGCCACTTTGCGCCGCCAACTCGTGGGCCATCATTCCGGCGCATAGGCTTTACAACGCGCTTCTTTCTCAACCTGTTTACGACGACACTTTCCATCATGCTAAAAACCTTCACCGCAGCACCGCACCGCGTCATGTTCTTCGGCGGCGCACTGCAAACGCTCTTCGCCATGCTGTGGTGGCTGTTCGAATTGAGCGCGCGTTACGGCGTGATCGGCACGCCCACGGCCTGGCCGCTGTATCCGGCGGCGATTCATTTCTATTTGCTGATGTACGGCATGCTGCCGTTCTTTTTCTTCGGTTTTTTGATGACGACCTTCCCGCGCTGGATGAACGGCGCGGAAATTCCGGCAGTACGCTATGTGCCGGCTTTCGTGTTGTTGTTGCTGGGGGCGGTCGCGTTCTATGCCGGCTTGTTTATCGGCCGTGCGCTGCTGGTGATCTCGGTTATGGCCACCCTCGCGGGCTGGGCGGCTGGCATGTATGCCTTGTTGCGCTCGTTGCTGGAAACGCCCCACCCGGACAAGCGCCATCCGGTCGTGTTGTTCATCGCCTTGCTCCTCGGCTGGTGCGGTGCTGGCCTGTTCCTGGTCTGGCTGCTGACCGACAACCATGCCTGTTTGCAGGCGTCCATCCAGAGCGCGCTGTGGCTGTTCGCGCTGCCGGTGTTCGCCACGGTCGCGCACCGCATGCTGCCGTTCTTCACCCGCAGCGTCGCCGCCGGCGAGGAGGTGCCGCGCCCGTTCTGGCCGTGGTGGACTATTCTGGCGGCGAGCGTGGCGCACGGGCTGCTGCAATTCTCTGATGCCGGCAGTTGGCTGTGGCTGAGTGACATTCCGCTGGCGCTGGCCTCGCTGTATCTGAATTATCTGTGGGGGTTTCGCCGCAGTTTCCGGAATCCCTTGCTCGCCGTGCTGCATGTCGGCTACGCCTGGCTGGGGGTGGCGATGGCGCTGTTCGCGGTGCAAAGCCTGTGGCTGTTGGCGCATCACGGCAGCGGATTCATCTGGGGCTTTGCCCCGTTGCATGCACTGACCATCGGCTGCTACGCCACGCTGATCATTGGCATGGGCACGCGCGTCACACTCGGCCATTCCGGCTTGCCCTTTGTCATCGACACGCCGGTCAAGCTGATGTTCATCGGCATCCAGCTCACCGCAATCGTGCGCGTGGCAGCCGACCTACTGCCATCGCACTCTGCATGGCTCTATATTGCCGCCTCCGCGCTGTGGCTTGCCTGTTTCGGCCCGTGGGTGTGGCGCTATCTGCCCGCCTACTGGCGGCCGCGCGCGGACGGGCAGCCGGGGTGATCAATCCTGACGCGAGGTCTTGCACCAAACCCATGCGCGGCGCACTGTAATCATGCGTTGCCCCCCTCTGTTACACCTGCTCCCCCTGAATTCAACGTCTCATTAGCCTGGCGCGATTATTGCTGGATGCATGTCGGGGGGTATCTTGAAAAAAATTCTGATCATCGATGATGTGCGAGATCGAGCGGCATGGTTGAAAGCCAGTCTTGAACTGGCTGACTTCCACGTTGCCGGCGTGCTGGCCTGGGAACAGGTGGACGAGCACGCGATACAGGCGGCCGGGGCCGACGTCATCATCGTGGATGCCAATGCGCCGGGACGCGATACGCTGGAACAGATCAGTCTGATGTCCACCACGCTGGAGAAGCCGGTGGTCGTGCTGGGTGGACAGAAGGACCAGCAAAGCATTCAGGAAGCGATGCGCGCCGGTGTCAGTGCATATGTGGCGCACACCATTCAGGGCGAGGATCTGAGCGGGATCATCCATGTGGCGGCGGCCCGCTTCCTGGAACACAAACGGCTGCGGGATGAATTGAAGGAAGCCAAGAACGAACTGGTTGAACGCAAGACGGTGGATCGGGCCAAGGGCATCCTGATGGCCGATAACGGCTATAGCGAAGCGGATGCCTACAAGCGGATGCGCAGCATGGCGATGAGTAAAGGCAAGCGCATGGCGGAGATCGCCGAGGCGATCATTCTTGCCAAAGAGCTGAGCACCTGACAGACGATAGGGCGACCGGGTGCACCGATGTGGGAGGGTTGGTGCACCGGAATGGGACGACAGAGGATGTCGTTGCGCAGGTTAAAGAAGCCGGACATATCGTTATCATCATGAATAACAAGGAGTAAGCGTTAATCGTATTTTCTGGCATGACTGTTGCTTAACATTACACATCAACGAATCAACGGCGGTTCGGAAGATTTGCATCAAAGGACAAAGGCGTCCCACTGCGTACCAACGCAGTCGGACGCCTTTTTATTTTCTGGGCACAGATTTCCTCAAAGGAGAATTGGGAATGGACAAGTCAAAACTGGAAGTGGTCGCCGCGAGCTCGCAAGCTCCCGAACAGAACAGCCGGAGGGATTTCATGAAACAGACAGGTGCGGTGTTGGGTATGGCGGGAATCATGTCGATGGTGCCGATGGGAACACGTTCTGCTGCCTGGGCGGCGGGTTCGGATGCGCCGGAACTGAAGGAGGTCAAAGTGGGTTTCATCCCGCTGACCGACTGCGCCTCGGTGGTCATTGCGTCGCTGATGAAATTCGACGAGAAATACGGCATCAAGATCATCCCGTCCAAAGAAGCCTCATGGGCTGCGGTGCGTGACAAAGTGGTCAATGGCGAACTGCATGCCGCACACATTCTTTACGGCATGGTGTACGGCGTGCATCTGGGCATCGGTGGGTTGCAGAAGGACATGGCTGTATTGATGACCATAGACAATAACGGCCAGGGCATATCGCTTGCCAACCAGCTGAAGGACAAGGGGGTCACCGACGGTCCCTCACTGGCGAAGCTGATCAAGGCCCAGCCGCGCGAATATACCTTCGCCCATACTTTCCCGACCGGGACACACGCCATGTGGCTGTATTACTGGCTGGCGAACTACGGTATCAATCCCATTTCGGAGGTCAAGACCATCACTGTGCCGCCGCCGCAGATGGTGGCGAATGCGCGGGTTGGCAGCATGGATGGTTTCTGCGTGGGCGAGCCGTGGAACGCCCGCGGCATCTACGACAACGTCAGCTTCTCCGTTGCCTCGTCGCAGGATGTGTGGCCGGATCATCCCGAGAAAGTATTGGGTGCCACGGACGAGTTCGTGCAGAAATATCCCAACACCGCGCGCGCACTCGTGATGGCCATGCTGGATGCCGCAAAATTCATCGATGCCGAGGCCAACCGGGCGAAGGTTGCCAAGATCATTTCCGCCAAATCGTATGTCAATGCGCCGGTTGAAGTCATTGAAGGCCGCTTCCTGGGCAATTATGAAGACGGCCTCGGCAAGAAGTGGCACGACCCCAATTACATGAAGTTCTTTAACGACGGAAAAGTGCCGTTCCCCTATCTTTCCGATGGCATGTGGTTCCTGACGCAGCACAAACGCTGGGGTCTGCTCAAGGAAGATCCCGACTATCTGGGTGTCGCCAAGCAGATCAACAAGATCGAGTTGTACAAGCAGGCGGCGTCGCAGGTCAAAGTGGCCGTGCCCAAGGATGTCATGCGCACTTCCAAGCTGATCGACGGCACCGTCTGGGACGGCAAGGATCCGAAGAAGTACGCGGCCAGCTTCAAGGTGCGGGCATGATGAAGATCAGAAGCTTCTTCGCGGAGCATCTGCTTCCGCCGGCCATCGGCATCGGCTTGTTCATCCTGGCCTGGAGCCTGATCGCGCAGACCGGCGACAACTTGCCGGGGCCGCTCAAGACCTGGGATTCGGCAGTGGTGCTGTTCAGCGATCCGTTCTACCAGAACGGGCCGAACGACCAGGGCATCGGCTGGAACGTGCTCGCTTCGCTGGGGCGCGTCGGTATCGGCTTCGGTCTGGCTGCGCTGGTCGGCATACCGCTCGGCTTTCTGATCGGTCGCGTCGACTTCCTCAACAAGATGAGCGCGCCGGTGGTGAGCATGCTGCGGCCGGTTTCGCCGCTGGCCTGGTTGCCCATCGGCCTGCTGGTGTTCAACGCATCGAATCCGGCCGCCATCTGGGTGATCTTCATCTCCAGCATCTGGCCGATGATCATCAACACCGCGATGGGCGTGCGCCAGTTGCCGCAGGATTACCTGGACGTGGCGCGCGTGCTGAACCTGTCCGAATGGAAGGTGTTCGCCAAGATACTGTTCCCGGCGACCTTGCCCTACATGCTGACCGGCATCCGTCTGGCCATCGGCACGGCATGGCTGGTGATCGTCGCGGCGGAGATGCTGACCGGCGGCGTGGGTATCGGTTTCTGGGTGTGGGACGAATGGAACAACCTGAACGTCGAGCACATCATCATCGCCATCTTTGTGGTCGGCATCGTCGGCCTGTTGCTGGAGATGATGCTGATCCAGATCGCCAAACGATTCAGTTACTGAGCGGGGATGCCATGAGTAAATATGTGCAAATCGAGAATGTGCAGATGATGTTCGGGACCAAGCAGGGGCCGTTCATCGCGCTCCGGGACATCGACCTCAAGATCGATCCGGGCGAGTTCATCACCCTGATCGGGCACTCCGGCTGCGGCAAGTCCACCTTGCTCAACCTGATCGCCGGATTGTTGCTGCCCACCGACGGCGTCATGCTCTGTGCGAATCGCGAGATCACCGGGCCGGGACCGGATCGCGGTGTGGTGTTCCAGAACCACTCGCTGCTGCCCTGGCTGACCTGTTTCGAGAACGTCCATCTGGCGGTCGAGCGCGTGTTCGGGGCGATGGAAAGCAAAGCGCAGCTCGCGCAGCGTACCAACGATGCGCTCGAACTGGTGCATCTGACACATGCCGCGCAGAAATTGCCGCATGAGATCTCCGGCGGCATGAAGCAGCGGGTCGGCATCGCGCGCGCGCTGTCCATGCAACCCAAGGTGCTGCTGATGGACGAGCCGTTCGGCGCGCTGGATGCGCTGACCCGTGCCCACTTGCAGGACGAATTGATGAAGATCGTGGCAGCCACCCAAAGCACCGTGGTGATGGTGACGCACGACGTGGACGAGGCGGTGCTGTTGTCCGACCGCATCGTGATGATGACCAACGGGCCGGCCGCGACCATCGGCGAGATATTGACCGTCGATCTGCCCAAGCCGCGCGACCGTCTGGCGCTGGCCAACGATGCGAGATATCACAACCTGCGCGGTGCGGTGCTGGAGTTTCTGTATCAGAAGCAGGCCAGGAAAGCGGCCTGATGCGATGGGGCGAACCATGACGAGCATCGACATCCTGTACATCGGGCGCCCCAGCGAATTCCTGCTGATGACGTCGGAACAGATGGATGTCCCGCAGGCGGCCCCGACGTTGCAGCATGTGCTGTGCAGATTGAGGGAACGGGGTGCCCGCTGGGCTTACGAACTCGATGAGCGGCATGTGATATGTACGGTCAACCGGACCCCGGCTACTTTGTCGTACCGCCTGAAAGAAGGGGACGAGATCGGCATCCATTCCAGCAAGTCCATCTTCGAGACCTAACAGGCATGGCGAGTAGCCCTCCTGATTATGAAACTCGCCATGCCTGTTTCCCCCTATCCAACTTTCCCCCGCAAGCGGGAGAAAGGGCAAACGAAAAAGGCGATTTTCACGTTAAGGCATCGCATACGGGCGGCAGAGATTCACACGCAGTGACGGCAAACAATGGATCGCACCCAACGGCGGGCGCGATCCCGGCAGGTAACAACGACAAAGGCGTCGTTTCGGCTCACCCGCACGGGTGGGATCCGGACGGCGCTTTTTATTGAGAGGAGTACGTGATGGCAACAAACAAAATGCGACTGGTGGTGATCGGCAACGGCATGGCGGGCATCCGCACCATCGAGGAATTGCTCAAGATGTCGGCGGACGAATTCGACATCACCGTGTTCGGCGCCGAGCCGCAGCCCAACTACAACCGCATCCTGCTTTCTCCCGTGTTGTCCGGCGAGATGAAATTTCAGGACACGGTGCTGAACGACTGGAACTGGTACGAAGAGAACCATATCACCCTGTACACGGGCAAGACGGTGACGAAGATCGACCGCGTGCGCTGCACGGTCGAGACGGAGGACGGGATCATCACGCCATATGACCGCTTGCTGATTGCCACCGGTTCCAATCCCATCATGTTGCCGGTTCCCGGCATCAACCTGCCCGGCGTGCTGGGTTATCGCAGTATCGATGATGTGGAAAAGATGCTTGCCGCAGCCCAGCCGGGCAAACGCGCGGTGGTGATCGGTGGCGGCCTGCTCGGTCTGGAAGCGGCGAATGGATTGTCGCTGCGCGGCATGGACGTATCCGTGGTGCATCTGTGTGAGTGGCCGATGGAGCGCCAACTGGACAAGGTCGGCGGCGGGCTGTTGAAGGAGGCGCTGGAGAAACGCGGCTTGAAGTTCTATCTGTCGCGCCAGACCGATGCCATCCTCGGCGAGAGCGGGGTCACCGGTTTGCGTTTTAAAGATGGCGAGGAGATCGCCGCCGATCTGGTCGTGATGTCGGCGGGTATCCGTCCCAACATCGCACTGGCCAAGTCTGCCGCCATTCATTGCGAACGCGGCATCGTCGTCAGCGACACCATGCAGACCTACGACCCGAAGATCTATGCGGTGGGCGAATGCGTGCAGCATAGAGGCCAGACTTACGGCCTGGTCGCGCCGCTGTTCGAGCAGGCCAAGGTGGCGGCGAACCATCTCGCCCAATACGGCAGGATGCGCTACGAAGGTTCGTCCGTCTCGACCAAACTCAAGGTGACGGGCATCGATCTGTTCTCGGCCGGCGATTTCAATCCGGTGGCCGGGGATGACGAGCTGTTGTTGCAGGATGCGGCGCGCGGCGTGTACAAGAAACTGGTGCTGCGCGACAACAAGCTGCGCGGCGCGGTGATGTACGGCGATACCGTGGACGGCCCCTGGTATTTCCAGATGATGCGCGACGGTACCGATGTGTCCGAGATGCGCGAGCATCTGCTGTTCGGCCAGACGCACCTCGGCGATTCCGGCCATGGCGCCAAGGCGGGCGTGATGAGCCTGCCGGACACGGCCGAGATCTGCGGTTGCAACGGCGTATGCAAGGGCACCATCGTCAACACCATCATCGACAAGAAACTGTTCACGCTGGACGAGGTGCGCGCCCATACCAAGGCTTCCGCCTCGTGCGGTTCGTGCACCGGGCTGGTGGAGGCGATCCTGGCGAACACGCTGGGCGGGGACTATTCCGCCAAGCCCAGCAAGAAGCCGATCTGCGGCTGCACCGAATACGCGCATCAGGACATGTACAAGACGATACGCGAGCGCAGCCTGAAGACCATCCCCGAAGTGATGCAGGCGCTTGAGTGGAAAACACCGGACGGCTGCCATGTTTGCCGCCCGGCACTCAACTACTATCTGCTGGCCGCCTGGCCGGGCGAATATGTGGACGACAGCCGCTCGCGCTTCATCAACGAGCGCGTGCATGCCAACATCCAGAAGGACGGCAGCTATTCGGTGATCCCGCGTATCTGGGGCGGTGTCACCACACCCGCCGAGTTGCGTTCCATCGCCGAGATCGCCGAACGTTATGAAGTGCCCACGGTACACATCACCGGCGGACAGCGCATCGGTCTGTACGGCATCACCAAGGAGAATCTGCCGAAGATGTGGGGCGAGCTGGTCGAGGCCGGATTCGTATCCGGCCATGCCTACGGCAAATCGTTGCGCACGGTGAAGACCTGCGTCGGCTCGGAGTGGTGCCGCTTCGGCACGCAGGACTCCACCGGCCTCGGCATCAAGGTCGAGCAGATGACCTGGGGTTCGTGGACGCCGCACAAATTCAAGATCGCCGTGTCGGGCTGTCCGCGCAATTGCGCCGAGGCGACCATCAAGGATTTCGGCGTGGTCTGCGTGGATTCCGGCTATGAGATCCACGTCGGCGGCAATGGCGGCATCAAGGTGCGCGTGACCGATTTTCTGTGCAAGGTCGATAACGAGGCGGAGGTGCTTGAATATTGCGGTGCCTTCATGCAGTTCTACCGTGAACAGGCGAACTACCAGGACCGCACCGCGCCGTGGTTAGAGCGCGTCGGCCTGCCCTACATCAAGCGCCACATCGTTGACGACGCACAGGGCCGAGCCGAGCTATACGCGCGCTTCCTCAAGTCGCAGCAATACTCGCAGGACGACCCGTGGCGTGAACGCGCCGAAGGAAAAGAAGCGCACGAGTACGTCGCACTGGCCACCATCTGATAAGGGGAAAACCATGAACTGGATACAAGTTGGCAAACTGGAAGACATACCGCGCCAAGGCTCGCGGGTGGTCAAGACTGCAACGGGCGAGATCGCGCTGTTCCGCAGCGTCGACGACCAGGTGTTCGCATTGAACAACCGCTGTCCGCACAAGGGTGGGCCGCTGGCGCAGGGCATCGTGCATGGCAAACGCGTCACCTGCCCGCTGCATAGCTGGGTGATCGATCTGGAATCGGGTTCCGCCATCGCGCCCGACACCGGTTGTGCGCACCGGCATGAAGTGCGGATCGCCCATGGCGTGTTGTTTCTTGAAGTAGAGGCCGGGGTATGCAAGGATTGAATACGCCGGAAACGATCCGTACCACCTGTCCGTACTGCGGCGTGGGATGCGGCGTGCTGGCCACGGTGGCAAAAAGCGGTGAAGTGAAAATATCCGGCGATCCGCAGCATCCGGCCAATCTCGGGCGGCTGTGCTCCAAGGGTGCCGCGCTGGCCGAGACGCTGGGTAGCGATGGGCGTTTGCTGCATCCCATTGTGGACGGCGAGCAAGTCTCCTGGGAGGCGGCACTGGATCGCGTTGCCAAAGGATTCAAGAAAATCATCGATGAGCACGGGCCGGATGCGGTGGCGTTCTATGTCTCGGGGCAGTTGCTGACCGAGGATTACTACGTCGCCAACAAGCTGATGAAAGGTTTCATCGGCAGCGCCAACATCGACACCAACTCTCGCCTGTGCATGTCCACGGCGGTGGCGGCGCACAAGCGCGCCTTCGGTGCCGATGCGGTGCCGGTTTGTTATGAGGATATCGAGAACGCCGATCTGGTCGTCATCGTCGGTTCCAACTATGCCTGGGCGCATCCGGTGCTGTACCAGCGTCTGGCTGCGGCGAAAAAATCCCGCCCGGACATGCGGGTGGTGGTGGTCGACCCGCGCCGCACGGCGACCTGCGATATTGCCGATTTGCATCTGCCCATCGCGCCCGGAAGCGATGCTTACCTGTTCAACGGTCTGCTGCATCACCTGCGGCGCGAGGACGCACTCGATCTGGCCTATGTCGAGGCACATGTGGAGGGATTCGCCGCAGCGTTCGAGGCGGCACGTGCCGTCAGTTCTATCCCCAAGGTGGCGCAGGTTTGCGGCATCGCCGAGACCGAGGTCGGCGAATTCTTCCGCCTGTTCGCACGCACCGAACGTTGCGTGACCATCTTCTCGCAGGGCGTCAACCAGTCTTCCAGCGGCGTGGACAAAGCCAATGCGATCATCAACGTGCATCTGGCGACGGGGCGCATCGGCCGACCCGGCATGGGGCCGTTCTCGGTGACCGGCCAACCGAATGCGATGGGCGGACGCGAGGTGGGCGGGCTGGCTAATCAGTTGGCGGCACATCTGGATTTTTCCGATGCGGCGAGTGTCGATCTGGTTGCGCGTTTTTGGGATGCACCGAACATCGCACAAACCCCTGGTTTGAAAGCGGTGGAGATGTTTCAGGCCATCGCGAACGGAAAGATCAAGGCGGTGTGGATCATGGGGACCAATCCGGTGGTGAGCTTGCCGGATGCGGACCGCGTGCGCACCGCCTTGCAGGCTTGCGAGCTGGTGGTGGTCTCCGATTGCGTGGCGCATACCGATACCACGGCCTGTGCCGACATTCTGTTGCCGGCCGCAGGCTGGGGCGAGAAGGACGGAGCGGTGACCAATTCCGAACGGCGCATCTCGCGCCAGCGATCTTTTCTGCCGGCGGCGGGAGAGGCGAAGCCGGACTGGTGGATCATCACCCAGGTGGCACAACGCATGGGGTTTGGCGAAGCGTTCGCTTATACGAAACCGGCGCAGATATTTCGCGAACATGCGCGCCTGTCCGGTTTCGAGAATCTCGGCCACGGGCAAGCCCGTTTCCCTCTCCCCAACCTTCTCCCACAAGTGGGCGAGGGAGCAACCGAGTCGCTACGCAAATTTAAAATTATCCGCGTTTTCGACATCGGCGCACTGAGCGAGTTGGACGATGTGCACTACGACGCATTGCAGCCGTTGCAGTGGCCGGTCAATGCGCAGTCACCCAAAGGGACACAGCGTCTGTTTGGGGATGGGAAGTTTCATACATCCAGCGGCAAAGCACGCATGGTCGCGGTCGTACCGCGCCTGCCCGCCGTCGCGACGGATGCCGATTTTCCGCTGGTGCTGAATACCGGCCGCATCCGCGACCAGTGGCACACCATGGCCCGCACCGGCAAAGTGCCGCGCCTGAATGCGCATCAGTTCGAACCGTTCGTGCAGGTGCACGCCGCCGATGCTCAGATGTATCAACTTCAGGACGGCGGGTTGGCGCGCTTGAGCAGCCGCCAGGGCAGCATGCTGGCGCGCATACAGGTCAGCGAAGATCAGCGTCCCGGCTCGATGTTCGTGCCGATGCATTGGAGCGACGCCTTTGCCAGATCGGCGCGCGTGGACGCGCTGGTCGCGCCGATCACCGATCCTATCTCCGGGCAGCCGGAGTCCAAACACACGCCGGTGCGGGTCGAGCCGTATCTCGCTGCCTGGCAGGGATTCGTGTTGAGCCGCTCGCGCCTGGACTTCAAGGAGGCCGGCTATTGCGCCTGTTCGCAGGGTGCAGAATTCTGGCGGCATGAGATCGCCGGCGAGATGTTGCCGGAGGATTGGCGTGCCTGGGTGCAGGCAGCTTTGCCTGCTTCCGCAGAGTGGATCGAATACCGCGATGCGGCGATGGGCCGTTATCGCGCGGCCTGTCTGCAAGATGGATGCTTGCAAGCGGTATTCTTCATCGCGGTCGACCAGCGCCTGCCGGAGCGCGAGTGGCTGGCCAGCCTGTTCAGCCTACCCCGCCTGGCTCCCGCCGATCTGGCTGGATTATTGTCCGCGCGCCCACCGCCGGGTGCGGTCTCCGATACCGGACGTATCGTGTGTGCCTGTCACAGCGTGGGAGAAAAAAACATTCTGAACGCGATTCACACACAAGGTCTGGATAGCGTTGAGGCGGTGGGAAAGTGCCTGAAAGCCGGAACCGGTTGCGGTTCGTGCGTGCCTGAGATACGTCGCTTGCTCATTACTCGGTAATTCAATATTCAGTAATTGAGAAACTCTCGCTTCGCCCATCTGCGGGGCGAGAGATAAG
>Ga0210017_1004543_pt1 | contig 11326 bp, 8 predicted proteins | sample CryGeyCG2014_020_FD_183966 | JGI IMG/M metagenome (GOLD analysis project Ga0210017, IMG submission 183966) | Groundwater microbial communities from aquifer - Crystal Geyser CG08_land_8/20/14_0.20 (SPAdes) (version 2) | ecosystem: Environmental > Aquatic > Deep subsurface > Groundwater | place... | reverse complement strand
AACATCAAATATATAGAGGAGCGCCTTGAGCAGCTTGTTGCTGATAAGAAGGCGGAGAAAATAGGCGACAAGTACAACATAAATTTCACAAAGCTCGGGTTCGGAAAGCTCCTTTCGCAGGGAAATCCCACCCACAAGCTTGTTATAACATGCACACAGGCAAGCGGGGATGCCTCAGAAAAGATAAAGAGGGCAGGCGGGGAGATACTAATGCCCGGCGCATCACTTGCAAAGATGCTGAAGGCAGGACAGCAGCATCCACAGCAGAAGAAGGAAAAAAAGGAAGAGGGGGCAGAGCAGGAAGAACCTGAAAAAGAATCTGAGGATTCTGAAGAATAGAAGGGCAATAAAAAGATTTTGAGCAAAAATGGCTGAAAAAAAACTGCCGGCAATATTCAGTTACTTTCCAGAAGTAAGCGTACCGACGCAAAAGGTAGTGCCGTTCAAGGAAAAACTCAAGTGGACCCTCATAATTCTTGTGGCATTTTTTGTTCTCGGGCTGATACCGCTTTTCGGGCTCGGGCAGAATGCCCTCCAGCAGTTTGAATACCTTTCAATAATACTCGGGGCGGAATTCGGCTCCATGATAAGCCTTGGAATAGGGCCAATCATCACTGCATCAATAATCCTGCAGCTTGTGGTGGGGGCAGGGCTCCTGAAAATTGACATAAACACGCCTGACGGAAGGAAATACTATGAGGGACTGCAGAAAATTCTATCACTGGCGTTCATAATACTTGAGGCAATGCTTTATGTGTATACTGGAGGGCTTGCGCCCAACGCAGGCATTCCAAATTTCGGCATCATGAGGCTGGTGCTGGTTTTCCAGCTGTTCCTCGGCGGGCTTCTGATAATGTTCATGGACGAGGTCACAACAAAATGGGGCTTCGGCTCAGGAATATCGCTGTTCATCGCAGCAGGCGTCTCAAAGAGCTTATTCATTTCAGCTTTATCCCCGATGAAAAGCCCGGCAAACCCGAGCGTCTTTATAGGAAGAATCCCAATGTTATTCAAGAGCCTCATAGAAGGGGACGTGCAGACCGCAGTGCTGATGTTCCTTGCGGTCTTCTTCACAGTTGCTATTTTCGTGCTTGCTGTCTATGTCCAGGCCATGAAAGTTGAGATTCCCCTCTCATTCGGAAGGGTAAGGGGGTATGGAATAAGATGGCCCCTGAATTTCATATACACAAGCAACATCCCTGTGATACTTGTGGCAGCGCTTATGGCGAATGTCCAGCTTTTTGCGCGACTATTCCAGAACTGGGGAAGGCCCATCCTGGGCACTTTTGTCGGGAACACTCCATCCACGGGAATTGTGGCATGGATGAATGCGCCCAACATCGTTCAAAAGCTGGTTACAGGAAGCATGACAGGGCTTGACTGGGCTCACGCGCTGGTGTATATGCTCTTCATGATTGTGGGCGCAGTGATATTCTCAATATTCTGGGTGCAGACATCAGGCATGGACTCGCACAGCCAGGCAAAGCAGATAATGGCGTCCGGGCTTCAGGTGCCCGGATTCAGGAGGGATGAGCGCGTGCTTGAGAGAATACTCGACAGGTACATCTTCCCGCTGACAATAATGGGCGCAATAGCAGTGGGTTTCCTTGCCGCGCTTGCAGATGTCTCGGGAGCGCTTTCAAGAGGAACTGGAATACTCCTTGCAGTGATGATTATCTACCAGTTCTACGAGAAGATTGCGAAGGAGCATGCAATGGATATGAATCCGCTTATAAAAAAATTTATAAAGACATGATTTTCAGAGATTAAACAGGCAAAAAAATTGTGAGGTATGCAAATGAGCTCAATATTTGACCCGGTATTTGTCCCCCTGATAAGAATAAGCCCTCTTCTTGCAGTCGTAGTGCTCTCTCTCTTAATAACATTCATCATGACCATCATCTACAAGTACATGACCAACCAGAAAAGAATGAAGGAGATGAAGGACAAGCTAAACGGCTTTCAGAAGGAGATAAAGGCGGCAGGCAAGGACCAGAAGAGGATGATGGAAATCAACAAGGAAATGATGATGATAAATGCAGAATATATGAAGCACTCCCTCAAGCCCATGATAGTCAGCTGGATACCCGTGCTGCTGATATTTGCATGGATGTCTGCAAACCTCGCATACTACCCAATACATCCCGGGGAAGCATTCAATGCCACGCTGAAATTCGCCCCTGGCGTCTCCGGAAACGTCACAATAAGCTCATTTCCCCAGCTCAGCATAGAGGGCAGCACAACAAAGCCAGTGGAGAACAGCATTGCCTACTGGACCCTGAGCGGGAACGAGGGGAGCTACACCCTGAGCTTCTCATTCCAGAACAGGAGCTATGAGAAGAAAGTGAAGATATCAAGCGGCACGGGCTATGAGAATCCAGTGACAAAGCTGGCGGGGAACATCACCTCAATAGAGATTAGCAACAGGGCGATGAAGGTTGTGAAAATAGGCAATTTCAGCATGGGATGGTTCTGGTCATACTTCATCCTCGCGCTGCTGTTCAACACCATACTCAGAAAGATAATGAGGGTATACTGAATTTAACATTCATCCGCAATCTTTTTAAAGTGGAGATAAAAAAACAGGGTATAAGGAGTTCAAAATGACAGAGCCAAGATTCAGAGCAAGGACGTTCCGAAGGGTTTTTGTAAAGACGCCCGGCGGAAGGAATGTTATTCACTATGAGAAAAGGAAAAAAAGTGCAGGCAAATGCGCGATATGCGGAAAACCATTGAACAGGGCAAAAATGCTTCCCTCAACAAAGAAGAAACTTTCAAAGAGCGAAAAGAGGCCGGAGAGGCCGTATCCAAACCTCTGCCCATCATGCATGAGAGAGGAAATAAAGAGAAAGGCAAGGGCGCAGAGCCAGTAAATATTTCATGATTTCACGCTAAATAATTCAGGAAATATCTCTTCCAATCAAAAGGGAAAGGCTCCTGGCGACAGGTTCCTTGATGAGATTGGAGCGAGGTTGGAAGGGCTATTTCTGAGGATAACAATTTGTTTGAAGGTGGAAAAAATGATTGAAATAGGACAGGTTTGCATAAAGATAGCAGGAAGGGACGCAGGAAAGCTCTGCGCAGTGATTGACACAATAGATGACAGGTATGTTGTAATCGAGGGCGCGACAAGAAGGAAGAAGTGCAATGTAAGGCACCTTGAGCCAATGATAAAAAAGCTTGAGATAAAGAAGAACGCCAGCCATGATGAAGTAATTGCAGAGATGAAAAAAGCCGGCTATGAGATAAAAGAGCCAGAGCACAAGAAGGAGAAGAAGGAAAAGAAGGAGAAGCCGCAGAAGGCAAAGCATGTGCAAAGGGCAAAGACAGAAAAAAAGGCAGAGAAGAAGAAAGAGCAGAAGAAGGCGGCTCCAAAGAAAGAGAAGAAGGAAGAAAAAAAGGAATAAATCTTTTTTTATTTATTCTTATTTTTACTTCTAATAAAAATTTAATAAGGAGAATCAGCCCTGCTTCTGGGCGATTGCCCTTATTGCATCAAGATCAAGCTCCATGCAGCAGACCGGCGTCTCGAGCTGCCAGTTTGAGAGCACTGCGGGGCTGAGCTCGCCAATGTATCCTGCTTTCTTGCCATTTATGAGAACAGATGCAGCCCTGCCTGGGATGAAAGAGGGATGGTCTGACTCCGCCATGGAATACTTTACCCTCAGCGCTGACATTATTACATCCAGAACCTGCTTTATCTTTGTAAAGTCAGATGCCTTATCGGCAATTGCAACAGCAATGGATTTCCTCTCAAGAATCTTGGTTTCTTCTCCTGCATCTGGAAGGAATATTGTTCCAATCTCAAATATCCTGTGGGGGAACTCCCTTGTCTTGTTCTCTGCGAGTATCTTTATCTGCAACGGGAGAAGCCATGGCCTTAGGATATAATATTCCGAGGAAACTGAATTTGCAATCTCCACATAGGAAATCTTATGGTTCATCTTTGTCTTGATGTCGCTGTAGCTGGCAAGGTGGAATGTGCTGGTCTCAAGGAAGCCGAGCCCCGCCATTATCTCCGAAACGTGCCTGTAGAAGACCTCGCTCTTGCTCTCCTCGCCGATTGTTGAGATTGTCGGAAGAACCGGCTCGAAGTTTTCGTAGCCGTATGCAATTGCAATATCCTCTACAACATCAATAGGGTGTATCATGTCAACCCTGTATGCAGGTATTATCGCGTTCTTTCCGTTGTAGCCAAGCCCCATCTTTGCAAGAAGCCGCTTTAATGCAGATTTCTTGAGCGAAAGCCCCAGGAGACTGTTGACATAATTCAGCTTTACAGGAATTTTTGAGGGGGCAAGGTTTGGAGTAAGCTGATTTCCTGTCCTGACAGAATATATTTTCCCGCCCATGTCAGCAAGGGTTGTCACGATAATTGTAAGCGCCTGTCCGACTGCAAGCTCATCTGTGCCTGTAACATCCACAAATATGTTTCTCGTTTTTTCTGTGACTGCAGTGAGCTCGCCGTTTATCACCGGAGGAAAGCTCATCACATTTTCATCTGCATCAACCAGCAGGGGATAGTTCTTTGCCTCCTCAAGTATCCAGGCATACTGCTGCCCTTTCTGGCTCTTCTTCAGAATCTGCTCAAGAGTCAGCCTTCTCCTGTCGCCGAGGGGAACAAATGAGCATGAATCAGGCGGGACTGCCTTGTATAAGAGGGGAAACTTCATCTTGTCAAAGTCATGCACGCCTATGGCAACCCTTTTTCTTTTTCTTCCGTGGGTCTGGTGGAGCTTCTCCTGAACCTGCATAAGGCTCTTTATCGCCTCATCTTTCAGATTAACATTTTTCACTAAGCCGCACTTGATGAATGGCCTTACCTTTTTCACCGACGGGTCTATCTTTACCTTGAGCCCGCTTTTTTTTATGGAATAGGATGGGGGGTTTCTTCTGATTCCCATGAAGCATGAAAGCCCTCTTGCAAATCCCTCGACAGAGAGCATGTCAGGCCTGTTCGGGAAGAGCTCAATCACAAGCTCATCCTTGGTTTCTCCCTCAAGCGCTGTTCCCATCATTGATATTCTGTCGAGAAGAACGCTCTCCGGAATTTTCTTCCCGAGAAGCTTGAAAAGGTATTTTTTTTTGATGTTTATTGTAGGCATTTTGTCCTCATTTGAGCCAGGCGCGCACCTCGCGCAGCTCCTTAAGGTCGTTGCTGTGCAGCTTCCTCAGGTCATTGAGCCCATAATACTGCGAGATTATCCTTGAAAGCCCGAGCCCCCATGCCAGCACAGGAATGTCCCTGCCAAGAAGAGGCTTTACAACCTCTGGCCTGAAGATGCCTGCGCCTCCTAATTCCATCCACTTGCCGTGCTCCTTGTCATAGACATCTATCTCAGCGCTCATCTCAGTATATGGAAAATAGCCAGGCCTTATCTTAACCTTGTCATAGCCCATTTTCCTGTAAAACAATTTAAGGTATCCTATGAGGTTCTTGAAATTGGCATTCGGATCCACAATAATCCCTTCCACCTGGTAGAACTCAAAAAGGTGGCTCCAGTCCTGGGTCTCGTTCCTGAAGCACCTGCCAACTGCGAAAAACTTTGCAGGAAGGTCCTCCTGCTTTAAACTCGCTATTGTCTTTGCAGAAAGGGGAGTTGTGTGGGTTCTTAGCACGAGCTTCCTGGCCTCTTCAGGGTCCCAATGGTAGCGCCAGCCCTTGCTCCCGGTTGTCCAGCCGTTTTCATGAGTCTTAGCAACTCTTTTCACAAGATTTTCATCTGACAGCTTTGCCTTGTCAGGGTTTGAGATGAAGAAAGTGTCCTGAAGCTCCCTTGCAGGATGGTCCTGAGGCGTGAAAAGTGCGTCGAAGTTCCAGAAGCTTGACTGGATAAGGTTGCCCTCCATCTCCTTGAATCCGAGGTCGAGCCAGATTCGTTTTATGTAGTCAATTGTCTCATTTACGAAATGGCGCCTGCCATAATATATTTTCGGCACCGGTGCCTTGACGTCGTATCTCCTGAATTTCTTGAACTGCCATGAGCCGCTCTTTATTATTTCAGGAGTAAGAGTTTCAAGATTGTCCTTGGTGAGGTCATAGCCGGCTATTTCAGAGCCGAGCTCTGTGAGAAGCACTGTCCTTGTCTTCACCATCTCATTCTTGACAATCCTGCTCCTTTTTTTCATTTCATCATAGCAGAACCTGTCCTCGCGGCCCATGGATAAGAATTCAAGCGGAAGCCTGTTGAGAAACTGCTCCTCCAGAGAGCCGCTTTCAAGAATTTCCTTTCCATTGCCTGTTATGCTGAACTCAAGCCCCTTTGGCTTCTTTGAGATTTCTATCGCAAGTTTCTTCCTGAGTATGCCTATGCAGACCTCAACTTCCTGGTCTGAAAGCTTTATCTTGGACTTCAGGGCAGAGACAGTGAGGGGTCCTTCCTTTATTGCCTCAAGGAATCTCCTTTCAGGAAGCCTCTGTCTGAGATAGAGCTTCCCATTAGAATCAGGAATGACAAGCTCCTTTAACTCTTCCTTGATTGTAACGAGCCCCTTGTTCTGGAGCCATTGGACAGCCCTCATCACCTGGACCTCCTTCAGCCCTGTTTTTGAGACAATCTCATCAAAATTTGAGGTATCCTTGAGCGCAGAGAGGGTTTTCCTTTCATAAGCATGAAGTCCGTCTATTATCTCTGCAGTGTTCATAATCTATTCGGGAATAGAAAAATTCTATTTAAATCTTTGTAATAGGTGTTTTAGGGGGCTAAAAACACCCTGATTTTGGGCATTATTATACTTACATAGTAAGTATTTAATATTACATAGTAAGTATAAAAAAGGATTAAAAAGAAATATTTATATATGATTCTACTTACATAATAAGTATATTAGTATTATTTTTGTGTTTTTACAGCAACAGCGGTCCAAAATCGTGCATGAAAAAGGAGAGGAAAACAGCGAAATCCCTGACAAAAACAGGGCTCCTGCTATTTACGAATCTAAAAATGCTCTAAAAAGCAATTTTGAAGAAAAAATTTCTGCAGAGCTAAAAAGTGTAATACAGGAAAAGGCAGAGGAAGCCATAAGGGAGTTCATAAAAAAGTCAGTAAAGAAATACAAGGAACTGCCGCCTGAAAAAATAATTTCTGCATTATCAAAAGAGGAAAAAGAGGAATTCCCCTCATCAATATTCTCTGAAAAGATAAGTTCTCTTGAAGCAATCACAAAATATTTTGCCGAGGAAAAAAAATATTCATACAAGAAAATTTCTCAGATACTCAACAGGGACGAGAGGACAATCTGGACAACATACAAGAGAGCCTCGAGGAAGATGCCTGAAAGGGTTGACACCTCGTCAACAATTCTGATACCTGCGGCTATAATCGCCTCAAGAAAGCTCTCTGTCCTCGAGTCAATTGTTCACTTCCTCCACGCTGAGAAGAAACTCCCACTCAGCAGAATATCACTCATGCTCCACAGAAATCAACGCACGATTTGGACAGTGGAATCCAGGACAAAGAAAAAACTGCTAGGAAATGAATAAGCAAACAAGAGATAGGATAGCGAACCTTAGGAAAGAGATAGCTGAGAAGGCATTCTCTATTGAGCGCTATAATAATGAAAAAGCGCTAATCAGAGAGAAGAGTGAAGCGCTGTATAGAACCTACATTAGAGATGAATACAGCATTGACGAATACAAGAATGAGCTCAGAAAGGCATTCGGCGACAGGGAAGGCAGTGAGTGGCTCTCGGAATACAGCAGAAAGATAGCTGACAGCTATTCCAGGATAGGGGAGCTTGAAAAGAGGATAAAAGATGCAGAGGCAGAAAAAGAGAAGCCGAGATACGCAGCAATACTTGCCGTGCTCTTCCTTGCAATAGGGCTTTTCGCAACCCTTTATGCAACAGGAATACTCAGGCCTGCTGTAACTGGATTTGCAGCATTCAACGGCACAGCAGAGAACATAACAGAGAACATCACAAACATTACAGCGCCGGCTGCAGAAAACATCAGCGCAAACATAACAGAGAATGCAACAGCTCCAGAGACAAACATAACTGAAAACATAACACCAGAGAACATTACTGCAAACCTGAGCGAACTGAACATAAGCCTGCCGAATGTCACAGAAAACATAAGCGAGAACATAACAGCAAACATTACAGAGAACATCACAAATGCAACAAACATCACGCTGCCTGAGAACATTACTCAGAACATCACAGAGAACATAACTGCAAACATCACAGAAAACATAACAATGCCTGAGAATGTTACAATCCCAGAGAACATCAGCGCAAACATAACGCAGAACATAACTGCAAATGTGACAGAAATTACTGAGAACATAACAAACGCGACAAACATAACAGCAAATCTGCCTCCAGTGCTGATAGCTCAGATACCTGCAATTACAATGCAGATGGGCGAATCAAGGGAGATTGCGCTCTCAGATTATTTCACAGACCCAGAAGGAAAGCAGCTTACATACCTTGCGATAGGGGCAGACGGGCTTGCGATAGAAATCAATGACAACACAGCAACAATAACAGCAAATGTGATAGGGAATTATACAATCTGGTTTGCTGCCTCTGACCTTGAGAACATAACATACAGCAACATCGTGAATCTTGAGGTAATGCCAAAAGCCAACATGCCGACATCCTGCACAATAACTCCGATACTGCTCATAGGCACTGATAAAGTCAGCATAAACCTCTCAGAGCACTGCTCAGATGAGGACAGCAGCAACATCACTTATGCATTGACAAATGCAGTTAATGTAAATGCGACAGTAGAGGGCGAGATTCTTGCTGTATGGAGTGATGAGCTGTTCACTGGACTTGGATATGTGAGCTTCACTGCGACAGAGGGCAATTTCACAACCAGAATATCTGTGCTTGTCGAAGTATTTGAAAATGGAGTAAGGGTGCTTTCACAGGAGTTCGTGCAGTCAAAAGCAGAGATAGGAAAGCCAGTGGAATGGACTCACCACATAGTCATAGAGAAGCTTGACAACAGGACAGAAGACATTGAGATAACGCTGCCGAATGACGCGAGGAACATCACCATCTACAAGAAGTACGGGCAGACAGACATACAGGTTACTGATGCAACTGTGAATGCAAACGGCTCTGTGCAGAATGTTGAGCAGTTCAACAGCGGCCCGACTGCGCTTCAGGTGACAGGACAGGCAATAACAGGAAACGCAGTGAGGATAACGCAGGGCAGCGGAAAGCTCGCAGAGCGCTTCATCGACTGGCTCATAGGCATATTCAGGCAGATTGGAAGGATAACAGGATTTGCAGTTGCAGAGCTGAATGCAACAGCTGAAAATATGACTGCTGCAGAAAACACAACTAACATTACCCAGAACTTAACACTGCCAGAAAACATTACAGAGAATGCAACAGCTCCAGAGACAAACATAACGCCAGAGAACATTACTGCAAACCTGAGCGAACTGAACATAAGCCTGCCGAATGTCACAGAAAACATAAGCGAGAACAGGACAGCAAACATTACAGAGAACATCACGCTGCCTGAAAACATTACTCAGAACATCACAGAGAATGCAACATCGCCTGAGAATGTTACAATCCCAGAGAACATCAGCGCAAACATAACAGAGAATACCACTTATGAGAACATAACAATACCGGAGAACCTGACTAGCCAGATTATAGAGAACATAACTCCTGTAATTGTGCCTCCAGCAGAGATAGGGAACAATATGACCCTGGCAATACCTGAAAGCGAGATGCAGTCAGAGTACACAATAACATTCACAACTCCTGCTCCTGAGAAGGCAGAGGGCATTGCAGAGAGTAATGAAAGATACTGGAGCAAGAACATAACAATAAGCTCAGACGCCCAGATACACTACACAAACACAACTGCATACACCAGCATAATAGAGTCAAGGGCTGAGCAGGTGAAGCTCTTCTGGCTTGCCAATGGAACAAGGACAGATGTGACTCATGACGGGAGATTTGGGGTAACGCTTGAAGACACAAATAACAACACTTTGATAGACAGGGTTTCATGGATAGTGCCCCGCCTGAGCAACGAGTCATTCGAGGTGCAGGTTGACATAACAATAATCACGCTGCAGAGCTATCCAATGGTGGGAGGAAACTGGACAACAGAGTTCAACACAACAGGCACTGCAAACCTGACAATCTCCGCATTCAACGGCACAACATACAGCGAAGAGCCAAACGACAACAACGAGACAGAGGACGACCTGAGATTCCTTGAATTAAGTTGCGGCAACTACACTCTGCCATGGGATTCTCTCCTGGCAATAGTCAACGCCAGCTGCATGAACGGCACAGTTGAGAACACCACGCTGAGCTGCGCAGGAGAGGATAGCGCCTATGTTAATTACACGCAGCTCATGGATTCAAATCTCAGCCTGCCTGTGCTTTCAATATTCATAGAAAATTACACCTGCAACTCAACAGCATACTACACAGTGTATGTGCTTACTGCAGGAAAGCACACCCAGGAATTCAGGTTCGGAGACAAGGTTGCATATGCCTACAACATGGCAGGGCTGCCTGTTGTAGTGCTTGAGAAGCCGGTTAACAATTCAATAGTGCACACCGGAGTGCTGCTTAACTTCACAATAACAGGGCAGAACGCATCCTGGTACAGCATAAACTCCAGCGCAAACATGACTCTGAATTCACCATATGACATAGACACAACCAGCTGGAGCAACAACACAGTATACAATGTAACAATATATGCGAACAACTCGCTTGGAGATGTTGGCACTTCCATCTACACATTCAACTTCAACAACTCTGCATACGGGCACTTCGAGCCATACTATGTCTGGCCTTACGAGGACTTTGGCAACACAACTGTGCCATACCTGAAGTTCTTCACATTCAATGCAGGCGTCAGGTGCATAGGAGGACCTTGCGGAGACATAAACGCCACACTGGACCCTGCAGAGATAAACAGGATGGTGGAGGAGGCAATAAAGAGGCAGATAGAATACTATGTGAATAAGCAGATGAGAAACGGGAATCCCATCAAAAATCTAAAGGTGACTGTTGAGGGAATGGTTGTTGCTGAATCAGGGGCAGACAAGGTATCCTATAATGTTTCAACAAAAGTGGAAGAGCAATAATACTTATTAAATTAGATAAATATTTAAACAAAAAGGTATAAAATACTTATTAAGTAAGAAAATGGAAAATGCAAGGAATTTTGGGAATTTGAGCGATGCAGAGGAATTGCATCCTGACAAGGAGAAGGCACTCTCTTTGATATCTGAAAAAACAGAATACCTTTCCACAAAATACGGAATTGAAAAAGACGAAATATTTGATGAGATAGAAAAAAGAAATAATTCAATTCCGCTAAGCGCTC
>Ga0210017_1004542_pt1 | contig 11328 bp, 9 predicted proteins | sample CryGeyCG2014_020_FD_183966 | JGI IMG/M metagenome (GOLD analysis project Ga0210017, IMG submission 183966) | Groundwater microbial communities from aquifer - Crystal Geyser CG08_land_8/20/14_0.20 (SPAdes) (version 2) | ecosystem: Environmental > Aquatic > Deep subsurface > Groundwater | place... | reverse complement strand
AGGCGGAAGTTCGGAACGGGCGTCGAGATACAGGGGCACATGACCCTGACGCGCGAAAATATCATGGAAGCGCCTCTTTTTATCGGAAACTTTAAGAAGCTCGGTTTCGACGTCATAGAGTTCTCCCACGCGCAAAGTTCGGTAAAATATTTTTCGGGAAAACCGGGGAAAATAATCTCTTTTAAAAGAGCGGTGGAAAAAGCCTTTTTGGCTTCGAAAAGCAGGGAAGACATCAACCTTCTGGGGTTAGCCCCCCTGTTCCGCGCCGTCATCGGATTCGGCAAATCGCGAAGGGCCTGAGATCAGCGCCGTTTTTCGGCTTCAGGCGGCGGCATCACCAGGCGCAGCCTGTTCTTGTTGAACCCGAAGTTCTCAAGGAAGAAGTCGAGATTGTAAGGCTTGAACCTGAGGGTGAGAATTCGCATCATCTTGCGTATCAGCGGCTTTTTCTTATGCCCGAACTCGTCATAAAGGCGCATTAAAAGCTGCGCGTGCCCCCACTCTAAAACCCTGTAAGAGAATACGCGGCCTATCGTGTCCGCCACGGCTTTGGTGGATTCCAGTATCTGCCGGTCCTTCTCCTCCCAGGTGAGCCCCGCTTCGTCGAACCTTTCGGTGAATTCCCCGACCTTGGTGACCGGATTGGAGAAATAATGCTCGGGAGGCGGCGCCGGATTATGCTTTATCTTAAGGCCGAATTTTTCCGGCTCGCAGTAAAAAGGAGCTTCGCGGTAAAGGTAAAAAGGGTGCAGGGAATAGACGTCTACGATGTCTTTGGTTTCCTCCACGAATTTTATCGTGGCTTTCACGTCTTCCGGCTTTTCGGTGGGAAGGCCGCCTATGAGCTCCGCGTGATTCCAGATGCCTATTTTATTCGAGTATTCCAGGAACCTTCGCGCTTTCTCTATCGTTATGTTCTTTCTTATGTATTTGAGGAGCCGGGGGCTTCCGGTTTCCACGCCGAAAGTGAGCTTTACCGCGCCCGCCGCCTTCATTTTATCGAGGAGGCGCTCGTCTATGGCCCAAAAATTGGCGCAGTCCACCCAGGACAGACCGAGGCGGTATTTTATCATCTTCTCGCAAAGTTCTTCGGCGCGCTTGTAGTTGTTGTTGAAGGCGGAATTCATGAAATACACGCCGGTAACGCCTTTTTCCTTAAGAGCGAAAAGCTCGTCTATTACCTGGTCTACGGATTTGGCGTCGGAAGGCGAAGATTTGGGGTCCCGGCTTTCGTTCGGGCAGAAAGCGCAGGTTCCCGTGCAGGTGTGTTCGAAACTGTACAGCACCAGAAGACGTTTTTTCCCTTTATGCGGCAAATCCCTAATGAACGGGTAGTCGGAGTTATATCTGGCGAATAGCTCCTTGTCGGTGACGCTGTATTGGTCGAGGATGGCTTTCTCGTAATGCGGGGTGGGCGCGGATGGTCGCATGACGGTCCCGCTATACCTCCTCCGCGGATACGCCGTCGTAAAGGCGCGCGCGGGCGAGTCCGGCCCCGTTTCGGTCCCGCTGTAATAGTCCGTAAAGGTTTTGCCCTTGCGGACCACGGTGTCGATAAATTCGGCTTTATCGCCGGCGACGTCTTTTATTATTTCACAAAGCGCCTGTTCTCCCCATTCGGCGTAAACCCCGTAGTCGAAGCAGGGATATTTCTTCATCAGGTACATGAACGCGTCCCGCGGGACCCGCCTGCTGCCTATCGCCACGGGGGCATCGAACCGCGCTTTCAGCCCGGAAGCGAGCAGGACCGAGAAATTGATTATCAAAGGCTCCGTGCGCATATCTATCAAAGAAATACCGAAAAGGTCGGACCTTTCCAGAGAGCATTCCTTTATCAGGAAGTCCGTCAGCTCGCTGAACTCGGCGGCGATGTTCTTCGCGGCCCTGCCATGAACGTATTCGAGTACCGAGTCATAGTCGTCCAGAAGGGAAAGCTGCCGCGGCGTAAGCAGGTTCTTTATCCGCCCAAACCACTGCTTTTCGATATCCGCCTGAACCGCCAAGTGCCCCTCCTTTATTACGCCGTCGGCAAGCACCGCTATGCTCATGTTCGGCATGGCAATCGGCTCGGAATTCTTGTAATTGCCGGGCGGATAGATAAGCGTCACCTTAAGCCGCTTTTTTGGGGAACCTTTTTTTCGTGTTTTCGCTTTCATTTTATGGAGATTTTGCTGGATTAGTATTTTGTTATATTATATCATAACAAAATGCGGAATCCCCGGTTATTCGCAGGTAAAAACGCGCTTTTTTTTGAAATTTCCGCCTTTGACGCGGGTTCTTCGCGGTCTTTATCGGATTGGAGCGTCCCTGGATTATGCGCATAACGGTGGGCATTAAATCCCTGAAGGAAGCCGATTATTTCCTGCGTAACGGCGCCGACGAGATATATTTCGGGGCGACGGTGCCGAATCACCGCGGTACTCCTTCGAGTGAGAAAGAGATCGTCGACACTATCAAGCTGGCCAAACGGCTCCGGAAAAGAACCCTGCTGGCGCTGAACCAGATCTACCCCCGGGAAAAATACGGCTTCTTTCTTAACCAGGCTCGCCGCCTGACCGACAGCGGCCTGACCGGCGTCGTCGTGCGCGACCCCTCGCTGCTGGAATATTTCGCGGGCAAAAAATTCCGCACCTATTTCGTCGCCGGCATAAATTCCTCCTGCTTTAACTCCCAGACTGTGGAGTTTTACCGGAACCTGGGCGTAAAGCGCTTTACCCTTAACAGCCAGATCATGCCGGAAGACGCCAGGAAAATGTTCGCCGCCTCCCTCAAAACGGAGATAGGAATATTCGTGCCCTGTCTCTTCCTGGAGCCCAATATAGTGCCTTTCTGCTTTTTCGGCTATCCCGGGAGAAGCGGCTGCCCCACGCAGCTCGCCTGCGTTATCGACTATAAGTGCGGCGGCCACGATTTCCGCATGCTTAACTCTAACCTTTATTTTCAGGCCGATCTGCTCTACGACTTCCATAAACTGGGCGTAGGCTGGCTGAAAGTCTCGAGACAGCGGAACACCCCGAAGCTTATCGCCGAATTCAGGATAGCGCTTTTTCTGAACCGGCTGCTGGAAAAAGGCGTCGACCGGAAAACTTTCGCCGTGGCGACGTCGGAACTTATACAAAGAGTGGACATGAACAAATATGGACACAGCTATACTTTTAAGCCCTTCCCTGATAAATAGGCCCGGGGCGCCGAAACTCGTAAAGAACGCGACGGTCTACCTGGGCGACGAATTCTGTATTCACAAACAGCCTTCTTTCGCGGATTTCGCCGCCGTCAGGAAGCTGACCGGAAAAGCCCCGGTCCTCGTGGGTACGCTTTTGACCGAATCCGCCTTCGAAAGCTGGGCCGGACTGCTGTCGGAATGCGTCAGGAAGGCGCCTGGCGCCGAGATCGTGGTAAACGACCTCGGCCTGCTCCATTTTATAAATAAAAACTACCGCGGCCGGTTCAGGATAACGCTTGGGCGCCTGATGACCTATTTTTTCGACCCTAAAGAGAGGCGCGTTCCCGGTTCGAAGACCGACTCGGGGTGGATGGAAGGGGGGAAGCTGAAATCCTGGGAAGCCAGGCGCAACGACACGCCCATAGGTTACATCAAAAACTTTCTTAAGCGCTACGCCGTGGAACGGGTGGAGACCGACAACGAATACATCTTCAGAAAATACGCGGACAACACGGACGTGAAAATATCGTTCCACTATCCTCTGCGCCTCATGGCCGTGACCAGGTTCTGCCCGTTCAGAGGCGGTATCGCCCCAGGATGCAAAGCGCCATGCGGCAGCCGCCTTTTAAAACTTGAGACCCCGCATATGGATTACTGCGTCTTCTCCAAAGGCAACGCCTATTTCGTGAAGAACAGGCTCATAAAGCATCCCAGGGTGGACCGCAAGGTTGTAACTTCTTTCGTGCGAAGCCCCGGCTTCAGGCAGATATTGAATAAATACGCCTATCCGGACGGGCCGGGAACGGGCGCCCGGGAAAAAGGATGAGCGACGCGATAGACTATGAAAAAATCATCTAAAGACGCGATAGCAGTGGTAACCGGAGCCTCCGAGGGGATAGGCCTCGCGGTGGCGCGGCTTCTGAGCGCTGGCGGAGCGAAAGTCGTCATGGCGGCGCGGTCGGCCGGTAAGCTTAAGAAGGCGGCGGGGAAACTCGCCGGCGCGGTCGCCGTAAGGGCGGATCTGCGTAAGCCGGGGGACAGGAAGGCGCTTATCCGGAAAACCATAGAGCAGTTCGGACGGATAGATATACTGGTCAACAACGCGGGGCAGGGGATATACGCCGATTTTGAAAAGACCAAAATCGGAGATTTTAAAAGCATAATGGAGCTTAATGTCTATGCCGCTGCGGACCTGATGCAGAAGGTCATTCCTATAATGCGCGGACAGGGCGGCGGCAGGATAATAAACATAAGTTCCATGGTCTCGAAGGGTTATTATCAGGGCTTATCCGCTTATTCTTCCACCAAGTACGCGCTTAACGCGCTCTCTCTGACGGCGCGCAAGGAACTCGAAAAAGACGGCATAATAGTCAGTGTGATGAATCCCAGGATGACGGCGACGCGCTTCGGCTTGAACGCCATAGGCGGGGGGCCCGCCCATAACAGCTCCGCCGGCAGGCGCGCGCCTGGAACGGACTCCGCCGAAGACGTGGCGGAAAAAGTCATAAAATTGATAAAAAACGGCGAAGCCGAAGCCTGTATGTGAGCCGGTAGCCGGTATCCTCCCGATTTTATACAATATGCCTATGGGAAAAAGCCTGGAAGACATAGCGAATCTCGTGAATATAAGCGTCGATGTCTGTTCCGTCTGCCAGCTTTCCTGCCCGGCTTGTCCGCGGACCAGGGGACTTACCAGAAAGGTCACCGGCGACGGCTATCTGCGCGCGAAAGATTACGCACGCCTGCTTAAAAAGAACCCGGGCATCCGCGAAGTGGAATTTTCCGGTTACGGAGAGCCGTTCCTTAATCCGGAACTCGGCGAGATCTTTCGTATCTCGGCGGAAAAGGGAATAATCCAGACCATAGACCACGGCGCCAATCTGAATTTTCTCGACGAAAAGACCGCCGAGGCGCTGGTCCGCTTTCAGGTTCGCCACTTGAGCGTTTCCATAGACGGCGCGACCGAAGCGACTTACCGGCGCTACCGGGTGGGCGGTTCCCTGGCCGCCGTGCTTTCCAATATAAAGCTCATAAACCGCTATAAGTCCGGATTACGTTCAAAATTCCCGGAGCTCGAATGGCGGTTCGTCGGATTCGGCCACAACCAGAGCGAGATCCCCGCGGCCAGGCGGCTAGCGAAAAAGCTGGGCATGGATTTCTCCGTCAAGCTTAATCACGACAATAAATACTCACCGGTGAAAGACCGGCGGCGCTTCAAGAAGGTAAGCGGACTGGACTCGGCCGACCGCGCGGAATATTTCCGCCGGCACGGCAGGTCTTATCCGCCCGGCGTCTGCTCGCAGCTGTGGTATTCGCCCCAGATAACATGGGACGGCCGGGTGACGGGTTGTTCCTCGAACCACTGGCTTAAGTTCGGGGGTAATGTTTTTACCGACGGCTTGAAATGCCTTAATTCGCCCAAGATTCGTTATGCCCGCAGGATGGTGGCGGGCTTTGAGCGGCCGCGCAGAGATATTCCCTGTTTCTACTGCGAGCGTTACGCCGAGATGAGGAAGGCGGGGATTTGGTTCCGCGAACCGGAAGGAGTTAAATTATGACCCGCAATTTATTGCGCCGTATAGCCGTGCAGGCGGGGATATTATTGCTGATGCTGGCCGTTCTAGAGGGCGGGCTCAGGTTCGCCGGCTTTTTTCACCGCCTCTCAAGGACCGTTACCGGCGGCAAGGCCCCCGTCACCGTTCTCTGCGTCGGCGATTCCTATACCTACGGCGGCGACACCCCCCGTGAAAAAACCTATCCTGCCCAGCTTCAGAAAGTCCTGGACGAAAGGGCCCCCGGCTCTTTCCGGGTGGTGAACGGCGGCAACTGCGAGGATACTTCGCGCGAGATGCTCGATAAGCTCGACGGGCTCCTCGATAAACACTCCCCGGACATCGGCGTCATGTTCATAGGCAGCGCCAACCTGTTCAAGCTTTATTTTCAGGGTCCGCGTCCTTCGGGTTTTTTAAAGGTCCTTACGGATATGCGGATCTACAAGATGGCGCAGATAATCCGGGTGAATCTGCGGGCTCTTTTCGCGGATAGTTCGCCGGGCCTGGCGGAGTCTTACAGGCAGACGCCCCGGAGATACAATCATTCCGAGGCGGAAATAAGGGCCAAGTACAAAAAAGACCCGTCCAGTCTCACCCCCGTGGAGAAAATATGGTATTTTATGGACGAGAACGATTATTCCTCCGCGGAAGCCGCGGCGCTGGACGAGCTTGGCAAAAAGCCGGAAGATCTGGAACTGCTTTACACCCTTGGTAACGTGAAATTCCGTCAGGGCGATAAGCCGGGCGCTACAAAGATAATAAAGAAACTGCTCGGGCTCTCCGACGCCGCGCTGGCCAAAGATCCGGCTGACCTTTCCGCCCAGGGCCTGAAGGCGTTTTGTCTTATCGGCCTCGCCGATATGTCTATCTCCACCTACCGGTTCAGCGACGCCATACCCCATCTGCTGGACGCTTTGGACATAGACCCGGGAAACCCGCGCACTTATTATCTGTTGGCGCAGAGTTATTCCCTGCAGAGCTCTTATACCGCGGCTTCCATAGAAAAACGGCTGGAGGCGCTGACTAGAAAGGACGCGAGATTGCCAGAGGACCAGAATTTTCTGGCGCATTTGTCGTATTACCGGGAAACCTCCAAAACCGAAAACCGCGTAAAGAGTATGTTGCAGGAAGACATCGCCGAGGCTATAGGAAAATTCAAAAAACGCGGGGCCAGGCTCATAATTCCGAATTACCCGGTGTCGTTCCCGCTGGCGAACAACGCTCTGAAAGAGGCCGCCGAAAAGAACGGGCTTGAATTTCTGGACATGGAAAAAATTTTCAAGGACGTCGTGAAAAGGGGAGAGCGGGACCGCTACCTGCTGGATATGGACCATTACACTCCGGAGGGGAACCGGTTCTTCGCGGAGTTCGTAGCGGATGTTATCCTGAAAAAAAACAAGTAGGCCGTCTGAAGGGGACACCTTGCCGCAAGGTGTCCCCACGGTATGGTGTGAATTCGTATGAAAATTAAACATTTTTTACTTTCCCTGCTCGTTTCCTTCCTTTTCGCCCTTTGGACGCACAGGGTCGAACTCTCCGACAAGTACGCCGTATACAACGACGCCGGGATATACTATCTGCTTCGGGCGCAAGCCGATCCCGGTTCGATGAAGAACGATCTGCTGGCGAGCGCTTTAGGCGGAGGGCCCCTTTCCAGCGCAAGCGGGGTGAGGCTTTTGTCCGGTTTTATGCTGCCGGTAGAAAAGGCGGCCATGAAGCTCATGGGCCTCCGGGAAATGCTTCTTTTGAAATCCATACTCCTGCAGACCCTGACCTGCGCCGCCGCCTTCGCCCTCGCCCGCGCGCTGGGTTTCGGGGGCTGGGCCTGGGGCTTCCTGGCCCTTTTCATGGCTTACTTCTCCTCGACCAACGTCTTTTTCGGCGGCCTTCACCGGGCTTACGCTCCTCTGCTTTGCCTGGCTCTTTACTATTACGCGGAAAAAGGCCTTATAGCGGGCGCGCTCGCCGTTTCGGCGGGAGTTTACGCCTTTTACGGCGCTTCTTTCCCTCTTTTCTGCTGCGTCGTCATGCTGCTGCTCGTCGGGAGCGCCGACGCGAAGCGGCGCCGGTACGGCTGGATACTTCTTACTGTTTTCGCGGCAGTTCCTTTTGTCCTGCGCTTTTTGAGACCGGATATCGTCAACGGTCTCGGCGTCGCTTTCGCCTGGAAAGGGAGCATGAATACGCATGGCTTCCTTTGGCCTGAAATATATTTATTCAACGCGAACGACCACAGGGAAGTGTACAGGTGGCTGACCTGGGCCCTGGCGGCGGCTTCGGCGGCCGCGCTTTTCTTTTACCGGGCCGCGGGAAGGAGTATCCCCCGGGGAGACAGGATTTTTTTAGGCGCCATAGCGGTCTCTTTCATCTGGGCCTGGCTTATCGATCCCGGCTTTTCTTCCCGCCAGACGGTATATTCGCTTCCGCTTCTCCTCGCGCTCTTTCCGTTCAGATACGTGATAGCGGCGGTTCCGGGGAAGATGAGAACCGCCGCTCTTTGGGGCATGGCCGCTCTGCCGCTTCTCGCTCTTGTTTCGTTTGAAAACCATTCCCGGACCATAGCGCGCGTGTCACCGGCGATCATGCGTACGCTGTCCGCCCTTCCGGAGGATTCGGTCGTCTTCTCTCATCCCGAAGCGGCTCCGCTGCTGGGATTTTTTACAGGCCGCGCCACCTATTCCAACGAAAGATGGGAAACGGCCTTGTGCGGTTTGACCCAAAACCCTCTTTGCGAAGAGGCGAGGGAACGCCAGCGGAAGACTTTCGAGATCTATTACAGTACTTCGCCCGCGGCCGTCGCCGCTTTCGCCGCCTCGTCGGGCGTCACCCATTTTCTGGTCGAGGAAGAGTTCTACTCGCCGGATTACTTTGGGTTCCGGCTCAGCGGCCGCTACCGCTTCATCGAGAGGTCCGCCCGGTCGCGGCGACCCGGCGACCCGGCCCTGCTGGAGCTTGTGAGGAAAAAAGGCGCGGAACTGGAACCGGGAGTCTGGCTTATGGAAACCGTCCGCCTGAAAGCCCTTAAAGGGCCTAAACGCTTATGACAGAGAAAAAACCGCTGAATGTCCGTTTGGTCTCCGCCAACAAGCGGTGTCATTCCAACTCCATCATCAGTTCCCGGCTATTGAATTATCTGGCCGCCAATGGACATTCGGTCGTCGAGGATATCGGCGAGGCCGATCTCATCATCGTCAACACGTGCGGCTCTATGGAGATAACTCATAAGTTTTCCAAAGATCTTTTTAAAGAAGCTTTGGAGGGCCGCAAGCCCGGAGCGCGGGTGGTGTGCGCGGGCTGTCTCGGCCTGATAGCGCCGGAACTTTTAAGGACGGAGTTCGGGGACGTGGCGGTTATCCGGGACTATTCCGAGCTTGACGCGCTCATCGGCGCCTCGGTCCCCTACGCTTCGCTCACGGAAGCGCTTTACGACGAGTCGCTTTATCCCAAGGTGGGGCGCGACCCGGTGTTCTTCGCCCGCCTGCTCGCGCGCGCCGCAGGGTCGCTCTCCAGGCTGCGGGGAAGCGGCGGGAAGGGGTATTTTTCGCAGAAGGTGGACGCGGTGTGCCACGGCGGCAAGGTCCACGTGCAGATAGGTTCCGGCTGCGCGGGCAACTGCAGTTTCTGCGTCATCAAACTGGCCAAGGGTTCGCCGGTCTCGAGGCCCGTCGAAGATATCATCCGCGATATAAAAAAAGTTTATCATGGAAAGGGCGCGGTTCACCTGGTGGCGGACGATTGCGGTTCCTACGGCCTGGACAGCGGCGGCAGCCTTTTCGCTTTGGTCTCGGCCATCGGCAAGGAAATTCCCGGCGTCCCGCTCGACATACGCTATGTGAACCCGGTCTGGCTCGAAAAATTCCCGGCGGAATATTTAAAGATGTTCAAAGAGAACAACATAAACAGCGTCAATATCTGCATGCAGTCCGGTTCCGACCGGATAATTTCCCTCATGAACAGGAAATACCGGGCCTCGGCCATCCTCGAATTCGTGGAGGAGTTGAAAAAGGTCTCTCCCCGGACGCTGATACGGAGTCATTTCATAGTGGGGTTCCCGACTGAGACCTGGGGGGATTTCAGGGAGACGCTCAGGGCGGCCGGCCATTTTCATTTCCACAATTCCTACGTCTATTCCGCCATCAAGGGCGCCAAATCGTACGAGATGCGCGACGACGTCCCGTTCGCCGTAAAAGCCCTGCGGCGGTCCATCCTGCAGGCTCAAAGCGCCTTGAATTTTTTTGCGGATTAGCCCGAATCCTGCGGTTTAATACAGCTTTAATTATAAAATAGTCAATTAAACTTTAAAACCTTATTGTTTAATTAAAGTCTTGACAATTAAACTTTGATGGATTATACTTTCATTATGACCGAGAATATACCAGGCAAAAGCTCTAGAGCAGGCCGTTGGGAGAAGCAGCCCGGACAGGAATTATATTATTCCTTTATTCCGGCGCCACTGCCGCCGGATCCGCCGATTCAATATGATGAAAGGTTTCAGACTTTAACCGAAAAGGCCGGGCGGGCTTTGGGACGGTTGGACTCTATAAGCATACATTTGCCGAGCCTGCAGACGCTGCTTTATACCTACATCAGAAAAGAGGCGGTGCTTTCCTCCCAGATCGAAGGCACCCAGTCTTCCCTTTCAGACCTGCTTTTGTTTGAGAATTCGGAGATTCCCGGTGTGCCGGCGGTCGATGTCCAGGAAGTTTCAAATTATGTCGCCGCTCTTGAGTACGGGCTTGGAAGGCTGAAGGAACTGCCAATCAGCTTGCGTCTCATTAAAGAAATCCACGCGATTCTTCTTAAAGGCGTCCGTGGCGGCAACAAAGAGCCCGGAGAATTCCGCCGTTCGCAGAACTGGATAGCCGGGAGCCGTCCGGGCAACGCCAAATTCGTGCCCCCGCCGCCGCATGAAGTTATCCCGGCATTGGGTATGCTTGAAAAATTCATCCACGGTGAACCGGCGCAAACTCCGAGTCTGATTAAAGCCGGCCTGGTCCACGCGCAATTTGAGAGCATTCACCCTTTTCTCGACGGGAACGGCCGTCTGGGGCGGCTCCTGATTCCGTTCATCATGATTGCGGAGGGCGTAATTTCTTCGCCGCTTCTTTACCTGAGTTTGTATTTCAAGGTCCGACGGGCTGAGTATTATGAAGCCCTGCAAAGAGTGCGTACGGAAGGTGATTGGGAGGGCTGGCTGGCGTTTTACCTTGATGGCGTTGCCGAAGTGGCCAATCAGGCAAGCGATACGGCCGCCAGACTGTTGGATGTTTTTAAAGAACACTCCGCCGCGATCGAAGGCTTGGGCAGATCCAAAGATACGGCCCTGAAAGTGCATGACCTGTTCAAGAAACGTTGCATCCTTTCCCTTCCGGTTGTCAGTAAGGAACTGGGCGTGTCTTTCCCGACCGCTAATAAGACTCTGGGAAAACTTCAGGAACTGGGCTTTGTCAAAGAGATCACCGGCAAACAACGCCACCGCGTTTTCTCGTATGAACCATATCTGCGGATGCTCCAGGAAGGTATGGACGAGGGGAAATAATTAACCCGAAAGTTGCAGTTGCAACTTTCCCCTCACAGCGCTCGGGAGAGCCTCGCTCTGGGTTCACCCTTGGC
>Ga0210017_1004539_pt1 | contig 11331 bp, 11 predicted proteins | sample CryGeyCG2014_020_FD_183966 | JGI IMG/M metagenome (GOLD analysis project Ga0210017, IMG submission 183966) | Groundwater microbial communities from aquifer - Crystal Geyser CG08_land_8/20/14_0.20 (SPAdes) (version 2) | ecosystem: Environmental > Aquatic > Deep subsurface > Groundwater | place... | reverse complement strand
CCCATAGGGAATTAGAAAATTTTCCCTGCAGGCTTTTTTCTTTGCCTCTAGAACGGAAGTGCGAATAATTTAGCCGCTTGAGCAGCTGAAACTATTTTAACTTCAAACCGTTCATAAGAGCTGAAGAATGAACTAATAAAATCCTAGTATTTTAACAGAATTTTGTCAACAAGCACGCCTTACAGGCCAATTTCTGCAGGCAGAGTGTTGAGCATAAACTCTTCCGGCTTTTCTATAAAAATGATTCTTTTCCCAACAGCATTTGCAAAACCTATCTCTATCAGAGCTGAAGCTCCTACATGTCCTTCTGGGTCACAAACAATCAGAGCATCTGATTCAGAAATAGATTTTAAATGATATCTCTCTAATTCGAGAGGACTTAAACCTTCTTCGCCAACAAATATGATAAATCTCTCGTCAGGGTTTTTAGGCTCTGTGAATCTTGGACTGAGTACTTCTGCTCCCTGTCGCTCCAAGTCTTTTTTAATTTTCAAAATATAATTCAAGTGTTTCCTGAAACTGCCGCTTATAGTCACATACCTAAACTCTTGTCTTACTGCGCCATTAATAATATTTGAGTTTGAGGGAATTATTGTTTTTATACCATATTTTTCACAAATTGCTTGAGCTATTATCGAACAGCCTCTCGCCCCATGCATCCATTTTGGATTATCTGGCATAAGGGACTCAATCTTCTCAAGTGTGATTTTTTTGAAAATTTCTTTATTCCTTTTAGCAAAATTACTAATAGTAATAATAGAAGGGTGGTCATTATCTTTGAACAAATTATTTTTCTCTAGGGCATAATTGGCTAAACGCATGTAATTCAGCTCTCCTCCTGTGTAAAAAGCAAGCTTTACTTTGTTTGACAGAGTGGGAAGCGTATTCTTTGCAAACGCAAGCACTTTGTCTAGTGTCACCTTGGATATTTGTTCATTTATTCCTGGAAACTTAGTATTTATCACTCCTACACCCAAATCAATGCCTTTTCGTTCTACTGCTTCTTTCCCATACATTACCACTAACTCGATAGATCCGCCACCGATATTTATCAATAAAATGGGCTCGTTTAATGAGCATTTCCCAATTAAGGACATCTCTAGATAGAAATTTTCTAAGTCTTGATTGATAATATTGAAAAACAAACCAGTGCGTAAAAAGAACTCGTCTACAAAGAACCTTTTCGTCTCTTCAGTCAGTTTTCTGAAAATACCGGTAGCATAAATCTTAATCAAGCTCCCTGCGTTTTTTTCTTTAATAGAATTTATTAATTCGAAGAGTTCTTTTTTAGCCGCTTGAGTAATTCCTTCTTTTGGATCAAATTCTTCTTTAAAGGAAATGCTTCTTTGAATCAGGCAATCCAGTTTTCCCGCGAAATACTTATAAACTTTTATCGTTGACGAACCGGTGTCAATTAAAATTTTGCTCATAAGTTTTGATAAAGTTATGTAGGTCCACAGGGGATCGAACCCTGATCAGCGGCTTAAAAGGCCGTTGCTCTGCCGTTGAGCTATGGACCTATTCTTTGTCTTTGCCTATTTTTTTAACCAGGGTCAGGGCAACAAGAGGCAGCGATAGCCATGCAAAAAGTGAATATGGCGAAATAAAAATTTGCTGAACTTGGCCTGGCAGTTTATCAAATAAAGAAATTTCAGAGAAAGACAAGACAATTGCGCAAAGTAAGCCGACTATCGAAATTGACAAAGCTATTTCGCGGCTGAAAAATCTTTTTGTTTTCTTAAAAATTTTTGCTTGCGATAAAAACAGGAAAACAACAATTACCAAAACAACAAAAAGAGCTAAAGGAGAAATAGGCGCTGGAAAAGGAAAAATTTTAGTCAGAAGAAGAGCAATATAAACAGAAAATAGAATTTTTATCATAAATTAAGATCTTCTAATGTTTTCTTTTGTTTGCTGTTAAGCTTTGGCGGGATAATTTTAATCTGAATCAATCGGTCCTCGTTATCTTTGATTTCAAATATATCGCCGCTTAGCGCTTGTTCAAACGAAATTGGTATTGAAATTACTTCCTGCGGCTGGCTATAACCTCGTCGGAAGAAATCCTTGAACAAATCGTTTAAATTAAAAAACGTGCCAAAATTGAAAGCAAAATCGCCAGAATCATAATTTCCAAATCCACCGCTTGCCTGGCCATAGTCATACTGCTGGCGTTTTTGAGGATTAGACAAAATCTGATAGGCTTCGTTTATTTCTTTGAATTTTTGCTCATCGCCTTGTTTTTTGTCAGGATGATATTGATGAGCTAGGCGCCTGAATGCTTTTTTAATATCATCCTGCGATGCATCATTAGAAACACCTAAAATTTGATAATAATCTTTCATACTATGATTTTAACCTAAAGTAAATTAACAGTCAACCTTATTTTTTCTCTTCTTGCTTTGGTTGCTGCTCTTGCTGGGCTTGTTGTGTTTGCTGATACATCTGGCTGCCGATTTTTTGACTTATTTGAGATAATTCTTCAGAAGCTTTTTTAATCTCTTCAATATTTTCAGAATCTTTTCCACTCAAGACGGATTTTTTTAATGCTTCTAGTTTTTCTTCTATCTGTTTTTTATCTTCCGGTTTTATCTTATCGCCGGCTTCTTTAATTAGCTTTTCAGTTGCGTAAACCAAAGCATCGGCTTGATTCTTAACATCTATCGCTTCTTTCTTTTTTTTATCCTCTTCGCCATGCTCTTCGGCCTCGCGTTTCATGCGTTCAATTTCGTCTTTGGACAAACCAGACGAACCCTCAATTCTGATAGATTGTTCTTTATTAGTTGCTTTGTCTTTGGCTTTAACATTTAATATACCATTGGCGTCAATATCAAAAGTTACTTCAATCTGCGGAATACCGCGCGGCGCCGGCGGAATACCGTCTAAAATAAATCGACCTAAAGATTTATTGCCAGCCGCCATTTCTCTTTCGCCTTGAAGAACATTAATTTCAACCGAAAGCTGGCTTTCAGCCGCGGTTGAGAAAATTTGAGTTTTGGAAGCCGGAATTGTTGTGTTTTTATCAATTAAAGGAGTGCGAATCCCGCCCAATGTTTCAATTCCCAGGGTGAGCGGAGTGACATCGAGCAACAAAACATCTTTAACATCGCCCTGCAGAATGCCGGCTTGCACCGCTGCGCCGACTGCGACAACCTCATCAGGATTAATATCTTTATGGGGCTCTTTGTTAAATAACTTTTTAACAGCATCTTGCATTGCCGGCATTCTGGTTTGGCCGCCGACTAAAACAACTTCATCAATATCCGACATTTTAAAGCCGGCGTCTTTGACAACTTCTTTGGTTTTTTCAATTGATTTATCAATATATTCGCCAACCAGCTCTTCCAGCTTGGCGCGGTTAAAATTAAGATTGAGATGTTTCGGCCCGGCTTCGTCAGTCGTAATAAATGGAATATTAATCTCGGTTTCCGGCGTTGAAGAAAGCTCTATTTTTGCTTTTTCAGCCGATTCTTTCAAGCGCTGTAAAGCCATTTTGTCTTTTGATAAATCAATACCCTGCTCTTTCTTGAATTCTAAAACTATCCAGTCAATAATTCTTTGGTCAAAATCATCGCCGCCTAAATGCGTGTCCCCGCCGGTTGCCTTAACTTCAACCGTGCTTTCTGAAATCTCCAGAACCGAAACATCAAAAGTGCCGCCGCCAAAATCGTAAACAACGATTTGTTCGTCTTTTTTTCTATTTAAGCCATAAGCCAAGGCCGCGGCTGTTGGTTCGTTAATAATTCTTCGCACTTTAAAACCGGCGATTTCGCCCGCGTCTTTGGTTGCTTTTCTCTGGGAATCATCAAAATAAGCCGGCACAGTAATTACTGCTTCGCTAATTTTTTCGCCTAATTTTTCTTCAGCGTCCTGCTTTAATTTTTGCAGAATCATAGCTGAAATTTCAGCTGATTTATACCACTTGTCGCCTATTTTAATTTCCATATTCTGGTTGATCTGATAAGGCAGTAATTTAACATCTTTTTGCACTTCAGCATCTGAATACTTGCGGCCGATTAGACGTTTGACAGAAAAAATTGTGTTGTCCGGATTAGTGACTGCTTGACGTTTAGCTAAAAGCCCGACTAATCGTTCGCCTTTTTTTGTGATGGCAACGATTGATGGCGTTGTTCGGTTGCCTTCTTTGTTTTCTAAAACGCGCGGTTCGCCAGCTTCAACAATCGCCATACAGGAATTAGTTGTGCCTAAATCAATACCTAATATTTTTGACATAAGTTTAATAAGTTAATTATCTTTCTGCTGTCCGCCAAAGGCGGACAACGAAAAAATAACTAATTATTTTTTAACTTTAACGTCAACTTTTTTTGCCTTTTCTTTCTCTTCTGGTTTTCTAGGAATTGTTAAACTCAAAACGCCGTCTTCTAATTTTGCTTCTAATTTATCAACATCAGCGCCATCAGGCAGTTCAATATCAACTTTAATTTTCTTGTCATCAGCTCTTAGATTAACCATTGAGCGTAAAACTCTGCCCAATCCCCACTGTGGCATTGTTGGAAACCAATCATCTTCAAAAAACCGATCAGTATTAAATGGATCCCAGTTAATTAAGCTTCGCACAAATCTCACCTCCTATTCTAGTTTGACCCGGGCTGGTCTTAATAATTTTTTGTTTAAAAAATAGCCCTTTTGCAGTACTTTTTCTATTTTATCGCCTGTGCCATTGCCTTTGGCAATTGCTTCATGAATCTCGGGATTAAATTTTTTGGATTTAGTCGGTACTGCTTTAATATTTAAGCATCGTTTTAACTCTTTTGTCAAGAGGTCTAAACCGTCTAAAACCGGCAGAATTTTTGAAACTACCTCTCCCCTGCCCTGGTCTTGCCATTCTTTCTGCTTTTCTTCAACTTCTTTTTTGAAATTCAAAAAATCAGCTTTACACCTTTGCCAACCTTTTAAATATTCTTCTGCTTTTTGAGTCATATAAACTATAATAGGGAAAAATTAAAGGGCTGTCAAGAATAATCTTAACAACCCAATTTTGGTTAAGCTGGCAAGATGCCAGCAATTTTTTCTTCTACTAAAGACTTGGGCCCTGGCATTAAATATCTTAACCAGTCTCCAAGAGCGGCTATGGCTTCTTTACACGACAAAAATTTCCTTTGATAACTTAGTCGCGTAATCAGCCAGCCAATTTGTGCAGCCAAAACATATAACACTGGCTCTTCTACTCTATAGCGCACTCTAGCCATTTCTGCTTTTTTGGGTAGAAGCGTCAGGGGCATTTCTCCAGCTCCACTAATTTTGAGCTCACCCGTGACCTCATCTTTTGTAAATACCTCCCCGCGCGGTACGCAATAAAACCAGAATGGATATTGTTCGCTTGCTTCCAGCTCGCGACGCAATGGCATGACATACATCCGTTCAAAGATTACGCTTTTCCGATACCATTCCAGCGCCTTTATATTCTCCTCGCCTAATGGAATTTTATGAAGAATATTTAAGCGCACTTGTTCGGTTACTGCCTCGAATAGGCCAAAATGCCAGGCTAAATTTCTAAGCGTTGGCACAGCCTCTACTATGGCACCTTCTTGTCCGACTTGCAGAGGCAAAGTAACGCTTGAACCAATTTTGGGTTGACTTGTATAAACCCCATAAAGATCGAGCATACTTACGCTTGGGCCACTTAAGGTTCTTGCTCTTCGTGCCATTTCTTATCCCTCCTTTATTTTGGCAATGCAATTTCAGTTACTTCAGATGGATGCGTTTCTTTGCGTTCATCCATCTTGTCCTTTAAAACCTCGCCTACTTCCAAAAGCTTGCGATAAAGCCATTCTGCTCGTATTGCCACATCTCGCACTTGATCCTCGCGCATATGCTCTAACAAGCTATAAACAAGATTACGGATAGAGGCATCCATTTCGCCACAAACCTTCATAAAATGGCCTATGGCGTCGTCAACTGTTTTTTCAGTCTTAATACGGAGTTTTTCTTCCCGTTGGGCATAATACTGCTCGAGTGCTTTTTTGCGCTCCTCGTATTCTTTGCCCAATTGCGTTTGATACTCTGCTACCCGCTTTTTTACTTCCTCTTCAGTTATCCCCTCACGAACCGTGTCCATCTCAACAATTAAGCGTTTGATTTCTTCATCTTTGGCAACAATAAGCTTATCTTTTTCAGATATTGCTTTTTCCTGCTCTTTTTTTAAGTTGGCAATTTCAGCAGAATAAAATTCTGTCTCTTCTTGCAAGCTTTTCGTCTCTACTTGAAAACGTTTTTGCTCAGCAAGTAGATTTTCAATGGCTTGCTGGCTTTCCTCAAGCTGTGTCTGAAACTGAACTTCAATTTCCCTTTCTCGCCCTGCTACTTTTTGATTAAATTCTAACTGGAGCTCATCAATTAGAGTCTGCCGCTTTTCTGCTTCAGTTTTTTGCTCATCAGCAAGAGCTTTAGTTTTGCGCAGTTCGCGATCAAATTCTTTTTTAAGCTCCTGGCGAGCTTTGCTAAAAGCTTGGTCGCGTTCTTGACGAGTTTGGTCGAGTTGCTTTTGTAAACTGGTAAGGCGGTTACTGGAAGACTCGTCTTTGCGACGAAGCTCTTCTTGGTGAACCTTGGATAAACTTTGACGCAAAGCTTTAAGTTTTTGCGGAGTCTCTGCTTCAATCTTAGCTTTTTCTTCGCGAAGCTGACGCGCTTCAGTTAAAGCAGTTTCGAGTTCGCCCTGTTTTTCTCTGCCCATTTCGTTTTTTAGCTCTTCTAGCTTTTTTTCTTGCTTTTCTTGAATTTCAACTAGTTGGGCTTTGAGCTCAGACTGAAGAATTTGTTCTCTTTGTTCTTCTTCTATCTCTAAGCGACGTTCAGCAATATATTCTTTAAGCTCGGACAAATCTTTATCAGAATTAAAAATTTCCACTGCCCGTCTAATTTCGCTATATTCATAAACAGAATAGTCTTGCGTGTCGCCTTTCTGAACAAAACCTCCATCAAACGAACAACCTGTTTTTAGAATGCGTAACCGCAACAATCGGCTGATATAACTTGATCGCCACGATGTAAGTTTACCGTTAGAAATAGGCCGTCCCTCTCTTAGGCGTTCAATAATTTCACTGGGCATATAACCTATGCCAACTTTTTCACTAATCATTGTAGCTGATTCTCCAAACTCTCTTGCTAAAGTCGGAATGTTTTTGCCGAGTCGGTGCAAATTAGCAAACTCTTGGCATTCGGCAAGAAAGTCAAAGACACGAACCTTGTTTTCTGCCAATCGCATTCCATCTACCATTATTTCATCAAATTCCTCAAAAAGCCGAACCGGAACTTTGTTCCAACCAAGCTTTTTGACTGCTAACAATCGTCCTTCACCAGAAATAATCTGAAGTTGTTCTCCGCCTAAGGGCCGCACAGAGATTGGATTTATTAAGCCATAAGCTCCAATTGTCGCAGATAACTTATTAATATCCTCATCTGTGTGGACATTTTTGTTGCGCGGATTTGGGTGAAGTCTACCAACTTCAATCATCAATTCCATTGGCATTTCAGCTACCTCCTATTTTTTTATTATATTTAATTATTAAATAGCTATTTTGAGCCTAACAAATAAATCAAGCTTTGTCAAGCTTTTTTAACAAAAAAATTTAGGATACCGTTTTTGGGTATCCTAATAATTGGTTATTCTATTTACCGCCGGCGCTTTTTGCGATTCTGCTCTTCTTCGTCGTCACTAGTTTTTGCTGGTGCTGACGAAGATGATGATTCAACGCGGCGCTGTTTTATGGTTTGCGAACGCGAAGACGCTGGAGCTGGCGATTCAGAACGCATTGGTGTTTGATACGACAGCACTCGTCGTTGCTTAATTACGGATTGCTGTCTTGGCGGCACTTCTTTCCGCTCGGGCTGGACAATACGCACTCGCGAAACATCAGATTCAATTTTACGTTCTTTTTGAATCTTAACAGAAGATTCCGACTTTGGCCGCATTGTATCCAGTCGACTCCGCGATGCCTCTGGCCGACGGCGTTGGGTTTCAGTGTATCGCACCGGCTCTCGTGGCTTTGGTAAATCGCGAATAATAATCGGGGAATCATCGTAGTAACGGTGATGAATATGGATTGGTCGCGGTACTGGCCGCCAGTGATAGCGATAAACCGGATATGTTTGCACATGAATACTCGCGCGCCAGCCTGTGTACCAAGTATCGTCCCACCAGCTATCATAGACCACGTATTCATATGGTCTGATAACGCTGTAGATCGGCCCTCGGTAATAATAGTAATAAATTGTCCGAGGATATTCTGGCGGCAGATATTCGTAGCGTTCAATCACGCGCACTTCCGGCTTGTAGCGCAAACTTTCCAGCTCGATAAACTGAATATCAAGCTTTTTATTGCTATCAGCAATCACATGAATTTCAACGCCGTCGTCAGCAATGTAGTTAGCGGCTAGATAAAGCGTTTGTCTTTCTTGGTCTGCTGGTAATTCAAAAGTAATACCAGAGTCTTTATCTTTAGACACAAACACTTTGCCTGTGCCACGATAAGCGATTTGGACAGCCAAAGAGCTGGCGTTTTTATCAATTTCCTCAAACTGATAAATCGCCACTGCCATAGCGTTTTCTTCAAAAGATTCTAGATGAACCCCGTTTTCGAAAATCACACTGGCAGTTATTTCTGCTTTACCGCCAACCGGTCGAAACTCATCAGTCTCCTTGCCGAATCGGCGTTCGCGTGCAAGAAGAGTTTGCCGTTCGTAATCATAAACCCGACCATGAACTATGTCCACTACAATCGCGAACACGAAAAGTATGCCAGCGGCTATTATGAACCACATCGCCACTTTTTGCCAAAAAACTTTGTTAAGCATTTTTGGCACCTCCTTTATATTTAATTGTCAAACCTTAATCAAAAGATATCGAAAGAATCAAATTTTGTCAAGTGGACGATGCAGGACTTGAACCTGCGGCCTTTCGGACCCGCCTGCCATCGCCATTTGTGAGCCCAGATGGATTTGAACCATCGACCTTTCGCGTGTGAAACGAACGCTCTGCCACTGAGCTATGGGCTCAGGCTATTTGGCGGGCAGGTGTGAACCGAACGCTCTAGCCGCTGAGCTAATCGTCCTCGGCCTACTCAATACCAATTCTATCCAGCAAAATCTGTTTTGGTCCTTCCAGCATTTCCAGAACAAATTTGTCAAACATATTCTTGCGGTATTTAAATTCATTCAAATCCATAGTCACATAATCAATTTCTTTGCCAACCTCGGCTTCTAAATTTTGCAGTATTGTTTCCAGCTTTTTTTTACGAATATTTTCTCCAACGACAAAAAGATCAGCTCGGCTATTTTCAATATTTATAAAAACGCCGCTTAAAATTACCAATCTTAATTTGCCTATTTTTTTAAGCTGTTTTAAAATTTTTTCTTTAGCAACCGGCGTTGAACGCAAGACTAAATTCTTAAGCTCGTTATGAAAATTAAAACCCGGGTTAATACTAAAAGTTTTATTGCGATAATTGACAATTTTAATCTCTTTTAATTTATCAAGCTCGCGTCTAACAGCAAAATAATCAGCCCTGGCTCTTTCGGCCACTTGTTTAACCCGAAAACCTTTTTCCGGGTTGCGGAACATAAGCTTTAATACTTTAGCCCTTGTTTTGGAGTTAAATAATTCTTCTAATATCTCCATTATTGTCATTGTAATAAAGATATTGTAAAATGTAAATAGCATGAATAAAGAGAAAACTTTTGTTTATCATGACGAAAAAAAACTGGGCCAGCTTTATATTTTAGGCAAAGTTCAAAGCGGCTCTCAAGAAGAACAGTCTTATTTGGTTAATTTAGTTGCTTCAATAATAAGAAGAGAATATTATGATTATCCGGATCGCAAGCCATTAGACGCTTTAAAAGCCAGTTTGTCTAAGGCTAATATTATTCTCGAAAGATTTGATAAAGAAGTCGCGTTTATCTGCGCTGTGCTTTACCGTGGCAGACTTTATCTCGCCCAAACAAAAAATGATTATTTCACCAGTATTAATAAAGCAAAATTCGAAACGGTTAAAAATACCAAATCAACCGCTGTCAGCGTTCCTCTGTTTCAAGAAGAATCAAAACATTTTTGGGCCCGCCTGCAACGCTATGCGAAGCATTGCGGGCAGGCTAACTTGCCTCGCTTAAAGATAAATAATTTTGAAAAAGCTCTTATCGGCCTTTATCTTGTTTTCGTTCTTATTATCAGCAGCGCTGTTTATTTTTCTCAAAAACAAGTAAAAAAGCAAGAAATTATTGGTTATCAAAAAGTTTTCAGCCAAGCTAAACAAAGATTTCTTCAAGCTGAAGCAGTTTTAATGTTTAACCAAAACGACAGAGCTAAAATTCTTTTAGAAGAATCCAGCAACCTATTAAGCTCTTTGCCTGATTCTCCTGATAAAGCTGGTTTGGCGCAGGAAATTAAAACAGAGCTTGATAAATCAAATAAATTATTTGAAATTAATAATCTAAAAATTATAAAATTAGATCAGCCGGCTAATGGTCTGGTCAAGATTCAAAAATATGTTTATGTTTTTAACTCGGAGAATAATGCTATTTATCAAATTCATGCAACAGTAAAACCAATCTCAACAGCTTCAATCAATCTTGGCTATCTCCAAAAGTCAACTGTGTTTGAATCAGAAGACGCGATTGTCTTTTTAACAGATACGCCTGGCTTGGCGATTTATACGTTGAATAAAACACTGGAAAAAATTCAAGCAAGCATGCCATTGGCTTTAGTTAAAGATATTTCAAGCTATAATCAGTATGTTTATTTTTTAACAGAAAACCAGATTTATAAATATTATCGGACTTTGGCCGGATTTTCCGGACCAACAGCTTGGCTCAAGCAAAAAACAGAATTTATCAATCCTGTTTCTTTGGCTGTTGACGGCAATATTTATATTTTGGATAATAATCAAGTTCTTAGGTTCTTTCGGGGCATCCGTCAGGAATTTAATTTAAATTTTGAGCTAGAACAGCCAATTAAAGTTTTTACTTTAGTTGATTTAAATTATCTTTATCTTTTAGAAAAAGATAAACTTTTGGTTTTTGACAAAACCGGTCAGCTTATGTCGCAATATGTCAGCAGCAAATTTAGCGACTTAAAAGATATTTGGGTTGATAAAGATAAGACGATTTATTTACTTAATAATCAGGAGGTTTTGGAGTTTGAGACGGAATGATTAGGCGAAAACACTTCGTATAAAAACGAGTTAAGCGAAATATTACTCGGGCGGCGACTTGAGTAAGTTATATAAAGTTCAATCATTCTACAATTATTATGACCAATAACAATTCCAATTTAGATTTTTACAAGTCGCAAAGCAGGTTTACTGACCCTGGAAAATT
>Ga0210017_1004532_pt1 | contig 11336 bp, 10 predicted proteins | sample CryGeyCG2014_020_FD_183966 | JGI IMG/M metagenome (GOLD analysis project Ga0210017, IMG submission 183966) | Groundwater microbial communities from aquifer - Crystal Geyser CG08_land_8/20/14_0.20 (SPAdes) (version 2) | ecosystem: Environmental > Aquatic > Deep subsurface > Groundwater | place... | reverse complement strand
CAGGGGGAGAGACCCCATCGAGCTTTCGGGTCTGATGGCATTGTTTAAGCGAGGGATCATGGAAAAACTGGGAGGATTGATTAAAAAAGGCGCAAGACTCAGAATGATCGGCGACTTGAGTAAGTTTAGCCCAGATTTGCAGGAAGGGATGAGAAAAGCAATCAAGGAATCGGAGGGGAATACCAAGATTAACGTGACGTTTGCACTAAATTATGGGGGAAGAGATGAGATAGTGAGAGCAGTGGGCAAGGGAGGGGTCGAATTTGAAAAATATCTGGATACGGTGGGGATGAGTGACCCGGACTTGATCATTCGAACTGGAGGGGAGCAGAGATTGTCGGGATTTATGATGTGGCAGAGCGCATATAGCGAACTATATTTTACCAAGACCCTCATGCCCGACTTGACGATCGAGAAGTTTGACCTGGCGATTGAGGAGTATCAGAATAGGCAAAGACGGTTTGGGAAATAATCCTGAAATTTTTTGTTGAGAGATACTTCTGCACCACTTTGTTCGCTTTCTAACTGAGGATATTCACTTTAAATATCACTTGAAGGATTTGGGCGATCCAGTAGGTGAGGAAGATGATAAAGAATCCTACAAGTGATGACGTGATCATCTTTTTGCCTTTTTCCTGAGATTCTTTGTCGGCGGCTCCCGCCAACATGGTGAAGCCACCACCAATGAGCATGCCAAAGAGGATGAGACCAGCGAGGGTTAAGAGATAGGGGAGAATCCCACCAATAATACCACCTAGAGTGAAATTACCCTGAGCGTCTGGTTTGATGGAGCCTGAGCCATTGAAGCCGAGGGCCTTGTTGAGAGCACTATAGTCCATTTGAAAGTCTGCCATATTAGTTTCCTCCGTCACACCAGATGTTACACAGACTGCTATTTAGCCGTTTTGTAAATCTGGTTGTTTTGGCGGACTGCGGATTATTGTATTTCATAATTATGGTCCTTGAAATCCTGGTAGCTTAATGATATCACCGGCAATGATTTTGAGTAGAGTGACAGAGAAGATGATAAAGAGGAGACCGGTGATAGCTCCGGTGAAGAGTTCCTTACCTTTTTTGACTTGTTCGGCATTGTCGCCACCCGTCATAATTTGGATCGTGGCTATAAGCATGATAACCAGGGAGATGGCTCCGGCCGTGCTGGCCAGGAAAGTAAGAAGGGTGGAGGTAAAGCCCGAAGTAGAGGTAGAGAGACAACCTAAGCCAGTAGAGATTTGTGGGTTGGTCTTAGTACTGCCTGGACAGTCCTTGGTTGGGTCAAAATAAGCGAATACGGTCGAGCTGGCGAGAGTGCATGTTAAGATGAATAGAATCGATAAAGATATGAAATATTTGAGATATTTGTTCATAGGATGTTTTGTTTTGCTCTTGGGGGTAATTGTATCACAGCAGAGGGTGCGAGCCGAGAGTTGTGATGTTAATGATCCTGGTAGTCAGGCATATTATGATTGCTTGAGTCGAAGCATCGGAGATCTTACATCACAACTAGAAACAGCGAAAAAGGCATCTGCCCCACTTGAATCAGAGTTGATCAGATTGAACAAACAAGTGAGTGGAATCCAATCACAGATAAAACAAGCAGAAATTAGACTCCAGACGTTAGACGCCAGTATTGAGGAGAGAGATAACAAAATAAAATCGCAGTATGTGATTTTGGCTGCAAAAGTACGCGATTTATACAAGAGGGGACGGTCATTTTCACCATTTTTAATGTTCGTGTCATCTTCAAATGCGGGCGATCTAACTAGGGGACTTGCTTATAAATCAGCAGTGGCTGATGAAGACAAGAATTTGATTGTAAATATTACAAAAGACATTTTGAGCTTGGAGTCAGATAAAAAGAAAATTGAAAGTAATCGTATCAGATTAGCTGAGTTGCAAAAGAAGTTGGACACACAAAAAATCTTTTTTGAGAAAGAAATTGCAGGTTCTAAGAAATGGCAGGTCGAACTGTCAAATAAGATTGTGGCACTGTCAGCCAAACAACAGCAGTTTGTTGCTCAAAAATTGGGAAGCCTCAATTTGCCTACTAGTTTGGGCGGAGGGAATTTGTCTTGTACGGATGATCGAAATTTGGACCCAGGTTTTTCAAATGCTTTTGCATTTTATACTTATGGTATCCCACACAGAGTGGGAATGAGTCAGTATGGAGCTTATGGCAGGGCTAATGCTGGCCAAACATACGATCAAATATTACGAGCATATTTCAACTTTGATGACTATCAGGATAGGAGTGGAGTAACAATAAAAGTGAATGATGGTAACGGAATAGGACAGGGGAGTGTAATTTGGTCGGGGAACTTAGAAGATTACGTTAAGCAAATATATGAGATTCCCGCGAGTTGGCCAGGGGCCGCTCTTGAGGCACAGGCAATTGCCGCAAGATCATATGCCTTAGCAGTAACAAATAATGGAGAGCAATCCATTTGTGCCAATCAATATTGCCAAGTATTTAAAACAGAGCCAAAGGGTGGAGAATGGGACAATGCTGCTATAAGAACTAGTGGGAAAGTTATGATTGCTAGTGGCCAGGTCATTACGGCCTGGTACGCATCGACCGCGGGTGGATATACCTTTACAAACAGTGATATCTGGGGTGGATCAACAAGATCTTGGACTAAGAGAGTGCGCGATACCAGTGGAGATGTGGGAGGGTGGGGAGATTTGTTAAGCAAAGCATATGACAAAGATTCTCCCTGTATGTACGCAGCACAAGGGTGGAGATCAGAATATGGGAAATCGGCATGGCTTAAATCTACCGAAATTGCCGATATTGTGAATGTGCTCATGTTGGCAAAAAAGGATTCATCTACACAGTCCCACTTATCGCAAATAGACAAACCAAATCCTGATGGAACAGATACGTGGGACGCGTCAAGGGTAAAAACAGAGCTACAATCAAGGGGTGGGAATCCAATAGATTCAATTTCAAGCATATCTGTCAATGCTGATTTTGGAGTTGGGAAAACAACAAATATTACTATTAATGGACAAGCGTTTTCTGCCAATGAGTTTGTTGACTATTTTAACTTGCGAGCTCCGGCAAATATCCAGATAGTAGGTCCACTGTTTAATATTGAAAGAAAATAGGTGTGCTAACATATATTTATGGCAGAGATATTTAAGGCGAAGGTACAAGAGAAGGTAAATAGATCGATAGAAGCAATACGAGGCATGGTGGGGAAGGTGGGTCGAGACAATTTGCTGACGAGCTTTGCATCTTTTCCCAATAAAGTATTTTTTGAGACTCAAAATGACGCAGAGCAAGTGATTCTTTTCTTGCGTCAACACCCAATCGTCAACCTAAAGTGGATGTTGATAGCCGCTTTGATGCTGGTTTTGCCCTCAGTGTTTATTTTTTTCCCGCCTTATGCCTTGCTCCCGGCTAATTACCAGTTTGTCGTAAGTATGGGGTGGTATATGTTTGTGTTTGGATATACGCTAGCCAAATTTATGGGTTGGTTTTTTAATATTTATATTTTGACCGATGAGCGAGTAGTGGATGTGGATTTTGCTAATATCTTTTTCCGCAAAATCTCGACCGCCAAGATTGACGAGATTCAAGATGTGAATATCCAGTCTTCTGGTGCACTTGAAACATTTTTTGGATATGGATCGGTGTTTATCCAGACGGCGGCGGAGGTATCACAATTTGAGTTTTTGGCTGTGCCAAATCCGGACAAAGTAGGAAAGATTATCAATCAACTGATAGATCTTGAAGAACAAGAAAAGTTGGAAGGAAGGGTCAAATAATATGGACTTACTTGGCTTGGTAGGCTCAATCACAATGCTGAATGTGATCAAATTCTTGCTTGTGGTGCTACTATCTGTTTATAGTCTTTTTGCCATGCTGATGATGAGACAAATTGTGGCGATGACCAAGGCGGTGGCAATGAGGGATGATTTTGTGATCCGATTACTAGGGACGATTAACTTTGTCTTTGCCTTAATGGTTTTGATTTTGGCAATCTTTATATTATAGCTATGGTAAAACTGCAAGTTACGAATATTGTGGGGACAGCTTCCAACTCTGTGTGGTCTCAGGTGCGAACAATCACACTAAGTCCAACACACCAAGTAATGATGGTGATTAAGTTGAGCTGTGATGATCCTGACTCGCTGGTAGATTTGCCTACAACTGGAGTGGGAATTATTGATGAGATAGGACAAAAGGGGGCTGAGGAGGCGCAAAAAATAGTAGAGGGGATCGCCGATGGACTCACGATAGATTTGTTGGTTGCGACCTTGCATGATTCAACCTTTTCAATTTACAAACACGGAGAGGTAGAGGTTTATTTGTCTAGAGCTGGAAGGCTCGCGAAACTAGAAAATGGAGAGAGTGGAGAGCTTGTGGAGGGAGATAAAGCAATTTTGGCCACGTTTGATTTTGGCAAAATTGTGACGCTTGCTAAGCTGGGAAATATTCTCAGAGACGAGGATGAACCGGCAGAACTCTTGACTCCAATTGTGCATACGCAAAGTGAAACTAGTGGGGTGGGGGCAATGGTGGTGAAGGTTGTAGAAGAAATGGCTTTACATAGAGAGATAAAGATCAAACTCAGAAACGAGAATCCCAGAAAGAATAATTTGTGGATCGGGGGAGTGATCTTTTTACTTTTGGTTGTGATGATAGGGGTGGGGATGGTAAGGCGGGTCAAATTAGTTCGTGAGCGAGAATTTGTGAGTCTTGAAACCAGTGTGAGCGCAAAAATTGCCGAGACACTAAGTAGTAGTGAGCTGAACCCAGAGAAGGCAAAAACACTATTGTCCGAGGCCAAGGGAGAAGTAAATGCGTACTTGGCAGGAGATATCACTGATTCATATAAACAAAAAGGGAATGAGTTGATCAAGGAGATTGAGGTGGCTGATGAACAGGTTTTCAAAAAAAATAATACCAAACTGACGACAGTGGTGGAGCTATCAATATTAAATGATGGACTAGCTGCTTCGAAGATGAAGAGTGATGGGAAAGAGAATTTGATTTTTAATGATCAAGCGAACCCTAAAGTAGTTCTCATGAATCTCGTAGATAGGTCAAAGCAGATTATAGATACGGCAAAAAACGATTCATTTGTGGATCTGGGAGTGAGCGAGACTAAGGTGTATGGACTAAATAACAATGGAGTGATGGAATTGTTCTGGAAAAATACTGATCCCAAAAAAGTAATCGAGAGCGACGAATTTTGGGTGGATCCAATGCTAATGGGACTGTTTGCCAATAACGTTTATGTACTAGATAAAGGGCAAGGCGAAATCTGGAAATACCCAGCACTGGAAACTGGCTTTGGTGGGAGGAGACGCTGGTTTGCGCCAGGGATTGCCCCGGATTTGGCCAATGTGGTAGACATGAAGGTGGTGGGGGATATCTGGCTCTTGACCTCGACAGGGAAACTCGAGCGTTATAGTCGTGGAGCACCAGTTGCTTTTGCACTAGAGGGGTTCCCGGCGACGGGAGAAGCCAAGAAATTTAGTGAACCGAGGGCATTGTGGGTAAGCGAGAGCGCTGTGTATGTGTTAGAGAGTGGGGCGTCGAGAATAGTGGTATTTGGGAAAGATGGGAAATATCAATCGCAGTATGTGAATGAGGAGTTTGGGAAGGCTAGCGATTTGGTGGTGATAGATAATAAGGGATATGTGTTGATTGATAATACGGTTAAAGAGTTTGGGTTGTAATTGTTTTGGGATAATCCGTATGATCTCAAACGCAAAACCGATAATAATTTTCTGGTGAAAATTTTATCTCGATTCTCGGCTACCCGCCTGTGAAGCGTTTTGCCACTTGAGACACACAGATTATCCTGAGGTACAATATGACAATGATAGTAAATAAATGGGCAAGGAGTGAGTACAGCATCTCTGACACATACAGCGCAGGGATAGGGCTGACGGGGGCGGAGGTAAAGAGTTTGCGGGAGGGAAGAGGGAATTTGCGAGATGGATTTGCCAAGATCATTAATGGAGAGCTTTTTTTAGTGGGAGCCGATATTCCCAGATATAGTCACTACTCAGGCCAGCAGTATGACGCTAAGCGAACGCGGAAACTATTACTTAAGCAGAGTGAGATCGTCAAGATACTCAAGCAAATCGAGGGGAAATCACTGACGATTGTGCCACTAAAGATTTATTTTAAGGGTAGGTGGGTCAAGTGTGAGGTGGGGATAGGGAAGGGGAAGAGAGAGTGGGAGAAGCGGGCAGATCTCAAGTCTCGTGATATCAAAAGGGATCTGGCAAAAGCTGTAAAGAATACTGTTTAGGCGAAGAGTGGAGACGGAGGGCAATGAGCCCTCGTCCGCGTACCGTCTTTAACACCATCTACATACTTAGATAAATTTATTTTTTAACCTCTATTCACTTAGGTAATTATCAAACCAAGAGTGAAGCGAGGGTGATCTTTGATATGGCCCCGCCTGATCGGAACGGGGTTACGTCTCGTGTGTATTTCCACCCATATCTTTCCCACGAGCAAGTGGGATATGAATGCCTTTAGGCAACTACGGCAAAGCCGGGGTTGACTGTGGGAGCGGTAAGGTCGTTCAAGAATGAAGCGACTTTACGAGCTGCTGTCGAAATTTTATTGACAGTTGTTTTTTGACGCTGTTTTACGACTTCTCTCGTCAAAGTCGGTATGCAGATGTTAAGGAGCTGGTATACGTCAAAGCAAGACGTCCCCAATAGCTGATATTATAGCATAATGAGTCTAGTGGACTGGATATATCCAAAAATATGTGTGGGGTGCGGGAGAGGGGGGGAGTATATCTGTTTTGATTGCCAGAGTAAACTGAGAGCACCGGAGGCGATCTGTCCGATGTGCTGTAAAGCGAGCCTTGATGGGTGGGTGCACCCTCGATGCCGAAAATCGAGTGGAATGGAGCGACTGATTGTAGGGTTGCCATACCGAGGGATGGCGCAAGAGTGTCTAAAAAAGGTGAAGTATAAAAGTAGTTGGGAGATAATCAAATTTTTGTATGGGTTGTGTAGTTTTCCTCAAATAGAAGAGAGTATGGTTACAAGCGTTCCTATGTGGAAACAAAAAGAGCGAGAGCGTGGGTTTAACCAGGCCAAAATACTCGCACAGTTACTTGGGAATAATGTTGATTTGTTGGAGCGAGTTAGAGAAACTAAAGCCATGTTTGGATTATCAAAAAATGATAGACAAATAAATATTAATGGCGCTTTTCGCGTAGTAACAAAGGATCAAATACTTGGAAGAGTGATAGTGGTCGATGATGTGTGGACGACGGGAGCTACAATGCGAGAGTGTGTCAAGGTGCTTAAGAAAGCTGGAGTGGGCGAGGTATGGGGAGTGACTCTGGCGCGCTAGAGTATAATAGAAGTATGAAGATTTTGTTTTTGGCGGCTGAAGTTGGACCATTTGTGTCGGTGGGAGGACTATCTCAGGTATGTTATTTTTTACCCCGTGCACTTGCCAAGGCAGGTAATGAGGTGGCGATATTTACCCCAAAATTTGGGACAATGGAGAAAACTGCGACCACAAAAAAAGGTTGGAAATTGCAGGATGAAATACAAGGACTGAGAGTACCGATTGTAAATGAAAGTGGGGAAGACGATATAATTTGTAATGTTAAGTCGTATAAACAAAAAAATTCTGGAGTTAAGACATATTTTTTGGAGAATAAGGAATATTATGAACTTCGGGCCAATGTGTTTGGCTACAGAGACGACCACGTTCGATTTTTGTTGATGTGCAAGGGTTGTTTAGAGTGGTTGTTGATCCAAAAGAAAACTGGTGGGTGGATGCCGGACTTTATTCATTTGAATGATTGGCATGCAAGCTATTTTGGTGAATTGGCAAGGAAATCACTAAGATATGCAGACTTTCTCAAAAAAATACCCATCGGACTGACGGTGCATAATTTTACTTTCCAGGGTAATTACGAGTATCGATACTGCCAAGCGAGCGATCGAGATGATGGAACTAGTCCACTGTTGCCACTACTTGATAAGAAACTGGTTAAACAAAACGCTCTCATGAGAGGGATTATGTATGCAGATGCAGTAACAACAGTGTCCCCGACTCATGCACGAGAGGTGTTGACTAGTGAGTATGGGGAGGGACTCGAAGAGCTACTCCTTCGCGAACGAGACAAATTATCTGGAATACTCAACGGATTGGATACGAAGGAATTTGACCCAATGAGCGATCCACTAATCCATTCTCATTTTAGCTACAAGATGTTTGAAAGTGCGAGAGAAAATAATAAGAGATTGTTGCAAATCGAGTTTGGACTTCCCCAGATATCAAAGGCTTTTTTGATGGCATATAGTGGGAGATTGTCTAATCAAAAAGGACTGGTTATTTTGATTGAGACGATGAAACATTTGTTGGGTGAACATGTTGATTTTCAATTGATTGTGCTGGGGGGAGGAGATGATGAATACCGTAGAGCGCTGACTAAGTTGAGTGAAAAGTATCCTAAGCAAGTAGGGGTGCATTTACTACCCAATTTTAAGTTACCGAGAAAAATTTTTGCTGGAACAGATGTGTTATTGTTGCCGAGTTTGTTTGAGCCGGGTGGGATTGTAGCCCTTGAAGCGTTGCGGTACGGAGCAGTCCCAATTATTCGTAGGACTGGGGGACTCAATGATATCGTGAGCGACTTTAAACCAGTTGGTGGGACTGGAGATGGATTTTCGTTCACCAACAAGGATCCGTGGGCATTTTACGGAGCAATAATTGAGGCATCAACTACCCATAAAAATAAATGTTTGTGGAAAAAATTGGTGAAAAATTGTCTTGAAGCTGATTTTTCTTGGGACGAGGTGGCAAAACTTTATACAACATGGTATCGTCGAACGATTAAGACAAAATCTAGGGAGTTGGCGACTAAAAATTTTGCTAGGATATAAATATGAATGAGACTAGGCCGATTGCGTATTTTTGTGCTGAGTATGCACTAGATGATAATTTACATATTTATGCGGGAGGACTTGGGGTACTTGCTGGCGATTATGTAAGAGAGGCGGGAGACCAGGGACTGTCACTTGTGGCTGTGGGCCTATATTACGGAGAGGGCTTTATCCACAAAGAGCTGACAAACGAGGGACAAGTGGTGGATTTGCACGAGACAAAGTCACCTGAACAAGTTGGGTTAGAAGCTGTTAAAAATGAGAAAAATGAATGGATAGAGGTAAAAGTCCCAATTGGCGGGAGAATAGTTAAAGTAAGGGCTTGGTTGTGGAGTTATAAAAGCGTGAAAGTATACTTGCTGGATACAAAAGTGGAAGGCAATAATGAGCAAGATACCCATATCACAGATGCCTTGTATACTGTGGACAAAGAAACCCGTTTTAAGCAAGAGATGGTACTTGGAATTGGTGGATTGCGAATGTTGCTCATGATTGGGCATCATCCGCTCCATTATCATTTGAATGAGGGGCACTCGGCACTTTTAATTTTTGAGTTAATTCATCATGAAATGGAGTCAAGAGGAATGACTTTTGAAGAGGCGAGGTCATTAGTGAGGGAGCGAGTACTTTTTACAAATCATACCTTAATTGCGGCGGGGAATGACTTGTTTAGCAATGATTTGGTAGCTTTGCAACTGGCGAAATATGCCCAAGAGATAGAGATCCCAGTAAAACAGCTCGTGGATTTGGGGTTGGTACAACAATCATCTTCATTTTCAATGACTATACTAGCGATGAGAGCAGCGGGGAAGATAAATGCCGTGTCAAAACTACATGCTGTAAGGGCAAAGGAAATTTGGGCAGATCACCCGATGGTTCCGATAACCAATGGGATTCATATACTAACGTGGGATAAGATAGGGAGTAGCGACATCTGGACCAAACATAAAGAAAACAAACGAGAACTGATTAAGTTGATCGAGAAGCAAGCGGGAGTTGTGTGGGATGAAAAGACAATATTGTTGGGATGGGCGAGGAGGATAGTTAATTATAAAAGGCCACTTGCAATTCTTGAGCGACTTAAACAATTTAATGAGATGGCCAGAGATGAGAATAGACCGGTACGAATTGTGTTTGCGGGGATAGCACACCCAGCGGACGAGGATGGTCAGGAAATACTTGAAGAATTGCAGTATCGATTGAACTCAGACCTAAAGGGCATCGCAGTATATCTGCCACACTACGGTCTTGAGTTGGCAAAAGTGATGACAGCTGGGTGTGACGTGTGGATGAATACGCCAGTTGTGGGGTTTGAAGCGTGTGGAACTAGTGGCATGAAGGCGGCCTTAAATGGGGCGTTGCCTCTTTCGACTAGAGATGGTTGGATGGCTGAGATTGAGATGTTGGGGATAGGGTGGGGGGTACCTGACAACAACTTGACCGAAGAAATATTGGAGACACTAAAAAATCAAATTTTACCCCTGTATTATGACCAAAATGATCTGGGGATACCTGGAAAATGGGTAGAGATGATGTGGGGGGCGAGAGAGCTAATTCTCAACGAATTTTCGATGAAGCGAGCCCTCTCTCAGTATTTAGAGTTGATGGATTGGGGACGATCGACTTTAGCGGGGAGCTAGTTGTTGCATCATCTCGGTCGGATCGATAAAGTTGATATTTGAGGGAGGAGTGAAGGCTGTATCGTCTATGTTGCTCGGCTTGCAGTCGATGGTATAGCCCTCATCTTTGATGTTTTGGTAATCGGATTCACTCTCGAATTTGGGAACTCCCTCCTTCGCCACAGTTGTGGGAGTGGCTTCGGCGGGTGAAGTACTCCATCTTGTCGTTGTCTTTGGTCATAACACAAGTGGTGGGTTTGCCGGATTCGATAGCGCGCGCGAATTCCGTAGCTTCGTTTACAGCTTGACTCGTAGTTTGGGGAGTAACTGGGACAGTTGGGCGTAGCTTGGTCCAGTAGTAACCTCCGCTGGCTACAAGTAAGATGACGGCAAGAACGGGTACGAGTTTGTTATTCATAAAGGAAAGAGTTATAAGTATTACATGATATTTTTAGTATCCGACTCCATCCTCCTCGTACTTTCCGATACTTGTCTGAAATAAAGCTTTTCATAGATTGTTTATTATCTCATGTTTTTTGAGGAAGGCACGACCAGATCCTGATTTAAGGTATTTTTCGAAATTGAATGCAGTGTATTTGTTGGTGAACGCGAAGTAGGAGACGAGTTTGATTGGGAGAAGGGGTTTGGTGGCTGGGACGTAACCGTTTTGATGACGCTCAATACGCTCTTTTAGATTGTCGGTACAACCAGTATGCGGTTTACCATTGGAGCATTTGAGAATATAGACGTAATACATGGTGAGCGAATTCCTTCTTCGCTAAAGCATTTTGATGGCGGACTAATCTCTCCTTCGCGACCTACTATAACGGA
>Ga0210017_1004528_pt1 | contig 11341 bp, 10 predicted proteins | sample CryGeyCG2014_020_FD_183966 | JGI IMG/M metagenome (GOLD analysis project Ga0210017, IMG submission 183966) | Groundwater microbial communities from aquifer - Crystal Geyser CG08_land_8/20/14_0.20 (SPAdes) (version 2) | ecosystem: Environmental > Aquatic > Deep subsurface > Groundwater | place... | reverse complement strand
ATCTCCACCGCCTTCTTCCCCCATTTCTCCAGAAAATATCGGTAACCGGCGTCATAATTTTGTTTGGCAATCAAGCCCAAATTAAAAGGCTGACTTTGGACTTCACCGGCAATTTTTTGGCTTATTTCGGCCGTTTTTTCCATCTGACAACTCGGCGGATATTTTAGAGGGTTTTCAATCAAGCTTAAAATCAAAACCAATAAAAATAAACCGGTGGCCAAAAATTTCCCCAATTTTTTGAAACGGGACAGAGTTTCCAAAATTACGGCGAAAATTAAAAAAACGGCCGGATATAAAAAACCAAAATAATGGTCATAAATATGCTGTTTGTATAACCCCATCCCCGTTAAACCTATAATAAGCCATAAAGATAATAACAATTCTGTTTTACGAACAATTTGTTTGTCACGGTAAACTAATAAACAAGATATAATAAATACTATCAGGAACGATCCGGTAAATATCGAAATCCAAAAGCCAAAAATCTCATTTTTCCCGGCCAGCAAGCGGGTAACCAAGTTCTGCCAAAGAGGCCAAATTTGCGGGATTGCTTTGTACGCTTTCAAATTAACCGTTGTTTGTCTTTCCGAAAAAAATTTATAAAACGATTTATAATTTATGAAATTATGCCTCAAGTCAAACCAAATTAACGGTAAAACCGTTAATAGCGCAAAACTCAACCCGCCCGCCACGCAAGCCAGCACCAATCGCCTTACCCGAATACGCGACTGATCACTTATCTTGCTGGCATTGCGGGCAGGAGTGCAAAGTAATATTAGTTTTATAATAAAAAATATACCTACAACCGGAACCAACAAAATTCCCAAATAATGAGATTGAATGGCAAAAGAAAGAAGCACGCCTTCAACCGCCAGCCAATAATATTTATCTTTCTGCCAAAATTGCCAAATCCCCCAAATTATCAGCAATGCAAAAAAAGGCATGACATTGGGATTCCAGGAAGAACGGGATAAAACAATGGCGACCGGGGAAACCGCATATAGCAGCGAAGCCGCCAAGCCGACTTTAGGTGAAAACCATTCCCGGCCAAAATACCAAAGAAAAAAAGTTGTCGCTCCGGCAAACAAAGCAGTCCCAATAGAAGGACCGGTTGTCCCCATCAAAATATAAAAAGGCAGCATCAAATAATAAAAAAGCGGGCCCAAATACATATTCCCAATCGAGGTCATCGGCCCGATCAGAGTAAATTTAAAATTTTTAACCATCCTCAGCCAAACCAGCGCATCCCGGCCTTCATCCCCCAGAAAAGTCATATAAGAAGAAATTCTGAAAAGACGCAAAAAAAGGGCTAAAAAAACAATCCCCAATATAAGTTTATTGTTTTTAACCCAAGAAGTTATTTTATCTGCCACCATAATTTTCCCAAATCAACAAAAGATTTAAAAATTACTTTTAAATTTGCTCCCGTTTGTTTGCCTTCTTTGCGTGAGTAATGATGAACCCCGACTTCGGCCACTTTAAATCCGGCCTTTCTTGCTTTTCCTAAAAGTTCGGGTGAAATCATTCCTCCCCGTTGAGACTGCAGTTTGGGAATTCTCTCAATCACTTTCCTATTTACCAGTTTAAACGCACAATCGACATCCCGTACCTTTATTCCCAAAAGCAAATTGGCCAGCAAGGTCCAGCCCCAACCAAAAATTTTCCTGATCATCGAGTCTTGGCGGTTCAGGCGATAACCAACAACGACATCCGCCTTTTTGCTTCTCTCGATCAGTTTGTCAACTTCGGAAAAATCAAATTGACCGTCAGAATCAACAGTTACAATCCACTCAAGCCGGCTGTTATAAAAACCGGATCTTAAAGCCGCTCCATACCCTTGGTTGGGATTGTGAGTAATAACCTGAATAAAAGAATATTTTTCCGCTAATCGTTTAGCAACTTCGCCTGTTTTGTCTTTAGACCCGTCATCAACAATAATCAGCTCGTATTTTTCGGCAACATCCTCCAAAACAGGAATTGCTTTTTCGACCGTGTTTTCCAGATTTGCCTCTTCGTTGTAAGCCGGAAAAAAAACCGATAATTCTTTTAATTTATTCATTCACGCCTTCCAAGAGCAATCATATCATAAATTTGCTATCATCTATTTAGTGAAGATTAAACGGGATTTATTTTTAGTCATTCTTTTTTCGCTTTTAACCACGCTTATAGTTTGGCTGCCTTTTTTATGCAGTTTTAAAGAGGGCATTATTTCTCTTTTCAAAAATTATGATGGGCCGAATTACTTAATCATAGCCAAAACCTGGTACGATAAAGCCCTCATCGGCCGGACTTTTTCTCTTCCGATTCCACTGGAATATTATCCCGCCCATCTTCCGGGCTATCCTTTAACAATTTCTTTGCTTAACACCATTTTAAGGGGCCCTTGGGCAATGCTGACCTCAACACTGCTGGCCACGATTGGTTGCAGTCTTATGTTCTATCTTTTTGTTTTAAAATTTAAACTTTCCGAAAATCCTTTATGGCTGACATTAGTGTTTTTGATACTCCCGGCAAGGTGGGTAGCCGTAAAAGCGGTTGGCAGCCCGGAGCCGCTTTTTATCTTTGCTATTTTGGCTTCGTTTTATTTTTTTAAAAGCGCTTTTGATAAAGTCGAAAATAATTTACTCTCAAAAAAGAAAATTGTTTGGCTGGATTTACTGCTGGCGGGAATCTTCGGGGCTTTGGCGCAGATTACCAAAAGTCCGGGGATTTTGCTTTTTATAAGTTACTTGAGTTACTTGGGATACTTAGGTTACTTAAGAAAAAAAACAATCATAGGGAGTATAAAACTTTCCCTTCCCCTTCTTCTAATTCCGCTTTCGGCGCTGGCTGTTTTTATTTTTTACCAATTCCGCACCGGCGACTTTCTGGCTTATTTCCATTCGGGAGATAATTTTCATTTAGTTTTTCCTCCTTACCTTGGATTTTTCCCGGAAAGAAGCTGGCTGGGAACTTTTTGGAGCGAAGACATGGTCTGGCAGTATTTACTGGGCGCATTGACGGTTGTTTTTTTAATCAAACAAAAATATTACGACCTTGCTTGTTTTGCGGGAGTTTTCTTTTTGGCAACTACTTTAGTGGCCCATCGTGATTTGGCCCGTTACTCACTGCCGATAATGCCTTTTACTCTTATTGCCTTTGATTCATTTATCCAAAAGAAAGAGTTTAGAATCGCCCTACTGATCATTCTCCCTGCCATATACTTATACGCGATTAATTTTATCGCCGGCAACACCGCCCCCGTCGCCGATTGGACACCCTACTTATAGGTTAAGACTAGGATAAGGCGGCGAGTTATAATTAAGGTAAGGAATAAAAGTGACTGAAGAAAAAAAACAAAAATTGTTAGTTTCCGAGATTTGATCGTATACCAAAACACGTGTAAGGCAATGCTTCTCGTAATGAGGGAGATTGTCCCTAAACTCCCCGAGTCAGAAAAATACGATTTAAAAGATCAGCTTTCTCGAAGTGTCAAAGTTATACCACGTTTAATTGTCGAAGGTTACGCTAAACGTCATCAAAAATTTGGATTCCAAAAATATTTGGATGACGCAATGGCAGAGTGTAACGAATCAATTGTTTCTATCGAACAATGTCACGACATTTATAATGTTGACCCCGAAATCTGTAATAAATTAGTAATAGTCTATGATCAATCTGCCCGTCAAATTTTTAAACTGGCAGAAGCTTGGGACAAATTCGACAAAAATAGAAGAAGAAAAGGTGGCCTCTCCCAAACCCCTTAACTTAACTCGCCGCCTTACCTAAACCCAAACCTAATCATTTTTTCTTCCAAATAAATTTGTTATAGACAAACCAGTTATAAGGAACGGTAAAGCCGAAAATTACCACTACCAGGATAATCTGGCGGTATTGATCCCCAAACAGTTGAGTACCGCCTCCCACCATTAAAGAAGGAACTAAAATTCCCCCAAGTATGGATGATAAATTAAAGGCGATAAATTTAGCCGCTATTTGTTTTGGCGAAGTTATTTTTTCTTTAGCAAATGTCCAAAGATTATTCCAAGTGAAATTGGAAACAATTGCCAATTCCGAAGCCAATGCATTCGCCCAGAAATTGATCATACCTATCGGCCAAGGAAATACCGTTTTGAAAAACCGGCTGAAAATCATCAAGCCAAAAAAATTAACAATAAAACCAAAACCGCCGACAATACCAAATTTAATGAATTTAAGAAGTTTCGGCGATCTTTCAAAACGAATCCTGGTTGAATTTTTAAAAGTTTCAATAATGTCTTTCACAAACTGCCAGGAAAAACCAACCTTGCTTTCGCCCGCTCTTCTATTTCCAAAAACAGCGGGAATTTCAATAAATTTTGCTCCGGTTTTAGATAGTTCATAGATAATGGTCGATTGAATCACAAATCCACGAACATTAATTTTACTCAGATCTACCTTATCGAGGATATTTTTTACCCTAATGGCCTTAAAGTTACCGGCTTTATCCTTCACTTCATGAATTCCCGCCCAGTAACCGTTCAGCAGATCATTGGAAACAAAATGAGTTAATTTTCTAAAACCGGTAAAGGCATCTTTGGCTCCCTTGGTGTGACGGGAGGGAACAACCACATCGTAATCATCATCAATTTTTTTCAGCATTTCCGGAATTAATTCCGGATCCCATTGAAAATCACAATCGTTGGGAATAACCACATCTGCTTTTAATTCTTTAACCGCATGGCCATATCCGGCAATTAAAGAAACCCCCAGTCCTCTTGGAGTTTCCAAAAGAAAAAGATTCTTTCTTGTTTTTGCCAGCTGGCGGACAATATCTCCTGTTCCGTCAGGAGAGTGGCTGTCAACCACCAAAGTCACAAAATCATACTTAGGATTTCCCTGCCTGCCGGCAGGCAGGTCCTTGGCAATTCTTTCCAAAGTTTCCACCATCGGGGTAATATTTTCCTTTTCGTTGTATGTCGAAAGCATGTTGACTACTTTCATAGTTAATTTCTCCTTTGAACTAAATATAACATATTGGTGTGGTAAAATAAAAAAATGCAGATAGACATTGTTACCCTTTTCCCCGAAATGTTTCAAGGTCCATTTAACAAAAGCATTGTTAAACGAGCCCAAGATAAATCTCTCGTCCAAATTAATCTTCACAATCTGCGCAAATGGACAAACGATAAAAGAGGCACGGTTGATGACCGGCCTTATGGCGGAGGCGTGGGCATGGTGATGATGGTTGAACCAATCTTTGAAGCCCTCCAAACACTAAATCCGAAATTCGAATTTCGAAATTCGAAACAAATTCAAAATTCTAATTTTCAAAATTCAAAAACAGTTTTATTATCCCCCCGAGGAAAGGTGTGGAAACAGCAGTTAGCGCAGGAATATTCTAAATTAGATCATCTTATACTTATTTGCGGGCATTATGAGGGAGTTGATGAAAGGGTAAGAGATTTTATTGATGAAGAAATTTCCATCGGCGACTTTGTTTTAACCGGCGGCGAAATTCCCGCAATGGTAATGGTTGACTCTATTATTAGATTAATCCCAGGCGTTCTCGAAAAACCCGAAGCTGTCCAAAATGAATCATTTTCTAACCATCACCCAACCACTATCACCCATCACCTACTTGAGTATCCTCAATATACTCATCCTGAAGATTTCAATGGCTTAAAAGTGCCGCCCGTTCTTCTTTCCGGCAATCACGCGGAAATTGAAAAATGGCGAGAAGAAAAAGCACTCGAAATCACCAAAAAAAACCGTCCTGATCTCACCCCAAAGTAATGTAATTAATTAAACCCTGCGCCTTCAGTAACCAAAATCCCCACGAAAAGTTATAACACACTAATGGTAAAATACCACTATGCAAAACCTTATAAATTTTAAAAAAAAGACTGTTTTAATAACTGGAGGCGGAAAAAATATTGGCAGGTCAATCGTTGAAGTTTTTCTTCATCAGGGGGCAAATATCGTTGTCAACGACATCCTTCCTTTGGAAAAATGCGAAGTGTCCAAAGAAATTCTTTCCTTCCCAAAATTTTCCTTTTCCCAAGGAGACATTACCTCTTTTAATTATCGGGAAAGATTAATTAAAGAAACTTTAAGTAAATTTTTAAAAATTGATGTTTTGGTCAATAATGTCGGCATTGGATCCGGAGAAGGATTTTTTGATATACAGCCGGAAATAATGAAAAAATCAATCGAAACCAATTTGGTTGCCCCTTTTTTCCTTTCACAAAAAGTAGCCAAGCAAATGGTAAAAACAAAAACCGGCGGTTCAATAATTTTTATATCTTCAATACACGCTAAAATTCCTTCCGGGAACGCTGATTACTCTTCTACCAAATCAGCCCTCAATATTTTAGTTAAAGAAATGGCTTTTGAGCTGGGGAAATACGGCATCAGGGTAAACGCTATCGCCCCAGGAAAAATCACTCAAGACAAAATTAAAGACAAAAGGATACCTCTGGAAAATAAATCAGGAGTTTTTGAAGATATTGCCCAAGCAGTTTTATTTTTATGCAATAATCGCTTTTCAGGATATATTACCGGAGAAGTATTGGTCGTGGACGGAGGGCTAAGCCTGGCTTTTAAAAGATAGAGTATGGCTGAAAAAATTTGTCTATTTAACCATGTTAAGGTATAATCTGGATTGCCCGACTAAAAAATACTGGGGGCGGGAAAAACAAATTTTCAGGAGGATAATACAAAAATGAAAATTCTTTTATTGGTTGCCGAACATGGCTTTGCCTTTCTTGTTCAGGCCCAAGCCTTGGCAAAAGGCCTGACAGATCTTGGAATATCAATTAAACTCATAAAAATAACAAATTCCAAGCTGCCGATAAAAGCAATTGAAAAATTTAACCCGGATATTGTTATTGGAATCGGTTCTTGGGAAGAATATCCTTTTTTTGTTGAACAACCTCAATCTTTGGGGTTCAAAACTATTCCCTGGATTGTAGCTGAATACCCAATCAACCGGTTTATTAACGAATACAACCAATTAAGTCTTATTTTAACTCCCAGCGAGCATTGTCGAAAAAATCTGATACAAAGCGGAATTAAACCTCAAATTATCAATATTCTTCCTGAAGCAGTAGACAACACTTTCTGGAAACCTATTTCCCAAAAAGAGAAAAAATTATTCACAGAATTACTGTCTTTAAAAATCCCCGGCCTTGATCTCCCCCCTAAATTCGATTTCGCCAAATTACACGAAGCAAATGTTCCTATCCTTTTCACCATGGGAGGAGACGCTACAAGCAAAGGGGCGCAGGAAGTTATTAAAGCGCTGGGGAAAATGGACATAAAAACGAAAGAAAAACCTTGGATCTATCTTATTAAAACATGGCCGTCAACAGCAAGTTTTAAATTATCAATTCAGGAATTTAAACTAATAAAAGAAAGCGGCATTTCCGAAAAAATCCATTATCTGTCGGGGCAGTTTTCCGATATCTTTATCAGAGGATTAACAAATCTCTGCGATATTTATGTTTCTCCTTCGAGGAAAGAGGGTTTTGGCCTCCCCTTGGTTCAAGCTCAACTTTGCGGAAAACCAGTAATATCAACAAGGGCAACATCAACCGCTGAAGTTGTAGCCCATGGAAAAACAGGTTTGCTTGTTAAAGGAATAGCTGTCGGCAAGCAATATTACGCTGATATCAATGAACTTTCAAAAACACTGGAAAGTTTATTATTAAATAAAGAACTTAGAGAGAAACTGGGCAAACAAGGAAGAAAATACGCAATTGCAAACTTCAGCCCTGAAATAATTGCAGAAAAATTAATCAATCAGATAAAATTACAATGAATATCAATAAAAATTTAGAAGTATTTCTTGACAAAGAAGAAAGGGCTATTAAAGTAATTTATGTTTCATCATACATTCCGCGGAAATGCGGCATTGCCACTTATACCAAAGACTTAACCAACGACATCAATCAGTTAAACCCTTTTGCTCTGGCGGAAATTATGGCTTTAACTAAAAACGGAGAAAGCATAGTTTATCCATGGGAAGTAAAATTCAGAATTAATCAAGATGAATTATCCTCATTTCTAAATGCCGCGGACTACATAAACCAGTCGGGATCAAACATTGTCTGCTTGCAACATGAATACGGGCTTTTTGGAGGACACTGCGGAGAATATATCCTACCTTTCATCGAAGCAATTCAAAAACCAATTGTAACCACTTTTCATACAGTTATAAAAGAACCAAGCAGTGATCAGGGAAACGTTTTAAAAAGAATTCTTTCAAGATCCGATGCTTCAGTGGTAATGATGAAGGAAACAAAAAAAAGGCTGGTTAATGATTTTAAAATTCCAAATGAAAAGGTTGTTTCAATTCCTCACGGAACCCCTGACTTAGCCTTTGAATCAACAACCCCTCATAAAAGAAAAAAACGGTTAAGTAACAAAATTGTCCTTGGCAACATTAACCTGCTATCTTCTGTTAAGGGAATCGAATATGCACTTGAGGCAACAGCAATCATCGCAAAAAAGATCCCGGATGTGCTTTATTTAGTTATTGGCCAAACTCATCCAGCAACTATTAAACATGAGGGAGAAATTTATCGAAATCACTTAAAGAAGCTCGTGAAAAAACTAAAAATCGAAAATAATGTTAGATTTATTAATGAATATTTAACCTTAGAAGATTTACTCAGCTGGCTCAAGACAATTGATTATTATATCACTCCATACCTTGATCCGCAGCAATCCTCTTCAGGCGCCCTGGCATACGCAATTGGCGCAGGAAAGGTTTGTATTTCGACTCCTTACCTTTACGCCCAGGAAGCTCTTTCTTTAAACAGAGGAATTTTAGTTCCTTTTAAAAATTCACAACTAATCGCAAGTGCCGTCTTGGAACTTAATTCAGACTTAAATAAAAAAAGAGAGATTGAAAATAAAGCTTATGCATACGGAAGATTGATGACTTGGTCAAACGTAGCCTTAAAATACCTAAATCTTTTCAGGGCTGTCCTAAACCAACATGAATAATCTGAGTGTAGCTTACATCTCTTCTTTCGCCCCAAGAGTTTGCGGTATTGCCTCATTTACCAGAGATTTAACAGAAGCAACCGGAAAAATTCCCCAAATTAATTCCACTGCCGTCATTGCCCTAAATAAAGGAAAAAAACTTGACTACGGGAAAGAGGTTGTTTACAGCATCGACGATGCTTCTTCTTTGAGCTTTAAAAATGCAGCCAAGTTTTTAAATAATTCAAATTATAATGTTATTTGTCTGCAACATGAATACGGACTCTATGGCGGTGAAATGGGAGATTTAATTCTTGACCTAATCAAAAACCTAAAAAAACCCCTTATTACCACATTCCATATGATTTCATCCCACCCAACTCCCTATCAAGTTCATTTGACCAGAGAAATATCCAAAAAAAGTAATTTTGTAGTTCCTTTAAGCGAATATGGCAAGAAAGACCTGATAAATATTTATGAAATTCCTAAAGAAAAGATTCGGATTATTCTTCACGGGGCACCAGATATCAAATTTGAAAAATCTATTATTGCTAAAAAAAAATTAGGGCTGGAAAAAAGAAAAGTATTAACCTCTGTTAACATTTTAAGAAAAAGCAGGGGTGTTGATTTTGTCATAAAGGCTTTACCGGAAATTGTAAAAAGATTCCCGGAGGTAATCTATTTGATTTTGGGAACTGACCCAGATGATTCACCAAAACCGAATCCATACCGCACTGAGTTGGAAAATCTAGTTTCCAGATTAAAAATCAAAAAGCATGTTAAATTTGAAAACAGGTATATACCGCTCGGCGAATTAATCGACTATATTAAAGCTACTGATATTTTTCTTACAGCATATCTGCCTCCTGAGCAAAGCAGTTCTGGTTCTCTGGCTTACGCTGTAGTAGCAGGAAAAGTTTGTATTTCCACACCTTACAGTTATGCCAAACTACTCTTAGCTAACGGCCGCGGGCAAATCGTTCCCTGGAAAAACAGCCGGGCAATTGCAGAAAAGGCAGTAAAATTACTTTCCTCCCCTCAAAAAATGGAGATGGTTTCAAAAAAAGCCTATCTTTACGGAAGAAAAATGATTTGGGAAAATATCGCCAAAGATTATTTCAAACTTTTCTGTTTAGCAGTAAATGAAGGAATTAAATCATGAAAGTTGACAGTTTACCTCCTATTGAATTATTTATTAATCAGCTTGTTTCCATGACGGATCAACATGGCATACTTGAACACTGCATTTTCTCTACTCCTGACTTAAAAGAGGGTTATAGTTTAGACGATAATGCCCGAGCGCTACAAGTCATTTTAAGACTCCCCAAAAACGAGGTCAAAGCAAAAGAACTTAGTTCAACATATTTAAAATTTATTCTGTCAGCAAGAACAGCCAATGGTTTTCATAATGATCTGGAGCAAAACTTTATATGGAAAAATGATGATGGTATCCATGAATCTTTTGGAAGGGCAATGGCGGCATTGGGAGAAACAGCCAGCACTTCAGGTAATCCTCAGCAACAATTAACCGCTGCTTATGTTTTTGACGAAATGTCATCTTTGATCACTCCTTCTGTTATAAAATCACTTTCCCCAAGAACCATTGCCCAATTAATAATTGCTTTTTCCCACAGAATTTCCTTTGACAATAAATTCCCTTCGCTTATTAATCTATTGAGCTTAAGAAAAAAACTAGACAACAAAATTTTTTTTAACAACCAAAAATACTGTCTTCAAACTTTGAAAGAATTGGCGGAAAACTTGATTTCAATATATAAAAAAAATTCTGATAAAAACTGGAGGTGGTTTGAACCAATTATTTCTTATGACAACGGAAGAATGCCCTTGTCGCTTTTCTATGCGTTTCAATCAACAAACCAAGAAAATTATAAGAAGGCGGGGTTAGAATCCTTAGATTTTCTTTTATTTCAAACTTTTAACAAGAAAAATGACTGTTTTTCCTTTCCCGGAAATAAGGGATGGATTGTCAAGGGAAACAAAAAAACAGTATTTGCCCAGCAACCTATTGAAGCCGGAAGTACAATAGAGGCTTGTATTAAAGCTTACCAGCTTTCTAAAAAGAAAGAGTATTTTGATTTTGCAAAAAAAGCATTTTCTTGGTACTCCGGCCAAAACCTGCTACAACTTCCTTTAATAAATAAAGATCAGGGTGGAATATATGACGGATTGGAGAAATGGGGAATAAATCAAAATCAAGGAGCAGAATCTATCATCACCTTTTTAATCGGATATTTAGATATTTTAAACGCTGACAGGACCGCTGCATTTTAAAATTGTTTAAGCAACTCTTCTAAAGGAGCGGTGGCAACACAAACTGTAGTATCTGCCGCGCCGTAATAAAGATATAAAATACCGTCTTTTTCCACCAGTC
>Ga0210017_1004521_pt1 | contig 11355 bp, 7 predicted proteins | sample CryGeyCG2014_020_FD_183966 | JGI IMG/M metagenome (GOLD analysis project Ga0210017, IMG submission 183966) | Groundwater microbial communities from aquifer - Crystal Geyser CG08_land_8/20/14_0.20 (SPAdes) (version 2) | ecosystem: Environmental > Aquatic > Deep subsurface > Groundwater | place... | reverse complement strand
TAAAATAAGGTAAAATACAACTAGTATTACTATAGATGCCCCATATCGGAGAGGGGTCGGGAGAACCCTTCGGTTCTCCCGTATAGGAAAAGATTAAAAACCGAGGGTTTTTAAGGAGCGGTGTTAGACGAGCGAAAGCGAGTCGTGCCGCGACCTGACTCGGTAATACCAATGGGGAAAAGAGCGAGAGAAAAAAGAGAAAGAAGAGAAAAAAGAGAAAGAGGGGAGATTGTGTTAGAAAGAGAAAAACCGGAGATTAGACCCGTTGCTGTCTGCAAAGGGATTATTTTATTGGGAGTCAGCCTTTCTTTATTTGCTCCTCTTTTTATCAGTGGGCAGTTTTTCTTTCCTTTCGTTGGGCCAAAAAGCCTTTATTTCATGGCTTTTGTTGAGGTGATATTCGCTGCCTGGCTGGTTCTGCAACTATTTTCCAAAAAGTATCGGCCCAAACTTAACATTCTTCTGGCGGTTTTGATTATATTTGTGGTTGTTTTAATTTTCAGTTCTGTTTTCGGAGCAGATTTTTCTCGGAGTTTCTGGTCAAAATACGAAAGAATGACCGGCCTCCTTATGTGGTTTCATCTTTTAGCTTTCTTTTTGGTTATATCTTCTACCTTCCGAAAAAAGTCCGATTGGTTAAAAATTTTTAGCATCTCAATTTTTGTAGCGGTCATAATAAGCGTCCTTAGTTTACCTAAAATCGGAGAAAGTATAATGAAGGGTTACCCAACCCGCGGAGGAGCAACGATTGGGAACTCTTCTTTTCTGGGAACTTATTTACTGTTTAATATTTTTTTAGCATTATATCTACTTACCCAAGCGAGGCAAAGCCGAGCGAAGGGTGAAGATGAAGCGATAGCTTCATCGCCTTTACAATCGAGAGGTCGGGACGCGAGAGTTCTCCGCGGAGCGGAAACTCCCGTCCTAGGGTTGAAAGTATATTCCGGTATTTCTTTAGCGATAATTGCTTTAGCCTTACTGTTAAGCGATGCTCGGGCTGCCATTCTTTCTGTATTGGGCGGATTAATATTGTTATTTTTATTCTGGTTAATTTTCTGCAAAAAGGGAAAACTAAGGTTAGCTGGCATTTCTCTTTTAATAATTTTTGTAATTGGATTTTTAAGCTTGGTATATTTTTCTTTGCAACCAGGTGATTTTCTTTACCAAAAAATGGTGGCAAGGTATGTAGTTTGGGAGATAGCTTGGAATGGTTTTTGGGAAAGTCCCTGGCTCGGTTGGGGTCCGGAAAATTTTGAGCTGGCTTTTACTAAATATTTTGACCCTCGTCTTGCTCTTCCTCAATACGGGGGAGAGGTGTGGTTCGATAGGACACACAATATCCTGTTGGACACGCTGGTGGCTTCTGGCGTTGTTGGTCTTTTGAGTTATTTTGCAATCTTTCTTACCGCCTTTCTTATTTTATGGAGGCAATACTTCCGAAAAAAGATTGATTTTTTGACTTTTGGGATTATCTCGGTTATTTTAATTTCTTATTCCGTCCAAAATCTTACCGTTTTTGATATGGTAAATAGTTATTTGATGTGGTTTCTGATTTTAGGATTTGTAGGCAGTATTGCTTCCCAAAAAGATACCGATTTAGCCGTATCTTTCTCTCCCGGCCCTCACAAAAAAACCGGTCTTTTTAAAAAATTATTTTTGCTAATTGTTTTAATAATTTTTGGCTTTTCTTTCTCTAGATTTGTTATTCAACCCTTAAAGGCGGATGCCTACGTAATAAAAGCCATTCGTGCCCAAGATTCAACACAAAGACTTTCTTTATATAAAGCGACCCTGGAGACGTCTCCCCTCGGAAAATATCAAATCAGAGAATTCTTTGGCGATTCTGTAATCCAATCCTATTTTAGTCAAGCTGCTGCCACAACAACCACCGGAGAAAAGATTATTGCAGAATTCGATTTTGTAAGTAAAGAATTAGAAAAAAGCATCAAAGAATCCCCCTTAGATTACAGGGCTTATCTTAAGCTTGGTAAAGTTTATAATGCCTGGAGTATGTTTGATGCAACTAAAATTTCTTTAGCCGAGGAAGCTTCAAAAAAAGCAATAGAAATGAGTCCTCGTAATCAACAAACATATTGGGAATTAGCCCAAACTAAAATTAATCAAAGAGATTATCAAACTGCTCTTTCTTTAGCAGAAAAAGCAGTAGAATTAGAACCGAGAGTCAGTCAATCTCAGTTGATATTAGTCAGAGTTTGTCAGATAATGGGCGACTATAATTTAGCCAGAGAGAAAGCCAAAGCGGCAACAGAGATTAATCCTTCTCTGGCCGAGCAATTTAAAGATATTTTAGGCGAGTGAAACTTGACAAAATTTCCTCAATTTGCTAATATTTAGATTGTGAGTGCGTGAGAAATCGCAACTCCGCTAAGTCGACAGCAGGTCTTCCTCGAGCAAGACTTGCTGTTTTTTATTAGAAGCAGTCAATGAGCTAAAGCTCATTTCCACGCTTCGCTAACGCTCGGGTAGTCGATGAATTTCGTTCATCTTCACCCTTCGCCCCTCGCTCCGCTCGGGGCTCGGGTAAATAAAGGCCGGGAGAGTTAACTCCAATTCTAAGTCTTTTGTGAGTGCTTTCCTCCCGGCCAATTAAATTTTAGCAAAAACTTTGTTAGAATACAATAATGGACATTCGAAAACTATTACCCGGGGTTCAAAAAAATATTTTATTGAAAAATTATACTGCTTTTAAAATTGGGGGACCAGCTAAATATTTCTTTGCGGCAAAAACAAAAGAAGATTTAATCAAGGCAGTCATCACGGCAAAAAAATTGAAGTTGCCATTTTTTATTTTGGGCGGAGGAAGTAATTTATTAGTTTCCGACAAAGGATTTCAAGGGTTAGTGATAAAAACTCAAAATACTAAATACCAAATACTAAATACTAAAATTTTTGCTGAAGCAGGAATAGTTTTGGGGCAATTAGTAAATATTGCAATGAAAGCCGGATTTACCGGTCTTGAGTGGGCGGCGGGGATTCCGGGCCAGGTTGGAGGAGCGGTTTGCGGAAACGCAGGGGCTTTCGGAGGTTCCATGAACGACATTATTAAAGAAGTTGAGGTTTTTGATACAAAACAGCAAAAAATTAAAATTTTAAAAAACAAAGATTGTAAATTCAATTACCGGGGCAGTATTTTTAAGAAAAATAAAAACTTAATAATTCTTTCAACTACACTTCAATTAAAAAAAGGTAACAAAGAGGCAATAAAAAACAGAATTCAAAAAAATTTAAAGAAGAGAAAAACACTACAACCTGTAAATTTTCCTTCTGCCGGTTCTGTTTTTAAAAATCCGTCCGGTTTTTCAGCCGGAGAACTGGGCGAAGAAAATAAATCTTCTTCTTCAGCCACCGAAGCTTTAGCTGAGGTAAAGAAGAGAACGAAGTTCTCTTCGCCCTTCGCTGCCGCTCGGCTGATTGAAGAATGCGGTTTGAAAGGAAAAAAAATTGGGCGAGCCAAAATTTCTGAAAAACATGCAAATTTTATTGTAAACTTAGGCGGAGCTTTGGCTAAAGATGTTGTAAAATTAATAAATTTCGCAAAAAAGAAGGTCAAAAATAAATTTAAAATATTGTTAGAAGAAGAAATTCAGCATTTGGGTTTTTAAAATTGATGAACTAACGTTGAAATAAAACTTTTTTCAAAAAATTTTGCATTTTTAAAAATTTTTGAGTTTTCCACATTGACATTGTGAAGGAGAATGAAATAATAAGGTAATAAACTGAAAATCATTAAAAAAATTTTTGAAAACACCTTTAAAATTTAAAAATAATTTTTCAAACAGTGATTAAACTGTTTAACAAATAGTGGAGTCGACTATTTGTCTCAAGAAAATATTGCATCACATAAAATATTATCAAAGAAATGGCAAAGAAAAGAGCAAAGAAAGCAAAGAAGAGATAAACTTCTCCCCCCCGCCGAAAATCGGTGGGGGTCTTGTTTTTTGAGGACAGTTTTGCTATATTTTCAGTATGAAAATTATTATTAGAACAAAGGGTGTAAAATTGAACGAGGCGCTTTTGCAATGGATTGAGAAAAAATTAAATCCGCTCGAAAAATTTGTAACAATTTTCCGGGATGAAAAATACTTCAATTCTTTTACCCGAGCTGCAGCGAAGGGTGAAGAAGAGGATTTACCCTCTTCGCCTTTAGGAAAGGGTAAACCGAAAGCGGAAATGTGGCTGGAAATTGAGAAAGATACGCTGCATCACCAAAAAGGTCCGGTCTTTAGAGCCGAAGCGCAACTACATTTTCCAGGGCAGAGCACAAGAGCCGAAGCTAAATCAAAATATTTAAGAGTAGCGATAACTTCCATTAAAGACGAATTACAACAAAAGTTTAAACAATATAAAGAAAAAACTGTTTCTGAAAAGAAAAGAGCAGCGAGAGAATTAAAAAAATCTGTTAAACTGTCTCCCCAAGCAAGATTTTATCGAAAAGGAAGAATCCAAGAAGAGGGACTCTAGGACCTTTACAAATTTTTAAAAGAATATTACAATTAAAAAGAGTTCTTAATCCGTTAATCACTTTTTGTTTTACTCTTTGTTTTTTGGTAAGAATTTTCTTACCAGCTTCAAGGTAGGCGAAGAGAACTTCGTTCTCTTCTTCACCTTCGCTTTCGCTGCGCGAAAGCTCGGTAAGTGGTTAACAAAAAATATGATTGAGAAAACAAAGAGATCCATTCAATGGGTCGTAAAACCAAACCAAACAAAATTAACCGAGGTAATAAGTTATAATAATTACCTAACTTTTGATATTGTTCTTTATGGTTGTGATGCGTCGCTTTTAAGTAATAAAAAATTTCTTGCTTTCACAATTTTCTCTTCTTTACTCGAGGGACGAATGAGCCTCCTTGATTTTGTTTTGTATAAATTTAAGGGTGGGGGAGAAGGAATTACAGCAATGGCTATTCTTGGAAGTTCTCACCTTGCAGTCAGCACATTTCCAGAGTTTGGAACTCTTACTATTAATCTACAAACCTGTAGTGGTTCTCCTTTTAATTTATTTCATACTTTTCTGAGAAAATTTAAACCTTCTCATTACGAATATACCTTATTGCCTACTCTTACTTATTTAAAGAGAAAAAAGAAAGAAGAAATAATAATTAATGAGAATTTCATCAAAGATGATGAGCTGAAAGAATGGTTAATCCAAAATAAGTTTCTTAATTTATCTACTTCTTCTCAAAAATTTTTAGTGTTCACCTATCTTTTAGGTTTTATCTTTGGGGACGGATATTTACATAAAGATTTCAATTCCATTTGCATTTATCAGAAAGATAAAAATGAATTAGATATACTAAAAAAGCATTTAGAAGATATAGGTATTAATTCGGTAATTAATCTCAGATTGAGTAAGGCCCGCAAACCGGTATATGAACTTTCTATTAATAATAGAAAATTTGGAAAATTGATGTGGCTTCTGGGGGCGCCACGAGGATCTAAAACTAACCAGCCAATAAAATTACCTCTCTGGCTTAAAAAAACAGATAAATCAACAAAAGCTTTTTTCTTAGCTTCCCTATTTTTATCTGAACTTACAAAGCCTAAGTTTTATTCAAGTCGCGGAGCAACTAATACTTATATTAAATTTGGAATGGCTGCTCAAAAAAAATATGAAAAAAACCTAATAAACTTTCTTAGAGAAATCGCTAAAATGGCTAAAGAGTTTAATATAAAATCTAATTCAATAACTAAACAGGAAGAATACATAAGTAAAAGTGGGCTAAAAGTGAAGTACGCAATAAATTTTTCAAGTTCTAATAGAGATTTTATCCGACTACAAGCACTGCTTTCTCTTTCTAAAATTTACCCATTTAAATTGATGGGTTTTAATTTTAATTTCAGTCCAGATATTAAATTGTCAAAATATCAAAAAAATTCAGAATATGAAAAAATTATTAAATTTTTGATGAAGCGCAATCTTGGATTGACAACAAAAGCACTCGCTAGAGAAGCGCATATATCTCGTCAAAACGGTGAGAAATGGCTAAAAAAATTAGAATCGGCTGGTATCGTCATTAGTCATAAAAATGGGTATAGCTCAAATGGCAAGAGAAATGCACGATATAATTTCTGGCAGTTAAAATACCCTATTAAAGAATAATGTGAGAAAGAAATTTAAACAAAAAAAGTCGGAATAAAAAAATAAAAAGAGGAAAATTTACCTAACAAATTTTAAAAATAATGGAAAAGTATTTGAAGAATCTCTACAAAAAATTTCTAAAGCTGGAAAAATATTATTCTATTCTTGATGATAAAAAATATTCAACCAGCCTTAGAGGACTGGAGTTATCCGACAGAACACTCGGAGAGTTTTATAATGAATACCGCAGGGTCCCTTTTTTTTCTTTTCTCAAAAACATTAAAGATATCATTTATTCAAAAAACGTATTCGATTTTGTCCTCAAAAACTATTCTGAAGATTGGCATCTGTGGCCATATTTAAAATTTTTAGAAAAAGAAAAGATAGTAAAAATTAAAAAAAATGGGAGGGTTTCTCTGCTCAAAAAAGATATAGTTAAAGTAATACCCGAGCCAAAAACAGAAAAAGAAATAAAAAAGATACTCGAAAAAAAATTAAAAATAAAAATAAAAGAAGGAGAATTTATTATTAACTTGTTTAAAAAATTTCAGGAGGGCGAAGAAGATAAATCTTCTTCTTCCCTCTTCGCTAAAGCTCGGGAGTTTCAAGTCAAATCAAAATGGGACCAGATGCCAATTTCTCAAGGTTCGGCTATTTTTGTAGTAAGAAAAATATTAGAAAAACTCCCCCTGAATAAAAAATTTTTATTTGTTGGCGATGATGATTTTATTTCGGTAATCTTAGGGTTAGTTTCTCCGGGCCTTGAGAGTTTAGTTATTGATGCCGATGAGGAACTTTTAAGTTGCATAAGAAGTTTGGCAAGAAAGTTTAATCTAAAAATTGAAACAAAAAAAGTAGATATTAGAAAAGAAAAAAGTTTGGGAGAAAAATTTACTGGTTTTTTAACAAGCCCGGTCTATACCGAAGCCGGGGTGAAAGAATTTGTCGGGTTCGGGAAAAACCAATTTGGGAAAGATGGGGGATTCGGGTTTTTAAATTTGTCGGATGAAAGCATCGGAAATAGATTTTTGTTTTTGCAAGAATTTTTTATCAAAAACAATTTGATTATAAAAGAAATAATAACCGGCAAGGTTTACTATCCTTATATTGAACTTTATAGGGAAGATAGAGAAATTTTAAGAAGATTATCTTCGTTAATTGATGAAAGGGTTATTAAAAAATCTCCTAAAATAGGAGCAGCTTTATATATTATGGAATTTTTGCCGCTTAGACCAAAAAGGGTGAAATTCAAAAAACCAATTTATGCCTATCTATAGCGCCAAAGGCGATATATCGAGCAAAGCTCGCTATAAAAAATGGTTTTGCGAAGAATCGGTGCCGGGAAAGAGGTCAGGTAAAGTAAAACATTGTTTCCTGATTGAAAAAACGGTGTTTAACGGGAAAACTCCATTCCAAGAAGTCTTAATTTTCGATAATTCTCTTTACGGTCGAATTTTTTGTTTGGAGAATATAGTTCAATTTTCTCAAATAGATGAGTTTATCTATCATGAAATGATTGTTCACCCAATTTTATTTTCTCACCGAAAACCAGAAAATATCTTAATTATCGGAGGAGGAGATGGGGGAGTCTTGAGAGAAGTTTTGAAGCATCCGATAAATAAAGCAGATTTAGTCGAGATAGACAAAAAAGTAATAGAGATTTCAAAAAAACATCTCCGCTTTATCTGCCAAGATTCTTTTTCTGCCAAGAGGGTAAAAGTTTTTAATTTACCGGGGCAAGACTTTGTCAAAAAGAATAAAAATCTTTACGATATTCTGATTATTGACTGCACCAACCCTGCCCCGGGCAGCGGTTCTTTCCCGCTTTATTCTTTAAATTTTTATAAAAACGTCTTTGAGGCTTTAAAAGAAGACGGTATGATGATTGTTTTGGGGGCATCTTTCTTAGATTTTAAATTTGTAGAGAAAATTGTAAAAAAGATAGGGAGAGTTTTCCCTTCCACCTTGATTTTTAAATTTTGTATGCCTTCTTATCACTGCGGAGAATATTGTTTTATTGGAGCCTCAAAAAAAGTAAACCTGGCAAAGGTTAATTTCAATAAAATTAATCAAAGATTTAAAAAACTACAAAAGAAACACAGATTTCAATATTACTCTCCCGACATTCATAGAGGAAGTATAATTTTACCAGAAATATGGCAGGTTAAAAAATGAAAAAAAGTTTCCAAATTTTAATTCTTGGCAAAGGCAGAATCGGTAAAGCCATAGCCTATTATTTAAAGGAAAATAAGGCAATCTCAAAAGTTGCCTTTTTTTCTGATAGAAATAACATTCAAAATTTCAATCTCTTAATCGGGGCTTTACCGGGAAAAATCGGAGAGAAAAGCTTAAGATTAGCCCTGAGAGAGAAGAAGAATTTAATAGACTTAGCAGATTTGGAAAATGATTTTTACTTAAAACAGAAAAGAAAAGCAGAGAAGAATAAAATTTTAGTTATTCCAAATTGTGGTTTTTGCCCGGGTCTAATTGACTTGATTTTGGGTCGGGAAATTTCGAGAAGTAAAAAGATTGAAGAGGTCGAGGTGAAAGTCGGAACCTTATCTCCAAAAAAATTTTTCTTTCCTTTTTTGTGGTGCTTTGAAGACTTAATCTGGGAACATCAAAATCCATCCTGGCAAATAATAAATAGTAAAAAGAAGAAATTTCTCCCCTTTTCCGGTTATCAAAAAGATAAATTTTTTGGTATTGAAGCTGAAACCTATTTTAGCCAAAGCGGTTTTGAGAATTTTTTCCCTTCTTTAAAAACTAGAAATTTTAAATTCAGGGTCATAAGACCTCTTGGTTTTGCCTATTTTTTCCAGTTTTTAAAAAAACAGGGTTTCCTGGCGAAAAGAAATTTAGAATTCACTAAAAGAATTTTAGAAAATCAAAAAGAGGATAATTTAACAATTGCTGAAATTAAAATTCTGACGGCTAAAAGAAAAATTATTTGGAATATTAAGAGTTTTTCAAGAAAAAGTGAAAAATTAAATTCAATGCAGAAAATAACCGGTTTGATTCCGGCTGTTATCGCTGAATTTGTCTTAGGAAACAAAATCAAAAAAAGCGGAATCTTGTTTACCCGAGCGATAGCGAAGGGTGAAGATGGACGAAGTTCATCGACTATGAAAGAGATTGGTCGAAACGAGGATGTATTCCAAGAAATTTTGAGGAAACTTAAAAAAGGAGGAATTTTTATCAAAAGAGAAGAGGGTTCACAAAAGGGCTAAAATATTGTATAATAAGGACCTGACTTCGTAGAATTTCTATGTCAATTATTACCAAAATTTTTGGCGACTCTAACGAGAAATATGTAAAGAAACTTCAGCCCCTGGTTGATGAAATAAACTCACTCGAAACCGGATTCGAGAAGTTTTCTAACGAAAAACTAAAGGAAAAAACAGCCGAATTCAAAGAAAGATTAGGAAAAGGAGAAACTTTAGATGATATATTGCCAGAAGCCTTTGCTCTTGTCAGAGAGGCAGCTAAAAGAACCCTGAAACAAAGGCACTACGATTGCCAGCTGATTGGAGGAATTGTTTTACATCAGGGGAAAATTGCCGAGATGAAGACCGGTGAAGGAAAAACCTTGGCCGCTACTCTACCTTTATATTTAAACGCTTTGGAAGGCAAAGGGTGCCATCTGGTAACCGTTAATGATTATTTGGCGCGACGAGATACGGTTTGGATGGGACAAATTTATTATCTTTTAGGGCTGACAATCGGATGTCTCAATCACGAACAGTCCTTTTTATACGCCCCCGAATACAAAAAACCGCCTGAAGAAAAAGAAAAAACGAGGGACGAATTAGGTGGTTTTTATGTTGTTGAAGATTTTTTAAGGCCTTGTTCAAGGAAGGAGGCATATTTAGCCGATATTACTTATGGCACCAATAATGAGTTTGGTTTCGATTATTTAAGAAACAATATGGTTTATGAAATATCCCAGCAGGTTCAGCGAGGTTTTCATTACGTTATTGTAGATGAGGTTGACTCAATTTTAATTGACGAAGCCAGAACTCCTTTAATTATCTCTGCCCCCGATACCGAATCCTCCAAATGGTATACTGAGTTCGCCGGGATAATTCCGAGGTTAAACCCTGAAACCGATTACGAACTCGATGAAAAAGAAAAAGCAGTAACCTTAACCGAGGAGGGGATTAATAAAATCGAAAAAATTTTAGGAATGGGAGATATTTATCAAGAAAAAGGAATAAAATATTTGCATCATTTAGAGCAGGCGCTGAGAGCCGAAGCCCTTTTTAAAAAAGACAGAGATTATGTAGTTAAAAATGGCGAAGCGATTATCGTCGATGAATTTACCGGTAGATTAATGCCGGGACGTCGTTGGTCGGGAGGCCTCCATCAGGCGATTGAAGCAAAAGAGGGGGTTCAGGTGCAGCCTGAGTCTATAACTTTAGCTACCATTACTTTTCAAAATTATTTTCGTCTTTACAAAAAGTTAGCCGGAATGACCGGAACCGCCGCCACTTCGGCTGAAGAATTTGATAAAGTTTATAAGTTGGAAGTGGTGGTTATCCCGACAAATAAACCAATGATCAGGGTTGATTTTCCAGATAGGATTTATAAATCAGAAAAAAACAAATCTGAAGCGGTAGTTAGGGAAATTAAAGAAAGACATAAAGTCGGTCAGCCGGTTTTGATGGGAACCACTTCTATTGAGAAAAATGAATATTTGAGCAGGTTATTGGAAAGAGAAGGAGTTCCCCATCAAATTTTAAATGCTAAGCATCACGAAAAGGAAGGAGAGATTATTGCCCAGACAGGAAAATTAGGGGCGGTGACCGTAGCTACCAATATGGCAGGCAGGGGAGTAGATATAATTTTAGGAGGAAATCCACCCGACCCAGAAGAACAAAAAAAAGTTATTGAACTGGGCGGACTTTACGTTATCGGGACAGAACGTCACGAAGCCAGGAGAATTGATAATCAGCTCAGGGGGAGGACGGGTCGCCAGGGAGACCCGGGTTATTCCCAATTTTTTGTTTCTTTAGAGGACGACCTAATGAGAATTTTTGGGGGTGAGAGAATCCAATCTTTAATGAGTCTTTTAAAAATTCCCGATGACCAGCCGATTGAAGCCAAAATGATTTCTAATGCGATTGAAACAGCTCAGACAAAAGTTGAAGGAATGAATTTTGATTTAAGAAAGCACGTTTTAGAATACGATGATGTAATGAATAAGCACCGAGAAACCATCTATCGAAAACGAAAAGAAATTTTAGAAAACTCCT
>Ga0210017_1004518_pt1 | contig 11358 bp, 9 predicted proteins | sample CryGeyCG2014_020_FD_183966 | JGI IMG/M metagenome (GOLD analysis project Ga0210017, IMG submission 183966) | Groundwater microbial communities from aquifer - Crystal Geyser CG08_land_8/20/14_0.20 (SPAdes) (version 2) | ecosystem: Environmental > Aquatic > Deep subsurface > Groundwater | place... | reverse complement strand
TTAATCACTGCCCGACCACCGGATGTTCGCATCCTTTTAAGAAACCCATGGGTTCGTGGACGGGCTTTCTTTTTTGGTTGAAAAGTTCGTTTTGGCATAATCTGGGCAAGAATAATAGGCCAAAAAGGAATTTATGTCAACAGGGCGCTTACTTACTTCTCCGACAGGAATTTAAGATAATCTTCTCGTGAAATTCTCGCCGTTCGCAAATTGTTAAGGATTATAAAAACAGGAACTTCTTTTTTCTTTGGAATGATTACTCGCCTTGGATAGCCTTTCTTCCTCATTTGAATATGATCTCCTGTAATTCCAAGATATTCCCAACCATTTTTCTCAAAAAACTTAACGAGAATTGAGTATGGTTGAGGAGAAATTTTAGGCATAAGACAGATCTTTGCTTGATAGGGATAGGTTTAGGATAGAAAAATAAGTCTTTGGGGTCGCCTTTTTCTTATCAGGATGGGTAAATCCCGCCTCTTGCATAACTTGTTCCAACGTACCGTCTTCCTTCGCCCCTTTTAGCAAAAGGTAGACTGCCTCTTCCAGCATCTTCCTAGCCTCTTCTTCCGTTTTCCCACAAGAAGAGATATCAAATTCTGGATTAAAGGCAACAAAAGGGCTCCCCTTTGAAGAGCCCTCATTAAAAACCTTAATTGTCAGGGGAAGATTAATCGTCTCCATACCTTTATTCTAGCATGTAATTCCTTTTGTGGTAACTTTACTCGCTGAAGCTGAGGTTGAAAAGACTTGAGCTGAACAAATTGCCGACATAAGATTAACGCCCGACTGATTACATCAATCTCCTACCAATTCATCGCTACGCTCTAAATTGTCGCAACTACAAAACCACACACCTACCACTCTAGAAAATAAGACAATCACGCCCTTTAGCAGGGTCCGTCCTTGTTGAAGGCTACTACAAAGCGATTTTAAAAATGACGTGACGCACGTCTTTCCCTGTGAGAAAAAATGCTAAAGGTTATTGACAGTTTTCCACAAACAGTCTTCAATCTAGATAACTTATTTTTATGGACGAAAAAACACTTTGGAAAACTACTCTCGATCAACTTGAATTGGAGCTCTCTACCCCAATCTTCCAAACTTTTTTTAAAAATACCAAGATCACCAAAATGGAAGAATCAATGATGGAAATTGCCTGCGCCAATCAAGCGGCTAAAGAAAGAATTGAAACCAGGCACTACTCCCAACTTAAGAATATTATTGATGGGCTTACCAAAAAAGAAGTGTCCCTAAATTTTGTGGTGGATAACACTTTAAAACCTACTAACGATTTAGGTCCGCTTTTTCAATCAGGGAAATATGAAGAACCAATAAAAACGAGTGCGCACAAAGATTCTGGACTTTATCCCCAATATACTTTTGATAATTTTGTTGTCGGAGCAAACAATAATCTTGCCCATGTAGTCGCCTTATCAATTGCAGAAAATCCCGGAAAAGTTTATAACCCCCTATTTCTTTATGCTGGGGTAGGGCTTGGAAAAACCCATCTAATCCAAGCAATTGGTAATCAGATTTTAAAAACCCAACCAAGTAAACGGGTAATTTACTGCACAGGGGAAACTTTTACCAACGAACTCCTTGAGTCAATTTATAAAGCCAAACAATTTAGAGACGCAACCACCAGTTTTCGAAAAAAATTTAGAGAAACGGATGTCTTGATAATCGACGATATTCAGTTTATTGCCGGCCGTGAGACAACTCAAGAGGAGTTTTATCACACCTTTAACGCCCTCTACCCCGCCGGTAAACAAATTATCCTCGCATCAGATCGCCCGCCAAAAGAAATTGATAAATTGGAAGAACGATTGGTTTCCAGATTTTCCTCGGGAATGATTGCCGATATGCAAGCGCCGGATGTGGATATGCGGAACGCAATTTTAAGAAAGAAGAGGGAACAACTAAGGTCCAATATAAGCGACGAAATTATCGATTTTATCGCCCAAATTTCTCCTTCGAATATCCGTGATCTTGAAGGAAAGTTTTTGCAAGTGATTGCCTTAACCCAAACTTCCAAAGAAGACGCCACACTCGAAAAGATAAGCCAATTCTTTGGGAAAAATAAAAGTAAGGAGCCGGAAAGAGTTTCCTCAAAAACGATATTTAACGCGGTTACTAAGTATTTTGAAATTACCGCGACTGACCTTAAAGATAAATCAAGAAAAAGAGAAGTGGTTGTCCCCAGGCAAATCGCCATGTATCTGATGCGGTCGTTAACGGACGTACCGTTGGTACAAATCGGAGAACTCCTTGGGGGAAGAGATCACACCACCGTAATTCACGGTAATGACAAAATTGAAAAAGAAGTGGTCACTAACCAAAAAATTCAAGAGGATGTCAAAAACATAAAAAACCTCCTAAACCTGCAAACAGCTTAGTATCCACAAATGTTTAATGTTTTCCACGAGTATTCCACAGGATAATTAACCAAGTATTAACAAATTAAAATACAGCCCAAAGCACACCCACGCTAAAATAAAATGTTCCCCACAAATCCCCACCCTCTATTACTACGACTTCTGTATTTATATACGACTTGTAATAGTTCGGTAAATAAAATAAACATATATCTTGTAATATAGAGAATATTAAATTAACGATTAAAAGGATATAATTCAGTCTATGAGAAGATTTCTTGCAGTTATTTTTGGGAAACTTACCTACTCTTTAATAGGTCTCCTGAAGCTGGGGTCTGGGGCAACTTGGCCGGGGCATATTGCTCTTAAAATTTATCCACAATTTGTTAGATCCTATCGGGATAAGTTTTCTAAAGTCATTCTTGTTTCCGGGACAAACGGGAAAACGACCACCGCCAAATTAATTACTAAAACTTTCGCCGATTCTGGTTTTTCTGTTATCTACAACCCTTCTGGGGCTAACCTTTTAAATGGAATTGCTTCTTCTCTTGTTCGCAGTTTTCCTCTATTTGAAAAGAACATTGACGGGAAACCTGTTGGAGTCTTTGAGGTTGACGAGGGGGCTCTCCCTATGGTTTGTGAAAATCTTATTCCTGACGGGGTGCTACTTCTAAATCTTTTTCGCGACCAGCTTGATCGTTACGCTGAACTTGATATGACAGCTGAGAAATGGTTAACCGCCCTTAAGAAACTTCCAAAAAGTACAAAGGTAATTTTAGGGGCAGATGATCCGCTGGTAGCTTTTCTTGGCAGAGAGTTGCCCTTGCACGTGAGTTATTTTGGAATCAGTTCCGTTGAGACATGTGATTCTGAAGAAAGTGGCGACTCTAGTCGCTGCCCTTCCTGCGGTGCGGATTTGAAATATTCTCCAAAGTTTTATTCCCATATCGGCATCTGGTCTTGTCTTAAATGTAAAAATCATCGTCCAGACCTTGATTATCTTGGGGAAGTTACTAAAGACTCTTCCCTATCTCTTTCCGAGGAAGGTAAAATTGTCCTTCATGATCAAAAGATGCCTCTTTCTGGTTTTTACAATTTTGAAAATGTGACCGCCGCGTTTTCCGTTTGTATGCAATTTGGTATTTCTCCTAAGATTTTCTCAACCGCGCTTTCTACCCTTTCTCCCGCTTTCGGCCGTCAAGAGGAGTTTTTGATAGAAGGGAAAATGGTAAAAATTTTGTTATCCAAGAATCCAACTGGATTTAATGAGAATCTTAAGATCTTGCATGAAGTTACTTGTATGGGCGAGATCCTATCTCGCCCATACAAAAAGGGAAAAGATGTTGTTCTTTTTGTTCTCAATGATGGCATTGCCGATGGGCGAGATGTTTCTTGGATTTGGGATGTCTCTTCAACTCTTTTTCAGGAAGTTTATAAAAGGTATTCTATTGTTGTTTCGGGCACTCGATATTTGGATATGGCCTTAAGGATTAAACATGCTACTTCAGAAAATAAGATTAACCTATCGGTTTATGAAAAGCTTAATGAGGGGATTTTGAGGGGGTTGGGGGGTGTGGGTGAGGGAGGTACTTTATATGTGATAGCGACATACACGGCAATGTTGGAAGTGAGAAAGATTTTGGTTGGAAGGAGGATTATGTAGGAACTATGAATCTAAAAATCGGTTGGCTATATCCGGATTTACTAAACCTGTATGGCGATCGGGGAAATATAGAGTGCTTGATGAACCGCTTAAAGTGGCGGGACATTTCAGTTGACCTTATTGGAATTTCTCTTAAAGATAAAAACAATTTTAAAGAGATAGACATCCTTTTTTCCGGAGGCGGCCCGGATTTATCTCAAAAATTAGTGGCGGAGGATTTCTTACATAACAAAGGGGATTACATTCGCGAGTTTGTCGAGAATGATGGGGTCGGCCTATACATTTGCGGCTCATTTCAGCTTTTAGGGAAATATTACCGTCCTTATGAGGGGGAAGATTTAAAGGGGCTATCTGTTTTTGATATGTATACGGAGCATTTTGGACTTACAAAACCTAGGTTGGTTGGGAATGTTGTTGTCTCCTGCGACATTTTTAAGGATAAAGAAAACACTCTGGTTGGATTTGAGAATCATGGCGGACGAACTTTTTTGGGCGCAAATCTATCTCCGCTTGGAAAAGTAATTCATGGTTTTGGCAATAATGGAGAGGATAAAACCGAAGGGGCAGTTTATAAAAATTCAATTGGAACGTATCTTCATGGGCCGCTATTACCGAAAAACCCTCACTTGGCGGATTTACTAATCGAAAAGGCGCTTAAGAAGAAATACGGGAAACCTGTTGAACTTAGTGGTTTAGATGATACTTTGGAATGGTCTGCCCACAAGAACGCGCTTCATCTTTCATAAAAATTACTTTGAGTAAACTAGAAAAATATCTTTTTTATCTTCTTATTATCCTTCTCCCCGTTAATTTGGGAAAGCATTTCATTTTCCCTTTTTCTTACGTTAATGGGATTTTGGTAGATTATTTGATTCCAACTTTGTACCTTACGGACTTGCTGATCTTGGGTTTGTTATCGCTTTGGGCAGTACGTGAGGCTAAGTTACCCAGGTTACTTGGGTTAATTAAGGATCTTAAGGAAAGAAAGATAATTTTAATACTGCTACTTTTTTTGATTTCACTCGCGCCTTCGGTAATCCTCGTGGATAATCAACCAGCGGCGGTTTATCGCTATTTAAAAATCTCTGAGTACATTTTTTTAGCTTTTTATGTCGCCCGAAACTACAAATTTAAAGATATTTTCTCCAAACTTTCTTTTTTGCTTTCCATCGGCGCTTTGTTTGAAGGGGTTTTGGTGTTAGCGCAATTCATAAAACAAACTTCTATTTTTGGATACCTTTTCTTGGGAGAACCCGTTTTTAATTCTTCAATGTTTGGGGTGGCAAAATATGAGATTTTTAATCGTTTGTTGGTTCGTCCTTATGGAACCTTTCCCCACCCTAATGTCATGGGAGGTTATTTTGCTTTACTTATTCCTTGGTTTATTTTTCGATTTGTTGAGGCGAGGAGATGCGATTTAAGAAAGCAAACACTTTGGTGGGGATTGGTTTTGGTTGTTTGTGTTACCGGGTTTTTGCTTTCTTTCTCAAGAACGGCCATTATTGTGGGAATATTGGGGAGTTTGGGGGTGTTGTGGTGGGTGGGGAATTTGGGGCATAAGAAAGAGATAAAAATAATTCCGGCGGTGATTTCCCTTTCAATTTCTAGACGGATTTTTTTGGCAGGGGCGGCTTTTAAAGCAATTCAGGAAAAACCTTTCTTTGGAGTTGGCTTAAATAATTTTACGGTCTACCTTGCTAGGTCTAGATCACTTTTGGAAGAAACACGTTATTTGCAACCGGTGCATAATGTTTTTCTTTTGATATTTGCTGAGTCTGGGGTACTAGCGGGAGTGTTGTTTGTGCTGTTTTTGGGATCGGTTGTAATAAGTCTCATGAGACCAATAAGACCAATGGGACCAATGACACTCCCAGCAATTTCCCTAATTCAAATTGTCTTGATTAGTCTTTCGGATCACTATTTTTGGACAATCCAACAAACGAGTATTTTCTTCTGGTTGATTATTGGATTTGGTTTGGGGTATGCTAGACTAGAAAAGTGAGTATGAAAAAACCTAGTTACAAACTCTATACTTTTGTGTTTGCCCTTGCCCTTCCTTTTGTGGGTGGTTGTAAGGCGCCCGATATTAATATTGGCACTAAAGAAGTTAGTTATTGGGGACTTTTTGAGCCGGAAGCGGTCATGTCTCCTTTGATTTCTGACTTTACCGAGAAGAATTCCGGCACGAAAATTACATATGAAGAACAAAGATTTGACGATTTGGCTTCTTATAAAGAAACGCTTCTGACCCGTCTAAAAGAAGGGACAGGCCCTTGTGTGGCTAGGATTCATCAAAGTTGGGTCAAAGACTTTTCAGCAGAACTTGCTCCCGTTCCTTCCTCCTTTAATTACGAGGAAACTTTTTACCCATCTGCTCAAGAGTCGGCCAAAGTAGGGGGTTCATATTTTGCCGTTCCTTTAATGTATGATGGGTTGGTCCTTTTTTATAATCCATCTATGTTTGCCGCTTCGGGGATTGATAAAGCGCCTTTAACTTGGGATGAGTTTCGCTCCGACGCAGTAAAAATGACTAAAAAAGACGAGAAGACAGGAATAATTTCCCAGGCCGGGGCGGCCATTGGGGCGGGGGCCAATATTTCTCACGCTAGCGATATCCTTGGCTTGATGTGGGCGCAAACGGGTGTTTCGGTTCCGGAAGATTTGAATAATCAAGCCGCCTATGACGCATTAACTTTTTACACTGATTTTGTCAAAAAAGATAAAGTTTGGGATGCCGCTTTACCGGAATCGGTTCGGGCATTTGCGGAAGGGAAAGTAGCGATGATTTTTGCTCCTTCTTGGCGAATTTTTGATATCAAGGGAGTTAACCCTTCCTTTGAGTTTAAGGTAGCCGCCGCGCCTCAAGTGCCTCAGCTTGGAGATGAAGAAGTGAGCAATGTTCATTGGTCAAGCTTTTGGATGGAAGTGGTTTCTAAAGACTGCAAAGCCCAAAATCAAGCTTTCTCTTTTCTTTCATACCTCACTTCCGCGGAGGGCCAGCGGATGTTTTTTGATGAAGCAACCAAATCTCGGCCTTTCGGGGAGCCCTACGCTCGAGTCGACTTAGCAGAATCTTTAAAAGATGACACGGTTCTTGGGGCGATTGTCGCCGGCGCCCCCTACTCTTTCTCTGGTGTAATTACAGATCAAGCGGGAAACACTAAAGAAGTTGAGGCGGTCGTGACGGCGATTGAAGGAAACTTAAAAGGAGACTCGGAGGAGGAAGTTTTGGGCGTTCTTCAGAAAACCCTTCAGGCCTCAGAATGATATTGGTTGACAGTTCTATTACAATCCTCTAGACTACAGGTTAGGTATAAGATGAAAAAGGAGGAGACATGATCTTTCTTAAGGTACTCGTTCCTGTCGTAGTGGTGGTTGCGGTTTTGGTGTATTTTTGGGCAAGCACATGGGTGAGGGGTCTTTACGAAAGCTTGTTCGGGAGCGATTCATGACTATTTTTGGTTTATTGTTTCAGGTAGCGGTGTTTGTCTCCATAGTAGTTGTTATCACGTTCCCAATCATTGCCGTCGTCGAGCTTTTTCTCAAATGGAGAAATGGAAGGCGTTGGGCGATAAAGTGAAGTTGTTGGCGCTTCGCTCGAAGTATCTTCGCGAAGCGCCATTTTTATTTGCGATATAATCCATCTATGAAAATTCTTGGTATCGAAACAAGTTGTGATGAGACTTCCGCCGCCGTTGTTGAAGACGGAGCCAAAGTTTTATCCAACGTTGTTGCCTCCTCTCAGGAAATGCATGTAAAAACCGGCGGGATTGTGCCGGAAGTGGCTGCCCGGGAGCAGGTTAAATCGATTATTCCGGTGACCAACGAGGCTCTTAAAAAGGCAAATTTAACCAAAAATGAAATTGACGCGATTGCGGTGACGGTTGGGCCGGGATTGGTCGGATCCCTTCTTATTGGAGTAGAAACGGCAAAAACACTTGCTTGGATTTGGAAAAAACCTCTAATTCCGGTTAACCATCTTTACGCTCATATTTATTCTGTTTTTTTGGATAACGCTACTCCTCCCCCACTCCCTGCCGTTTGTCTGATTGCTTCTGGTGGGCATACGGATTTAGTTCTTTTTAAAAGTCACAAAGATATTACCTGGATTGGGGGAACGGTGGATGATGCGGCGGGAGAGGCGTTTGATAAAGTAGCGAGAATTCTCGATCTTGGATATCCCGGTGGTCCTGTAATATCGAAAGTGGCAGAAGAATGTAGAATGGCGATTTCTGATTTAAGATTTCAGAATAAGAAGGAAACACTAAAACTGCCAAGACCCCTGATTCAAGAAGATAACCTAGACTTCTCATTTTCTGGGCTTAAGACGGCGGTTTTACGGGCGTTTGAGTCGAAGCTCTACCCTACCCCAGAGATTGCCTATGAATTTCAAGAAGCGGTTGTCGATTGTTTAGTTAAAAAAACAATAAAAGCGGCTGAAAAATTTGGGGCTAAATCCATTATTGTCGGTGGAGGAGTGGCGGCAAACCAACGTTTGCGTTTTTTAATCGGGAAAAATGCGGAAAATCTGTGTTCTAGAACACAGGTACAAAACATTCAAGTGCATTTCCCTTCATTAAAATACTGTGGAGATAATGGAGCGATGATTGCCTCGGCTGGGTTTTTTAACAACAAACCTGCAAAAGATTTATTTTTAGTTGACGTCGACCCTGGTCTGCATTTTTGAAAATATGAGGTTTTTGTGGATGATGAGGAATATATCCTACGAATTTTTTGCGGGGAATGTGAAAAATTGTGCGGGAAATGGGGTGTTTATGTCTTATAGCATATTTTGATAAAAAAGTCAAGTTGGGGTAGAATAACGGCCAATTATGGAACCGGTTTATAAAGCAAGCGAAGTTGAAGAAAAAATCTATAAAATGTGGGAGGAAAATGGCTATTTTACCCCAAAAATGGATCCAAAAAAGGAGCCATTTACTATCCTTTTACCGCCCCCAAATGCCAATGACCCCTTGCATATGGGGCACGCCCTTTATGTAGTTGAGGATATTTTAGCTAGGTTTCACCGGATGAAAGGGGATCCCACCCTCTGGCTTCCTGGATTCGATCACGCGGGAATTGAAACCCAATTTGTGTTTGAGAAAAAACTTCGCAAGGAAGATAAATCCCGTTTTGATTTTGACCGGGAAACTCTATTTAAAATGATCTCTGATTATGTTAACGAGAATAGGGGAGTGGCTAAATCCCAACTTAAAAAACTGGGGTTTTCCCTGGACTGGACCCGGGAGAAATACACGATGGATCCATCCCTTTTAAAAACCGTTAATGCCACTTTTAATAAAATGCACAAGGACGGGCTTTTGTATCGCAAAAAGAAAGTGGTCAATTTTTGCCCACGTTGTGGCACTTCTTATTCCAATTTAGAGGTCGATTATTCGGAAGAAGTGGGGGCGCTTTGGTACATCAGATACCCAATTATAAACGAGAAACAACGAAGCGAAGCGGAGCCCTCCGAAGCTACGAAGGAGCGAAGGAGGGTGCTTGGGGAGGAGAATGGCTATATAACTGTAGCTACTACCCGTCCCGAGACCATGTTAGGTGATACGGCCGTGGCGGTAAGTCCGAAAGATAAGAGATATAAAAATCTAGTTGGCAAAACTTGCATTTTGCCCTTGGTGGGTAGGGAAATTCCCATAATTTCCGATTCTGCCGTCGATAAAGACTTTGGGGCAGGCGCCTTAAAAGTGACGCCGGCCCATTCGATTATTGATGAGGAAATTGCTGGTAGGCACGATCTTCCAAGTGAAGTGGTGATTGGGCAAAATGGGAAGATGGAGCTTGGTGAGATACTTAAAGATAAATCCGAAATCCGAAGCACGAAATCCCAAACAAATTCGAAATCCGAAATTCAAAATCCGAAACAAGTGCAGGAAGAGTTTTTAAAGAGTATCAATGGCATGAAGATTGAGGAGGCGAGAATGCTAATAATCGAAGAACTGAAGAAACTAAACTTGCTGGAAAAAGAGGAAAAGTTGACTCATTCGGTTGGGCATTGTTATCGATGCGGGAAAATAATTGAACAGCTGCCTTTGCCTCAGTGGTTTGTGAAAATTGAGCCTTTGGCAAAGCCGGCGATTGCCGCCGTCAAAAAGAAAGAAATCAAAATTGTGCCGGCAAGATTTGAAAAGATTTTTCTTCAGTGGATGGAAAATATTCGGGATTGGAATATTTCCCGCCAGATTGTTTGGGGACCAAGAGTGCCGGTCTGGTATTGTTTAAAGTGCAATCCAGAGATAAACATATCTTTTATAAGTAAAAAAGAAGATAATTGGCGAGGCGAAGCCAGCCTCGCCGACGAGTCTAGGCGGGCCTCGCAGCTACAGGAAAAATCAGAATTAATTTCGGGAACATATGGGGAGCTTTCGGGGAAATATTCTTTTGATGATATTAAAAACGGTTTGCAGGAACTTCGGGCGCCTGAAAATGCAAGTTATATTTTGGAGGAAAGATGTAAAGAATGTGGATCGCAGGAGATTTTGCAAGAAACTGACACCTTTGACACTTGGTTTTCTTCCGGTCAATGGCCCCTCACCACTTTGAATTATCCGGAAGGCGAGGACTTTAAATATTTTTACCCTACAACTGTCCTCGACACGATGTGGGACATTCTTTTCTTCTGGGTGGCACGAATGATCATGTTTGGTCTTTACCTCACCAAAGACCTCAAGGATGGGAAGGATCAAGTTCCTTTCAAATTTGCCCACATGCATTCCCGGGTGGTGGATAAATTTGGAGCGAAAATGAGTAAGAGTAAAAACAACGCGATTGATCCACTTCTCATGGTTGATAAATACGGAGCGGACGCTTTAAGAATGGCCTTGGTTTATGGAATTGCCCCGGGAAGCGATATTTCCGTTTCGGAAGATAAGATTAGGGCGTATCGGAATTTTGCCAATAAGATTTGGAATGCGAGCCGATTTGTGCTATCGCACGAGGTAAAGCTTAAAAATCTTGATTCTAGTGCGCTTTCGCTAGATCCTTCGCTAACGTTCAGGATGACAGATGGGAACAAATCAAAACTGAAAGCAGAAGATAAGGAAATTTTGGAAAAGCTTGAGAAAACGAAGAAATTGGTAACATCCGGAATAGAAAAATATCGATTCGGGTTGGCGTCGGAAGAGATTTACCAATTCTTTTGGCATGAGTTTTGTGACAAATACATTGAATCAGTTAAGGGTAGATTAAATGCGGGTGGGGAAGATGGGGAAGTGGCGGCCGCTATTCTTTTCCAAGTATTGACTCAGTCGTTGAAACTATTGCACCCGTTTATGCCATTTGTGACAGAAGAAATTTGGCAGA
>Ga0210017_1004517_pt1 | contig 11359 bp, 11 predicted proteins | sample CryGeyCG2014_020_FD_183966 | JGI IMG/M metagenome (GOLD analysis project Ga0210017, IMG submission 183966) | Groundwater microbial communities from aquifer - Crystal Geyser CG08_land_8/20/14_0.20 (SPAdes) (version 2) | ecosystem: Environmental > Aquatic > Deep subsurface > Groundwater | place... | reverse complement strand
GGTGAAGCACTTCGTCTGTCACCCTGAGTGGAACGAAGGGTCTCGCATTTTAACATCGAGATTCTTCGCCTTCGGCTCAGAATGACATCCTTTTCATGTAAAGTATTTTATGCTCCCCTTATTAAGTCCTTTAATAAATTACCAAAAAATATACAATTACTCACTAAGAAAAAAGATGATATTTTCAGAATAAATCCTTTTGATGTTCAACTTCATACGCACAAACTTAAAGGTACTCTGTCTGGCATTTGGTCATATTCCATAAACTATCAATATAGAATTTTGTTTCGTTTTATAAAATCCGATGAAGTTTTATATTATGATATTGGGACACATGAGGTCTACCAATGAACATAATCGTTTTAATCAAGCAGGTGCCGGCGACGACGGACGTGAAAATCGACGAGAAAACCGGCACACTAAAAAGAGAAGGCGTTGAAGCACAGGTAAATCCGTTTGATATGTATGCCGTTGAGGAAGCGGTCCGGCTGAAAGAAAAATACACCGGAAAGGTGAGCGTTTTGACAATGGGACCTCCGCAGGCGGATAAGGCACTTCGTGAATGCCTGGCGATGGGCTGCGACGAAGCGGTGCTTGTTTCCGACAGGGAATTTGCCGGAAGCGATACTTGGGCAACCGCTTACACACTGGCGCAATCAATAAAAAAAATCGGTAATTACGATATGATTTTATGCGGGAAGCAGGCGATTGACGGTGACACTGCCCAGGTGGGACCCGGTGTCGCTGAAATGCTTGATATTCCTCATATTGCGTATATCAAAAAAATAGAAAAAATAGAAAACAATAAAATCACCGTTGAAAGAATGATGGAAGACGGCTACGATTTGATTGAGTCGCCGACGCCGTGTCTGATAACCGTCGTAAAAGAAATAAACAACCCGCGGCTACCGTCTTTACGCGGAATGATGTTTTCAAAAAAAGCGGAAATTAAACATTTCAACGCGAAAACAATTGAAGCGGATAAAATAAAAATAGGGATTGCCGGCTCACCGACCAATGTGATGAAGGTCTTTTGTCCGCCGGCAAGAACCGGTGGAGAAAGAATCGCAGGTGAACCGTCGGAACAAGCGTCAAAATTAGTTTCAAAATTAAAAGAACTGAAAACAATATGAGCAAAATCTATATAATACCAGAAAAATGTTTTGGATGCGGATTGTGCGTGAAATCCTGCCCTTTCGCTGCAATCACTTTGATTGCCAGACCGGATAAAAAATTAAAACTTGCGGTTATTGACCAACTGAAATGTAATTTCTGCGGTGCCTGCCTTGATGCCTGTAAAAAATATCAGGCAATTGTAATTGAAAAAGACGACTTCCGACTTCCGACTTCCGACTTACGGTCTTATAAAAATGTCTGGGTATATGCGGAACAGCGTCACGGAGAAATTTCGCCGGTCGTGTTTGAACTTTTAGGCAAGGGAAGGGAACTCGCCGACAAACTCAAAGTTAAACTCTGCGCCGTTTTGATGGGAAACAAAATTGAAAGCAGGGCAAAGGACTTGACAGATTATGGGGCGGATACTGTTTATCTTTACGACGACGAAATGTTAAACGAGTTTCAGGACGACCCGTATTGCGAACTTTTATCGCAACTTATCCGCGAGGAAAAACCGGAAATAATTTTGATGGGCGCGACAAATATAGGACGGAGTTTTGCATCGCGAGTGGCGGCGAAAATCCACACAGGCTTAACCGCGGACTGCACCGGTTTGGATATTGAAACGGGAACGAGAAATTTGATGCAAACAAGGCCTGCTTTCGGCGGGAATATACTGGCTACGATTTTGACAAAAAATCACAGACCGCAGATGGCAACTGTTCGTCATAAAGTTTTCAAAAAGGCAGAAAAATGTAGCCCCCGAATTTATTCGGGGGTGAGCGAAGCGAATAGCGAACTAATCAAAAAAACATTTGACAGAACAAAAATAAAAAACAGAACAAAATATTTGAAATTTATTGCAGATGTCTCGCAAAAAGTGAACCTCGCCGAAGCAGATATTATCGTGTCAGGCGGAAGAGGTCTCGGAAAACCTGAGGGATTTCAGTTGATTGAAGAATTTGCAAAAGCAATCGGCGGGGCAGTGGGCGCTTCAAGGGCAACCGTTGACCCCGGCTGGATTCCTTATTCCCACCAAGTTGGACAGACAGGAAGAACGGTCGCACCGAAACTTTACATCGCCTGCGGAATTTCAGGACAAATCCAGCACCTCGTCGGAATGCAATCGTCGAACATCATCGTCGCCATAAACAAGGACCCGGAATGCCCGATGATGAAAATCGCCACCTACGCAATAGAAGGCGACCTGTATCAGATAATCCCGGAAATAATAAAGGAACTTAAAAAATGAACGATACATTAGTCAATAACGACCAATTAAATTATGATGCTTTATTAGTAAAATATCCCTGGTTAATTCAAAAAGATCAAAAAACAATTCTTAGTCCGGATGTTGACGGTGTTTTGTGTGGCTTATTTATGTCTCACTATTTCAATTGGGAAATAGCAGGATTTTATGACGGTAAAAATTTGGCAATAACGCAGGACACCAAAATTGATGATTGCATTTTTCTTGATATGGACATTTACAGAAAAAATATAAAAAGTTGTGGACACCATATGGTTTTATACAACAAAAAAAATATACCTACAAATTGGGATAACTATTTAAATTGTATTAACCCGAATATGATTCGTGGTTTTGATGCTTACAATAATTTTCAAGAAAAATACCCGTTTGCAACTATTCATTTTTTACTCTGTGTAATGAGTTCTTATAAAGACATCAAAATTACTTTACCAAAATCAGCGGTTTCACCTTTACTATATGTTGACGGAACATTCAAGAATTTACTAAATTATCCGGAAAATTGTATAAGTTGGCTCAAATTTTTTAATGCGAAGGACTCAAATAGTCCGATGTATCCGATATATATTCTTTTTGCCAACAGAAAAATAGCAGATATGATTCATGATTTAGAAACAATTTTTGGAAAATTTAAAGAAATTATGGACGGTAAGAAACGGGGCGGGGATAAAATACGAATTGCCGATATTATTGACAAATCTTTTTCTGATGAGTCCCTTTTAAGAATAAAAAAACTCATTAACTTGTTAGCGGATTTTACGGGATGGCAATTTAATGAAAAGAATTGGAATTGGTCAGGATTAAATGTGCTTAAATTTAATAAAGAAATAGAGGAAAATCTGAATAACGGAAATTATATGGGAGTGCTTAATAAAAATCCGCTTTCAATGGCTATTACTGCAGGGAAAAGGATGGAATATACATTAGAAAATCCAGATAAATTTTAACTCTTATTTCAGTGATAACAACAAACCCGCCTCTTTTTCTATCCGCTTGTTTGCAAGATTACAATAATCCTTTGAAATTTCAAAACCTATAAATTTTCTATTCAGTTTTATTGCCGCGATTGCTGCTGTTCCGCTTCCCATAAACGGGTCTAAAACAATTCCGTTTTCAGGACAAAAACATTGAATTACATCGTAAGGCAGTTTATCGGGAAAAGTTGCCGGATGCTGATGTTTGAGACGGTCACCGTCACCGCAGGTAAGATATTCCCAGACGGTTCCCCTGCATTTCATCGGATTTATTGTGATTGGTCTTGATTCCAATGTCTTACCATTTGTGCAACGGGTTGCTCCGCCTGTCATTGTGACACCAGCCCATTTTGACGGTATTTTTAATGGCTCTTTATTAAAATATTGCGGCCTTTCACCTTTCAAAAATATCGGTATGTATTCATGGTCAACTCTGAATCTTTTTGAATACCACGCCCCGTCAGTGCCGTGTTTCCTATAAAGACAACATTCAAAAAGACGAAAACCAGCGTTATCGCACCAATCAATAATTGTTCTAAAAGAGGTTAATGTTTTTGCATATTTTATTGTCTGGTCTTGAATAACCATAACTGCAATTCCGCCATCTTTTAAAACCCGAAAAAGTTCCTTTCCCACTTCCGACAAATTTATTGAAAAACCATTGTATTTTCTAATGCCGTCATATGGCGGGGATGTAACAACCAAATCAACAGAATTATCCGGAAGATGTTTCATTCCTTTTATACAGTCAATATTTTGAATTGTGTTAAGCCAATTTTTCAACATTTCCTACCACTTCCTTTCTACTCATCGTGCATTTGCCTTCAAAAACGGCGCCTTCGTGAATTGAAAGCGTCTGTGATTTTATATCGCCGAAGACCTGCGCGGTTGATAAAAGTTCAAGATTGTTTGATGCAACTACATTTCCGGAAACCTCGCCGCCGATAATAACCGACTCGCCGTTCAGGTCACCTGCTATTTTTCCGGTTTTTCCGACGATAACTCCTGCTGCCTTCAGAATATGACCATCAACCGCACCGTCTATGCGAATGGTTCCTTCCGACGACACATCACCTTTTACATTAGTACCCGCTGCTATAATCGTCTCAATTTTTCCGATAGTTTCTTTTTTTCCAAACATTTTGCCTCCAGAAAATCAGTTTTTAGAGTTATAGAGTTCGTAGAGTTATAGAGTTAAAACCCTGAAACTCTAAAACCCGATAACCCGGAATTACTTCAAAATTGCCTCTGTCAAATATCTTTTCGGATTTTGTGCGCGACCATTTTTCCAAATTTCATAGTGCAGATGGGGGGCGGTCGCATAACCTGTGGAACCGATAAGTCCGATGGTCTGACCCCTTTTAACTTTCTGTCCCTGCTTTACAAGAATTTTTGAGCAATGACCGTACCTCGTCATAAATCCGCAGTTGTGTTCTATAACGATAAGTTTTCCGTAACCCGGCTGCCAGGCGGCAAGAATCACCTCACCGTCGGCGGGCGCTCTTATCGGGTCGCCTCTTTCAGCCGCAATGTCAATTGCGAGATGTACCTCTTTATATTTCTTTATCGGGTGGATTCTCGGACCAAAACCGCACGTAATTCTTCCATATACCGGCCAGACACACGGTGTTGCATTCCACCTGACTTTTTCATTTTTGATAAAATTGCTTGACTCGGTAAAACTTTTTTTAAGTTCCTGCGTTTCCGATGTGAGGGCAAATACATGCTGTTTGAACTCCTGCGGCGTAATTGAAAGTTTTTTTTCGGTTAGATATTTTGTGATTCTTTCAAGTTCGCCGACGGTGGGACCGCCCGACTGAATAACCGCCTTTTTGCTTTTAAGCCCGATAATCTTTCTCGTTTCCCTGTCCATCTCTCTTAAATTATCAGCCATCTGTCTCACCTGAAGCATCTCTTTTGCAAAATATTCCGATTCTTTTGCGAGCATCCTGTTTTCCGTTTTCAGCGCCCAATAATCAATCTGTTTATGAATGATAAGTCCCGCCCAGGCAAAAACTCCGACGAAAATAAAAAACAGCGAAGTAATAAACTCTTTTGAAACATCAAGCGTAATTGGTCTGGATGTTGAATGCGGCACAATCATCACCGTAAACATTCTGTTCTTTGTTTTTTTCATTTTCATAAAATCCTCCGTTAAAATCAATTAAAAATGCAAAATTGACCCCGCTTCAGCGGGGTCATTCCCGCGAAAGCGGAAATCTATAGATTCCGTGTCAAGCACGGAATGACACTCCGTGTCATTTTTAATTGCCTCCAACATAAGTATAAAGAATTTTTCCCGTTTTGTCAAGAATTATATTGATTTTTAAGACAAAAAATAATATACTGATATTATTGACGCTTCGCTAAAACCCAACAATATCTGATGACACTGATTAAGTTTCGTCGGTGTTATCTGTGTAATCGCCGTTCAAAATCTGCGTAATCTGCGTTCTAAAAAGTTATGGAAATTCCGAAAATTTACGAACCTAAAGAAATTGAGGCAAAATGGCTGAAAATTTGGGAAGAGAATAAACTTTTCCATTCCGAGCCGGACACATCAAAAAAATCATTTTCTATCGTAATTCCTCCGCCGAATGTCACCGGCTCGCTTCACATAGGTCACGCCTTAAATAATCTTTTGCAAGATATAATTATTCGTTTCAAAAGAATGAACGGATTTAACGCCTGCTGGATTCCCGGAACAGACCACGGCGGAATCGCCACACAAAATGTAATGGAAAAGGAACTCAAAAAACAGCATAAAAAACGGGATGATTTTACCCGCGAAGAATTTGTCAAAATGATGGAGGTCTGGGCGGAAAAAACCGGCGAAACAATCATATCGCAACTTCACAAACTGGGATGCTCATGCGACTGGGACAGGTTATGTTTTACGATGGACGAAAAACGAAAAAAAGCGGTGAATTGTGCGTTCATAAAACTTTACGAAAAGGGGCTGATTTATAGAGATACACGGTTCGTTGATTGGTGCCCAAGATGCGAAACCGCACTCAATGAAAGCGAATACGAGCAGGAGGATGAAAAAGGAAAACTCTGGTATGTTAAGTATCCGATAATGCAGCCCGAAGTCCGAAGTCCGAAGTCCGAAGTAAAAACTTCTAACTTCCAACTTCCAACTTCCGACTATATTGTAGTGGCTACCACCCGCCCGGAAACAATGCTCGGAGATACTGCGGTAGCAGTAAATCCAAATGATGAAAGATATAAAAAATTAGTCGGAAAAAATGCGGTGCTGCCGCTTGTCAACCGGATAATTCCTATAATTGCAGACGAAGCGGTTGATATGAAATTCGGAACTGGTGCTGTAAAAATAACTCCGGCGCACGACCTCAACGACGATGCTATGGCAAAAAGACACAACCTTGTTTATATTGATGTTATTGATAAAAAAGCAAAAATTACATCAAATATAATTCTTGACTTAAAAAAACAGGTTATAAAAAATAATGAGGTCTCCGACTTAATCGGCAAAGACAGAGATGAAGCCAGAAAAATTTTGATAGAACGGCTCAAAGAAAAACAGTTTTTAGAAAGAGAAGAAGATTACATTGGACCCAAAAAAAGATGTTACAGATGCGATACGATTGTTGAGTCATTTAATTCCAAACAGTGGTTTTTGAAAATGTCGGATATGGCAAAACGGGCTATTGATGCTGCTAACGAAGGAAAAACAAAATTTTTCCCGGATAAATGGCTGAAACCGTATCTTCTGTGGCTTGAGAATTTAAAGGACTGGTGCATTTCCCGACAGATATGGTGGGGGCACCGGATTCCGCTTTGGTATTGTAAAAATTGCGTTGACGCTTCGCTAAAAATTGAAGATGTCACATCCGATACAAAAGGTGTCTATGCATCCCCAACAAAACCGAACAAATGTTCGGGCTGCGGAAAATCAGATTTCATACAGGACCCCGATGTTCTTGACACATGGTTTTCGTCGGCATTATGGCCATTGTCCGTTTTCGGTTGGCCTGAAGAGGTTAGAAGTGAGAAGTTAGAAGTAAGAAGTAAAAACACGAAACCTCCAACTTCCCTGCCCGACGACTGGCAGGCGGGCAACTTCCAACTTCCGACTGATTTAGATTACTATTATCCTACAAATGTTTTGGTTACCGGACACGAAATACTTTATTTGTGGGTTGCAAGAATGATTATGCTGGGACTGGAATTCAAAAATGAAGTGCCTTACAGCGATGTTTATATTCACGGAATAGTCCGCGACAAAAAAGGCAAGAAGATGTCAAAATCATTAGGCAATGTAATTGACCCTCTAACAATTATGGAAAAGTACGGAACGGACGCATTGCGATTTGCACTTGCATATCAGGGAATTCCCGGAAGGGATATGCAAATTTCCGATGAGAATTTTGTAATGGCAAGAAATTTTGCCAATAAATTGTGGAATGTTTCAAGATTTGTTCTGATGAACCTGAAAACGCAGATTACGCAGATAACAAACGCAAATTACGCAGATTTAGAATCAACAGACAAATGGATTTTGTCGGAATTAAGTCAGACGATAAAAAATGTTACCGAAGCGATTGAAAATTACAACCCGTCGGAAGCATCCCGTCTTTTGTACGAATTTATCTGGTCAAAATACTGCGATTGGTATGTGGAATTCTCAAAAACCCGACTTTACGGAAATGATGAAAAAACAAAAAATGCGGTGCGGAAAATTCACCTTGAAGTTCTTGAAAACATATTAAAACTTCTCCATCCGATAATGCCGTTTATCACGGAGGAAATTTTTCAGAACATTACAGAACAGAAAAAAAATATTATGGTTTCCGACTACCCGAAATTTGATGAAACAAAAATCAATGAAACCGCGGAAAAAGAAATCCAAAAAGTAATAGAAATAATTACTGCCGTAAGAAATATCCGTTCCGTTATGAATATAAAACTATCGGACACTGTGGATATCGTAGTAAAAATATCTTCTAAAGATACGGAAAAAATCATTCAAGAAAATAAACATTACATAAACTCGCTGGCAAAAATCGGCAAAATTGATTTTACAAAAAATCCTCAAAAGCAAAATCATTCCGCTTCGGCAATTGTGGGTGATGTCGAAATTTTTGTTCTTTTAGAAGGCAAAATTGATTTTGAATTAGAAAAAAAACGGCTTGAGACGCAACTCGTAAAAATAAATCATGAACTGCAAATTTATGAAACAAAACTATCAAATAAAAATTTCATGGAAAAAGCTGACCCCGGGGAAGTGTTCCGAGTAAAACAAAAACATCTGGAGACGCAGGATAAAAAGAAAAAGATAGAAGATATCATAAAAAATTTGGGGGGAGGGATATAATGACGAGAAATTTTAAGTTTTGGACGGTGGTTCTTTCCGGTTTTGTTTTTTCTGCCTGCGCAAGATATGCTTTGCAACCGACTAAGGTTATCGTGCCGAAAAACATCAAAAAAATAGCGGTACTTGAATTCAAGGACGAGCGGACTGAAAAGGAAAAACAGAAATATCAAAACCCGTCAAAAATAATTCAGGAAAAAATTATAGCGGGACTTTCCAAAGACGGCAAATTCCAGATTATTGAGAGAGAAAACATAGACAAAATTATTGCCGAGCAAAAATTTCAGGCAACCGGTATTACCGATATAGAAACAGCGGTCCGGATAGGAAAACTTGCAAATGTTGATGCGATGATTTTCGGAAGCATCACGCAATACGGAAGAACGATTTATCCGAGGGCGAAACTTACCGTTAATTTACGGATTGTTGATATTGAAACGGGAACTATAAAATCGTCAATTGAATTGAGAGCCACAAAAAATAACTGGATTTACCCGATAGAACTTTTGAACGATATCATAGAAAACGGAGTTGATAAACTGGTCAGGAAAATAACCGCTGAATAAAAGAATTTGTGTAATGAGGGATTTCAATCCCTCGTCAATGGAGCAAATTCACACAATTATGTAGCCACCGACTTCAGCCGGTGGTGAACGGAGTGAATAGAAACAAAATGAGAATTGACAGAGGCAAATTATGAAAAAGATTTTATTTGCTTTATTGTTTTCTGTTTTTGTTTCAGGTATTATTTTCGGTGAGGTTCCGGAAACATTTGAGAAAGGAATTGATTTAGTAAATAACTGGAAATTTGACGAAGCAATTTCTGTCTTTGAAAAATTTATCAAAGAAAACCCCGACAGCAAATTTAAACCGATGGCATTAAAATGGATTGCTTTTTGTTATTTTGAAAAAAAGGATTACAACAAAGTAATAGAATATAATAGCAAATTTATTCTTGAATACCCCAATAATCCGGATGCTGTTTGGTCCAAGATTCAGATTTTTAGAGTTTATATGCATTATCTGGGTGACGCAGAAAAAGCAATGCCTTATCTTGATGAAATTATAAATAAACATTCTAACACTCCTGCTGTTAGTGAGGCATATTTATGGAAAGGATACATATTGAGGACAGAAAACGAGGAATATGAAAAAAGCGCAGAAGTTTTAGCCGAATTTATAAAAAAATTTCCCGACGCGATTGAATCTAATCGGGCAAGATATTATTTGGCTGACAATTATTTACGATTAAAAGAATATAAAAAATCAATTGAGCAATATGAAATAGTTTCAAAAAGTGAAGATATTAAATTAGCGGAGAAATCAAATTATTATATTGGTTGGATTTATTATAACTCTATGAAAAATTTACAAAAAGCACAACAGGTTTTGGAAAATTTTATTGCAAAATATCCGAACAGTAACTATGTCAAAAGGGCAAATGAAATCATTGAGAGATGCAAAAATAAAGAACAACAAGAGAAAGCATTTAAGTCATATGACAAAAAAATGCAGAAAGAAAAAGAGGTGGAAATAGACCTTGAATAAAAAAATAAAAATTGCTCTCGCAACGCAGAATAAAAATAAAATTAAAGAAATAAGAAAAACTCTCGGTAAAAATTTCAAATTTGTACAATTGTACAAATTTCCCAAAATAATTGAAAATGGAAAAACTCTTGAAGAAAATGCGATAAAAAAAGCGAAAGCCATTTTCAATTTTCTGAAAAATGCACAAAAAACCGTAGCACCACACTTAAGTGTGGTGCTTGCCGACGACAGCGGACTTGAGGTTAAGGCACTTGGGGGCAAACCCGGAATTTATTCGGCAAGATTTGCCGGGAAAAGATGCAATTATTCCGACAACAACAAAAAACTACTAAAACTTTTAAAAAATGTTCTGTATAAAAAACGAAAAGCAAAATTCAAAACGGTTGTAGTAATAATTTTTCCCGACGGTAAATTAAAAACTGTTGAAGGTGTCGTTTCAGGTTATATTGCAACCCAGCCGAAAGGTTCAAACGGTTTTGGCTATGACCCGGTTTTTTATTATCCAAAATTAAAAAAGACATTTGCTCAACTTACTGCCATTCAAAAAAACAGAATAAGTCATAGAGCAGTTGCGTTCAAAAAAGCAAAAAAAATATTATCTTGAAGCATGACGGGGGTTTAATAAAATGATTCAGAGAAAAAATATCCGCGTAACAATTTTAATACTTGCAGAGGTCTACGAACCGGCAACAAACGAACTTATAACGCGAGGCAGGTTTTTGGATTTAAGCGCTGGCGGGGCGTTATTCAAAGGCGACAAACCCATAGAAAAAGACCATCTTTACAATTTCAAATTTGAGGTAAAAGACAGATATAAATTTATGTTTTCGGGAAAAAGCACATTCTCAAGAGAAATACCCGCCGAGAAAAAGTGGCTTGCCGGTATTCAATTCCAATGCACGCCTCTTGAAAAAGAGAAATTGGAACGAATAGTGAACAGTATCAGCAAAGGTTCTTTCAACGATTTGGAAAAATTAGGTATTTACTGATGTTAGATAGAAATTAAAAGTGAACTGTTTGCGAATTAAAAGTGAACTATATTAAGATCACTATTTTTAACTTTTTGGACATCAATAAGTTTGTTATTACACCAGAATCTTATTTCAGAAATTGAAT
>Ga0210017_1004515_pt1 | contig 11359 bp, 13 predicted proteins | sample CryGeyCG2014_020_FD_183966 | JGI IMG/M metagenome (GOLD analysis project Ga0210017, IMG submission 183966) | Groundwater microbial communities from aquifer - Crystal Geyser CG08_land_8/20/14_0.20 (SPAdes) (version 2) | ecosystem: Environmental > Aquatic > Deep subsurface > Groundwater | place... | reverse complement strand
GAATTTTTCTGCCGTCGGCGGTGGTGACTTGCGAATACACCGCGAATGAAACGTGGGTGAAGTGCATCCCTTCCGGCAATTCTGCTGCGGGGCGACCCATGCGCGCCAGAATGGCGACACGCGCACCCTTGCTGGCTAGCGTTTTTTCGACTTGTTTGGAAAAATGGACGATTTGCTCGGCGGGAAACTGTGGCATACCACCCGCCTGACTACCGGCGAAGCCGGGGAGGCTGAAGATGAAAAAGATCATGCCAAACAGGTAGCGCATAAAGCCTCCAAACTGGTTCAAGCCACGAAACAGACCGCATCGGTCTTATACCACCGCCAACTGGTTGCGACAAGTATCGCATTAACGGGCGGCGAGGTTGTGTGTTATCTTTGTGTCCATTGAATTGTTGATGAAACCTAAGCCATGAGCCTGTTTTCCTTGATTGCCGCCACGTTGCTGGAATATTTCCAGCCGCTTTTCATGCGTAAACATTTGTGTGGCTGGCTGCCCGGTTACGCCGATTTTTTCCGCCATCATTTTAATGCGGGTGAATATGGTCACGGCAAGTTTGCATGGTTGCTGGCAGTCCTGCCGTTAATTTTTTGTCTGGTGTGGTTGTCTCGCTGGTTGGGCGATAGTCATCCGGTTTTTGCCTGGGCGCTTAATGTGCTGGTGTTATATGCCAGTCTGGGGTTTAGCCAATTCAGCCGGATTCTGGATGCGATTCAACGCGCTGTGCAGGGCGGAAAGATGGGCGAGGCACGCGATTTATTGAGCAAGTGGTGCGGCAAATCCTGCCATGAACTGGATGCCGATGAAATTGTGCGCCTGGCTGTCGAGCAGGCATTGCTCGCCGCCTTGCAGCATTTGTTTGGCGTGGTGCTGTGGTTCGCCTTGTTTAGCTTATTGGGGTTGGGCGGGGCAGCGGGCGCGTTAGGGTATTGTTTGGCGATCGGTTTGAGTGCGGGTTGGGCTGGCAAGACTGGCGAGGATGAAATCGGCGCGGAAACATTTGATCGCTTTGCCCAACTTATGCTGTATTTGCTCGAATGGTTGCCGATACGTCTGACTGCCGCCACCTTCGCCCTTGTCGGTAATTTCGAGGATACGGCTTATTGCTGGCGATCCCAGGCGGCAACCTGGGCGGACAGGGAAAAGGGCATTTTGTTGGCCAGTGCTGCGGGTGCGCTTGGGGTGCGCCTGGGGTTGCCGCTCATGCTAGACGGCAAAATGCTGCAAAGACCTGAGCTGGGGATAGGCGGCAAGGCGGAGCTATCCACACTGGGCAACACCACCCGGCTGATATGGCGCACGACGATAGTATGGCTGTTCGTACTGTTATTATTGGCGCTGGCGGGCTTGCTGGGATAAAAACAGGATTCAGCCCGCAAGGGGGCTTCCCCGTATAGCGTGGCTATCCAGGTTGTTGTGTACAGGATTCGGGATGCTTTGGTGTAATGTAGCCGATGGCACTCTCCTCTTGTCGTACAATACCGCCCATGCATACCCGACACCCCTTTAGTTCTCTCACCCCCGATGTTGTGCTGGATGCGCTGGAGGGCATCGGACTGCATGGCGATGGTCGTCTGCTGGCACTCAACAGTTATGAAAATCGCGTCTATCAGCTGGGCATGGAAGAGGGCTCGCCGCTGATTGCCAAGTTCTATCGCCCCAAACGCTGGTCGAGTGCGGCGATTCTGGAAGAACATGCTTTTGTTGGTTCATTGGTCGAGCGCGAAATTCCTGTCGTACCCGCCTTGCTGATCGGCGGGCAAACGTTGCACGAATATAACGGTTTTCGTTTCTCGTTGTTCGCCAGACACGGTGGTCGTGCGCCTGAGCTGGAACACCGCGACACGCTGGCATGGATGGGGCGTTTTATCGGGCGCATCCATGCTGTCGGCGCGCTTAAAACTTACCAACATCGTCCCGCGCTGGATATTGAAAGTTTTGGTGTCGAGCCTGCCGGATACCTGCTGGAGCATGATTTCATTCCCGTTGAACTGCTTGATGTTTATCGCGGTGTAGTCGCGCAGGCTTTGGACGGCGTGCGGCGCTGTTTTGATCGTGCGGGCGAGGTGAAAACGCTACGTCTGCACGGCGACTGCCATGTTGGCAACGTGCTGTGGACCGATGCCGGGCCGCACTTCGTGGATTTCGACGATAGCCGCATGGGTCCCGCAATACAGGATTTATGGATGTTGCTATCCGGCGAGCGCGCCTGTCAGTCCCGTCAGTTCGGCGACTTGCTGGCGGGCTACGAAGATTTTTATGATTTCAATCCGCGCGAAATGCATTTACTGGAAGCCCTGCGCACCCTGCGTTTGATTCATTACTCGGCGTGGATCGCTAGGCGTTGGGACGATGCGGCTTTCCCGGTAGCGTTTCCCTGGTTCAACACCCAGCGTTACTGGCAAGACCGGATACTTGAATTGCGCGAACAGATCGCGCTGATGGATGAACCCCCTTTGCCTTGCTAAACCCGTTTGCCCACCTTATGTCGCGGAAATGAAAGAAAAAATGACTAACGAGCTTGAAAAAAATTACTTTAACTGAAGACCCGGCTTGTCAAACTCGTACCTCTCATCTCGACCTTCCCCTACTTTTGGGGGAAGAGTCAAGCGAATCGCGGCGTGCGTTGCACGTTTCTGAAACGATCATCGCAGCCACTCGGGATTGGCTGGAAAAAGCCGTTATCGGCCTCAATCTGTGCCCGTTCGCCAAGGCGGTACACGTCAAGCAGCAGATACGCTATGTGGTCAGTGCGGCCACCACCGAGGAGGCCTTGCTGCTTGATTTGCTGGTCGAGTTGCGCCGTTTGCAGGACACCGATGCCGACTTGCTCGACACCACTCTATTGATACATCCCTATGTTTTAACTGACTTTTTAGACTATAACGATTTTCTGGATACGGTGGATATTGCCGTCGCCGAGCCTGAATTCAATGATGCCTTCCAGGTTGCCAGCCTGCATCCGCGCTATCAGTTTGCCGGTACTCAAGTGGACGACATCGAGAATTACACCAACCGTGCGCCTTATCCGACGCTGCATTTGCTGCGCGAAGCCAGCGTGGATCGTGCGGTGGATGCTTTCCCCGACGCGGATCATATTCCCGACACCAATATTGAGACTTTGCAAAAATTGGGGCACACGGGATGGGAAAAGCTGGGACTCTTTAAAACTGTTTAGCCAAGCAACGTTTCGGCATTGCGCCGGTGTGCGGCAGCCGCCACTTCCTTGCTGACGATGGTCATGCCGATCGGGCTGAGGGCAATCCCCGCGAGCTTCAAATGCTGGATGGCGAAGGGGATGCCGATAATGCTGATGAAGCATAAGATCGCCGAGGCGAGATGCCCCAGTGCCAGCCAGATGCCCGCGAACAAAAACCAGATGACATTGCCTATTGTCCCCCAACTGCCCGTGCCGACATCATCGGTTTGCGTCAGGTCTTTGCGGTTGATGGCTTCCTTGCCGAAGGGGAAAAAGGAAAACTGTCCGATCACAAAACAGGCTTTACCCCACGGAATACCGATGATGGTGATGAATGCCAATAAGCCAGCCAGCCACCAGCCCAGCCCCATCAGCGCGCCGCCCAAAATGAACCACAAAAAATTCCCGATACGGGTCATGCTTGCCTTTTGCCGAGCGTTTGCTGGCAGGATGTTATTGACTCGATTGATTTCGTTGTACTTCCTGATAAAACCGGGAGGTGTTTTTCCCGCTTTGTTTGGCAAGGTACATCGCTTCATCCGCTTGCTTGACGAGTGCTTCGGTATTCTGGGCATCATCCGGGTAGATGGCAATGCCGATACTCGCGCCCACATAACTGGGTTGACCATCCAGGTCGAACGGCGCTGACAGTGCCGTGATGATTTTACGCGCTACCAGCGAGGCGTTCTCGTCGGCTCCGATGTCATTGAGCACAAAGGTGAATTCATCGCCGCCTACCCGTGCTACCGCATCTGAAGTGCGTATGGTTTGCTTCAGCCTTTTGGAAACGCCCTGCAACAGTAGATCTCCCGCCGCGTGTCCCAGCGTGTCATTGATCTTCTTGAATCCGTCTAAATCCAGGAACATGGCAGCTACCTTGTATTGATTGCGCTTGGCCAGTGACAGGGAATGTTCGAGGTTATCCAGGAATAACGCCCGGTTGGGCAGATCGGTCAGGTAATCGTAGTGAGCCAAGTGCGCTATTTTTTGTTCCGCCTGTTTGCGTTCGGTCATGTCCCGGACGATACCGATAAAGTAACGCATCCCACCCAAAACCATTTCCGATACGGACAGTTCCATGGGGAATTGTTCACCATTTTTACGGATGGCGATCACCTCGCATCCACGTATTCCCGATGTCTTGCCATGGTTGGCATGTAAATACTGATAGAGGTAAGCATCAAATTCGGTATGGACAGATTCAGGCATCAGTATTTTCACGTTTTTGCCTAAAGCCTCTTGTTGCAAATGGCCAAAGATTTGTTCTGCTGCCGGGTTGAATCCCTGAATTTCACCCGTTTCGCTCAGGGTGATGATGCCATCCATGACGTTGTGGATGATGGATTGCAACTGATTCTGGCTCTTTTCAAGTTCCCCTTTGGTTTGCTTCAGGTTCATGACCATCTGCCAGAACAATTTAACCTCCGGGCCACTCGCCACTCTTTTACCCGCAAATATTTTGCTCACTTCGTCGGCAATGGAGTCATCGTGTGACAAGTTGTACACGATGCAGTCCGGATAATGTTTGCCAGCTTGCAAGGCCACGACAGCATCCAGATAGCTTGGAATGCCATGTTGGTTTGCCAACTGGATTCCAGGCGCACTCGGGTTCGGGTCGGCAATGGCGATCACCTTGACCAGTGTGTCCTCCAGGAACATCTCAAGTAGCGCATGTCCGCCACGTCCTGCGCCGATAATGATTACGGGATGACCTGAGACTCTGGGTGTTGTCATGTTTGTTCCTGAGTGAGTGGTGGGTTGATTCGGGTGTGATTCTGACACATTTTCAGAGTAGGGTTTTAACAAATTGCCGGGTCATTTTGTCAGTCGGAAAACTTCACCATTTTTTGATTTTAGTGGAATGGCGGCCAGGACTCTACCCTCCGTGTCATTAAGCCTTGTTGGCGGCGATCTGCTGGAACAGTTCCAGTCGTCTGGCGTTAATTTTGCCAGTGGCAACCGCTGTCAGTAGTGCGCAGCCGGGCTCATGCAGGTGATGGCAGTCGCGGAAGCGGCATAGTCCGAGGTAGGGTGCGAACTCGACGAAGCCTTGTTCGATGCCGCCCAGGCTTAGGTGGTGCAGGCCGAACGCCTGCACGCCGGGGCAGTCTATCAGTTCGCTGCTGTCGTCGAGCCAATACAGTTTGGCGTGGGTGGTGGTGTGTTTGCCGGAATCGAGCACGGTGGAGATTTCCCGCGTGGCGGCTTGTGCATCCGGCAGCAGGGCGTTGATTAAGGTGGATTTGCCCATGCCGCTTTGTCCGACCAGCACGCTACGGTGGCCGGCAAGATAGGGGCGCAGGGTTTCCGCATTTTCGTGCGCGCTGAGTTCCACCACGCGGTAGCCGATGGCGCGATAGGGCGCGAGTATTTTCCGCGCGGCGGCAGCGGCCTCCACCAGGTCGCACTTGTTCAGCACGATCAGCGCGTCCAGATTTTGCTCAAAGGCGGCGATCAGGCAGCGGGTCAGCACTTCATCGCTGAAGGACGGTTCGGCTGCGACCACGACGATGATCTGGCTGACATTGGCTGCGATCAGTTTGGAGCGAAAGGCATCCGAGCGGTGCAGCAAAGAGGTGCGCTGCGTGATGCGTTCGATCACCCCCTGATGGTCGCCGGTGCGTTTGACTTCGACCCCGTCGCCGCACACCGCGTCACTTTTTTTGCCGCGCGTCAGGCAAGGCAGCAGACCGCCATCCCTCAGGCGCACCAGATACTGACGACCGAAGGCTGCGACGATGCGACCCGGCAGGATGGCATTCAAAACAGGAACAGCGGCGTTCAAGGTTTGAACAGTGCGTCCACTTTGGCGGCGCAGATGAAGTCGTTTTCAGATAAGCCGCCGATGGCGTGGGTGCTGTACGCCACGCGGCAACTGTTGTAGCTGACAGCCAGATCGGGATGATGGTCTTCGCGGTGCGTCATCCACGCCACGGCGTTGACGAAGGCGATGGTCTGGTAATAATTCTTGAACGGATAAGTCTTGCTGATGCAAGCGCCCTCTTGTTGCCAGCCGGGCAGTTGTGTCAGCAATTCGTTGATTTCATGCGGCGCCAGCGGCGGCACGCCGCCTTCACAGGGTTTGCATTGCTGGTTGCCGAGGTCGCAGACGATTGCCATGAGGTTCTCCTATTGCAGCTTGTAATAGCGGTTGAGATAGGCACCGAGATGCTGTTCTTCCTGTGCCGTCAGGTGTGCGCCCACGTTGCCGCTACAGAAACGGATTTGCTCGATCAGCTCATTCGCGTTATGTACCTTGCGGTCCGCGCGGGTAAAAATCGCGCTGCCATCGCCGCCCAGCATCGCCGCGTGGCAACTATTGCATTTGTATTGCTTAAACAATTTCTCTCCCGCCTGCGCGTTGCCAGCAGGGAAGGGGGTGGCAAAAGCCGCGTTGGCAAGTCCGAGTAACAGCAGGGCGTTAAGCAATTTCATCGGGATTTCCTTATTGGGCTTGTAAATGGGCGATGCGCAGCGCAGCGGGCGGATGCGAATCGTAAAACCTGGAATACAGTGGATCGGGGGTCAGGGTCGCTGCATTGTCCTGGTACATCTTGACCAGCGCGTTCACCAGATCGTTTGCAGCGGTCTGTTCTGCGGCGTAGGCATCTGCCTCGAACTCATGTTTGCGTGAATACGCCGCCATGAGCGGGCTTAATAAAAAACTGAATACCGGCATCACCATGAAAAATAGCAGCAGCGCCAGCGCGGTGCTGGGCGTGGTAACCCCCAGTCCGTGATAGAACCAGTCGGTTTGCATCAGCATACCCAGCAGCCACAGGAATGCCAGGCTCAGGGCAAAAGTCAGCACGATGCGTTTGACGACATGGCGATGTTTGAAGTGGCCGAGTTCGTGCGCCAGCACCGCCTCGATTTCCTCGATGTTGAGGCGGCTCAACAGGGTGTCGAAGAACACGATGCGCTTTGTCCTGCCGAAGCCCGTGAAGTAGGCGTTACCGTGCGCGCTGCGGCGGCTGCCGTCCATGACGAACAGGCCGCTGGCAGTGAACCCGCAACGGGCGAGCAAAGCCTCGATGCGCGCTTTCATCGCCTCGTCCTGCAAGGGGATGAATTTGTTGAACAGCGGCGCGATGAAAGTTGGATAAATGAATAAAATCAATAGGTTAAATGTTATCCATACGCCCCACACATACAGCCACCAGTAGCTGCCCATGCGTTCCATCAGCCACAACACGCCGAACAAAAGCGGCAGGCCGAGTACCGCACCGACCAGCAGCCCCTTGAACATGTCCATCAGGTACAGCTTCAGGGTTATATGGTTGAAGCCGAAGCGCGCTTCAATATAGAAGGTGCGGTACAGATTGAACGGAGTTTCCAGCAAGGAGGAGAGCAGCAGCACCGTCACCAGCGTGGCGACCCCTTGTGCGAGAGAGGAATCGAAGCTGCCCCGAAACTGGTCGGCCACCCACTGGATACCGCCCGCCAGCGTAAAACCCAGCAACAGCAAGGCATCGAACACGATGCCCAGCATGGCGGAACGCGTCTTGGCGGTCGTGTAATCTGCCGCTTTCTGGTGATCGCTCAACTGGATTTGTTCGCGGAAGGCGGCGGGTACGGCGGCGCGGTGCGCGGCGATATGCGCCAGATGGCGGCGCGCCAGCCACAGCCTGACGAGGGAGCTGAGCGCGAGTGCCGCGATGAAGATAAGGGTGAAATACGTGGCTGTCATGCGAGTCTTAATGTTTTGGTGGTGGTCGGAAGTGGGGTTGTGACACAATGCGCACTTTATCGTTCATAGAGGAGCGCGCGAATTATGGCACAAAATGAAAATTACCTCGTCTGGATAGACATGGAAATGACGGGGCTCAATCCCGATACCGACCGCATCATCGAGGTCGCCATCGTCATCACCGACAATAATCTGGAAACCGTTGCCGAAGCCCCTGTGCTGGTGGTGCATCAGCCCGACAGCATCATGGACGGCATGGACGCGTGGAATAAATCCACCCACGGCAAGTCGGGACTCATCGAGCGGGTCAAGGCTTCCACGCTGGACGAGGCCGCAGTGGAAGCGCAGATGCTGGCTTTTCTCAAGGAATACGTCACGCCGCGCACATCGCCCATGTGCGGCAACTCCATCTGCCAGGACCGGCGTTTCATGGCGCGTACCATGCCGAAATTCGAGGACTATTTTCATTACCGCAATCTGGATGTCAGCACCCTCAAGGAACTCGCCAAACGCTGGAAGCCGGACATGGCGAAGGGCGTAAAGAAGCACGGCAAGCACGAGGCGCTGGCCGACATCTACGAATCCATCGCCGAGATGAAGCATTACCGGGAGCATTTCATCAAATTGTAACCGCTTGAAAATCACGCATTTCATCAAAGGAGACTGTCATGTATCAACGTATTTTGGTTCCGGTGGACGGTAGCGAGACTTCAGACAAGGCGCTGCAAGAGGCGCTCAAGCTGGTAGCGGGGCAGCCCGCGCAACTGCTGTTGTTGCATGTGGTCGAAGACATGCAGTTTCTCGATGCCGAGGGCTATGTGAATTATGCGGAATTGCGCGAATTGACCCTCAACATGGGCAAACGCATGTTGGACAAGGCGGCAGAAATCGCCACACAGGCGGGTATAACGGCAGACAGCAAACTGGTTGAAGCGGCTGGCAAGCGCATCGCTAACGTTATTACTGCCGAGGCAAAAGACTGGCCTGCCGACCTGGTTGTGATCGGTACGCACGGGCGTTCCGGTTTCAGCCACCTGCTGTTCGGCAGTGTGGCTGAAGGCGTGGTGCGAGGGGCTTCCGTGCCGGTGCTGCTGGTGCGCAGCGCATAGTGCGTGGTCTGTAGGCTGGTTGTTTTTGGGCTATGTCGCAGTTAACGGTTGAAACTGCGTCGTTCATTGCAATGAGTTTACGCTGCGGTGCGGATAACCCAGTTAGCTGTTGCCCCTGCGCGGCAAGTTGGAATTTAAGCGTTTCTATCCCCACCAACAGTTAATCACGACATAACCTTTTTTTGTTCATACAGCGCGAGGGTTTTAATTCTGGCCAGCGCATGATCTACTATCGGCGCGGGGTAGTTCTGTCCGATGCGTATTTTGCAGACGTGCTGTTCGTTGACGGGCATAAGCGCTGGGGCGTGTAGCCATTTGATCGGGCAGTTGGCGAGCTCCGGCAGGTAGCGGCGAATAAATTTGCCTTGCGGGTCGAATTTTTCGGATTGGGTGGTAGGGTTGAAAATGCGGAACCACGGTTGTGCGTCGCAGCCGGTCGAGGCCACCCATTGCCAGCCGCCGTTGTTGGCGGCCAGATCAAAATCCAGCAGATGTTGCGCGAAATAGCGTTCGCCCCAGCGCCAGTCAACATGCAAATCCTTCACCAGAAAAGAGGCCGTCACCATGCGCAAACGATTGTGCATGAAGCCCGTCTGGTTGAGTTGGCGCATCGCGGCATCAATCAGCGGGAAACCGGTGCGCGCCTCGCACCAGGCGGAAAATTTGGCCGGGTCATTGGCAAAGGCAATGGCGTTAAATTGCGGTTTGAACGTCTGACCTTCAGCCAGCTGCGGTTGGTGGTGCAACAACATCTGGTAAAACTCGCGCCAGATCAACTCCGACAGCCATGTTTCTGCGCCTGCTCCGCCCATATCGTGCGCGTAGGCTGCCAGGAGTCTGTCGGACTTAAAGGAAATCTACTGAAAATTCGCCTGGACGGCGCATATTTCACCGCTTTCTTGGTCAATAGAACAACTATTGACCTGCGAAACCAGCAAAATCTGCCCTCGCCCAGCCAAATTTTCGCTACGATTCTTCAAGTCCGACAGACTCCTAGGCGGCGAACCGAGATCGTGCCGAAACGCAAATGCGTGGAAAGATATGACACGCCTTTCACCGCAGGAAAGTCGCGTGCCTCACGGTATCGCGTGATACGCTCCTTGAAGTCGTCAAATAGTTGTGCCGCACCCGATTCGCCCGTGGGCAGGGCTTGTGTGTTGAGCTTGCCTGGCGCAAACCCCAATGCCTCCAGTGTCGGCGGGGCTGGCGGGGCGCATTGCGCAAGGGCGGCGAAATAGCGTTCGGTGGGATAGGCGCGCAGATAAAAGCTGTCCAGCTTTTTCAGCCAGGCATTTTTGTACGGGGTGAACACGCCGTAAGGTTGGCCTGAGCCGTTGAGAATTTCCGACTGCTCGAAAATCACCTGATCCTTGAAATGATGCAAGGCGATGTCCGTGCGTGCCAGTTCCTTTGCCACCGCAGCATCTCGCCGCACCGCTTCCGGCTCGTAATCGTGGTTGCAATAAACCGCCTCTGCACCAAGCTCCCGCGCCAGGCGGGGTAAGACTTCAACCGGCTTGCCGTGCAACACTTGCAAGCCGCTGCCCAGTGGCTGCAAGCGCGCATCCAGTTCGGCCAAACTACGCCAGATGAATTCCACGCGGCGGTCTTGTCGGTCGGTCAGCCGTTCGAGAATCTCTGTATCAAACACGAAAACACATTGCACCGACTGGCTGTTTTTCAGCGCGTGGTACAGCGCCGCGTGGTCGCTCAGACGCAAGTTGCGGCGTAACCAGCAGAGCGTTTTTTGATATTGGGGCATGGGCTGAGAGGGGAAGTGAATGGCTTTTTCCTATGATTCTGGTTAAGGCTTAAAGGGATTTTATTCGGCCTATTTTATTATTTGACGTAGACAAAACTTAAAATATGCTGCAATTTTAAGTTTATTATGGTTTAATTGTCAAATATGTCTATGACAATAAATTAAAAATGAATCAGGTATTAAACAGTATCGCCAGTGTTGAGCGAGAAACGGGCATCGGCAAGGATACCTTACGGGTGTGGGAAAAACGCTATGGGTTTCCGATTCCTGCACGCAATGCACGCGGTGAACGGCTTTATCCGGCAGCACAGATCGAACAGCTCATACTGGTCAAGCGTTTGCTGGATAAGGGCATCCGTCCCAGAAAGGTGGTGGGGTTGGATTGCGCTGCGCTTGAAAATATGCTGGTGGATGAAGCTGTTGTTGTAACGGCTAGTGAACCGCATATTGCTGTGCTGTTCGAGTTAATTAAAGTGGGGTATCCAGCTTAATACGGTAATGTTAGTATTCCAAAATGGAATCAAGCATACCGAAAGTCCGGCCTATCTCGCCAAAGGCTGGGATTGACTACCCTCGCAACTACGCCGAGTTTCTGGCG
>Ga0210017_1004514_pt1 | contig 11365 bp, 8 predicted proteins | sample CryGeyCG2014_020_FD_183966 | JGI IMG/M metagenome (GOLD analysis project Ga0210017, IMG submission 183966) | Groundwater microbial communities from aquifer - Crystal Geyser CG08_land_8/20/14_0.20 (SPAdes) (version 2) | ecosystem: Environmental > Aquatic > Deep subsurface > Groundwater | place... | reverse complement strand
AGTAATGGCTGAGACAAAGGGTAAGGCCAATCCAGAAATTATTAATAAAATTTTTAAAAAGTTGTTAAAAGCTTGACAAATTTTTTAAAATTAGCTATAATCAAAGTATTCGAAGTGATCGATAATGAACAATCAGTTAAGGAAAAAGCTTTTGAAGCTGATAGTAGATGGAGCACCTGATGAAGAGATTGAAAAAGTCAGTGAGGAACTCCTGAAGCAGAAGACAACGGAAGAAAAAGCTGAAGTTGCACAAATTCTCCAGGAGGCGAAAGCTGAGATCCACGCTAAAAAGCCGCCACCAAAAGAAATGTACGTTTAAAACTGAATACAAAACAAAAGAGGGGGACAATATTCAAATAATCTTATCTATTCCCCTTTTTATTTTTTAGAAAATTAATTATTAACCTTTCTGCCTCGTTTTGATTTTTTACCCAATGAATTCTTTTATCACGTTTAAACCAGGTTATTTGGCGCTTGGCATAATTTTGAATCTCCCTTATCGAATTTTCAATCATTTCTTTATCTCCTATTTTATTTTGTAGATATCGAGCAATTGCTCTATAATGGATTCCAAAATCTTCAATTCTCTTCCAAGAAAGGCCCAATTTCTTTAAATTCACCACTTCTTTAATTAATCCCTGTCTTAGCCACTTAAAAAACCTTTTTTTTATTAAATTTTGAAGCTCTTTTTTATCCCTTTTAATTCCGATCATTAAAACGGGGTAAGGTAGAGGTTGAAATTTCAATGGTGGAACTGGTCTTTTTGTTTTCATTACAATTTCAATTGCCCGAATTAATCTTCGGGGATTTTTTCTCTCAATTGTTTTAGCCCTCCGGGGATCAAGTTTTTTTAAGATTTTGTAAAGCTCCACAACCGATTTCTTTTCCAATTCTTTTCTCAATTTCCAATCTGGTTTTACTTCTGTAATTACAATTCCATCCGCTACTGCTTGAATATAAAAACCAGTTCCGCCAACTAAAAATGGAATTTTCTCTTTCTTTAAAATTTTATTTATTGTTTTCGAGGCTAATTTTCGATATTGAGCAACGGTAAACTTTCTCTTTGGGCTAGCAACATCTAAAAGATAGTGGGGGATACCTTGCCTTTCTTTTTTCGTTACTTTTCCCGTACCAATATCCATACCGCGATATACTTGCCTTGAATCTGCTGAAACAATCTCGCCGCCAAATTTTTTAGCCAATTTTATTGCCAATTCCGTTTTCCCAGAAGCCGTTGGACCAAGAATTACTATTAATTTTTGTAATTTCCTTTGCATTATTTCATTTTATTACTTTAAATTAAATAAAAAAGCTGAGTTTCCTCAGCAGTTTATTCAGACCCTTTGCATTTTTTGTTTTTAAAGAACCCTGATTATATCCGATTCTTTTTTGACTGCAGGTGCTTTTCCAATTGCATTGTCGATTTTTTCCTCTAAACTCACATCTTCTTTTATATTCTGGATTGCAATAATATTTTTCTTCCAATTTTTACCCTCCTGTTTTTTATAGCAAATATTATTTAAATTCGTCAAGCAAATTGACATCTTATTTATATTATGGTATTTTAAATTAGTGGAGGGAAATAAAATTGAAGATCTTTGAGATCCTTAGTAAATTAAGAAAGAAAAAAAAGGAAGAAGAAAAGCTCCCCGAAGTCAAAAAGGCAACTGAATTGGAAATGCTTTGCCAAGACGACAAAGAAACATATGAAGCGTTACATCACACGATGTTTCTTGACCCTAGAAAAATCGGAACTTCGATGAAAGAAGCAGAAGGAAAGGCAAAAGAATCTGAAAAGTCTGGCGATTTAATAAAAGCGAGGATGAACTATGAAATTGCTGGTGGCTTGGCAATTTATGAAGGAAATGTAAAAAAGGTTGTGAAGTTTTTCAGCGAAATCGAAAAAATTTCACCAGACACAAAATACCCGATCTTGAAAAATCCAGAAAAAGCCATCGCCAAAGCTAAAGAATACTACGAAAAATATCTAAAGGAAACAGAGAAAAAAGAAGAAAAGAAAGAAGAGAAAAAATAATTTTTGCCAGTTCTAATTCCCATTTTCGGAGGTAAAAACTGGTCCTAGTTCAATTTAAAAACTAGGACTTTTTTATTAAATTTCCTTTTAATCCCCAAGGTAAAGCATCAGTGATTTTTATTTTAACAAATTGGCCAATTAAATTTTTTGGACCAATAAATTTAATAGTTTTATGATTCCGCGTTTTTCCGCGTAGATATCCGCCTTGTTCCGCTTCTATCAGAACCTCTATGGTTCTGCCAATGTATTTTTTATTTTTTTCCAAAGCAGTTTCTTTTAAAATTTCAGTTAAAATTTTATATCTTCTTTCTTTTTCTTTTGGCGAAACATTATCTTTTAATTTTGCCGCTGCTGTTCCAGGTCTTGGAGAAAATTTGGCAATATAAGCCATATCAAACTTTATTTCTTTAAAAAGTTTGACTGTATTTTCAAATTGTTTTTTTGTTTCACCGGGAAAGCCAACGATGATATCTGTCGAAATGGCTATTTCTCTTTCCAATCTATACCCCGTACCGAACTTGTTCTGGTGCGGGGCTTTTCTATATTTTTTAAAAGTAGCCCTAATTTTTTTAACTAAATTTTTATATTCTCCCATTGTATAAGGTCGATTCATTCTTTTTAAAATCTCATTATCTCCCGATTGAACCGGCAAATTTAAATAAGGAGTTACTTTCTGACACTTTGCCATCGTTTCAATTAATTCATCTGAAAAATCTTTTGGATGAGGAGAGGTAAATCTTATCCAGAAATTTCCACGAATATCATTCACCATTTTTAGAAGTTTTGCAAAATTAATGAACTGTTTTCTGTTTTTTGGTTTCTGTTCACTGCGATAGCTGTTAACGTTTTGTCCTAAAAGCCAAATTTCCCTGAATCCTTTATCGATTGCATTTTTTACTTCTTTTAGGACGTCTAAATAAGAACGACAAATTAAGGGACCGCGAACAAAGGGCACAACACAATAAGAACAAAAATTATTACATCCATTTGAAATCGGAATAAAAGCCGAGAAATTATTTTGATATTTAGGAACAATAGATAAATAGTTATTACAATAATTATGCCATGGCTTTGTTAAGTAAATACCTTTGGATGAAAGATAATTGGGCCAATTTGGCAAATCTTTAATATCCAAAATTAAATCAAAGCCCTTAGCGAATTTCTTTCTATCCTCTTTCAAAATGCAACCAGTTAAGATAGTTTTTAGTTTTGGATTTTGAGCTTTGAGTTTTTGAAATTTTGGCATTAATCCAAAAACCCGATCAACCGCCGATTGCCTCACCGAACACATATTAACCACGATTAAATCAGCCTCACTTTCTCTTGAGGCGGGTAAATAACCTTTATTTTCCAGAATCATCACAATTCTCTCGGAATCTGCTTTATTCATCTGGCAGCCAAAAGTAATGATATGATATTTCATACCCTCTATTTTAACTAAAACTTCCCCCTTTTTCAATCTAAAACCCCGCTTTTTTGCGGGGTTTTAAAGCTCAAAAAGAAAGCGTTAATTATTCTTTCGCTTCTTCGCACCCACCCTTGTAAGCCACTTCTACCCCCGCCAATTTAGCAAAGCACTCGTTAGAGTAGGTTTTTCCATCTTTTCCACAAACCGGATCCCACAAGGTAATACAAGCCTGGGGTTTTTCTACCTCTTTTTGTTTAATCCTTTCTAATATTTTATCTCTAGATTGGATAATTTTTTTCTGAATTTCCGGGGTTTCTTCTAGTTTTTCTTTTAAATTTTCTAAAATTTCCATTTGTTTTTCTTTTACTCCGCCAATCTTATCCAAGTATTCTTCAAATTTTTCTTGATCTTCTGGACTCATTTTTTCCAAATCTCCCTGTAATCTTTTTAGAGTATTTTCCTCCGCCTTTCTAATCGCTTCTTTCGCTTCCTCGGGCACTTTCTCTTCTAAATTCTTCAAAACTTCCAAATTTTTGAATTCTTTAAATTGGCTACCTTTTTGTTCTTCCAGAATCTTATCTAATTTTTCAGTGATTTTTTCTTTTCTGTCTTCGAGTTTGAGCATGACGTCTTGAAATCTTTCTAAATGTGCTTCTCTTGCTTCTTTTATTTTCTCAAGGGCTTCTGGCGGAACTTGGGTTTCAAGTTTTTGCAAGAGTTTTTGATGGAGGATTTGCTGGTGAATAAATTTATCAAGGAAACTTTCGACTCGCGGGTTATCTTTGGCTTTTTCTTTTATCTTCTCAACTTGGTTTTTAATCTTTTCCACTTCCTGCTGATAGTTTTCAGTTGCTTTTTTAATTGTTTCCGGATCTTTGGTTTTTTGAACTATTTTCTTTACTTCCATTAGTTTCTCATTAGCAAATTTTTGACTTAACTCAACTTTAGTAACCGGGTTAAAAGCAATAAGCTGGCGAATACTCCTTCCCAAATTTTTCAAGAAATAAAATGGGCTGTCGGGTAAAATCTTTGGTTCTGAAACTTCCAGATCCTCTGGCTGAATATCTTCGTCGAGGTTAACTGCATCGGTTACTTCTGGAAGCGTTTCCTGCGCCAAAGCGATAACACCTATCGTAAAAATCAAACCTAAACTTAGAAGAAAAATTTTAAGCGAATTTGACATATCCCGTTATAAATTATTAGTTATTTTTTCCGGTCTTTATTTTTTCTTTTCTATTTCTATCTTAACTTTATCTAAAAATTTATTCAATTTCATCATCCCGATATCTCCTTTTCCTCTTTCTCTTACCCTGACTGATTTCGATTTCATTTCTTTATCGCCAACCACTAACAAATAGGGAATTTTTTGAATTTCCCCCTCCCGAATTTTTTTAGAAACAGTTTCATTCTCACTTCTAACTTCAGCTCTAAAGGACTCCAACCCCCCCGCCACCCTCCCGCCGAAGGCGGGCCCCTCGCTAAGCCCCTTTTTTACTTTTTGGGCGTATTTTTCGTGACGACTGCCAACTGGTATTATCCAGATTTGTTCTGGGGACAACCACAAGGGCAGGCTGCCTGCATAATTTTCAATTAAAACACCAATAAATCTTTCGATTGAACCCAAAAGTGCTCGATGAATCATTATCGGTTGCTTTTTTTTACCTTTTTTATCAATAAAAGTTACATCAAACCTCTCTGGCAGATTAAAATCAACCTGAATAGTTGTGCATTGCCAGGGTCGTGAAAGTGCATCTTTTATTTTTATATCAATTTTGGGCCCATAAAAAACCCCCTCTTTTGGATCAATTCGATATTTTAATTTTAATTTTTCCAAAGCATATTTTAGAGAATTTTCGGCTTTTCGCCAAATTTTTAGCGTTCCAACGTGTTTTTCTGGTCTGGTCGAAAGAAAAATATCATATTCTTTGAAGCCGAAATCTCTCAAAATTTTTAGAGCCAGTTTTATAACATTTACTAATTCAGTCGACAGTTGTTCTGGCGTGCAAAAGATATGGGCATCGTCTTGGGTAAATCCTCTTACCCTAGTTAATCCATACAAAACTCCCGATTTTTCATAACGATAAACCGTTCCCATTTCAGTATATCTGAGGGGAAGTTGGCGATAACTTTTTATACCTTGTTTATAAATAGCGATATGGAAAGGACAATTCATTGGCTTTATTTCGTAATTTTCTTTCTCTTCGCTCCCTAGGCGCATTGGGGGGAACATGTACTCTTTGTAAAAATTTGTATGACCCGAAGTTTCCCAAATGTTTATTTTTGCGATATGAGGAGTACTAACCAATTGATAACCTGCTTTAAGATATTCGCCGAGGGCATAGTCTTCAATAATTTTTTTCAAAATAGCTCCTTTTGGATGCCACAAAATAAGGCCAGGCCCAATACTTTCATCAATATGGAAAAGACCCAATTTTTCTCCTAAAATTCGATGGTTTCTTTTCTCAATTTCTCCCAAAGTAAAAAGATAATTATCTAATTCCCCTTTCGTTTTAAAAGCCACTCCATAAATTCGCTTTAGCATCGGATTTTTTTCTGAACCTCGCCAATAGGCACCGGCAATTTTAGTCAATTTAAAAGCATCTGGATTTATTTCTTTTGTTGATTTAACATGGGGTCCGGCACATAAATCAATAAAATCCCCACTTTCGTAAATTGAGACAGTTTTTTCCGGAATTTCTTGGATCAACTCTAATTTATATGGCTGCCCATTAAATATCTTTTTTGCCTCTTCTTTTTCAACAATTTTCTTTTTGAAAACAATATTCTTTTTAAGGAGTTCCCTCATTTTCTTTTCAATCTTCGGCAAATCTTCATTTGAGATTGGATTTTTAAAATCGAAGTCGTAATAAAATCCATTTTCAATGGCCGGTCCAATTCCAAATTTCACACCAGGGTACAATTCTTGTACCGCATATGCCATTATGTGTGATAGTGAATGTCTGATTGTTTCGATTTTCATTTTATAAAAACGCTGATTAATACGGATTTAAGCTGATTAATGCTGATAACTATCCGTATAAATCAGTAGAATCAGCATAGATCGGCGTTCATTTAACCTTCCACGATTTCTTCAATGACGCGAGCGAGGCAAAGCCAAGCGAAGCGTGGAGATAAACGAAGTTCATCGACTACGCGAGCGAGGCGAAGCCGAGCGAAGAATGAAGAAGAAATTTTATGTTTCTTCTAAAATTTCTTCGACTTCTTCACAAATCAATTTTGGAACACCATCTTTTACATCGACTTTACCAGAAATGAAAACAATTTTATTTTCTTGAAAGGCAGAAGGATTTCTTTCAATCACTCCGGGGAAAACAATAACCTCAATTTTATTAGACAAATCTTCCAAGTCCATAAAAAGCATGGGTTTACCATTTTTGGTAATAATTTTTTTAATTTTTGAAATAATTCCCCCGATTCTGACCTGATTTTGTAAATTCCGGCGCCAAAAAAACTGACGTCCTTTTCGGTCAGTTAAGTTCACAGTTAATTCAGAAATTTTCACCGCCTTTTTTTCCAAAATTTTTCTAAAATCCTCTAAAGGATTGGAACTAACGAAAAGACCCAGGAGTTCCTTTTCCCAGAAAATTTTTTCGCTTTTTGTAGCCGGTTTTGCTTTTGGAAGTTGAATTTTATTATTTAATTTTATTCCATCAAAGAGTCCTTTCTGACCCGTTATTTTTGTTCTGTGATTTTCTCGATTAAATTCTAAAAATGTCTCTAAACTCATCAAAAGTTGATTTCTCTCAGCCAATTTATCAAAGACTCCGGCTTTTATTAAACTTTCTAAAGATTTTTTATTCAAAACTCGAGGATCGATTCTGGAGATAAAATCTTCGATTAACTGAAAAGAGCCCCCTTCTTTCCTTTCTCTGACAATTGCTTCGACAATATTTTCTCCAACATTTTTAATTGCCAAAAGCCCAAAACGAATTTGGTTTTTTCCTGGTATTACGGTGAAGTTTTTTAAACTCTCATTTATATCCGGAGGCAAAACTTCAATTCCCATTCTTTTACATTCTTCAATCAAAAAACCAATCCTTTCGACATCGGCTTTTTCGGAAGTTAAAAGAGAAGCCATAAATTCAACTGGAAAATGGGCCTTCAAGAAAGCAGTCTGATAGGCAATCAAAGCATAGGCACAGGAATGGGAGCGATTGAAACCGTAACGGGCAAATGGCAAAACCCATTCCCAAATTTTTTGCGAAATTTCTTTTTTAACTCCATTTTTTTCACAGCCTGAAATGAATTTCTCTTTTTGGGCATCCAACAAACTTTTTATCTTTTTCCCAATTGCTTTTCGCAAAGTATCGGCTTCGGATAAAGAAAAGCCGGCTAATTCTCTGGCAATTTGCATTAATTGCTCTTGATAAATTCCTACTCCGTAAGTTGATTCCAAAATCGGTTCTAGCTTTGGATGTAAATATTCAATCTTTTTCTTTTTATGTTTTCCGGCAATATAATCAGGAATAAATTGCATTGGGCCAGGACGATAAAGAGCGACCATGGCAATAATATCTTCCAGTTCCGTTGGTTTTAATTGTTTTAAATATCTTCGCATACCTTCGCTTTCGAGCTGAAACACGCCTATGCAATCTCCTCTTTGTAATAATTTATAAGTTACTTTGTCGTCTAGGGGAATATTTTCAATATCAATTTTTTTATTTTGAACTACGTAAATCCTCGATAATGTATCTTCAATAATTGTTAAATTTTTCAATCCCAAAAGGTCCACTTTCAAAAGGCCTAAATCTTCGATTGAATGCATCCCGTATTGAGTAACGATATTTAGATCATCTTGGGTGGGATGTTGCAAAGGCACGATATTATCTAAGGGTTCAGCGGAAATTACTATTCCACAGGCATGAGTTGAGGCATGCCTGGCCACTCCCTCTAGTTTTTTTGCAAAATCAATTAGTTTTCTGGCCCTTTCATCAGTTTCATAAAGTTGACGGAATTCGGGAATTTTTGCTAGGGTTTCGTCTAAAGTTTGGCCAAAAGGAATCATTTTGGCAATTTGATCGCAGAAAGAATATGGATATTCAAAAGCCCTGCCGACATCACGGACAACTGCCCTGGCAGCCATTGTTCCAAAAGTGATAATTTGGGCAACTTTATCTTGACCATATTTTTGCCTGATATAATCAATTACCTCATTCCTTCTTCGGTCAGTGAAATCTAAATCAATATCAGGGGGTGAGATACGAGAGGCGTTAAGGAAGCGTTCAAAAAGTAAATTATATTTTATAGGATCAATATTGGTGATGTTTAAAAGATAAGCTACTAAAGAACCGCCCACCGAATTATGAACAGTTATATCATTAGCCACATATGAAACATCTTTTTTTACTGTAAAATCATAGACTTTCCCTCTATAATTTTTAAATTCTACATTTTTGACTGGAAAATAAACATAATTTCCTTGAATAAAAGTGTCATTTCTGTAGAACCTTTGTTTTCTAATTTGAACCTGGAATTCTTTAAATAAATTATTGAAATCAAAGAGCTGTTTTCCCGAGACCGTAAGCTTAAATGAAGTATGCCAATTTTTATGCTTCGGTCTTCGTGTTTTAATTGATGACATTATTCCTAGTCTTGCCAAAAGCATTTTCACTTGAGAAACTAGATCAAGCGAAATGGAATCAAAAGAAAATCTCATTCTATCCTTATGGGAACCATCGCCTTTAAAAAGTGTAGTTAAAAATTGAATAATAATTTTATTGGGTCTTTCAAAGATTTGACGAGGCACATGTTTATTTAGCACACCTTCTCCGCAAATTTTTTGGAAAAACAAGGGTACAATTTTAGAATAGCCAAAAACCTGGCAACTGTTTCTTGTTTTATGGAATTTTATGGTGCTCCCTAAATTAAAAACTTTTTTGAGAAGTTTTCTTACTTCATTTATATTTTCTAATTCATCTTTATGAAATCCGAAACCAATCGTTGCTAATTCATTTTTCGTTCTTCCCCATCCCTCTGCAACATAATAACCAAATAATCGTGCCAAATTTTTATCTAATTTTATAAATCTTTTAATTTTCTTTAAAATAAGCTTATTACTCCCGATTTCATACCAAACATATTTATTATTACCTTGAAGATTTTTATCAAATTTTATTAAATCAAAAATTATTTTTTTGCTCTGATGTTGCGGGGTAATAGGATAAACCAATAAATCATTCTTTTCTAAATTCTTAGCCTCAATCCATTGTAGTTTATAATTTTTCCATAATTTATTTTTACAAGCACGGTTACAGGTCGGCTTACAAATCGTACTTTTTTTACTTTTCATAACCGGACACATTTGATGTCTAACTGTTAATACTTTATGGTCTTGAGTTAATTCTACTTTCTTAAAAGTAGGCATTTTCGATTTAATTATTGCCACCTTTTCATTTACATCGTAATTAAAGATGTTTGTGACTTTTCGTTTTTTTCCATCTCTCGAAATCACGAAATTTCCTATTTTAATTTCTTGAATATTTTCTTGTTCTCCATTCGCCATCAAGATTTTCGTATTCGGAAGAAAACAACCACGGCCTGGGCCTACAACAATTCTATTTTCCTTCGCCCAATTAACAAAATCTTGAACAATTAAAAAATAAGAAGCAAAACCGGTTTGTTTGATCACTTCTAATTCATAATTTAATCTTTTTAAAATAGGGGCCCACTTTTGTGGGAGGGTGGCGGGTGGGTTGTAGTCTTCACCGGGGTTCTCTCCGTATTTTCTTTTTAACCCCTCAAAACAAAGTTCTTTTAGGTAGCCATCAAGCGTTTTTTCATTTGGCACTTCAAATTTTGGTAATTTAGTTTTTCCTAATTCGAATTGGAAACTACAGAGATCGGCAATTTTTTGAGTATTTTCAATAGCTTCGGGGATTTCTTTAAAATCTTCAATCATTTTTTCTGTTGACCTCAGAGAGAAATCATCGGCTTTTAATGTTAATCTTTCCGGGTCATTGGGGTCAGCTCCGGTGTTAATGAGCATCAAAACATCTTGGGCATCGGCATCTTCAGGTTTTAAATAATGAGAGTCATTTGTTGCTACCAAAGGTATCTTTAATTTTTCTGAAATATTAATGAGAGCTTTATTGACAATTTTTTGTTCTTTTAGATTTGGATGATGCTGCAATTCTAAATAAAAGTTCTCCGAGCCAAAAATTTCTTGATATTTTAAAGCGGTCTTTTGGGCTTCATCAATTTTTTTTGCTAAGATCAGTTTGGGGATTTTTCCTTGAAGACACGCTGAGAGACCAATGAGACCTTCTGAATACTGGGCTAAAATCTCTTCATCAATTCTTGGTTTATAATAAAAGCCCTCTAAATGCGAACGTGTTATTAATTTAACTAAATTTTTGTAACCCCGCTCATTCTTTACTAATAAAACCAAATGATATCTTTTATCATCGATATTCGGTCTTTCTTGAGTCATTTTCTCAAAAGCCAAATATGCCTCGCAACCGATTATTGGTTTAATTCCTCGCTCAATTGCCTTTTTGTAAAACTCAACCGCCCCATAAATATTTCCGTGGTCGGTCAAAGCAACCGAATCCATCCCCAATTTTTTGACATAATTTAAAAACTCATCAATTTTTGGAAGGCCGTCCAAAAGAGAGTATTCACTGTGGCAATGCAGATGAGTAAATTTCATAATCCCTACGAATTAGATTATTTTACCCCGTTAGAGATTACAGGGCAAGGGTAAGACGCAAAATCTTTTACATCTTAATCTCTAACGGGGTTTACTTTTTTCAAAAGATTAAGTCAATAAAAAAGCTGAGGGAAAACCCTCAGGCCTGTGAGATGATATTTTGGGAAGGAATGTAGATTACTTTCCTTTGTGATTCTATCTCTGTTTCTAGTAAGAGCTTTATTTTCTCTAACTCTTCAATTCTTTCTTTTCT
>Ga0210017_1004513_pt1 | contig 11365 bp, 7 predicted proteins | sample CryGeyCG2014_020_FD_183966 | JGI IMG/M metagenome (GOLD analysis project Ga0210017, IMG submission 183966) | Groundwater microbial communities from aquifer - Crystal Geyser CG08_land_8/20/14_0.20 (SPAdes) (version 2) | ecosystem: Environmental > Aquatic > Deep subsurface > Groundwater | place... | reverse complement strand
CAGAAGGCAACCTTTATCAATCATACAAAGTTGTTAATAAAGAAATGTACTTGGATGGACCATCGATAACTCACGGTAATAACTATAACCGGGTTATGAGTCAAACTGATTTGGGTCCAATTTTTCTTAGTGAGACTGAACAACCAGCAGAGCCATCTCTTTTGTTACCTAAGGATTGGGATCTTAAAAGTCCATATTTTTTTAAAAGAGAAACTTCAGATGGCATGATTTTATATATGGCTACTCCAGAACTAAAAGGATCTAAGGTGTATTTGCTACCAGAGGGGTGGGACCTTTATTCTGGCTTTAATGGAGTAATAAAAAGAGAATTTAAAAAAGGAGAACAAATAAAGCCCCCTAAATTAAAACAAATAGGGTATGCAAGAATAAACAAAGTCTATCCACTGGACTGGGTAAAGCCTGATGATCCATGGGATAAACAATTAAAAGCAAAACAATATGTTCTTAAGAATCCCAACAATATTTTTGCAGTAGAAATTCAGCTGACCAAAGACAGTTCATATCTATATACTCCCGAAAAGAAAAAGAAAGTTAATCTTGAACAAATTGGTCTTACTTATAAATCGCTTGTTGATCTTTTAAAAGATAATTTTTCCGGAACAATACCGGGTTATAAAAAATTAAATATCCCATTAAATAATCCAAATAAAACAAAAGATAGTATAGAAATATCTATGTTTGGTAATATACAAATAGCAATCAAAACTAAACATCAAACAGATCCTCAATATAACTTAAATTTATCTTATGAGGAACTTATAAATGAATGCGAAAAACAAGCCACTCCATTACCAGAAGATTATTCAAAAATAGAAGAAAAGGATTTGGAATCATTGATGCGTATGAATGGTTTTGAAAAACCAAAATTACCAATGTCTCAGGAGAAAGCTTTTTTAGTAGAGGAGATAGAAGAATACCAAGATGTACCTGATGATGCGTATTGCGAATATGGCAATAGACTTGAAGAGGTATTAAAAAAATTTAAAGAAGAAGTGATAAATAAAAATCCAGACAAACGAAAGTCATTGGAATTGGCACAAAAAGAAGATAAATATCTATATGAAAATTATAAAAAACAATTGGAAAAGTATTTGCAGGAGATGGATAAATTGAAAAAGAACGGTTTTAATGTTTTGTGGTTAGGTAATAATGCTTTATTGTCCACCTATCCAACAACAAAAACAAAGGAGACAGTTACAAAAGTCATTTAAGATGACTAATAATAGCTAAATTTAAATGGTCTTGTAAACTATCACAATATGTCTTGGCCCAAAAAATTCACCACTAACCCCTCTTTCATTTTTCAAATAGGAAAAAACAAATTTATTAAAAATTTTTCCTTAATTGAAAGTAAAAAGTGGTACGGTATTTTTAGGGATTGACAATACAGGTATTATAGCTTATAAAAAATTTTTATAGGAATAAAACAAGAAATAAAAAATGCCATAAAAAATATGCTATGGCACAAAAATCAGGCTAATTTATCGGTTTATTCTATTTAACTCTGCTGGCAGGCTGTGCCAGCTGAAAACATTGCCGCTGGATCCCAGTTGCTTTTGCTCGCCAGCGTAGATAACATAAGAATTTTTAGGATTATTGCCTGACAATTTATTAAAATAATTTAATCCTTTAAAATATTCCTGGTTGATCGTTTTACCGGCTTTTATTTCCAATGGTATTAATTTATCTGCTTTTTCTATAATCAAATCTACTTCATTGCCTGTTTTATTGCGCCAAAAATAATAATTAGGTCTTTCAGCTAAGTTTAGTTTGTGTTTATAAAATTCCGAAATAACAAACGACTCAAACAAACCGCCTTTCAAATAATGATTCCCTAACTGTTTTTTGTCTAAAATATTTAAAAGCGAGCAAGCAAGTCCTGTATCGTAAAAATATAATTTTGGCATCTTACTCACTCTTTTATTGAAGTTTTTATGGTGAGGCCTCAGAAAAAATATAATAAAACTGGCTTCTAAAATTGATATCCACTCTTTAGCTGTTTTTTGATCAATGCCACAATCTTGTGCCAGAGAAAAATAATTCAATATCTGTCCGCACCTGCCGGCGCATAAATCCAAAAAACATTTAAAAGTATTGAGATTGGCAATATTTTTTAACGTTCGCACATCTCTTTCAATATAGGTTTGAATATAGTTTGAATAATAATTTTTAATCTCTAGCTTTTGATCAAACAACTTTGGGTAAAACCCTTTTAGTAAAATTTCTTCCAATTTCCCGCTTAAATTAATATTCGCTTCTTCCAATTCAAGCAGGGAAAAGGGCAGCAAATTTAAAATAGCCGCCCTGCCAGCTAAAGATTGGCTGATTTTTTCCATTAAAAGAAAATTTTGTGATCCCGTTAGAATAAACTGACCTGGTACTTTCTTTTCGTCCACTATTACCTGTATCTGCGACATTAATTCAGGTACTCGCTGTGCTTCATCAATAATAAGGCCGTTTGGGTGATTACCCAAAAAACTCTTCGGGTCGCGCATAGCAAAATCTCTGGTCTCAATATCTTCAAGATTAAAATAATCCATTTTAGGAAAAATATTTTTAACCAAGGTTGTTTTTCCTGATTGTCTTGGGCCAGTCAGCGATATTACAGGATATTGTTTAAAATATTTAAGAATTTGTTTGGAAATCTGTCGTTTTATCATATATTATCAGTATAGCATTAATGGACAAGTATGTCAATGCACTACCATATTTGTCCATTAAATATCTATAAGAAAGGCAAATCATCTCTCCGGCGATTAAAAAGAGTTTGGGGCTGTAATTATACACTTTGCGCGAACCTTTCTCCAATCAAAAATTTTGTATTAGCCCTAGTGTCAATTAATTATTTCATGGGTGGGGTTTACTAAATGTGTATTTTCTGATATTCTATGTATTATAGCTGATAAAATGTGATTAACGAGGTATATTAGCTGATATTAGCCAAACACATATGGCTGAAATGATTATTAATATCATAATCGCCAAATCTTCAAGACTTGCCAGAAATATAGGCAAGTCTTTGTGGTCTTTTATCTTTCAGCTCTTTATGGTGCCTGTTTACAGGTTTTTTTTGTTTTTGAAAAAATATTTAGACAGGTTGGTCTTACGAAATCCATTATTGTCGCTTGAACAGAATAGAAAAAACATGAAAAGCAGCTTTTTGCTCCATATAGTTATGCTTGTCTTAGTTGTGATTGTCTTGATTGGCAATATCAAAACCAGAGAAACATATGCCGAGGAATTTGGCAAAAATAGTATTATGGCGCAACTAATGAGCGCGTCCTCCGAAGAAGAAATAGTGGAAAAATCAAAACCAATACAAGAATGGTCAGATCAGCCGAAAACAGAGAACATTCTAGAACAGATGTCAGCAATTGGAGCAAAGATAATCACTGATGATAATCAGCAAAAAGATGGTGAAATAAATGGCAAGGTAGTATTGGCGCAAGGAGGAGAGGCTCTGATCAAACCTACAATAACACCATTTGAAAAAGAAGCAACTGGAGAATCAAACTTTTCTTTCGCGGCAAGAAACGAGATACGATATTATTACGTCAAAGAAGGCGATACGCTGTCAGCGATAGCCGAAAAGTTTGGAATATCAATTAATACAATTCTGTGGGAAAATAATTTATCCCTGTCAAGCTATATCAGGCCTGGTGACAAACTGACGATCCTGCCGACGACGGGAATTTCTTACGCTGTGAAAGCTGGCGATACGCTTAGCGCGATTGCTAAAGAATTCGGGACTGATATAGAAAAAGTTGTAGCTTTTAATAATCTTGACCCAGTAGGATTGCTCAGAGTGAGACAAAAAATAATCATTCCGGATGGAAAACTTGGATATATAAACCCTGCGCCGAGCAAATTACTCGGATCAATGAAAAATATTTTCTCCGAGAATCCTGAAACGCCATCGGCCAAAAATTTTTTGTGGCCAAGCGTGTCAAAAAAGATTACCCAGTACTATCATTGGCGCCATCTCGCGATTGATATTGGCGCCAATGCCGGTTCACCAATATACTCCGCCAGATCAGGACGAATTGAAAAAGCCGGCTGGTCAACCGGATATGGATATAATATTGTTATTGATCATGGCGGAGGAATAAAAACTTTGTACGCCCACGCGCGAGCGCTCTATGTCAAAAGAGGCGATCAAGTTGAGCAAGGTGAAATACTCGGCGAGGTCGGCTCTACCGGCTGGTCAACTGGCCCGCATATTCATTTTGAGCTAACAATCGGCGGCACCAAGGTCAATCCGTTAAGTTATTTATAATATTGGTCTGCCGCGATAGCAGACATCATATTATTAAATTTAAAATTTGAATTTAGACGACTCTGAACACCTCATCTAAACTGGTAATACCCTTAAGCGCTTTTAAGATGCCATCTTGAATCATGGTAACCATTCCATTTTGGACAGCTATAGCCATGAGTTTGCTTTCTGAAATATTGCTGGATAAGATAATTTCCCTTATTTCATCGGTGATTTGAAAAATTTCGAAAACGCCAAGTTGTCCTTTGTAGCCAAAGCCGCTGCATTTTTTACAACCGACCCCTTTATAAAGTTCTGCAGTCTTTAAATCTATGTTGAATTTATGTTTCAGATTATCAGGGATCATTCCGATTTCCCGCACCATTCTTTCTCTGTCGTCAATGGTTATTTCTATTTTTTGCTTGCAGTCAGGGCAAATACGGCGAACCAGTCTTTGGGCAATTGAGATGTTTATGGCCGGAGCGAGCAAATATGGCTTGGCCGCCAGAGCTAAAAATCTCGGGATAACCCCGACTGCGTTATTGGTGTGGATTGTACTAAAAACAAGGTGTCCGGTAAGGGCGGCATTCAAGGCAATATCAGTTGTTTCCTTGTCGCGGATTTCACCGACCAGAATAATATCAGGATCCTGGCGAACGATGGAGCGCAGACCCTTGGCAAAAGTATAACCCCTTTCTTTGGAAACTTCCGATTGATTGATGCCTTGTATTTTATATTCAATCGGATCTTCAATCGTAATAATTTTATTGCTCTCGGTGTTGAGTTTATTCAAAATTGCATAAAGCGTGGTGGTCTTGCCGGAGCCGGTCGGACCGGTGATGATTATCATGCCATTTGGTTTTTTGAGCTCCGCTAGTAATATTTTTTCCGCGTAATCCTCAATGCCAAGTTTTTCCAAAGTAAAATTTTTGACTTTTTCATGATACAGAATGCGGATGACAACACTCTCTCCGTATGTTGTCGGCAGAGTAGAAACACGAAAATCAAATTCTTTGCCGCCAATACGCACCGAAAAATTACCGTCTTGAGGTTTGTCTTTAATATTTATTTTTAACTTTGAGTCAAGTTTTATTCTGGAGATTAATTTGTCCCAGACATTTTTTTCTAATTTTGCGATATTGTGCAAAATTCCGTCTATTCTAAAACGAAGCTGAATGCCGCTGTTTTCAGATTCAATATGGACATCACTACTCTCGGTTTTAATGGCAGTGGAAACAATCAGACTCAAAATTTCCGTGGCATTAGCTTTTTTGCATTTTTCTCCAAATTCATCTAAACTGGCAAGCTCATCGATTCCGCTCTCAATGTCTTTCTCAAGTATTTTTACGTCATCAGCCTGCTTGGCGATTTTTGGCAAAGCTTTATACATCCGCATAGCGTGCGCCATGCTGGCCTCACTGACGAGATACAGCTTGAGCTCTATATTATCATAATCAGCGGATAATATTTTAAGAAATTGATTGATACGCGGATTGCTTATTTTATTAGAAAGAATCGCAACGCGGATTTCTTTTCTCTCAACATAATAAAAGCAAATTAATCCAAGCTCTTGCGCTTTTTCTTCAGTAATTAGGCGCAAAGCCTCGGGCATAATTGGCAGGCCTTTAAGATTGATATATCCGATGCTAATGCTAAGGGCCTTTTCTTTTATTTCCTCCTCTTTTCTGCCAAGCTCCATAACATGCATTTTTTCCTTCAACTCATCCTCTTTTCCAGCAGGAAAAATATTCAATGAAGAGTTAGTGGGTCTGCTATTATCTATATTTTGCGCTGACAGGCCGGCATAAAGAATATTTTTCTGCTCATTATACTTCTTCAAAATCGCTTCTTTTTTCGTTTCAAGTTGATTGTTGTCGTTTAAAAAACGCTCATAAAGCGGCCGCGCATCTTCTTTGGGGTCTTGTTTTTTTTCGTCAGTTTTGCTAGAAGATATATTTTCTTCGTTCTTGGTAGCAGGCGTAATACTTGCCGCAGACGATGAATTAGAGGAATCGTCTTCATCCAAGAAAACTTCTGTTTCATCTTTGTTTTCCTTTTCTTCGTCAAAAAGGCCATTGATTTGTTGTTGTATATTTTGATCCATAATCATTTCAACGTTTTAACGAATAATTTAAAAAAGAATTTTCAATATAATTATACCTCGTTTTTGTTTTCGTGGCCATTTTTTTGTTTAAAATAATTATACTGCCTATTAATAGCCAGAACAAAACCGACAGATCATTTTTAAAATAGGGCGTGTCAACTAAACCATGAATGAGCAGGGTAGTCATAGAGGCCATAAGAACAATTGGTAATGGGTAATGGGCAACGAGTAAATTTTTATTAAAGCCTATTTTATAAAACCACGCGATTATTAATAAAAAGACGACAAGCCCCAATAGGCCGATTTCAGACCAGAAGGTTAAAAAAATATTATGCGGATAGAGAAAAATTTCAATATAATTTTTTTGGTGGTATGGAGCAATGATTGTTTGGTAGCCAGCAAGGCCAGCGCCAAAGATTGGTCTATCTTTGAGCATGGCCCAAGTTTCTTGCCACATGTTGATACGGGTAGTGATTGAGTCGCCGCCGTCAACAGTGGCCACACCACGCAAATCGGGCAAGCCAAATATAAAGATATAAAGATATAAAGATATAAAAATAATAGTTAATAAGCTGATAAAATATTTGCGGTAGTTTTTATAGAAAATAGCATAAAAAATAAGGCCGGCAAGAATAGCGATAATGGCTCCTTTGGACTTGGTAAAAATAGTCGATGCCACGACTATTCCAACAAACAATAAATGATAAATAATAAACAAGTAATTATTAAAATTCCAGTTTTTGACCTTCTTAATTTGTGCTATCCCAAAACCGATAATTAAAATTATTATTGGCGGCAGGTAGAGCGCTAAGGCATTTGGGTATTCAAATACGCTAGTAACTCTTCTTGTGGCTTCCGCAGCCCAAAAAGAATTAGAAATCAAATTGCCTGTAATTTTTTGATAAATGGCAATAAGTGACAAGAGAAAAGCCGAGGATGAAAAAGCGAGAAAAATATTTTTTAATTTATATTTATCAATCACACTAACAAAAACCAGAAGGAATAAAATTGGTTCAATAAAATATGCTTTCCATATGCCGAGAGCGGCACGCGGATCAGGCGAAACAAAAACAGAGACAGTGGCGGCTGATAAAAATAAAATAATAAAATAATACAACTTGTGATTTATGATTATTTGTTTTAATTTTCTGATTTCCAAATTTCCAGATTTCTTAATTGCAAAAGCCAGAAATAAAATTAAAATCATACTTTCCAGCAATGTCGTGGGGATACCAAAAATTTGGAAGCGGATTAAATATCCGGGTAAAGCAAAAATTATTAAATAAACCGCCCAATTCAGACGGAGGCAAGAGAGGGCGGCAAACAATATAAAATATGTGGATAATAAGACATTATAAAACATAAAATTATCAATTAATATTTTTGAAAGTATCTAATATATTTTTTGTAACACCATTTAACAAAAATAAAACGCCAAAATATATGGCTCCACCCAATATAATTAACAAAATAATATTCCATCCATAAATCAGATTCAGGACAAAACCCATAATAACACTGGCCAGCATAGCTTTGCCGAAAACCGACAAATTTATTTTAATGCCCGAATATTTTTTAAGAATAAAAATTGTAGAGATAAGCATAAAGAATTCTACTGCGGTCGTCACCCAAGCAGCGGCAAAATATGAATATTTTGGGATAAGAACAATATATAAAATAACGGCGAGAATCGCCGCTAGTAAATAATATTTGATCATGTTCTTTTGTTTATTGATGGCGATAATAGAATATGTAGTCAGATGAGTAACAAATATTATGGCGGTCGCAAAAATAAGTATTCTGAACACGGGCGCTGACACTGCAAAATCAACGCCGGCAATCAAAACAATCAATGGTCTGGCTAAAACCAAAACTCCGATGATCAGTGGCCAGATAATAATTGCAAGGCTGTCAAATGCTTTTTGCCAGCTTGCCCGGAAGCTTTGCCTGTCATTATTCTGCCAAGCCTTTGAAAGTAACGGAGAAACAAGCCCCATGAAGATCGCAGGGAAAGTTATCAAGACTTCTAAAATTTTGTATGGCGCGCCATAAATTCCAACAGCCGCTTCGTTTGATACGGTATAAGCCGGGTTGGCCGGCAAAATTGAAAGAAAAAGAGTATCAGCCTTGAAATATATCAGTGAGAAAATAGAGGTAATGGCGACTGGCCAGGAAATTTTTAGTATATCCCTCCAAATTTTTTTATCAAATTCAAATTTCAGTTTGATAAATTTATTCAAATAACACAGATTGATGAAAAAATTTACCATAAAACCTAAAATAATTGCGACGATGAGCCCCAGAATGTTGCCATTTAAATATACCACAAATATTGTGGCGACAAGTAGCGCTAGTTTGCCAATGAACTCCGCGACAGCCACTCTTTTCATATTGATTTTGTTCTGGAAAAAAGCAACCAGTAACTGGTCCAGGAGATTCAGGAAAATTGAGAATGAAGCGACAATTACGCCCAGTTTAATAATTAAAGAATATGGGAAAAGCCAGATTATGGCGCTCGCCGCGATCATTAATACGAGAGCGGAAAAAAATCGCAAAGTAAAAATATTGTTGAAAAATTTTTCTTCACCATATTCGCTTTTATTGAGCTCGTTAACGGTGACGACGTAAAGGCCGAGATCTGATAAGATAGCAAAGAAAAATAAATAAGCGAAAATAGTGGTATAATTGCCATAGCCGTCGATACCCAAATAACGGGTTAAAATGGCCACCACAAAAATACCAATGAATGAAGCGCCGAATTTACCAAGGGCGTGCAGGCCGGTATTTAAAGCTATTTTTCTTGATAATGACATAGGATAATCAATAACCGCTGCAGATTGAATCCGCAACTAAAAACCAACAGAAAGATGGTGCAGGCTACTTGTCGTTTTCCATCTTCACGCCGTAAGTTTACCATTTTGAAGCAAATTGACAAACATGACTCATTGTCTTTTTCCGTGGTATAATAAAAACGCGTAAACAATATGGATGTTGATAACAATTAATATTTAACGCGGAAAAAATAAAAGCCGGCGCAATGTAAAAAATTTAGGACTGGAAAACCATTGGCCGGCCGATTACAAAAGGTCGAGAACAACAGAAATAAAATATTATATGAAAATAATAATTGAATTTCTAATAATTTTAATTTTACTTGTCATTTTTTTGAAAGTCGTTAATGCGCAATTCCCTAAAAAGACAACAAAAAAATGAAGATAAAAAAATATGAGAACCAAACTTATTAAAACCGTAGTTACAGTTTTTGTAATTTTTATTATGTTTCTGATACTTAATCCTTTTGTCAAAATTTCCGCAGGCGAACGAGGAGTGATACTGAACTGGGGAGCCGTTTCCGACTCAATTATGGACGAAGGTCTCCATTTGATAGTGCCAATCATGCAAAAAATCGTCCAGCTGGACGTTAAGACAGAAAAACACGAAGTCCAAGTTTTGACTTATTCTAAAGATATCCAGACTGTTGATGCAACTGTGGCCCTAAATTATCACCTTGATCCGAACACAGTCAACAAGCTTTGGCAGGAAATCGGTAAAGATTATGAATCCAGGATAATTGATCCATCCATACAAGAGAGTGTCAAGGCGGCCACGGCCATGTTCACAGCGCAGGAGTTAGTAGAACAACGGCCCAAAGTGAAAGAAGAGATTAAAAAACAACTTTTTGAAAGATTAAACGGACGTCATATCATTGTTGATGATTTTTCAATTGTTAATTTTGATTTCTCGGAAGAATACGAAAGGGCTGTGGAAAGGAAACAAGTTGCGCAACAAGAAGCCCTGACTGCAAAAAACAAGCTTGAGCAGGTTAAAATGGAAGCGGAACAGAGAGTAACTCAAGCCACGGCGGAGGCGGAAGCAATAAAAATCCAGGCGGAAGCCATTACCCAGCAGGGCGGAAGAGATTATGTCAATTTAAAATGGATTGAGGCTTGGAGCAAAGGTGGATCGCATGTTCCGCAATTCATAACCGGAGAAGGCGGTGCTAATTTTCTTTATAATTTAAATAGTAAATAGCGGAAAGCCCATGGCAGGAGGAGTGTCCGCAATTTAGTGTTATTATAGTGGACTTTTAATATTTTTTAAACTAGGGTTAGTGACTTTGGTATAAATCTGCGTTGTTCTAATATTAGCGTGGCCGAGTAGTTCTTGCACATATCTAACATCTACGCCGTTTTCCAAGAGGTGAGTGGCAAAGCTGTGACGCAAACTGTGAAAACTGGCTGGCTTTTTTATACCGGCTTTTTTAAGAGCGTTATGGAAAACTTTTTGTATGCTCATTTCTGTTAATTTTCCACCCCGATTACTTTCAAAAAGATAATCATTATTATTCCTGTTTATGATTAGGTTTTTTAAATCATTAATTATATTTTTTGATAAAATAGTTAGACGATCTTTTTTACCTTTTCCTTGCCTAACCACTAATGTTAATTCCTCTAAATCAATATCAACTATTTTAAGTCTAACAACCTCGCTAACTCTAAGTCCAGCGCAATAAGCCACCTGAATCATTAATTTATGTTTTAAATTACTAACACAATTAATCATCTCTTTTATTTCTCCTCGCAATAAGACCACTGGTAATTTATGACTTTTTTTAGGATGGCGGATTTTAACAAAATCTTCTTTTTTATATATCTCACGAAAAATAAAATTAATTGCGTTTGCGTATAAAGAGATTGTTTGACTGGATAATTTTTTATCTTGTTTGTTTATCAAATATTTTTTAATATTTTGCTCGGATAAAGTTCCTAATGGTTTCTTGAAATATTCATATAAATCACGCGCTACAAAAGTATAGGCCTTAATGGTTTTGGGGCTATAATTGCGTAATTTTAATTCTTGTTCTATAATATTAATAAGGTCAGCCATATTAAAATTATATCATAAAGTTTAGATAACATACAACTTACAAACATTATTAATCAAAAAGTTTAGATATAGACCAGTTATGCGGACATCGCTCGCTT
>Ga0210017_1004505_pt1 | contig 11377 bp, 8 predicted proteins | sample CryGeyCG2014_020_FD_183966 | JGI IMG/M metagenome (GOLD analysis project Ga0210017, IMG submission 183966) | Groundwater microbial communities from aquifer - Crystal Geyser CG08_land_8/20/14_0.20 (SPAdes) (version 2) | ecosystem: Environmental > Aquatic > Deep subsurface > Groundwater | place... | reverse complement strand
AAAATGAAAACAACGCCTGCTGTCATTGCACCAAATGTTCTGGAAAAAACTCCTTCTATCCTTTTTATTTTTCCATAAACTGTAACATTAACACCATCAAAGGGGGCAAGTGAATCCTTGTACTCAACCAATGTTTTTTTTCCTTTTTCCTCAAGAAAATATTTCCTTTTGCTTCTCACAATCATGCCATGAACAATGCATTTTTCACCAATTTTTAGTCCATCAATATTATCCTTTCCTTCCCTTTTTCTAATTTTTATGCTTTCTATTCCTACACCTTTTTTGTATTTTATCTTCCTGTTTTCAGAGTAAATCAGGAATGCTGATATGCAGATAAGGATGAACACCATACTATTTTTCAATAAGGCATAAAGATTAATTGGATTTCCAAATATGAATCTAAAAGGAAAAACAAAGATGAAGCCAAACACTATTGCACCAAAGCTTCCAACAGCAGAAAGAAAAACAGCCTGATAACCATTGCCTTCAAGAAGCATTTTATGCGCAGGTAAAACACTTAATGCATTTTCATCAGGTGCGCCAAGGAATGTTCCAGGTATAAGATTTATGAATGAATGCGCAATGCATGTTGAAACTATTATTGTACAAATAATGATTGCAGGTAGAAATTGTAGCATTGGTGTTAACGATAAAAGAATCAATGCAATGGTGTTAACATGCATTCCTGGAACCAGGCCTGTTATACATCCAAAGAATGCTCCGAGTAACGCAAATATCATGATTAATATTATCTCACTCATTTAGAATACCCCCCTATCAAGTTTAATAAAATTATGATTAGCATTGTTTCATTCATTTAAAACACCGTATCTGTCAAGTTTAATAAAATACTCAAACCTGTTCTCATCATACTCCATTTTTCCTTTCACAAAAACTTTTTGATTTTCAGCTGGTAATACTGTTGATTTTACAATCTCAACCCTTATTTTGCTGATGTTGTCTGAAAGGTAAAACTCATTATGTTTAATGGACACGGCAAAACCTGTTACATTTACGTTTGTTCCTTCATATTTTTCCGGGTTTGACTTCAACTGTTTTAATTCAATATAGTTTTTATCCCATTTCTTCAGGATTTCAATCTCTGATGCAACAATCTCATACTCATCCTTGTATTTTTGAACCCTGCCAGTTACCCTGATTTCATCACCAGGTTCTGTATCAATACATCCTTCATGAAAAACAGAAATATTTGTGTTATCATCCCTGATTTCCATGATTGTATTCCCGTTTTTTGTCTGATACTTATCTGCAACAACTCCTTCCACAACAACATTTTCCCCCTCTTTGTTTTTTACATCCTTTAACGCTATCTCCTCTGGCTGGGAAGCAACAGAAACAAGATACAGAACAACGATGCCGATTACAGCAAACAACATCACAAAACGTTTATCAAGCATCATTATCTCTTACTCTCCTGACAATTTTTACCCATTCCTCATACTCCATATCCCTCAAATCAACTATTCTCATACTGTCACCTATGGTATCCTGCTGCAGTAGCCATGGAGCGCGGATAACTGCCTGCTCCAGCTTCTTGCATCAACAATTTTGCAGACACCTGCTTCATCAAGGCAGGTTGGGGAAATTACCTGATTTATTTTTTCATTCATCATTTTTTATCACCAACCCCTCTACGTAATATCCAACTTATAAAGAATGAGCGTACGGTACAGGAGGGGTACATGGGTACAGGGGGTTGGGTAAGGTTCAGACATGGGCAGATCATGGGTAAAAGTAGCTATTTGTTGGAACAGTTTTAGGCAGCATCATATATTTAGTTCAATATTTTACCTAACCATCTGCAAAAAATATTATTCATGCAAAGGAAGCTTTGGAGGCGACCGACATCCTTTGAAACCTGTCGCCCGCCTGTAAGTTCCTACAAACCGTTCGAAATATATAAATGTAAGAAATGTCTTACATATACTTGTGATAATATGGAGTCTGGAATAGTCCGAGTATCTTCGAAAGGGCAGATGGTTATACCAGCAAAAATCCGAAAAATGATGAGATTGAGAATCGGGGATAAACTCTTCGCCTTTGGAGATAGAAACACGATGGTTTTGAAGAAGATAAGCAAGCCAGCATTAGAAAGAGAGTTCGAAGAAATTGTTGCCCCTGTCAGAAAGAAAATTAAAAAACTGGGTGTAACTAGAGAAGCCCTTAAAGAAACAATAAGGGAAGTAAGGGGCTGAGGGATGCGAATAGTACTTGATACCAATGTGCTTGTTTCAGGCATATTTTGGACTGGAAATGAGGCAAAAGTAATAGAGAGCTGCAAGAAAGGAAAGTATATCAATATTGCTTCTCCGTATACGCTAAGAGAGTTTGAAAAAGTAATATCAAAAGAAAGATTTGCATTAACCAGAGAAGAAATTGAAAATTTGATAGAACTCATTCTATCTTTCTCAATAATACTTATTCCCTCCCAAAAAGTAAGTATAATCAAAAAAGACCCAAACGATAACATGTTTATTGATTGTGCCTTAGCAGGAAATGCAGAATATATAATCAGTGGAGATTCTCACCTCTTAGACATCAGCAAATATAAAGGAATAAAAATCTTAACAGCTAAAAAGTTTCTGGAAGAACAAGCCTGATTATGACAAACAAAAACTAAAAAAATCGTTATTCAGTCTCCAAAAAAATTTTCATTGCTCGCTCCATTCGCAATCAAACTTTGTTTTGTGCAAATTGCTCCCTCTGGGTCACAAATTGCGTTTTGTTCGAAGGTGCGGACAAAACGATACTGTGATAACGATGATGTGCAATTATCTAAGCCGTTGTGCACCACGTTTGTTCACTGACCGCACAGAGATTTCTCTTATTCGATGACGCTACATTCGGGGTTGCCCATAAAGGGCAATGCCCTCATTTCGCTCCCACTGCGAGAAATGAGGAGGAGAGGGTGGTTGGCGGGTTAGGAGGATGCAAGCAGGCAATATTTTTAATATGGGCTATGCCTATGTAGGAAATGAAAAAAATGGGTTCAGTATGATGCCAAAATGGAAGGATATACGAACTTGGTTCTGATAATACGGAGATCGATAAACTATGGAGGTTGACCATATTTCGCTTTCTACCACACCAATATTCCTCTCAAAAGGTGATAAGGTCGTTTCGCAAGGAACTGGTTTCTTTTATGTTCATCAGGACGTAAATGACATCCGAATTCTATACCTTATTACTAATTATCACGTTTTGACGGGCTCGCCACCGTCGGAGAACAAATCTCCCATTGGAGATAACATCGCTTTTCAATTTCACACTTCAGAGATAGAACTTGGAAAGATTAAGACTATTCGTTTCCCGCTGTTTGCAAAAAATGGAAAACCAGTTTGGATAACAAGTTCACTTTATCCTGAAGCTGACTTGGCGGTCATACCACTCATCGCTTCATTATACCAAGACTGCAAAATAAAATGTATCTCCGCAAAATGGGCAACGGGCGATATTAAGGTTAGACCTACTACGAATGTCACACTAATAGGGTATCCTTACGGATTCTATGATAAGAAAAATGCTCTGCCTATTTGGAAAACAGGGAATGTGGCAAGTGAGCCTGAAGTAGATTTTGAAGGCAATCCCTGTTTTCTTATTGATGTGTCTGCCTTTCCTGGTATGTCTGGCTCGCCGGTGTTTGCTATATCTCCTCACGGTGTGTATGAGAGCAAAAATGGGTCGATTAAAATGGGTAGAAATCTAAAAACGTTTCTGGGTATTTATTCGAGCATGCAAATGTTAGGCAAAAAGAAATATTTCGAAGAAATCGCCAGCGCAGTCAAATATGGGATCATTGATTATGAGTCGCTCGAGATAGGTTATGTTTGGAAGACAGAGCTAATTCTCGAAACAGTAAAAAGTATCAATGTTGAAAAATACCGAGAAGAGATCTTAAAAAATCTCATATGACTGCAACTAACAGTGGATAACTGAGAAATCAAATGTTTTCTCAAATTTGCTTATCAATGAGTTCAAACATTCACCTTAAAGTTAATTTTTCCCGCGCTCCCGCAAAAAATTCGGCTGGAGATGAAAGGGTTTAATTCCTCTAAAAATATTGTGTGATCGTGAAAACATCGATTGAATTTTTGTTATCAAAAGAAAACCTGACACCGGAAGACATTGAAAAGGAGGTTGATTTCCTGCAGAAAGCACTCAGGGATGCGAGGAAGATAGGAAAAATAGATATCACTACCTTTCTGGGTGTTGGTCCTATCATAACAAGCCTGCGTATGATTCTGAGTATGATGAGATACTGGAAACCAGAGGTCAGATACAGTACTGAGAAGGCGGTGGATGAACTCAGGAAAATCTACACCAGAGTGTTGGAGGTTGAGCAGAAGTATCCTGGGATTGAGGAAATCATTGAGGAATACAGAACGAAAACTGGAAAGAAGGAAAGGAAAAGTAGGCAGGTGCGTTTCAGGGTGGAAGGGTTAGGAAAGAGGAAAGTTAAATAAAGTGCAAGGATATTCTGATATCAGGAATTAATATGGCAAATGATAAAATGATGTGGATGGTAAGGGCTGGCGAAGATGCTTATTTATTCGATGAATTCCAAAGTAAAAACATAGTTGCCATAGGTTGGAATGAAATAGGAGACCTTTCTAAGGTATCAACACCTGAAGAAATAAAGCAGATTGTAAAAGAAAAATGTTCATATTCCAAATTAGGTCAGCTTAATAAAGCTGCTGGACAAATCAATAGATTCAAATTTGACTTTAAAAAAGAAGATAATGTTATAACTTATAATCCAGAAGAAAGAATTTATCTTGTTGGAGAAATTCTTGGCGATTATGAATATAATACTAAATTAGGCGAATATTTTCATATACGAAGAGTTAAATGGTTGGGGAAAGTTTCGAGAGATAAACTCTCAACTTCCACAAAGAATACATTAGGATGTATTTCTACTATCTTTGAATTAGGTGAAGATGCAGAAGGAGAAATAACCGAACTTTTAAAAGGGAAAGAAGAAGCGTTAGAAGATGTTGAAAGTAAAGAAGCAGAATTAGACACAATAAAAGAAGATATGATTGCTAAAGCACATGAATTTATTAAAGACAAAATTTTAGATTTAAATTGGGAAGAGATGCAAGAGTTAGTGGCTGGTGTTCTCAGGGGTATGGGATACAAAACCACAGTATCACCTAAAGGTTCAGATAGAGGGCGAGATATTCAAGCTTCCCCGGATGGTTTAGGATTAGAAGAACCGAGAATTATTGTTGAAGTAAAGCATAGATCTGGTCAAATGGGCAGAAAAGAAATTACAAGTTTCACAGGAGGATTACGACAGGGCAATAAAGGTTTATATGTTTCAACTGGTGGGTTCTCAAAAGATGCTAGATATGAAGCGGACCGATCAACTGTCCCAGTAACACTAATTGATCTAGATATGCTGGTCCAACTTATAATCCAATATTATGATACGTTTGATATAGATACTAAAACACTTATTCCACTGATAAAAATATATTGGCCAACTTAAATTTATTTGAGTAATGTTTGATACATACCGTTACACGCTACCACACCAAACGCTAAATTTAATTGAAGCGTTCGAGTCATATAACAGACGCATATCTGGCTACGCTTCGCTCCGCCCCAACTCTTTTAAGGTTTCAGGGGGATGTCGAAAGATTTAACACAACAGAAAAAACATTTTTTGCGATGACAGAGCAGAGGTTTTGGGCAATTTGCTCCGCAAATTGCCATCTAAAAATTATGAATGAAAAAGATTATGGGGTGTCAAACATATACGGAAACATGAGTAAAGTGAAGGAGGAAAAAATACCTAAGGTAGTCACTGCCAAATACAAGCTATTAGGTGGCACCACAAAAACGCTTGTTAAACGGGTAGGAGATGGATCTATCATACAACGCTTTGAAAAAACTCCATTACCAAAGGAACCTACAGATGTTATCTGCCCACATTTCTTGGAGCTTAAATGGGCAAATGGTTGCCCATATCGTTGTGCATGGTGCTATCTGCAAGGAACATTTAGATTCCATCCGATGAAGAAAAAACCTCGTCAGAAAGACAGAAAAAAAATAAGGTTACACTTAGAAGGATTTATGGACCACAAAGGTGCAAGGGAAGTGCTGAACTCTGGTGAACTATCAGATTCACTTATGACGGAATACTCTAAAGAACCATTCTCTGAATTTATTCTTCCGTTCTTTGAAAATCAGAACAAACACAAGATACTATTTCTAACAAAATCAAACAATGTACGAAACCTTCTCAAACAAGAGGAAAATGGTCAAGCAGTAATGAGTTTCAGTCTAAACGCTGAAAACGTAGCGAAAAGATGGGAGAAAGCACCAGATATAAATTGCAGGATAAAGGCAGTCAAAGAGACCAGCGATGTAGGATATGAAACCAGAATACGCATTGACCCCATGGTGCCTTACGGTGATTGGACAACAGCATATAAAAAACTGGTTGATAAAATATTCAGTAAACTAACACCAAACAGGATAACTATAGGTTCCCTTCGAGGATTACAAAGCACGATAAACGAAGCAAAAGACAAATCATGGGTGCCGTATCTGACAGAATGGTCTAACTGGGGGAGAAAAATAGCATTCAACACAAGATATGATATGTACCATGCTTTAATAGAACATCTCAAAGAAAACTACAATTACAATAATATAGCCTTGTGTAAAGAAACAGTTGAAATGTGGAAAATGTTGGGTTTGGATTATGTGAAGATAAAATGCAACTGTACAACATAGGAGATATTAGTCCAACTTTGTTTGTTTGTAATCGACTCTCATAATTTGTCTCATTGTTCTCCTCGCCACTTCTTTTCTACATGCATGAATAAGATAATATAAGGGTTGATTTTTTTCTCCTCGTATAATTTCTGATGGTACCACAGAAGCATAATTAAGGAGATCCTGTATTCTTTTCATATATAGCCCTAAAAATTTTTCTCTAGCTGTTGAAGGAAAGATTTTTCCAGACAGATAATCTTTTCGTATTTGCATCCAATCTTTACACCCATAAAACTCTGTAATACTTTTAATATCTTCATCGGTTGTGGGCAAATCCTTTTCTAAAAGGCGCCTCTTCATATCCATATCATATGTGAAATTAATATAAAGCTCAGAGTTCTTTTTTGAGCATGCTTCTAACGTTGTCCATTTCAGTTGAGATGCATTCTCAGGATCTATTATTATTAAGCAAGGAATACTGTCTTCAAATTCGTTAAGTATTTTATTAATTACTTGATTACAATCTCTACGGAAAATTTTTGTTGTCCCTTTAACAGGCAGAGGACAATATTTATTTACACGCATCCGAAGTGATCTCGCACAATTATTATCTAATTCTATGAATCTAAATTTCTTAAAAAAAGGTTCATTAGTTAATGCAAGTAGAGGGGACCCGAGAATTTTTCTTCCTGAACCCCTAACCTTACAGACACCTGGACCTGAATGAGTTTCAACATAATAAAAATCAGATGTAGGGAAATTTTTTGAAATAATTTTTGAATATACGTATAAATATCCTCGAATGCATCTGAGTTTTTCTTCAGCATAAGAACCAACATCTCTGCAACCAGTTCTGGGTAACGGATGTTCTATTTCTGCCGTTTTAATAGCCTCTCTTCTTGATATAACCCGCTTTTTTATCTCTTTATCTATTCCCATATGGATTCACCCTAACACCTAAGAATCCCATATTGATAAACTATTAGTAGTTATAAACATTTTGCATGGATCTCGGAGCAGAGACAGGGGAAAGGAACAGGAAAAGACATTTTATATCAGACAACTATTAAGGATTAGGAACTTGTGGTGGCATAGTATGGTTCAGACAAAGATAATTCCCATAGTAAACAAGAATCTGTTTTCTAACTATTATCTCGACAACAGAGTCAAAACCATCCCTGAATGGAAGAAAAACGACCACATAGTGGCTTTTTCCGAGATTAAAAAATTATATGAGGAAGAGAGAAAATCTTTTGAAAACTTTAATGAAGCACAATTAATAAAACATTTTTTAGACCCCATTTTTAAAATCCTGCTTTTTGAATCTGAAGTTGAGGAAGCGGTAGGGGGTGAGTTCCCTGACTATGCTTTTTTCAGGGATAAGAATTCAAGGGATGAAGCCCACAAAAACAAGGGGACAATTTCCTTTTACACAAACGCGCTGGCTATTGGAGAAGTAAAGAAATGGGTTACGGAACTCGACGGCAAGCCAATCCATCAGTTAAGAAATTACTTAGACGTTACCGAGAAGAAATGGGGAATCCTGACCAACGGTAGGAAATGGAGGCTATTTTGTAAAGAAAAGAAACGCGATGAATACTATGAAGTTGACCTTCCGTCACTCCTTGATAGCAATGATGTAGAGGGATTCAAGTATTTCTTCTATTTCTTCCGCCGCGATGCCTTTCTATTTCCAGATAGTTTCCTTGAAGGCGTATTGCGTGAATCGGAAGTCCATGCAAAAACCATAGGCAACAACCTGAAGGAAAATGTCTATAAAGCGATGAAGAAAATCGCAGAGGGGTTCTTCGGCAGACCCCAGAATAACCTTGACAGGAATGACGAGGCGGCGCGGGAGCGTGTGCAGAAAAATACGATGCTCCTCCTTTACAGGCTTCTTTTCCTTCTCTATGCCGAGGACAGGAACCTGCTTGACCTTACAAATACAAAATACCTGAATAACCACAGCTTTCGCAGGATCAAAAAGGAGGTCGAGGAGAAAAGAGGACGCATTGAGCAGGGCTATGACTACTCAGGCACAACAATCTGGGACAGACTGAAAAGCCTTTTTGAACTTATCAATGTGGGCAGCGAGGCGATTGGCGAGAAGGAATTCCACGTTCCGGCGTACAACGGCGGACTTTTTGATACCAAGAAAAACCCTGAGCTTGATGAGAAATGGAAAATCGGGGATAAATATCTGGCTGAGGCAATACACCTGCTGACATGGAGCGATGTAAACGGCGCCGGCGGCTTTGTGGATTACTCGGAGCTTGAAATACGCCATCTTGGAAGCATCTACGAGGGGCTCCTTGAATATAAGCTGAAGGTGGCTGAGTCGGATATAGTTGCAAAAGAAAATGAATGGGTAAGCCTTGAGAAATATAACGAGGGCAGGAAGCAGAAAAAGGCTTTTGAGGAGTTCGATGAGTTCAGCCGTGCAAGAAAAGGTGAGCTTTACCTTGCGACTGACAAGGGCGAGCGCAAGGCAACGGGCTCGTATTACACGCCTGATTATATCGTGAACTACATCGTCAGGAACACTATCGGAGTGGTGGTCGATAAAAAATGGAAAGAAGCGCAGGAGAAGAATAAGAACTTCATAGACGCCACGCTTTCAGTGAAGGTGTTTGACCCGGCGATGGGAAGCGGGCATTTCCTTGTGGGCGCGGTTGATTTCCTTGCGGAGAAGCTCCTGAACGCGGCGCAGAAGGATATTGAGGCTGGGCGCCTTGCAGAGGAGGCGCAATATTCTGACCTCGACTGGGCGCGCCGAGAAGTTGTGGCACACTGCATCTACGGCGTGGATTTAAACCCGATGGCTGTTGAACTCGCAAAAGTATCGCTGTGGCTTAAAACGATATCCAAAGATAAACCCCTATCATTTCTTGACCATAGATTGAAGTGCGGGAATAGTTTGATTGGAGCTAAACTGCTTGAGGTTGCTTGGTACCCTCCAGAGTTGTTATCGGGATCTGAAAAGAAAGATGCCGAAAAACGTAAAAAAGAGAGAGAACAGGGACAACAAACTTTTGAAATCCCATTTATCAAAGCAGTTGCTGATTTAATAGCAGAAATAGATAAAGAAACCGACGAAACAATAACTGGGATTTTACGTAAAAAAGAAATATTTGATAAATTAACTGAAAGCGATGAATACAAGAGACTAAAGACAATATGTGATCTTTATACTGGATTATTTCTTAGTGCTAAACCACTAGACCATGAGCGAGAGAAGTGGGGAAATTACGTAAGTTCTTTTTTCGATCCAAAAAATAAAGAATGGATAGATACGCCAAAATATGGATGGCCAAAAAAAGGCTTAGAAATTGCTCACAATAAGAAATTTTTCCACTGGGAACTTGAATTCCCTGAGATCTTCTTCAAGGGTGGTAGATTAAAGGAGAACCCAGGGTTTGATGCGGTGGTGGGGAATCCGCCGTATCTAAGAATACAAGAACTTCAAAAAGCCGACCCAAGCCAAGTTGATTACTTTAACGTGACCTTTGTTTCTGCTACCGGAAGTTATGACATTTACATCTTATTTAATGAATTCGGGTTGCAATGCTTAAAGAGAAATGGTCGTTTGGGCATGATCCAACTCAGCAAGTTTATCCAAGCAGATTTTGGCAAAGGTATCAGAAAAATTTTACCAAAATACTTAGACAAAATAATCGATTTCCGTGAAAATCAGATTTTTGATGTTTCGACGTATACGTGTTTACTATTTTTATCTAAGATTGACCAGGAGAATTGGTCATATTTTGCAACTCCTACTTTGAAAAATGTTGAGAACGAAATGCCAAGATTATTGAATCAAAAAATAGATTTTTCACTTATTTCAAAAGATTTATCAGATGCGCCTTGGGTTTTATCTAATCAAGATAACTTGAAAATACTTCAAAAATTAAACCTTTTCCCGGAGAGATTGCATGATGTAATAACCAATATATTCCAAGGGATAGCCACAAGCGCTGACCATATTTATTTCCTTGAAGAGATTGAAAAAATAGGCATAGACAAAATTAAAGTATTTTCCCATTCGACAAATTCTGAATGGATTTTAGAAACAAACTATCTTAAACCATTGCTTAAAGGAGAAGATGTACACCGCTACGAGCCGTTAGAGCCAAAGATTTGGACTATTTTTCCGTATGATTTATCCAATCAAAATCCTCGCCTCTTATCAAGTGATGAACTAAAAAATAGGTCACCAAAGTTATGGGAATACCTCAAATTAAATGAAGTCGAATTAAGAAAACGTGAGCATGGGCGATTCGATAACGATGAGTGGTGGCAATTTAGTAGGCCTCAAAATTTGACCCTGTATAATAAAAAGAAAATTATGACGCCAGATATTTGTAAAAGAGGTGAGATTTCTTATGACCGTGTGGGGTACTGTCATACAACAACGGTTTACAGTTTTGTTTTCAAAGACGAATGTCAAGAAAATATCCTATTTTGGAACTCGATTCTGAACAGCTCATTGTTGTGGTATTTCATTTCAAATACTGGCTCGATTCTTAGAGGTGGGTTTTTCAGATTCAAAACAAATTATCTAAAACCATTCCCAATCCGCCGCATCTCCTTCACCACACCGAAAGAAGAACGAAATAAATTACTCGATGAT
>Ga0210017_1004504_pt1 | contig 11378 bp, 13 predicted proteins | sample CryGeyCG2014_020_FD_183966 | JGI IMG/M metagenome (GOLD analysis project Ga0210017, IMG submission 183966) | Groundwater microbial communities from aquifer - Crystal Geyser CG08_land_8/20/14_0.20 (SPAdes) (version 2) | ecosystem: Environmental > Aquatic > Deep subsurface > Groundwater | place... | reverse complement strand
AACTAGGCTGGTGTTTTTACAACAAGGTATTGAGATTGTTTAGCAACCCATCCCCTGACCCCCTTCCCTTAGCAAGGGAAGGGGGTGGTCTCCCCCGTGTAGGTAAGAGAGGGGTTTCACCCCTCTCTATAAATCTCTTCCCCCTCTCCTTTGAAGGAGAGGGGGATAAAGTGGGTGAGGTTAGTAAACACTCTCAAGGTATTGACATTGACTTATTTAGTGGGATATTGTAGACAGGTTGTAATTAACTTAAAAGGAGGTAGTCAAGATGCAGGCGTATTGTTTTAAGTGTCGAGCAAAGAGGGATATTAAAAATCCAGTTTCTGTTACTCTTAAGAACAGAAGACCAGCAGTCAGGGGAACCTGCTCTGTATGTGGGACAAAAGTATTCAGAATTGGTAAGGCTTAAAGTCTTGTAAAAATCGGTCAAAGTTAGTGAAAGGGTAAGTATATTTGGTGGGATTTTAACCATAACATTCTACTAAGTTTGTTGCCATGGGAACAATAAATGTAGCCATCATTGGTGTCGGTAATTGTGCCTCATCACTAGTTCAGGGCATTTACTATTATAAAGATGCTAAAGAGAATGAGTTTGTCCCTGGCTTAATGCATGTCAATCTGGGAGGCTATCACATATCCGACATAAATTTTGTGGCTGCGTTTGATATTGACAAGAATAAAGTAGGCAAGGACTTGGCCAAAGCCATTTTCACTCCGCCTAATAACACCATTAAGTTTTGTGATGTGCCTGATTGTGGCGTCAAAGTTGAGCGTGGCATGACCCACGACAGCTTGGGGAAGTATCTTTCCCAAATTATTACCAAGGCACCAGGACCAACTGCTGATATAGTAAACATCCTCAAGGAGACTAATACAGATGTAGTGCTTAATTATTTGCCTGTGGGCAGCGAGATGGCAACTAAGTGGTATATCGAGCAAGTATTGGAAGCTGGCTGCGGTCTTGTCAACTGCATACCTGTTTTTATTGCTCGTGAGCCTTACTGGCAAAATCGCTTTGCTGAGAAAGGATTGCCCGTTATTGGCGATGATATCAAGTCTCAGGTTGGAGCTACGATCACACATCGGGTATTAACCAGGCTTTTCCGTGAACGAGGTGTTAAGTTGGAGCGAACTTATCAATTGAATATTGGAGGCAATACCGATTTCTATAACATGCTGGAGCGGGAGCGTCTGGAATCTAAGAAGATTTCTAAAACGAACTCTGTTACTTCGCAGTTAGATTACGATATTGGTAGTGATAACATCCATATTGGCCCCAGTGATTATGTTCCCTGGCTGGAGGACCGCAAATTTTGCTACATAAAAATGGAAGGGCGCACCTTTGGCGATGTTCCTCTAAATGTGGAGCTAAAGATGGAGGTGTGGGATAGTCCCAATTCAGCTGGCGTAGTCATTGATGCCATAAGATGCTGTAAATTAGCTCTGGACAGGGGTCTAAGTGGAGCCATCGTAGCGCCGGCATCTTACTTTATGAAGTCTCCGCCGATTCAGTATTCTGATGATGAAGCTCGCACAAAGACCGAAGCATTTATTGCTGGGGAAGAGCAAGAGGGTCCTATTTCATTGCCTGAGCCACAGTTAGCTGAGGTTAAAGGGTAAACTGCTTTTGCGGGCGCCAAATTTAGCAGAGCTTAGAGCAAATTTAGCATTACGCATTACCAATCCTGTAATCGGGATTTTAGGCAAAAGTGGCATAAAGCCTGATGCTCTTACCTTTACCGGATTAGCGATAAACATCGGTGCCGCTTATGTCATTGCCACTGGGCATTTTCCGCTTGGCGGAATCTTAATTTTAGTTGCCGGATTATTTGACCTTCTGGATGGGGCGCTGGCCAGGTTTGCCAAGAAAACTACAAAATTTGGTGCCATACTTGATTCTGCGGTTGACCGCATTTCTGAAGCAGCGATATTTTGTGGTCTCCTTGTCTGGTATATGCCCGGCAGGTCAGAAATCTTGCTTATTTTTGCTGTCTTGATTGGCTCTTTCCTGGTTAGCTATATACGGGCAAGGGCAGAAGGACTTGGATTGGAATGCAAGGGTGGTTTGTTTACCAGAGCGGAAAGGGTTATAGTATTAGCGGTAGGTTTGCTGGTGAACCAGGTAATAATTGCTTTATGGATTTTGGTGGTTTTTGTTTATATCACCGTGGTTCAAAGGTTAGTTTATTTACGACGAGTTAGGAGCTAAAGGTACTTAAATGCCTGTTGTTGCCATTGTGGGAGGGCAGTGGGGTGATGAAGGGAAGGGGAGGGTGGTTGATTTCCTCGCTGAGAAAGCAGAAGTGGTAGCTCGTTTCTCGGGGGGTGATAATGCCGGGCACACCATAATTAATCCTTACGGCGAGTTTCGGCTGCATCTTGTGCCTTCAGGGATTTTTCGGCCGCATACAACTTGCATCGTGGGCAATGGTGTGGTGGTTAATCCCCCAATTCTTCTTGAGGAAATAGACAATCTTCAAAAACATGGTGTCGCTACCAACCGTCTTTTCATAAGTGACCGTGCTCACCTTGTTATGCCCTATCATGTTCTTCTTGACGGTTTGGAGGAGGAAAGGTGTGGTGACAAGGCTCTGGGCACTACACGTAGGGGAATTGGGCCTGCCTTCAGTGACAAAATAGCACGCATGGGAATACGCACTGGAGACTTACTAGATAAGGATGCCTTTCGGAACCGTCTAAGCTCAATCATGGAACTTAAAAACGCTATTCTTGGCAAGGTGTACGGAAAGTCACCATTGTCAGTGGATGAAGTGTTTGAGCAATATTGCCATTACAGGGATAAATTGCATCCTTTTATTCGTGATACCGGTTCCATAATTCGGGAGGCGATTAGGAATAATGAGCTGGTTTTGTTGGAAGGTGCGCAAGGGACATTGCTTGACCCTGATTTCGGCACATATCCTTACGTTACCTCGTCTTCGCCATTGGCTGGGGGAGGGTCTCTAGGACTAGGAATAAGTCCCCGGGAAATCAACCACATTGTTGGTGTGTTTAAAGCCTATATTACCAGGGTTGGCAGTGGTCCTATGCCTACTGAGCTAAAAGACGAAGTGGGGGAATTAATACGAAGAAAAGCTCATGAATATGGTGCGACCACGGGGAGACCGAGGCGATGTGGTTGGTTCGATGCTGTAGCTGGCAAGTTTAGCGTCGAGGTAAATGGCTTTACTGAACTGGCTTTAACTCACCTTGATACCTTTGACGGTTTCCCCTCCATTAAAATATGCACCGCTTACAGGCTTGGTAGTGAAATACTGGATTCCTTTCCCAGTGACCTCGCTGTATTGGAGAAATGCCAGCCTATCTATGAAGAGCTATCTGGTTGGGAAGAACTAATTGGCGGAATCGCTGACGTTGCACAACTTCCTTCAGAAGCTCGCCGTTATCTAACCAGGCTCGAGGAACTTCTTTGTTGTCCTATCAGTTTGGTTTCAGTGGGTTCAAAGCGGGAGCAAATGATAAAGGTGAGGCCTATCCTCTTAAAATTCTAAATACTAAATCCGAAATACTAAACAATATAAGAAAGTCAGAAATCAAAATGAGAGTGTTTACTAACCTCACCCCCTATATCCCCCTCTCCTTCAGAGGAGAGGGGGAAGAGATTTATAGAGAGGGGTTTCGCCCCTCTCTTACCTACACACCCCCTTCCCTTGCTAAGGGAAGGGGGTCAGGGGGATGGGTTGCTAAACACGTATATTGATGTTGGGTGTATCATAATATTGAGCATTGGGAGACCTCTATTGCTAAACTGGGGATAAAAGTACCCCTGGAGATTGAATGAGTGCTCCCGCTTGATGACCTCTGATGAGTAATACGGTGGCTCCAACATTTGGAGACCTCTGATTCAGTGCGTGTATGGTGGCACAGCGGGAAACTCCCAAAGCGGAAAAACAAAATACTTGTAAAGGAGGTTTAAAATTGGCTGAATATCATGTAGGAGTAGATGTCAGTAAGCGTAAACACAAGGCTTGTATTCGGAACCTTTCCCAGGATTCTTATTCCGGTGTGTTCTCCTTCAACATCGATCGCCAAGGTTTCGAGAAATTCCTGGGTACTCTGGAGAAGCTTTCCCGAAACAAAGAGGACTTTCTCATCGGCATTGAGGCTACCGGGAATTATGGGCTTACCCTGGCTTACTTTCTCCTCTCCCATGGCTACACCGTAGTAGAGATTAATCCCTATCGAGCAAACCAATTCCGCAAAGCCCAGGGGAAAAAGCCAAGACTGATCGTATCGATGCCCGTTCTCTGGCAGGTCTTCTCTCCCTGGAGAACCATAAATCTCTTTCCATCCCCGATCCTGTAATCGATAACCTCAGGGAACTTACTCGCTTCCGTGCTGATATGGTGAAGGATCGCACTGCTTTAGTGAATCAGCTTCACGAGACCCTTTCCCCCTTTTCCCTGAATTTGTTGCTGTTTTTAACCAGCTCGATTCCCCTACCTCCCTCGCTCTCCTTATAGCCTATCCTGGTCCGGACTATATTTGCCACGCTGGGGAAGAAAAGGTGGGTGAAACCCTGGCTAATGCCAGCCGGAACAGAGTAGGGAAGGTTGTGGCTAAAGCCCTCGTAGAAGCAGCTCAAATTAGTGTGGGAATAATTCAGAGGCAACCAGCCCTGGCAACTAAGGTATCCATTCTGGGAGAAAGGATTCGGGCTTTGAATACTGCTATTGAAAAGGTGGAGAAACAGGTAGAGGACCTCTTTGGCAAGCTGCCCTATAACCCCAAGGACTTTCCAGCAGGCGATATCCCTTCTCTGGCTACTCTTATCTCTGAAATTGAGGATATCCACCGCTTCCCCACCCTGAAACAATTCCTGTCTCACTTTGGCTGGTGTCCTGGAAGTTTCCAGACCGGCAGCTACAGGCTGGAACACCCCAGGATGAGTCATGCTGGCAACAAGTATGTGAGGCGACTCACCTGGATGCTCTCTATAGTAGCTATTAGAACTATCTCTCCTTATCGTGCCTATTTCCAACGGCGAGTGAAAGCTGGCAAAGCCAAAATGCATATCATTGTAGCTGTAGGTCGCAAGCTCCTCTCAGTATTTTATGCTATCCTGAAGAGGGGCATTCCCTATAATCCCGATTGGGAGGTTAAACAGCCATGTTGCCCCGGCAAGGTGTTGACATCAATATAGTAATCAATCTCCAATAATTGGCTAATTTAGTGACCGAATGATGCCTTAAAAAGGGTGTTACAATACTTTTGTTCTATGGTGAAATATATGCGCTGGACAGTGCGAATCCTCGGGTTAGCTTATAGTGTTTTTGCCATTTATTTCTGGTTTTTCCAGTATGGGCCGAGGTTATTACCTGCTGCGATATTGCTCGGTGTGCCATTTGTGGTGGCGGTAGCTATAGCCTGGAAATGGCAAGGTAAATCACCTGAATTGCTTGGCGGGATATTGTTTATCCTTGTGGGGCTCGTCCCGCTGGTGCATTTTGCAGTTAGCTCTGGCGTGATTATTTTTTATTCTGAGCCAATTACTGCAGTGTTGTGTTTTCCGCCTCTGGTGATTGGAATTCTGTTTATCCTGGCATACAGTATGAGCAAATCGCCAGGGTAACTAATCGCTCTTGGGGATAACTTGTTTTAGCCTTCTCTCAAAGGTGCTTCTTGATAAAAGGATTTTTCGGTGGCATTTGAGGCATTTTAAGCCTATATCGGTGCCGACCCTCACTACCTCCCACTCATAGCTGCCGCAGGGATGTGGTTTGTGGAGACGAACTATATCGCTGAGCTTTATATCGGTAGACAAATTATCTTTAACGGGAAGCTAAATAGGTGTTAATTTCGTTGCGAATTTTCTCAGCCATGTCTCTGGCTGCTTGAGCGAAATCCTTTTCTTTCGAGGCGTATATAATTTGCCGGGATACAGCGATAATGGCGTTTCCTCCTTTAGCATCCACCCCGTATTTGACTGCTGAAGCTAAGTCTCCGCCCTGAGCGCCGATTCCAGGGATAAGCAAGGGCATATTAAGGCAAATTGAACGTATCCGTTTCAATTCCCCAATGTAAGTGGCTCCCACTACCATGCCAACGTTGCCATAGATGTCCCATTGTTTTGCCTTCTGTGCTACGAGGTCATACAGTGATGTCCCAGCGCATAGAAGCCGCTGGAAATCTGAAGCTCCAGGATTTGAGGTTAGCCCGAGGATGAATACTCCTTTATTCTTGTAGTTGATAAATGGCTCTATGGAGTCGAAGCCAAGGTAAGGATTTACAGTAGCAGCATCGAACCCAAGGGTGGAGAAGAGAGCCTTGGCATAAAATTTAGCGGTATTACCTATATCACCCCGCTTGGCATCGCCAATTACGGGGATATGGGCGGGAATATGGTCAATGGTCTTGGTCAGTAGAGTTATCCCTCTGGCTCCTTGGGCTTCGTAAAAGGCCAGGTTAAGCTTATAAGCACATACCAAATCACAAGTAGCGTCAATAATATCTTGGTTGAATTCCAGAGGCTTTACCTTGGGCATGAGCTCCGGGTCGGGGTCAAGTCCGACACAGAGCAAACTCCTGTTACTCCTGCCAGCGTTTAGCAGCTTATCGATAAAATTTGCTTCTTTTTTCTTGGACAAGGTAACTGAACAACCTAAGCCTAACCGCTACGTACTACCACCCTTAACTAAATTCCGCCAGGCCTTTGCTTATCGTTTTAAAGGGTTAACTCAAGCGTAAAGTATCAGGGTCCCGGTAGCTTTAGCGACCTGCTCATTACGCTGATTGACGATGTTTGTTTCGGAGACATAAAAATACATCTTTCCTATTTTGCCCTGTCTTTCGTAAATATTGGCGAGCTTGGTACGTGCGGTAATAACATCGCCCACCTTCATCGGTTTGTAGATTTCCCATTCCCCTCCACCGTCCAAGATACCTTTAAGATTTTGGGGGAGTTTCATATCGGGGATTGATGGTGTCATGAAGCCTGGAGGAGCTTTAGGGTCAGTAGGCTCAGTTAGAATCATAGCGGCGCATAAGAGATATGGTGGTGCGATAATTCCCCCATATTTAGTTTTCCTGGCATATTCCGCGTCTCGCCACAAAGGATTGGGGTCATCTACGGCATGGACAAAGCGGCGAATCATCCCCTTTTCTATCTCCACGGTGACTGGAGGTCCTTCCTTACCTATCTGCTTTCGCAGATCTTCCAGAGTAACTTCTCTCTCAGCCATTCCTTCCCTCCAAAGTTTGCTATTCTTTACATATAAGCCCCACCGGAAATGTTTAGCAAATTACCGGTGATGAAGTTTGAATCATCTGAAGCAAAGAAAAGTATTGGTTTTGCAGCTTCTTCAGGCGTCAATGTCTTGCCGCCCATTGCTCCTATCATGAGCTCCCTGATCTTCTTGGGAATGCCTACTTGCTCTCCCTCAACTACATCGCCTGTTTCCTTCTCTCGGGTTAGCCTGGTATCCACTACTCCATAGGCAACAACATTGCACCTTATGCCAAAAGCTGCCCATTCTCTGGCGACTGTTTTAGTCATGCCAATAAGCCCTGCCTTGGCGCTGGAGTAGTTAATCTGTCCCACGTTGCCCATTAAACCGGCTACTGAAGACACGTTGACTATCCTGCCGTTATGGTTTGGATGTCTCATGTATTTAGAAGCCGCGCGGATGCAATTAAACGCCCCTTTGAGAGAAATATTGACACAGACGTCCCACTGAGCATCGGTCATCTTGTGAATCATAGCATCTCTGGTAATTCCAGCATTGTTTATCAGGATATCCATTTTGCCAAATTTCTCCACAGCGGCGTCCATTAATTTTTGAGCACCTTCTCCTTTGGTTATGTCAGCCACGCAGCATGCTGCCTTTCCTGGAAAGGCTTTGTTTATTTCGTTTGCTGCTTCCTCGCAAGGAGCTGGGTCAATATCATTTACCATCACACTTGCTCCCTCCCGGGCGAAGAGCATCGCTGTCGCCTTTCCGATTCCTCTTCCTGACCCTGTAATTACTGCTACCTGACCATCTAGTTTTCTCATGAATTCCTCCTTTAGTGTTTTTGCAAAAAAAATTAGCCTTTTGCTGGCAAACTAACCACCGCTGTGCCAATTATTGTCTTTTCGCCCTTGGGATTCTCTGTCCAGATATCAAGTTCAACGAGATGCTCATTATCATGGACGTATTTTTTGGTTACTTTCCCCTTACAGGCTAGGTCCTGCTCAGGGAAATCCATGCCCCGGTAGCGAACATTATATTTCTTTAAGTTTCCTTCCAATCCAATCCAATCGGTGAGCATTTGTCCTAAGTATGCAGACTTGAGCCTGCCATGGAGTATTACATCGGGTAATCCTGACGCTAAAGCAAAATCCTTGTTATAATGAATCTCATAGAAGTCCCCTGATGCTCCGGCCCACTGCACTAACTGCCGTCTCGTAGTTTGTTTAACTAAGGAAGGGATCTCTGAACCTACTTCAACATCCTCGTAAAAGACTTGCTCCGCCACGATTCACCTCCTGTGCACAAAGTAGCCGTGCAGATTATATCAGGCTGTTTTCCAAGCTGTCAATGTTTTAATTTTTGTTGCCATAAATTAGGGGAATTATATACAATGTTAGCCGTATGCGATAACATTCCTTGCAACTGTGCTAGGCAGGCCAATGATATTGATGTCAAATTTCAAAGAAGGCTCAACAAATGTACTGGCGTTATGGATGCGGAACGAGATTTGCCATCCCTGGTCAAAAGTAATAATAAGCGTTGTTTCAGAGCTAGGCTTCTGTGAGATTTCAATGATTCGGCTAGGCAACGGTAACCTGCTACCCCACCTCAAAGAACCATCTATGTTGAATGACATCATAGAGACTTCGCTGTTTTCCTTAATCACTTTGTAATAGTCGTATTTGCCTAGAAGGTATTTAACAAGCCCCCTTGCAACCTCATTAGGACGGCTTTGGAACAATGACTGCATTTCAGTATGGAATGCCTGAAGAATAGGCATATAATAGAGCTGCTTCTTGTTGGGTATGTCTCGCCACTGATTGCCACGCCGTCTCCTGCTGTTTAACTCCCTGAATATGGGAGTAACTTGATGAAAATATCTATCAGAGCAACGAATACCAAACCAATCTGCCCCGAAGTCTATGCGCTCCGACAGTCGTGAATGCTTTACTGCCCAATGACGGTTTTTGGTGGATATTCCTACGTCCTCATCAAGATTAGCATTGTGCACAATGACATCACGAACATCACCAAACTTCCCCATTTGGTCAGATTGTAACATCACCGAACAATCGTGTTCTGAGAGCCGGTCATCATGTGCGACTAAAAAAGCTGTGGCCTCGCTGGACGCCTTTACGATGTTTTGCTGTTCATCGCTCGGACATGATTGAAAGCATTGCATAGCCTTCTGCATCTGAGTACTTTGTTCAATGGCTGCTGGTAAGTATCTGGACAGGCTTACGGCTATCCCATACTCAAAGGCATGCCCCATGTCATTCTGTGATAGGCTCATATAGCTAAGTCCTTACTTAAGACTAATACCTCACTGGATTGCTTGTTCTTTGACATGCCATACACCCATTCTATAGATAGAATAGGATTATCAGAATAAAGCTCTCTGATTGTAGTACAATCGTTGTAGGACATAATCCAGTGTTCCCTCTTGTGCAGTATATCAGCTAGCTCTTGATGGTTAAAGTCTGTGTGTGTATCTCCGTTGATTCCATATAATGCGTGCCCATTCATGTATGGCGGGTCAAGATACAAGAAGGCATCAGTGTGCTTGGTGATTGATTCTCTGAAATCGGCACATCCTACCTCAAAGTTAGTAACCTGAAAAGAGCGGAGACGCTCTATCGCGGACTCGGTGAATCGGGGATGACCAGGAGACATACCACCGGACAATGTAGTGCCCGAAAAAGATGCCCTATTCAATACGAAAAAGGCAGCCGCCCGCTCCAACTTGCCCTTTAGGTGAGTATAACGCTTTTGGAGGCTATAGAATTTAGTCCGTGAAAGCGGGTAGTAGCGTTCAACTCGGTCAGCTAGCAATTCACGATTGTCCAAGAGCACTTGCCAGAAATCAACCAATGGGCTAAAGATGTCATAACCATAAACCTGCATTCGTGTTGTGCAAGCTAATTCTATAGAACCACCCCCTAAGAATGGTGAGCACAGTTTTGTTTCTTTGGCTGGAATGCAGGAGTAAATAGCTTTGATAGCCCGACTTTTCCCGCCTGGATAGCGCAATGGGGAATGGGGATAATGCTTGGGTACATCAAAAAAGGCAAACTGCGCTACACTATCAACGAGCCGAGCAGCGATTTGCTCAAAGGGAGCGTCTATAGGCTCTATCAACTTTTCAACTTTACGAGAGGACATAAATGAGTTCCTTATAAGGCAGTAATTTACCCGTTGAATTCTTGGCTGTGATTGCTAAGATGTCTATGGTATCGCATTCACGATTGTTATTGCGGGCAGCGAATTCATTGACATATCTGGCAGCATGTTTCATTGAAAAGTGGTGGAATGTCCCGATGTAACCCCGCTTTAACAATGCCCAAAAGGACTCTATGCCATTGGTATGTACTTGTCCACGCACATACTCTCCTGCGGAATGATTGATGCTTTGATGGTTATAGCCCCGAAGCCCGATATAAGACCTGTGTTCATCGGTGTAGAGGATGGCTCCTGGTTTGACATTATCACTAATGAACTTATGCATTTCCATCTGGTTAGTACCCTCAGCTGTAATAGCTTTCACCTTACTAGACCGTTCACGGACACCAAGAACCACCTGTTTCCCTATTATACCACGTCCAGCATTAAGTTTCTTGTCAGCGTGTTTGTTCTTTTCAAGCCCGCCCAGATAAGTCTCATCAGCTTCAATCGCTCCGGTAAATTGAGCTATCGGTGCCGTCCATATCTCACGTATTTTATGACACAGCATCCACGCAGTTTTTTGAGTCGTTCCTAGCTCTCTAGCCATCTGACAACTAGATACGCCCTTTTTAGCCGTGTTCATTAGATAAGCAGCTAATAACCATTTTTGAAGCGGAACATTACTACACATCAAAACTGTTCCAGTCCGCACGCTAAAATGCTTCCGGCAATCCTTACAGCGATATGGTTGTGGCTTCTCATTTTTGACTGCCACGGTATTGGTTGATTTGCAATGCGGGCAATATCTACCCTTACTCCAGCGCATATCCTCAATGTACTTGCGTGCTGCCTGTTCATCTGGTATTCTTTTAGAGAATTGGTACAGACTAAGGGTAGTAATCTTGTTGTTCATATCGTGCCTCTTAACTTACCTTCTTGGCTAACATTATACCATAATTATTAGGGTTTGTCAAGAGGTTTTGGCTAGAATTGTATATAATTCCCAATATAAAATAGTGTTAA
>Ga0210017_1004502_pt1 | contig 11379 bp, 6 predicted proteins | sample CryGeyCG2014_020_FD_183966 | JGI IMG/M metagenome (GOLD analysis project Ga0210017, IMG submission 183966) | Groundwater microbial communities from aquifer - Crystal Geyser CG08_land_8/20/14_0.20 (SPAdes) (version 2) | ecosystem: Environmental > Aquatic > Deep subsurface > Groundwater | place... | reverse complement strand
GATGCGGAATCCAGTCCCTTATTAAAAAACTCTGGATTCCCCGATTAAATCGGGGAATGACAGATAGTATTAGGGTTACACAAATACCGCCATGAAATCAAGGTAATTTTCACATTGCATTAGGTAAGCAGCAATGCCACTGCAATTCACAAACAGATAGGGACAGATTTTTGTCATCAAATGAGTTTTTTATGATATATTAGTGGAGTATCAATTAATTTTATGAAGGAGGAATTTTATGGGACTATGGGACAAGGTTAAAAAAGACATCCAGAAAGGCGTTGATGAGAGCATTGCCGCTGTAAGAAAAGGAGCTACTGTCGCAGTTGAAAAGGCAGAGGAACTTGCCGAAGAGGGAAAGAGAAGATACAAGGTTTTTGAACTGAAAATGAAGGTTCAGTCTAATTTCACAGAACTCGGCGGAAAGGTTTACGATATCGCTTCAAAAGGCTCCAAGAATCCATTGCTTGACATGAAGGTAATATCAACAATCAAGGGGGTAAAAAAACTTGAATCGCAGATAGCTAAACTCGAAAGCGTTTCTTCTAAAGCATCCTCTAAGAAAGGCGCCCGTAAATCAAAACCAAAAAGAAAATAGCTGCGAAAGAGGCAACGAAAATAAGCCCTCCTCGCCGAGGAGACAGGTATTTACAGATAAATATTTGCGGCAATGCTTCCTGCAAATTGAGAAAAGCAGGATGCAGAGGATTTGCCGGTTGTCCGGGATTTATGTCAAGATAAACCCGGGGCTGGAATAGTCAACAAATTGATAGATAAAAGACTGGATTCCGCAGGCAGGTGCGGAATGACGAAACCGGAGGATGTAATGAAAAAAAAGTTTCTGTATGTTGTCCTTAGCCTGATGCTGCTCAGTATCTCAGGCTGCGGTTATAACACAATGCAGGCAAATGAAGAGTCTGTTAAGGCGGCATGGGGCGATGTTGAAGCATCATACCAGAGGAGAAATGATTTAATACCGAATCTTGTAGAAGTCGTAAAGGGCTACGCCAAGCATGAAAGAGAAACGCTTACCGCAGTAACAGAGGCCAGGGCCAAGGTCGGTTCCATACAGATGTCAAAAAGCATGCTTGATAACCCTAAGGCCTTTACTCAGTTCCAGGAGGCGCAGGGCGCCATGAGCAGCGCACTTTCCAGACTCATGGTCGTGGTAGAGAAATATCCAGACCTTAAGGCAAATCAGAACTTCAGAGACCTCCAGCACCAGCTTGAAGGAACGGAGAACAGGATAAATGTTGCGCGCATACGCTACAACAAGGCTGTTGAGACTTTCAACACATCAATCAGGATATTCCCGAATAATTTAACAAACAATTTGCTGCTTCATCTGAAGCTCAAAGAGCCGTTTAAGGCAGAGGCGGGAACCGAAAAGGCTCCGCAGGTGAAGTTTTAATTGAGCTTTTTAAACAGAAAGACAGGGTATAATATTTTCACTCATTCTCGCCCCGATAAAAATCAGGGCTCCGAGGGCTTTTGCCTCATACCCCCCCTGAGTCCCCCTTTGTTAAGGGGGATTAAGGGGGTTGTTGGGACTATCGGCAAAAGAATCCGTTCAAATACCATGCCCTGTCTTTTCCTGTCTTTTATATCACTGATAGCTTTTTTATCACTTTTTTCTATTTCTTATGCCCTTGATGTGCCGAAACTGCAGGGGCACGTTAATGATTACGCAAATATGATATCCCCGGCAGCTAAGGCTGAATTGGAAAAAGAGCTGAATTCTTTTGAACAGACAGATTCAACACAGATTGTCATCCTCACAATCCCCTCTCTTGAAGGAGAGGTTTTGGAAGAATTCAGCGTTAAGGCTGCTGAGTCATGGAAGATAGGACAAAAAGGAAAAGATAACGGGGTAATTTTTCTCGTATCCAAACAGGACAAAAAGATAAGGGTTGAGGTCGGCCGCGGACTTGAAGGACCGTTGACCGACCTAACTGCAGGAAGAATCGTTGACCTGGTTATAAAACCGAGCTTCAAAAGAGGCGATTTTGACGGCGGTTTTGTCGCAGGCGTTCATTCTCTTATTGATGCAGCCAGGGGAGAGTTTAAGGCTGATAAAAATCATTTGCCCAAACAGAAGGACGCCATACACAGCTTCTTAACCCTTCTTATCTTTGGAGGAATAGTTTTACTGTTCATAGGGAGTATGTCGCGCATCTTTGGAGGCGTATCTGGAGCGATAGGTCTTCCTGCTATTGTCCACCAAACACTTATGCCCGTCGGGCTTATTTCATTTATCATTCTCTCCGCTGTTGGATTGACTGCAGGAATTTTTCTGCCGAAACTTTTCTCCTCAGGCCGACGTTACAGTAGCGGCGGTTTCTGGTCCGGCGGCGGATACTATGGGTCAGGCGGAGGCTTTAGCGGAGGCGGAGACTTCGGAGGGTTCAGCGGGGGAGGCGGCAGTTTTGGCGGGGGCGGAGCATCAGGAGGCTGGTAATGGAAAATAATTCAAAGGCAAAAAGATTTTTCACTGAAGAAGAGAAAAAAAAGATAGAAGAGACAACCCGTGATGTTGAATCCCGCACCCTCGGAGAGATTGCTGTTATGGTTGTCGGCAGCAGCGACCGATATATTGAAGCGGAAATCTTAGGGGGAATATTTGCCGGAAGTCTCATCTCGCTCATTATAACCGCCTTATACTTTAATTCGTCTGTCTGGTCATTTATTCCTGCGAGTCTTGTCTTGTTTTTCCCGGCAAGATTTCTATTCGGGAAATTTCCTGTTCTTAAAACCTCATTAATCGGCTTCAGGAGAAAAGAGGAAACTGTACGGCAGAGGGCTGTGAGTGCCTTTTATGAAAAGGGGCTTTATAAGACCAGACAAAATACCGGGGTCCTGTTCTTTATCTCCATCCTTGAAAGAAAGGTCTGGGCGCTTGCCGACAAAGGGATTCATAAAAAGATTGGACAGGAGACTCTGAATAAATTTGCACTAACCGTATCTCAGGGGATAAAAGATGGCCGGGCGTGCGATTCTTTATGTAATGCCATAAGAGAGGCCGGAGCGCTTCTTGCAAAACATTTTCCTGTAACTCCGGGCGATACGGACGAGCTTCCGGACAAAGTGATGACTGAGTAAAATATATTGCCGCTCAAATTAGAACGCATGTCCGATGCTGAAATGCACTTCTCCTTTGCTTTCACCTGCTTCCCTATTCAGTTTATGGCCGTAGTCAATCCTCAGAGGTCCCACAGGCGTATTATATCTTATGCCTGCGCCAGCAGTATATTTCATCTCTGAAAATTTTATATCGCCGGTTTCGTTCCATACATTGCCGCCGTCAAGGAATGTCACAAGGCCAAAACCTTTGATAACATCGGTTCTTAGTTCAAGATTTGTCAGGATAAACACATTACCGCCTGTCGGAGAGCCGTCAGCGCCTTTAGGCCCAAGCGTATCCTGTTCATATCCGCGCACTGTAGTCCTGCCGCCGAGAAAAAACCTTTCTACAAGCGGAAGCTCTCTTGTCTTGTAAAAACCCTGAGCCATCCCGCCTTTTAAAGACGCCGCAGCAACAAAATATTTATTTAATTCTTTATAAACGCTTCCATTGGCTATTGTCTTTACAAAATCCGTCTCTGAGAGAAGGTATCCTGTCGCTGTTTTCACGGATATTCCTGCAAACACGCCTTTTCTGGGGTCAAACGGATTGTCTCTCGTATCGTAGGCTATGCCCGGCCTTATCCCTGCAATTGCAAGCGTTCCAACATCTTCTTTCGTAAGTATGACGTCAGGCTTTACCTCAAAAGTTTTGACTAATGAAAAATCATAAAAAATCTCACCTTTCACCCTTTCGCTGAATTTCTTCTCAAAGCCTACGCTCGCAGTGTGCCTCCTAAGTTTATACCGCGTCTCACGGGTCTCTATGCTCTTTTCCGTTCTTTCTTCTTTCATGAGCAGCGCTTTAAAGGGAAGCTGCTTGCCTAAAAACCACGGCTCAGTATAATTCACTATATAACGCTGCTCAAGCGAGCTGACCTCAGTCCTGAATGACGCCTGTCTGTTCATTCCAAAAAGATTCCTGTAGCTTATATCAAATGCCCCCCTGAACCGCTCATAATCTCCATATCCGACGCCAACCTCAACAACGCCCGCATTCCCTTCTTTCACCCTGACATGAACATTTTTAGCATTGTCCTCTTTCTCTATAGCATTCACATCCACATCGGTAAACAGGCCCAGCTTATAAAGTCTCTGACGCGTTTTTGTGAGAAGATAAGGATTAAAGGAAGTTCCGTTATTATAGAGCAGTTCTCTCTTTATTGCCTCGCTCTTTGTCTCGGCATTGCCGCTTATCACGGTTTTTCCGAAAAGACTGAGATTTCCTTCGTCTATTTCAAAAATAACCTTTATCCCTCCACCTGTGGCGGATTCTCCGACTGCCTGTTTTATATCAACCCTTGAGTCCACAAAACCGCTGTTCCAATAGAGGTCAATAATCTTATATCTTGCATCCGATATATCAACTTCATTATAGGGGTCCCCTGTTTTTATCCTGACAGCCTTGATTATATCTTCCTTTGAGATAAACCTGGCTCCCTTTATCTCAATGCCTTCTATCAGGGTCTTTGCGCCTTCTGTAATTTTTATGATAAGGTCAGCGCGGGAATCTTTTACCGCAGCTCTGACGTCATCTATTCCTGCATTCAGATAGCCGAGCGCATTGTAAAACCCTATTAACGCTTCTTTATCTGAGTCTATAAGGTCCGGATTATAAGGCTTCTTTTCTCTTAATAACATTGCCTCTTTCAGGTTTTTCACAGGTATGGTTATACCTTCAAAGACAACTGAATTGACGATAACCTCGTTTCCCTCAAAAATAAAAAATCGTATAGTAACTGTATCTTTGTCCGAGGCTATAACCGGCGCAACCTGAGCAAAAGGAAACCCTTTTATATGGTATAAAGACACAATCCTTGATACGGCCTCTTCAACAAGGTCGTCCCTGAAGTCCTCGGCCTCAAAAAACGGCGTCTCTTTAATGAGAGCCTCTGAATTCAGAGCAGAGTTATTTTCAAACACAACTTCAAGTTTTTTACCCGGGTCTATGTTAATCTCAAGACTGCCATTGCTGAAAGTATATGGGCCGACAACCGGTTTCAGAAAATTGTTTTTCTTATAATACAGCCTTATTTCCTCCATTTCTTTTCTTAATCTAACCCGGTCGTAAATGCCGCCTTCCTCTATTTTGATTAATTCTTTCGCTTCCGCAGGCCCGATAATTTTAATGCTTTTTATTATCTCAGGCGCTCCCTCATTTATCGTCAGGAAAATATCCACCTTGTCCGGACTGCCGGCGTCCTTTACAGCGAGTTTTATATCAGCATACGGGAATCCCCTCTCAGATAATGCCTTTTTAAGCTCCTTTACAGCGCCTTCAATGAGGTCGTATCTCATAACCTGTTCTTCTCTTAATGGAAAACGGTTTTTTATGAGCTTCTTTGAAAGACGCTGATTTCCGGCAATAACAACTTTTCTTATTATATTCCTCTCCCTTACCTTTACCCTTATGAAGGTTTTATCTTTATCATCAACTTCAACAGATATGTCTTCAAATATCCCTTTAAGAAATGCCAGTTTTATCCCGGAGCGGACAGAGGCCGGATTAAAAATATCGCCAATCTTTATGTTTAAAAGGTCCAGGAGTTCTTCGCTTTTTATGGAATGCAACCCTTCGATATTTATCTTTTGTATTACTGTATCCGACGCTTCAACGGAAGAGGACAATAATAAACAGATTAGCAGTGCAGTAGCGCAGTAGAGCAGTAGCGCCCCGATTAAATCGGGGCTGCTCTCTGCCCCAGAAAGTCTGCGACTTTCTGGGGACCCCTGCTGCTCTATTGCACTATTCATTGTTGTCCTGTTGCTCTGTTCTCATTTAAATTCAAATCTGAACTTAATATCTCCGCCAACGCTGCCTTTTTCATCCCTCACACCAACCAGCGAGACATTCTTATCAAGAAGATACTCAAGCTTGAGCACCTGTTCCTCTGTAGAACCCACAGTAGATGTGTAAGTCACAAACAGTTTATCGCCCAAAAGTCTCTTTGATGCGGTAACTCTCGGGCCTATAGCGCCTGTGGACTTGGACACATAAGGGTCCACCTGAACCCTGTCAAGCCCTGTTATATTTCTCAGCCTGTCTTCAAAAACATCCTGAACCTTGCCTGTTAGAAATGAAGCAGCCTCGCCCGCTCCGATTCCTCCTTCAAGCCCTTTTAATTGTTTCCCTATCTGCCCCACGGTAAGCAGACTGAGTATATCCGTCTCCTCAAGAGGCGGGTCAGAAACAAGAGAGAGATTAAAGCGCTCCATCTGCCCTTCAAGGCTAAGCCTGATGTTGTACCCTTTCACTATGGTCTGCGCCACAATCTCCATTACTGGATTTATTCTGTTCGGGTCGGTAAAATCTGCGCTTGCATTCAATATCCTGAATTCACTGTTCCTGAAATAGACCTTGCCTTCCTTAGACTCAATTCTTCCGAAAAAAAGCGGCTGCCCTATCGTGCCTTTCAAAACCATATCAACCTTCAACGGCGCGCGCGCTATGTTGTTGTCCACAATGATATTTTCCGCTCCGTATATCTTCACATTCAGCGCTGCCTTTTCCGCGCCTGTCGGCTCACCCCTCGGCCTTTCTGCCGGCTTTGTCTTAAGAAGCCAGCTTTTCCATTCTACTCTCTCCCTGTACCTTGCCCTCTTTACCCTTACATCGCCAATGACATTCTGAGCGTCAAGAGTCCCCTTGTAAATGATACTGCCGTCAAAATTAATAGAGAACTCTTTGGATACAGGAGCTGTAATGTTATTCAGTTTTGTATCAAGATAAAATCTCTTCAGCCTAAACCCGCTGAGATAGACAACGCCTGATGCATCTATATCTCCGCCTCCAAGTTTGCCTGAGAGCCTGCGTATAGCAATCTTGTTTCCCTCAAAATAAAATAAACCGTTTATTGAACTGACTCGCTGGTGTATATCCTTTAATCCAAACAGCCCGCTGCTCACATTGAGATTGCCGTTTATCTGGGGGTTGTCCCATTTACCTGCCACGGTCAGGGCAAAAGCAGCGTCCCCTCTAAGAACGCCAATCTTCTTTGAAAATCCCTTCAGAGGCGAAAGCTCTGAATCCCCTTCAAGAGCTATATTATATTCTTTCCCTATCTCCATACCGCCGCGCATTCTGAAAGAGGCGTTCCCGCTCCGTATTGTAAATGCAGAAAACGACATCTTTCTATTATCAAATCTGAATTTTATATCCGAATCATTAAAAAAGCTGTGTCCATAAAGAGACGCATTAACCTGATTTATAACTGCAGAAGCCGAAAAGGTTTTTCTTGTCCCTGACATTACCGCACTTCCCTTCATATTAACTACAAGGTCATCAGGAACATCTTTAAACATCGGCGATAAAAGGAAATCATATCTGCCTGACGTCATGGTAAGTTCTGCGCTCCACGGCAGTAAATCACTCAGACGCGCCTTTCCCTTCACAAGCGCCTTCCCGTTAAAGAGCGCAGCGCTGAACAGAATATCTTTATTTTTAATAGAGGCATTTATGGTTCCTGCGCCAAGAGGCCTGCCTTTAAATGTTCCGCCTGATAACTTCCCGTTTATAGTTATAGAGGGATTATCAAAAGCGCCTGAGCCTGCCGCCTGGACATTCAACACCGCATCCTCGGGCATGACTTTCAGCGCCGCAATATCCTTCAAAAATAGCTTACTGCCGGATGCCTTGAAAGAAAACTTCTCCATGCCTGAAATTCTTCCTTCAGCTGTCACAGCGGAGCCGCCTTTCTTAATAACAACTTTTTTTACAGCAATATCTTTGTTCCTATAGGAAAAATCCGCTGTCAGAGAGTCTGCTGAAAATTTATAAGCCTCTGCATTCATTACAGCAGCAGAGCCTGAATATTCAGGATAGGAGCCATTGCCTGTTAGCTTAAAGTCTGTATTCAGTCTGCCCTTCAATGGCAGTTTTTTATAAAAGGCTGCCGCCAGCCTTTCAATATCAGCGCCTCTTAATGATACTGCAAGGCTGTAATCAGGCTGTTTCAAATCAAAAATCTTTTTTGCAGCGTTAAATTTTATATGTCCCCTTGCTGTGTGCTCCTCATCTTTTGCTTTAGCTGATAAACCTTTTATCTCAAGAATATTTTTTCTGTAAGAAAGCTCGCCGGAAACATTATCAAGGCCGTAACCTTTTAAGGACGCTGCCCTCATTCTTACTGCGCCGCTTATGAGCGGGTTATCAGATTTTCCGGTTATTGTGCCTTCAAACCCGCCTGTGCCTTTCAGAAGGTCAAAATAAGGAGACGTAAGGTCTGTAAGGTCAAGCGTCTCAAGCCTGCCTTTTAGATTAAGAAATGAAGCAGACATATCAACTGTGCCGTTTATATCCAGCGCTGATTTTTCAGTTCTGACCTCTGTATTGAAAAGGGAAAGCATATTGCCCTGCACCTTAAAGGCCCCTTTTATCCTCTTTACCCTCCCGATTAAATCACTCCCTAATCCCCCCATCCCTCCTTTAGTTAAGGGGGGATTAGCTTCGTAACTAAACCAGCCGGACGGATTAAATTCACTGTCAGAAGAAAAAAGTTCTCCTTTTACCTTGCCCTTCGGAGCCTCTATATCCATACCGATAAGTTTAAAAGCCGGCTGACTGTCAACATCCGTAAAATTTACCTTCACGGAATAATGGTCAACTTTCGGAATTTTTAAGGCTGCCTCTGCGTCTGCCCTGCCGTTGTAAAGCGCTGCCTTACCGCTTTTGAAACTCAGGACTCCGTTGCCGTAAACTATATTGCACTTAAGGCTGTCCACAGCAACATCAAAAAGATTTCCCTTTTTTAAAGTCGCATCCGCTTGGCCTATAAGCTTTGAACCCGCCCCGCTTATCTTCCCGTCAAAATCCACCCAGCCTTCAACTCTCTCTTTTACTTTCAGAAGCTCCATCAAAGACTGAAGATAAAAATTGCCGCTGACTTTAATATCCACAACAGGCTCCTCTGCTCCAAATTTTATATCGCCCTTTGCAAATATTTTTCCTTCCCCGTTATTTTTCAGCCCAAAAACTTTTTTTACAGCATTGACTGCAAGTTCAACGTCTGCCTTTATATCGCCTTTCCCTTCAGGCGAATAAAAACCGCCTGCCTTCACCTCTGAATCATAGGCCCTGAGAGTGACATTCTTTATGTCAATCCCGTCTTTCCTGAAAAACAATACGGCATCTGCGCCAACTTTCAATTCAGGAAAACGCTGGATGTTTGAGACAAGTTCTTTTATGTTCGCTTTTAATCTCGTTGTTTCGCCTAACAGCGCCTCGCCGTTTAATCCTTTGCCTGTGAAAACTGCATTATAAGCAGAAGCATAAAAGCTAAATCCTCCATCTCGCACTTCTATTACATCCACTGCAACCTTCATCTTTCCGGGGTCTGCCTTGTTCAAATAGTTTTTAACCTTCCTGATTATGTCATTCAACTGTTCCCTGTCAGTCCATAGCTCAGGCTCTTTTATCACTATCCTTTTCAGCGCTATTTTTTTTCTGCGGAGGCCTGATAGTTTCAGATACCCCTTTACCCTGTCAGCAGTCAAAACCCTGTTGCCCTCGTCATCAAAGAACTTCACCCCCCTGGCCTCAATAAACAACGGGAATAAATTAAGATATATTGACTGGGCTATCACCTTGCGGCCTGTCATGTTTTCAAGCTCAGGCAGTATTATTTTCTTTAACGCATTTGATATGTGCGGGCCGCGGGAAACAAAGATAACTATCCCTATGAGCAGTACGGCCAGAGAAAGATATGCTATTCGTTTTATCCTTTTAGATTTTTCCATAGAGATGCAATCAATTCCACAGCCTTGATTCCATTAACCTTCCCGCCGGCCTGCTGTATATAAAAAACGTCCTGAGCAATGCCTGATTCAGTATTAACCCTTGCCGATATTATATTCAGCCCGCTTTCATGCATAAGCTTAGACACATCATAGAGAAGCCCGCGCCTGTCCTGAGAGAAAAATTCAACGACCGTGTTCTTTTTAGAGGTCTCATTGTCAAGCTCCACAAACACATCAAATTTCCCGCTAATCTCTTTTGCGATGCCGTGCGGGTTTATTGTTTCGCCTCCCGCCGCAGCATTCCTCAGCCCATTTTTAATTAAATCTTCCATCCCCTCCCACCAGAGTTCTTTCCAGTTTGAAACTTGAATTTTATCAATAACAAGACCATTTTTACCAGTATGCAGCATGGCCCTTACTATATTCAGCCCTTTTGAAGAGAGGAATCCCACGAGCCGTGAAAAAAGCCCGGGGCTGTCCCATGCGCCGATTGTTATCTCTGTTATGCCTCGTGCTTTTTCGCTTATTGATACTGCAAAACCGCCGCTCCGGACACTGAGCGCAAGGCTGTAATCCTCCTGTATTTTTTCAGGGGGTGTTGAGAGCAGATACCTCTCAGGCATCTCGGTTAGGAAACTGCTTAATCCCTCTCTATCCTCAACGGCGCAGGAAGACAGGATACTTTCTATATAAGCTGCCGGGTCTTTCCTTATACCGCGAAGGTGATTTAACGTTTTTTCATAGAGTTCTTTAAGGAGATAGGCCTTCCACTCTGTCCGGAAAGCAGGATTAACAGCAGACATATCAGCGTATGTCACAAGGCAGAGCGCCCTCAGACTTTCCTCATCACCGGCTGCGTCAGCAAACTGCGCTATAACCTCAGCGTCATCAATCTCCCTTTTTAACGCAAAAACCGACATCAGGATATGGTTTCTAACAAGGAATTCTATCCTCTGGCGTTTCTCAATATCAATATTAAACCTCTCCACAATATTTTTAAGCCTTTTGTATCCTTCCTCTTCATGCCGCCTGCCGGCAGCCTTGCCTATGTCATGAAAGAGCAGCGCCATAAATAGTATTTCTCTTTCCTTTATATTCTTCATAATCTCAGCGAGATGTTCAAGGTTTTTATACTTTGTAGGGGTCAATATTTCAAGGTTCCTTATTGCAAGCATTGTATGCTCATCAACAGTATATCTATGAAAGGGCTCATGAATCACAAGAGACTTCAATGCTCCGAATTCAGGAATAAATCTTCCAAGCGCGCCTGTTTCATGCATCTCTCTGAGGGTCTCATATACCCTTCTCCCCTTAAATATCTCAAGAAAGAACGCTACAGCCTTACGAGAATTCCTGACCTTTCTGCCAACTAAAAGCAGATTGCGCTTAATATCTTCCCTGAGAGTATGGCTGAAATATCTGCCTGTTTTTGAAAAGGCACAAAAAGCCTCAATGATGCTGACCGGGTTGTTTTTTAAAATATCCTTCTCTGATGAGATAATCACGCCTTTATACAAAAGAAAA
>Ga0210017_1004501_pt1 | contig 11381 bp, 11 predicted proteins | sample CryGeyCG2014_020_FD_183966 | JGI IMG/M metagenome (GOLD analysis project Ga0210017, IMG submission 183966) | Groundwater microbial communities from aquifer - Crystal Geyser CG08_land_8/20/14_0.20 (SPAdes) (version 2) | ecosystem: Environmental > Aquatic > Deep subsurface > Groundwater | place... | reverse complement strand
ATAGGTTGAATCAGGCATTAATAGCTTTTTATCATATTAATGTTGGCAATGATGGGTGGTTTCTCCCAGAATTTAGCGTGGTTGCGGGGGAGGGACATGCTGTCATAACTACAACAAAAGTTGAGACTTATTTGCGAAGCGGGGTTGGAACAATTAATGCTGATAATGCAGCGGGAATTTTAGGCTACACCGAACCAAACTCACCTCAATTCAACCGAGCAGTTGAGGCACTGAGAACTCCGGCAGCCCTTGGCCATCAATATGAAGGGTCAGCGAGTGAGCAGCTTGATCTTTTGCAGGCTAGGCTAAACCTAACCCTTGAGGTGGCTGGTTTTAGGTTCTCGTATACCCCACTGGCCGCAGATGCAGTAGCGGGAACAGCCGGGACATATCATGTTCGTTATGGTTATCACGAGTTTACTGTGGCAAACCGAGCAGAAGCTCAAACCTATGCCAGAATGGCTTTGCGTTTAAGTCAGGGGGATGATGTGTGGACCAATCCTAATTATGGTAGAGCCTATCATGTTTTAGGTTATTTAGGGGAAGATGACGTATTGCCAGCGGCCCAAGCTGGTCAAACAATTACTTTATCACTGGATGATTTGGTTGGAATGGTTACTGGGCCTCTTGGTCCAGTGGTTAGGCGAGGGGTGGCTGGGAGCAGGTTGATAGAGGTGCAAAGAGTGGCTGTTGCAGCTCTAATTTCAGAGCACAATGTTGAGTCTGACGCCCCAGCATCACCACCTGTGCCTAATTCTGTTGCGGAGGCGGATGGGTTGATGGAGAGGGGGAGACGGGTGCTTTTTAATAGCCCAGCAATAACGGAAACTCCTGCCCATCAGGCAAACCGTCTTTTTAGGCAAGCGTATGAATCAGACCCATCTCCACAAAGAGCAATAACTATAATTGGTTATTATTTGGATAGGAGGCGCTCCCCTGTCTCTAACGTTGAAGGGGTCAGAAAGCGAACCCTTATATTCTTCTTGCAATGGTTGACCCCAAGCGATATTACTGATGAGAATAGAGCGCTTGTTGAGCGAGCGCTAACTCGGGTGCACGCAAGCTCAGATCTTAGAGCCCAGATACTTGGGAGGGAAGGAAGTGTGGCTGCTGTTGAAGAGGCAGCAGCACCAGTGCCAGAAGAGCCTGTTGCAGTTGTGTCAACGTCAACCCAACCTGAACCAGTAGAAGCGCCAGCAGGGCGTGAGGCTGTCGGAGCGGAACGCATAGCCGCGAGCATGCAAAGAATTGTACAAGAAAGAATTTTGACGCATGGCAGGACAGACAGTGACTCAAACGGTGTTTTGGCTGGGGAAGAAAGGGCGACTCTTTCTGACTCTGAAAATGCAGCATTAATTACTGCTAGGGAGGAGGTTGGCCGATCAAGGGCTGGTGTTCAAAGGAGCTTAGCGCGGCTTGGACGTTTGCAAACCAGGGCGGAAGAGGCAAGGGCAACAACTTTAGTAAGCAGGATTAATCGCTATATTGATGATGGGAGAGCTCTTTTAGAACACATAAACGCAGCGCAGGAAGCAGAGAATGCGAATCAGGTGAGGACTGCCTATTCTGCAACAGCGGAAGCTAGGCAAGAATTTTTAGGGATTGATATTGCTGGACTTGAGAGTGAGGTGGTTGGGGCAGAAAGGGATGCTGTCGCAGTGGCCGAGAGGCGAAGGGTATCTGCTGGAGCAACTGTCACAGATACTTCAGAAGTGCCGCCTGAAGAAGAGGTGGAAAGAAATAGTCCCCAAGCTCATACCGCGTCGCTCCTCGTGGCGCCACGAAATATTAGACAACAAGCTGAAACACAATTTACCTCAAGGCTCTTAGAGCAAGCACGAAACCACAGCATCACAATTAGTCGAAGGGTGGTTTATACAGGCACATATGATCCAGTAACTGGTGCAGTTGTTTTGCGATATAATTATCCTGGGCCGCGCAACGGGATAAGTGCTTTGGAGACTTATGTGAGAACAATTAGCTTTACCGTTTCCTCTGATTCAACACTTACAGGCCGCTGCCGCATCTCGTTTTCTTATATTCCACAATAAGCCTAAAACTTAATCAAGTTTTTGAGATCAAGTGCCCTTACCGTGACAATGGACAATGGGGAAAAATCCGAAATCCGAAAGTCCGAACAATGAATAACTATTATAATATGTCGCCACAGGTGACACGACGTTCGGATTTCTGACATTCGTCTTTCGGATTTTCTCCTCAAATGGTCAATTTGACAAAATCAAGCGCCGCTATAATATGCCCATAGTTTAATACAGGCCATGTTCTAATATGGGTATATGATATAACATATGTTTAATAGGAGAATAATTAAATATCTTGAAAAATGGAAGGATTTCCCAGGAAGGAAGCCTTTAATTCTGCGCGGGGCCAGGCAGGTTGGAAAAACAGTTGGAGTAAAGCTTTTCGCGCAAAAGCATTTTCAAGATTGTATTTATATTAATCTTGACGACGTTTCACAGATTTTTTTCGCGGCAGGATCGCCGAACAAATTGTCGGCCAGCAGCTCTTGAGCCTGGGGGAAACGGCTCTAAGCCAATTGTATTACTGGTATCGCGATGTGCCTGGGAGCACGGCTGAAATTGACTTTCTTTTGGCTGGCAAGAATGGCTTGATCCCTATAGAGGTTAAGGCGGGCAAGACAGGGAAGCTGCGCTCCCTTAGAGAGTTTATTTTAGCTAGTAAGGGAACCAGGGCCATGCGTGTCTATAGCGGACCGTTGCGTCAGGAAAAAGTCTCAATCGGCCAGATTTCATTTGATCTGCTTTCCCTCCCTTTTTATCTTCTGCCCAGGATCAAGAGTTTCGCGGACTAAAACTTGAGCAAATTCTTTAATTGCCCCTTAGCCTCTTCTTTAAGACGGGCTTTTTCTGCTTCAGCTTTGGCCTCGGCCTCTTTTTTAAGCTCGGCTTTTTTGGCTTCAACTTCTTGGCTCACTTGAGACACAATTTCAATTTTCTTAGCTTCAATCACAGCCTTAATTTTGCCAACAACTTTTTCAATTGGCTTGTCCAGGATCGGAATAGGGATCGGCATTTTTAAGCTGCCGGTCAGCTCAAGGGTAATTTCGAGCCACCCCTCATTGTCACGCAGTAGATTGAATTCCCTGGCCAGCTCTTTGGTCGCGGCTGGCGAGGCGCGCAGTTTTAAGCGGTTGCCACTAACATATTTTAAAGCCTTTAGGTCGAGACCGCCGTCAAAAAAGACATTGAGATCATGGTCCTTGAGCTTTAAGTTTTTCAGATCAAGCAATTGATTGGCAAAACTAAAGTCAGCGGTTAGCAGGGAGATTTTGAGATCTTGTTTTAAGGCTGGGGTCTTAATTTTATCAGCAATGGCGTCTAAGCTCTTGAGCCGTTTTAATTCTCCATCTTTTAAGGAGAGTGAGCCATCGGCCGAAAGGTTGGCCATGATATCAGAGGCCTCAACCCCCTGGCCCGAAAGGGCGAGGGTAGCATCAAGCCGGCCAAAAACCTTATTGGATAAGTCTTGGTAATTTTCTAGCCTGGTTAAAAAAGTTTCAACCACCGCGTTGCTAAACGGCGCGGCATTAAAATTTTCCAATTTAAGGTTTTTAACAGTGTAGCTTAGCCCTGGGGCGGCTAGGTTGATCTTGGCCAAGCCAGAGAGCCTCCCTTCGTAGAGCCTGATTTCTTTGAGCTCGGCCTTAAGGTTTTTTTGCGCCAGCGAGAGAGCGGCGTTAATTTTGTCGACCCCAAAATTTAGCACGGTCAGATTTTCAAGGTCGAGCTGAGCGTGAATTTTGAGTTTGGCCGGGAGTTTGGCCAGCGCTTGGTTGACTTTTTGGGTTAGTTCACCTGGTTTGGCCTTTTGTTTGGCCTTGGGCTGGTCAGCCACAAAAATAGCCAAGAGGGGATCGAGCGAGAGTTTTTTTGAGCTGATGGAAAAATCAATGTTTGGTCCAGCTTGCCAGTTTGAGGCTGTGGCCGCAATATTTGCCTGTTCCCCTGCTAGCTTGAGATTAAGGGCGGGAAAACTCGCGATTTTTTTGGAGAGGTCAAGCCTCAGCCCCCCTGCTAGTGAAATAGGGATATTTTTGCCTTGATAAGTGGCCACCGCAGAAAAACTAAAATCAATTGGCTTGAGCAGTGAGAGGGTGATCCCTGATATTTTCAGGTTCGCGTTTTTGATCTCGTTCTTTAACTTTGTTACATGGTCGACATAAGTGATCTTAGCATTTTTAATTGAGAAGGAATCGACAATCAACGAGAACCCTTGGTCTTTCTTCTCGGCTATCGGCTTTTCAGCTGTTCGGCTTTTCGATTTCCCCCCCATATCAGAAAAATTAAACTCGCCAGACGAACCTTTTTCTATGAGAATTTCCGGATTAACCAGTGAGATTTCTTTCACAATAATCTGGCGCTTAAAAATTGGCCAAAAGGCGTAGCGCAGAACAATTGAATCTGCCGAGATAAAATTTTGCTTGGCAAAACCAGGCCGGTTGCTGACTGTTAGCTTGTTAAGTTTTATCCCTTCAAAAAGGTTAAACGAAACTTTTTCAACCTTAACTTCGCGGTTGATGGCTTTGGAGATTTGCTGCGCGGCAAGGTCTTTGATTTTTTCTAAGGGGAGGAGCATAGGGAGGGCGACCGCGCCGATTACCAGGAGCCCGACTAAAATACCAGCAGTTATCCCAAACCATTTTAAGACTTTTTTCATGAGAGCACCTCGTCGCTATTATACTACAACTTACCCCCATCTTGCCCAGGTTCCTTGAGGGGTAGCTGGGCGAGTTATGATATAATTTTTACATTATGAAAAAAGGAATTTCGATTTTAGGCTCCACTGGCTCGATTGGCCGACAAACCTTGGAGGTTGTCTCAATTTTCCCCAGCGCGCTCACAGTTGTGGCGATGGCAGCCAAGGACGAGGTTGATTTAATTGTTGAGCAGATCAAAAAATTTTCCCCAAAATTAGTTTCAGTTGAGAGTGAGGCGGTTAAGCAAAAGGTTGAGGCAAAACTTGGGCCAAGCAAGGTTGAGATCGCAACAGGAAGTGAGGGGTTGCTGCGGGTTGCGACCGAGCCGTCAGCTAAGCTGGTGGTGGCTGCGATCCCTGGTTCGCTTTCACTTTTAGCGGTCCTTGAGGCGGTCAAGGCTAAAAAAGATATTGCTTTAGCCACGAAAGAAGTATTAGTTACTGCCGGCGACCTGTTTATGCAAGAGGTTAAGGCTAGCGGCGTAAAAATCTTTCCAATTGATTCGGAACACAGCGCGATTAGCCAGTGTTTGCGCGGTGAAGACCACAAGACAATCCAAAAGCTGATCATTACCGCGTCGGGCGGGCCGTTCCTAAAAACCCCTAAGGAAAAATTCGCGACCTTAACTGCCAAGGATGCCTTGGCTCATCCCACCTGGAAGATGGGGCCCAAGATTACGATAGACTGTGCCACCTTGATGAACAAAGGGTTTGAGGTGATTGAAGCGCATCATTTGTTTGAACTCGACTACTCAAAAATTGAAGTGGTGGTCCATCCACAAAGCGTGGTCCATTCTTTTGTGGAATTTGTCGACGGGTCAATCAAGGCCCAGCTAGGCGCGCCAGACATGAGGATCCCCATTCAATACGCCCTGCTCCAAGAAGTGCGAATGCAGAATCATTGGGGCCGGCTCTCTTTTGCTAAGGCCAGCCAATTTACCTTTCAGCCGCCGGACAAGGAAAAATTTCCTTGTTTGCAATATGCCTATGATGTGGGCAGGGTTGGCGGGACCTTGCCAGCGGTCTTAAACTCGGCCAACGAAGTAGCGGTCAAGCTATTTTTGCAAGGCAAAATAAATTTTGCCGAAATACCGCAGCAGATAAAAATGGCGCTTAACCAGCACCAAAACAAAACCCAGCCATTACTTGGGGACATTTTAGCGGCGGAAAAAACAGCCCAGACCTTAGCTTCTTGAGTCCCTGATCACAAAAATAATCCCAATCAGTACGCCGAGGGTGTCGTGGAGGGCGTTGGCGTTGATAAGGGAGGGGAGACACTCGCCGGCAGGATCACAGAGTGCGGCTTTGAAGCGCTCGACCTCCATTTTTTTCTCGATAATATCTTTCTGTAGCTTGGCATAATCTTCCTTGTTCTCAAAAAGTGCGGAAATCTTTCTGCCCAGGATTTCATCTTTCGGTGCGTGAAAATATTTGTGGGCCTCTTGGTTTAAAATAATTACGCGGCCGCTTAAGTCTGTCACGATCAGCGAGTCTGGCATGGTCTCAATGATTATGTCAGCCGCCAGGGCTGGAGAGATGGCAAAGAGGCTGTAGCGCCGCATGGCCAAGAAAATAAAAAAGGTCATGACCGCAAAATCAAAAATAACCGTCGGGAAAATGGGCCGGCTTTGCAAGAACAGCGGCAGAAACTCGTCAGTGACAAGACCAATGGTAACTGGGATGAGAGAGCCCAGGGCAATTAAAAAGGCCTGCTCTTTGACGATTTTTTGGTGGGCCTTGCGGGCAAAGTTAAGAAAAAGGCCGATGCCGATCACATTGAAAGAGATCGAGTAAATTAAAAAGATCCAATAATATGGGGTGGGGATGCTGACAATGCCGTAGGGCATGATTTCGTAACGTTGGTACATTAAGCTAGTCAATAAAAAAAACGCGCTAACAATGGTTGGGGGCAGGTACATGAGCCAAAGGCTGTATTTTTTCTTCAGCCACTTTTCTTGATGGGTAAAGATCAAGGCAAAGTGGACATAAACCGCAAAGCAAAAGGCAATCAAGCTGACTGAGAGTTTGTTGATAATGGCAGCCAGCTCAAGGGTAAAGGCGATGCGCAGTGAATAGGTTAAAATACAGGAGAGAAAGGCGAGCAAGGCGAACCTGGCGAAAAACCAAGCGGACTTGTTGGCATAATGATGGCTGAAAATAATAAAGGTAAAGATTAAGACAAACAAAGATGCGAGCAGCTCAAAATACGGGAAAAGTATTGACATTTGACCTCATTATAGTATATCTTTTTAGTAAGGACAAGGCTAAATGTAAATGGCAAAGTATAAGCGTATCCTCTTAAAACTTTCTGGCGAAGTCTTTGGCGGCCAGCAAAAATATGGCATTGATATTGAGGTCTTGACTGTTTTGGCGCAAGAGATCAAAACAATCAAGAAGCTTGGGGTGGACGTAGCAATTGTAGTTGGCGGTGGCAATATTTTTCGCGGTGTTTCTGGCGCGGTCAAAGGCATTGATCGTGCCACTGGTGACTACATGGGCATGCTAGCGACGGTCATTAATTCCCTGGCTTTGCAAGACGCGCTAGAAAAAGCCGGCGTGCCAAGCCGGGTGCAAACTGCGATCTCTATGCAATCAGTGGCCGAGCCTTTTATCCGGCGCCGGGCCATTAGGCACATGGAAAAGGGCCGGGTGGTTATTTTAGCCGCTGGCACTGGCAACCCTTATTTTTCAACAGATACCACTGCGGCTTTGCGTGCGGCCGAACTTGATGTTGACCTTGTCCTTAAGGCCACCAAGGTTGGTGGGGTCTATGACAAGGACCCGATGCTGCATAAAGACGCTAAAAAATATAAAAAGATTTCATATATGGCAATGATCCAGCGGCGCTTAAGGGTCATGGACACGACCGCAGCTTCTCTTTGCATGGAAAATAAGATCCCAATCCTAGTGCTCAATTTGACCCAGAAAGGGAATATTCGAAAAGCAGTTTTGGGCAAAGACGTTGGTACGATTGTGGTAGACGAAGACGCTTAAAAGGAGGCAAAAATGTCAGACATAATAGTTGAGAGCGAAAATAAAATGAAAAAATCAATTGAGACTTTGAAGCGAAATTTTGCTGCGGTACGGACTGGTCGGGCCAGCCCCGCCCTCCTCGACCATATTAAAGTTGAGTATTACGGCACAGAGATGCCATTAAAACAATTGGCTTCTATTTCTGTGCCCGAGCCCCGCATGCTGGTGATTAGCCCTTTTGATAAAGGTGCGGCCCAAGCGATTGAAAAAGCGATCATGACCTCTGATTTAGGGATAAACCCTAATCGAGACGCTAGCGTGATCCGGTTGGTCATGCCGGAGCCGTCGGAAGAGAGGCGCCGCGACTTAGTGAAACTACTTAAGAAAGAGGCCGAAGAAGCTAAGGTCGCTCTTAGGAATGTCCGTCGAGAAGGCATGGACACGTTAAAAAAACAAAAAACCGAGAAAAAAATTACCGAGGACGTTGAAAAGGGCCAAGATAAAAAAATGCAGGAGATGACAGACCGGTATTGCAAAACTGTTGATGATCTGGTCAAAGCTAAAGAAGCCGAAGTCATGGAGGTCTAAGCTCGGATTTGGAAAACAAATGGTTGATCCTCTAAAGATACCTCAACACATCGCGATAATAATGGATGGTAACGGCCGCTGGGCCAAGCAGCGCGGCTTGCCAAGGATTGCTGGCCACCGTGAGGGCGCGGAGTCGTTGCGCGCGGTCCTTAGGGCTTGTATTGAGCTGGGCGTAAAATACCTAACCGTCTATGCTTTTTCCACAGAAAATTGGCGGCGGCCTAAAGCTGAGGTTGATTTTTTGCTGGACCTCTTTGCCTTGACTATTGACCGAGAAACTGACGAGCTGATTGACAACCAGATCAAGGTTAACTACTTAGGCGATTTGTCCAAATTCCCCAAAGAGCTGCAAGCCAAGATGGCTGGGGCAATGGAGCGGACAAAAAAAGGAACAAGAATTACTTTTAATATTATGGTGAACTATGGCGGCCGGGCCGAACTGGTTGAGTCAGTGAACCAAATTATAGGGGCTAGGGACAAAGGGCAGGGCGCAAAGGTGACAGAAGAAGAAATCCAGGAACATCTTTATACCCGCGGCATGCCAGACCCTGATTTATTGATCAGAACCGCCTCGGAGCTGCGGGTCTCGAACTTCTTGCTTTGGCAGATTGCGTACTCTGAAATTTATGTGACTGATCTGTGCTGGCCTGATTTTAGAAAAGAAGCTCTTTGCGAGGCTGTGGCTGCTTATCAGCGCCGGCTCAGAAAATTTGGCCAGACCGAGGAGCAAGTCAGTGCTGCCTAGAATATTTACTACTTTAGTGGCTGTCCCTGTGATTTTGGCGTGTATTTATACTGGCGGCGCAGTCTTTCTGGTGTTGGTGCTTGTCTTAGCTGTTTTTTCGATCAATGAGTTTTATAACATGATGCAAAAAAAAGACTTTCATCCAGCTTATTGGCTGGGCAATTTTTTCACGCTGTTTTTTATTATCTTTGCTTATTATGCCCTGAGAAAAAATTGGGAGCCCGCACATTCTGCGATCTTAACAGGCTCAGCCTTGGCCACAATGGTGGCAACGCTTTTCCTTAAGCAGCGGCCCAAAGAAGCGATTGTAGACATTGCTGTGACTTTGCTGGGCATGATCTACATTGGTTGGTTCTTTAGCTATTTTTTGTTTATCCGGGCCTTAAACGATGGCAGCGCTTACATGTTTTTTCTGTGCGGCACTATTTGGGCCTTAGATGTGGTGGCTTACTTGGTTGGTTCAAGATTTGGCCGGCACCGGCTTTTCCCCTCGGTTTCTCCAAAGAAAAGCATTGAGGGTGCGCTGGCTGGATTTGCTGTTTGCTTGATTGCGGCTGGAGTTTTTGGCTACTACGCTGGCTTTAGTTTATTGCATTCCCTAGTCCTAGGTGGTTTATTAGGGGTGGTGGCGCAAGTTAGCGACTTGGTTGAATCTTTGATCAAGCGGGACGTTGGGGTCAAAGATTCTGGGGCGATCTTGCCTGGGCATGGCGGCTTCCTTGACCGGATGGACAGTTTTATTTTAACTGCGCCGGTTATGTATTATTATTTAGTGTGGGTGATCTTAAAATGACAAATGACAAATTGCCAATGTCAAATGATTGTAAAGCTATTACTATTATATGTAAGGCCTTAAAAGAAGACGTAGGAGCGGGGGATATTACTACTCGTGGTGTCGTAGCTCGTAGTATCGTAGTGCAGGGGAAGATAATTGCTAAGGAAGCAGGGGTAATTGCAGGCTTGCCGGTGGCAGAAGAGGTTTTTCGACAGGTTGATAAAAAGATCAAATTTTCTTCCGCGGTAAAAGATGGGACCTGGGTTAAAAAGGGTGAGGTAATTGCCACGCTGACTGGACCAGCTCAAGGGATTCTAACTGGCGAGCGGGTCGCGCTTAATTTTTTGCAAAGGCTTTCTGGAATAGCGACATTAACGCACAGTTTTGTGTTTCGTGTTTCGTGTCTCGGGTCTTTGGCCAGGATACTTGATACGCGAAAAACGACCCCAGGCTTGCGTGAGCTTGAAAAGTATGCGGTCAGGTGCGGCGGTGGAACCAACCACCGACTGGGGCTTTATGACGCGATTTTGATTAAGGATAACCACCTTGCGATTGCCGGCGGGGTACAAGCAACGGTAAGTAGGATTAAGAAGGAAGGGTGGAGGAGGATGAAGATTGAGGTTGAGGCCAAGACTTTGGCTCAGGTCAAGCAGGCAATAGCGCTTAGTGTGGATAGAATTCTTTTAGACAATATGAATATTAAAATCTTAAGAGAGGCTGTGCGGCTTTGTCAAAAAGCAGGCATTAAGACCGAGGCTTCTGGCGGAATTAGTTTGAAAAATGTTGCCAGGGTTGCAGCCACCGGGGTTGATTTTATTTCAGTTGGCGCTTTGACCCATTCGGCTAAGGCTTTGGATATCAGCCTTAAGGTCAATGCGGGGTAGTTTGAAAATACGTCAAGGTTTTACCTTGGTTGAGCTGGTAGTAGTTATCGCGTTAGTTGGTATTTTATCCGCCATTATTATTCCGTGTTTTGTTAATCTTTCTGATAAGGCTGATGAAGGGCAATTTAAAATGACCATGGCCACTTTTAAGATCTCGGTCCACCAGATCCATCTAAAATGGATAATGGATGAGCAGCCAGCGACAATCACGGTCAACGGGATAGTAATTAATATGACTGTGGCTGGTTGGCCAACAGATACTGTTGATAGTAATCATGTGCTGCTGCCTGAAACAGAGTTTGACGGCCGACCAGCGGTTAAACTTTGGTATGCGTTGCTCCGGCCTGCCCCATTAATTCTTGGGGTGGGTGATGCTGCGCCCAGTGGCTGGCATGGGTCAGTCCTGACTGGTGACCAGATGACTTTTACCTGTTTTCAAACCACAACTAATAGGGCTTTTCGCTACGATCGCAGCAATGGCGAGATTGAGCAAGTTTTGCCCTAGTTTTTGGCGTGGGGAGTGTTAGTTATTGATTTTTTGGGTGCCTTGCCTTTTTCAGGTTTGTTTGTTACCTAAAACCTGCGTGAAAAAGGGGTATTTTACACAAGCGGTTTCAATTTCTTGATCTGGTTTTGCGCGTATTCAAAAATTTCTTTGTTGGGGCTGTTGCGAGGAAAT
>Ga0210017_1004498_pt1 | contig 11385 bp, 17 predicted proteins | sample CryGeyCG2014_020_FD_183966 | JGI IMG/M metagenome (GOLD analysis project Ga0210017, IMG submission 183966) | Groundwater microbial communities from aquifer - Crystal Geyser CG08_land_8/20/14_0.20 (SPAdes) (version 2) | ecosystem: Environmental > Aquatic > Deep subsurface > Groundwater | place... | reverse complement strand
AAGTTCAACTAAGCGCGCCCTGTCTGCCATTAGACCTGACCTACTCCACTCACCATAAGCTCTGCCACTTAACCACATCATTAATCAATAATACATTCTAAAACGAAAGACGCAATAAATTTCACCCATGCTAAACTGGATAATTATATGCAAGCTATTTTATTTGACCTAAACGGAGTTTTGATTCTTGATAAACCTGGCTACCAATCCTCACAATTTGAACGTGATTTTTTCAAGAGAATGGGAATGTCACTCGACGATACCAAAGAAAAAGAGTTAATCAAACGCGAACAAGGTTGGGATGAACATCAATTTTGGAATTTTGTCGATCAGGGATGGCAAGGAGCCGTGCCCAATCTAGAACTAATCCAGATCATCAAGAAACTCAAGCGCAATAGATTCAAAACCGCCATTGTCTCCAATACTTCTGGTCTTATCATGAGACAACGGCTAGCTGATTACTTTGGTGAAAAAATCAACACTTTATTTGATGAAATAGTTATATCTTCAGAAGTTGGGTTTTTAAAACCAGACTCCAAGATTTATCAATTAACATTAGACAGGCTTGGAGTTATGCCTAGCGACAGTATTATGATCGACGATTCAGATCAATATCTCAGTGGAGCACAAGTCATGGGTATCCACTGTTTCAAATACTACGATAACTTATCCCTAATCCAATACCTTAAAGAAATTCCATCCAATTCCATTCAAGGTGTGGATGTTTGAAAATCTGACCATTTTCATATCACATACCCGGTATGTGATGTTCCTATTTATCGATAGATCGGAATAATTGATTCATAATGACTTGTAGTTGACGTCCTCAAAATTACATCTTTTAGGTCCGTTGACATTCGGTGTTTATTGGGTATAAAGTAATTATATGAAGTCAATTCAACCAAAGGGTATACAGGTATATACATTTGTTCAAGCAAAGAGTGATTTTATATCTCTAACAGATATCGCACGATATAAAAACAGAGATTCCCCCGCTGACATTGTCAAAAACTGGATGCGTACCAGGAGCACGATAGAATATCTAGGTTCGTGGGAAAAAATCAATAATCCAAGTTTTAAACTGGTCGATTTCGACGGGTTTAAAAACGAGGCCGGAGCTAATAGTTTTGTTCTTTCTCCTCAAAAGTGGATTGAGTCGACACATGCTATCGGTATTGTCTCAAAATCAGGCCGATATGGAGGAGGTACTTTTGCTCACAAAGATATTGCTTTTGAGTTTGCCACCTGGATTTCACCTGAATTCAAACTATATCTAATCAAAGAATTCCAACGCCTAAAAGAGCAAGAGAGCGAGAGATTGACTCTTGGTTGGGATCTCAAACGCCAACTCACAAAAATCAACTATCGGATACATACTGACGCAATCAAAAATAATTTATTGCCAGCGACTGTGTCTCAACATCAAGCACAACTCACGTATGCTAGTGAAGCCGATGTTCTCAATATGGCATTATTTGGCAAAACTGCCAAACAGTGGCGAGAACAGAATAAGAATAAAGAGGGGAATATTCGCGACTACTCCGATGTAGTTCAGTTAGTGGTCTTGGCTAATCTAGAGGGAATCAATGCTGAGTTGATCAAAAAAGGAGTATCACAACCAGATAGATTATTAGAACTCAATTCCGTTGCGATTTCTCAAATTAAGTCATTGGTTAATACATCCTCAATCAAAAAACTAGACGATTTGAAAGGTGTAGTGTGAACTACCAAGGCGTCATCATCGAAGAGAGTTTGCAAGACGCCGGTATTATGAAAGAACTCAAGACCGTCAGCACCAAGATAGAGCCCATCACCCCTAGACACAAAACTCCTTGGCTCAAGCAGTGGACATTGCGTACGGTAGAGATCCCAGAGAATAAGGCTGAGTATTTTGCCAACAAATTAAGTCAATTATTTGATATCAATCATCCAGACTGGTACATAGACTACAAGAACACTCTCTACCATTTTATTATTTATCCCAACAAAGTATTCAAAGTCGATTTGCAAAACCCTGCACAATACCATGACGCCAAGCTCTATGGTCTCTCTATTGGCATCCCAGATTATCAATTACCGTTTCCTCCTCAAGATTAACCTTCAAGGAGTCTCCTCGTAGGCCTAAAGATTCCGCAATCGCCCAGTGTGCGCTATAATAACCCAGTTCGTTTATCAAAAGTCTACTTTATTTAGGAGAAATCAGTTATATGAAGATCATTTTGATTGGCATCCAGGGTTCGGGCAAATCGACGCAGGGTAACCTCCTCAAAGACAAGCTCGGCATCGAATACTTGAGTAGCGGCCACATTTTCCGCCAGATGGCCATGGAAAAAACCCCGCTCGGTCGCTACATGAAAGAGACGCTCAACGCCGGTTTCCTGGTCTCTGATGAAAAAGTCATCCCCATCATCGAAGAATATCTCGCCAAACCAGAATACGCCAAAGGTTACATCCTCGACGGTTTCCCCCGTACTTCCAAGCAAGCCGAGGATTTTAGCAACGGCGTCGACAAAGTGATTTATCTCAAGGTTAGCGACAAAGAAGCTCTCTGGAGACTGAGTGGTCGGGTCGACGAAGGGGTCAGGGAGGACAACACCCTCACGGCGATCCGCAAGCGCATCCAGCTATTCCACGATCAGACTGAGCCAGTCATCGACTTTTATCGCAACAAAGGCAACTTGATCGAGGTAGATGGCGAGCGCGATATCAATACCATTCACCAAGATATCATGACTAACCTCAAATGAACAAAATCGAGGCGATGAAGATAGGTGGCGCTATGCTTGGCAGAGTTCGCCAAGCTCTCTATACGTTTACTACTGTTGGTGTTACCCCCAAAGCTATCGAATTCAAGGCGCGGCAACTCATCAAAGCCGAAGGGGGAGAGCTCTCTTTTACCAAAGTCCCGACTTATCGCTGGGCAACTTGCATCAACATCAACGATGGTATTGTCCATGGTATCCCCGAAAGCACAATTCCTCTTAAAGATGGTGATCTTGTCACGGTCGATGTAGGGGTCTATTACAAGGGTTTCCATACAGACTGTGCCTTTAGCAAAGTAGTAGGGACCTCGTCTCCAGCTAAAGACCGCTTCCTCAAAGCAGGTTTAGAAGGTCTCCAAAATGCCCTCAATGCTATCAAGGCAGGTGGCCGTATCGGAGAGATCTCCCTCGCTATGGAGTCTACCCTCAAAAAATACGGCTATAGTGCTACCGCCGAACTCACCGGCCACGGTGTGGGACAAGAACTTCACGAAGATCCAATGATTTCCAACGTCGTCTTGGGTCCCAGAGAACAAACGCCGGTCATATCCGTGGGCCAAACCCTCGCCATCGAGATTATTTATGTCCAAGGAAAACCTTCCCTTATACTTGAGGAAGATGGCTGGACAATCAGCGTCAAAGATGGTACACTTTCAGCCGTACATGAAGAGACCGTCCTCGTTACAGAAGACGGTTGTTCTATTTTGACTGTACCATCATTGTTTCAGATCGTTTAATCTGGTACAATAACAAAATCAATTATGAGTAAAGCTGACGTCACAGAAAAGATCGGGACTGTTACTCAAGCCTTGCCCAATACGATGTTTCGCGTCGTCCTCGATGACGATGGATCTGAAATACTTGCGCACTTATCTGGTAAAATGCGCATGTTCAGAATTAGTATTATGCCAGGAGACAAAGTCAAACTCGAAATGACGTCTTACGATACTACCAAGGGTCGTATCACCTATCGCGTCAAAGAAGGTAAGCCAACTATATGAAAGTACAAGCATCACTACGCAAACGCTGTTTGAAATGCAAGTATGTACGTCGCAAACGCGTCTTATTTATCGTGTGCAAGAATCCTCGCCATAAACAACGTCAAGGATAATATCTATGTTACGTTTAGTCGGAATTGATCTGCCAGAAAACAAAAGAATCGAAGTCGCCTTGACTTATGTCTATGGGATTGGCCCCAAGATATCCAAGCTTATTTTAGACAAAGCCAAAATAGATCCCAATCTCCGCGCCAAAGATTTGACAGCCGAAGGTGTGGCCAAACTCCAGAAGGTTATTGAAGAATTCAAAGTCGAAGGTGATCTCCGCAAAGAAATTCGCGAAAATATCCAACGTCTCAAACGCATTGGTACTTATCGTGGCTCTCGTCACTCAGCTGGTCTCCCTAGTCATGGTCAGCGTACTCGTACCAATGCTCGCACACTTCGTGGTAAGCGTAAGACCATCGGTGCCATGAAGAAGGAAAATGCCGCCAAAGTAGGAGGAGAGAAATAATATGGCAATTAGCAAAAATACCAAAACCCTTACCGAAGGTAGGATTTACATCCTAGCTACTTTCAACAATACTGTCGTCACCATCACCGATACTTCTGGCAATGTCGTTGCCTGGAGCTCAACTGGCAAAGTTGGATTCAAGGGTTCTCGCAAATCTACCCCTTTTGCCGCTACCCAAGCTATTACCGCAGCAGTTGATACTGCCAAAGGGATGGGACTACGTCAAGCAGCTGTTTATATCAAGGGTCCAGGCCCAGGTCGCGACGCAGCCTTGCGCGTTCTGCGCACGATCGGCATCAAAGTCACTGAAATGTTAGACGTTACGCCTATCCCACACAACGGGACTAGAGCAAAAAAACCGAGGCATGGATAATATGGCACGCTATACTGGTCCAAAAAATAAAAAAGCTCGTAGACTAGGAGTAGATCTAGGTCTCAAAACTAGCGCCAAATCACTCGAGAGACGTATAGGTACTCCACCTGGCGCGCATGGTCGCAAAGGTGGCAATCGCAAAGTCTCCGATTACGGAGTCCAGCTAGCTGAAAAGCAAAAAGCCAAGATTATGTATGGTATTCTCGAACGCCAATTCAAAAAATACTATACTCAGGCATCTCGCAATCCTCTCTCGACCGGTGAGGTCATGCTCCAACTCCTCGAGCGTCGTTTAGACAACTGCATTTATCGTCTAGGTTTTGTCCCCACTCGCGCCGCAGGGCGTCAACTAGTCTCTCATGGCAATGTCTTAGTCAACGGCAAAAAGCTCAATATCCCATCCTATAAAGTTATGGTTGGTGACGTGATCGCACTCTCGGGTACTGCCGCCAAAATCCCCTACATCAAATCACTTTTAGCAGACAAAGATAAAACTTCCGCCGTCTGGTTTGACAAAAAAGCCACCCTGGCAAAGGTTACTCGCTTACCTCTAAGAAGCGACATCATTGAGGCTATTAACGAACAATTAATTGTGGAATTTTATTCCCGTTAATAAGCTATATATAACAAGGGGGAACTATGCAAAAAATGAATTTTTTGGTCAACACTATCGAGGAAAAAGATGACTACGGTGTCTTTGCCATCGAGCCACTCTTAACCGGATTTGGCCACACAATCGGCAATGCTCTCCGTCGCGTACTGCTCTCTAGTTTCAAAGGTGCCGCCATCACCGATGTCAAAGTAGCCGGAGTCAATCACAAATTCTCTACTCTAGCTGGACTCAGTGAAGATATGATTGACCTTATCTTGAACCTCAAATCAGTCAAAGTAGCCTACGAAGGCGACGAGCCAGTGACTGCCAAGCTTAGTATCAAAGGTCCCAAAGTCGTCACAGCCAAAGATATTATTGCTCCTGCCACCGTCAAGATCGTCAGTGGAGATATCGTCATTGCCAACCTTGGCAAAGACGCCAAACTCGATCTCGAACTTACGATCGGGACTGGTTACGGCTACTCAAGCGCCGACGAAAGACCATCTTCAACCATAGGCACCATGTCAATTGACGCTATCTACTCTCCAGTTGAGCGCGTCTCCTACAAAGTAGAGGCCACTCGTGTTGGTCGTCGCACCGATTTTGACAAAGTCGTCATGGAGATCTACACTGACGGCTCAGAGCGTCCTTCAGTCGTTCTCAAAGAAGCCGCCAGGATTTTGGTCGCTTCTTTCTCTCAGATTGTCGACCCAGTGGTATCTAGTGATTCAGACGAAACAGCTAGTGCCAGCAGTAGCGTGGCCACTGATGATCTAGGCTTGCCTACTAGGGTTACCAATGCTCTCAAGGTCGCCGGATATAAAACTGCCCAAGAGTTGACGACAGCCTCAGACAAAGATCTCAAAACTGTCAAAAATCTCGGTAGCAAGTCACTCGGCTTGATCGACGCAGCATTATCGACCAAAGGACTAACTAGAGCCAAATAACATGAAAAAACGCATTAGTGGTTACAAACTAAATCGTGATTCACAAGCGCGTTTGGCGCTCATGAAGAACTTGGTTTATGCTCTCATAGAGCACGAGTTTATTGTCACTACCAAAATCAAAGCCAAGGCCGTTACTCCTATCATCGAGAAGATGATTACTAGAGCCAAGGTAGATTCTGTCCAAAATAGACGCATGATCCAGGCTTATATTCAAAAAAACGATCTAGTCAAAAAGCTTTTTGTTACGATTGCTCCCCAGTACAAAGAAGTCAAAGGTGGCTATACCAAACTTACCGTACTAGGCAATCGCCGTGGCGACAACGCTTCGCTCGTCAGGTTATCTTTGACGAAGAAATCAATTGCTCCCGTAGGGGCGAAAGATCTTTCGCCCGTTGTTGAAGGTAAAGCCACCAAAAAAGCCAAATCGGTCAAGGCCGTCACTCCAGAGATCGTCAAAGCCACCAAGGCTGCGCCCAAATTAGTTAAACGTACAGGTAAAAGAGGTGACAAATGAAAAAAGCTACATCTATGGTCAAGACAGCGGGTATCTTACGTGTTTGGCACCTACTCGACTGCAAAGAACAGACTTTGGGTCGCTTATCCACTCAGATCGCCACTCTCTTGATCGGCAAAGGTAAAGTTGACTATACTCCCCACATGGATATGGGAGACTTTGTAGTTATCATCAACGCCAAAGATATCGCCTTGACGGGCAACAAGCTCCTAGATAAACAATATTCTCGTCACTCAGGTCACCCCGGTGGTTTCCGTCAGGAATCTGCTGGGCGTCTCATGGAGCGAGATCCCCGCAAAGTCATCGAAAATGCAGTTCGTGGGATGCTTCCCAAAAATAAACTTCAAGATCCACGTATGTCACGCCTAAAAGTATATCAAGGAAAGGACCATCCACATGGCGAAATCTAACCCAACTTACACCTACGCAGTTGGTCGCAGGAAGACTGCCAACGCTCGTGTACGTATCTACAAGACCCCCAGCGTACCTGGGATGGACAAAGCCCAGTTGAGTGTCAATGGTAAGAACGCAGAAGTTTATTTCCCTGGTGAGACCGCCAAAGCTAGTTATCGCAAACCATTTGTAGTGACGGGTACTTTGACCAAGATGTCTGCCTCTGTGGTAGTTGAGGGATCAGGTAAGATGGGCCAGCTTGACGCTACGGTCCATGGGATAGCTCGCGCCCTCGCAGTTCTCGATCGCGACGCCTATCGTTCACTCCTCAAATCTGCTGGTCTCTTGACTCGTGACGCGAGAAAGCGCCAGCGCCGCATGGTCGGCACCGGTGGTAAGGCTCGCCGCGCCAAGCAATCACCCAAACGTTAATCTCTTTTTCACTTTCTAAAAAGTCTAATGGTTCGAACCATCGAACTATTTTGATATAGTTGACATTCGGGTAGTTTTTGGTCATATTGGATATAAGAAATATTTATAGGAGGTCGTATGGTCAAGAAATCAGATAAAGTTGAAAAAACAGTTGGTGTTAAATCAGAGCTTCAATCCGAGAAACTTCAGGCTATCAAAGTGGCTATGGAACAAATAGACAAGCAATTTGGCACTGGCTCTATCATGAAGCTGGGCACTTCACATCACATGGATATCAAAAGTATTCCCACGAGTGCTATGGCGCTCGATCTCGCCCTAGGTATTGGTGGTTTCCCTTGTGGTCGTATCACTGAGATCTATGGACCAGAGGCCTCAGGCAAGACTACCGTCTGTCTCCACGTCATCGCCGAAGCTCAGAAAAATGGTGGCACTGCCGCCTTTATTGACGCCGAGCACGCCCTCGACCCAGCCCGTGCCAAAGCCGTTGGCGTAAATCTCGACGAACTTCTCATTTCTCAGCCCGATACCGGCGAACAGGCTCTTGAAATAGCCGAGACTCTCATTCGCTCGGGTGCAGTTGATGTTATCGTTGTAGACTCCGTGGCAGCCCTAGTCCCAAAAGCCGAGATCGAGGGGGAGATGGGAGATGCCGTCATGGGTATGCAGGCTAGACTCATGTCGCAGGCTCTGCGCAAATTGACTGGTGCCATCAGCAAAAGCAATACCGTCATGGTCTTTACCAACCAACTCAGGATGAAGATTGGTGTCATGTTTGGCAATCCGGAAACTACAGCAGGTGGCCAAGCTCTCAAATTTTACTCATCTGTCCGTATCGATATGCGCAAAATTGGCAACATTACGGAAGGTGAGACTATTGTCGGTTCTCATCACCGTGCCAAAATAGTCAAAAACAAAGTGGCTCCACCATTCAAGATCGCCGAGTTCGACATCATGACAACGGGCGGGATCTCGCGCTCAGGTGGAGTACTTGATGTTGCCGTAGAAAAAGGCATTATTGAAAAGTCCGGTTCCTTCTTCAAATACGGTGGCGAGATGCTCGGTCAAGGAAGAGAAGCTACCAAAGCCTTCCTTGAAGAAAAGCCCGATCTCATGAAAAAAATCGAGAAAGAAATTTGGGAGAAAATCAAAGTCGAAGAAAAAGCTAGCGAATAATGTCGACAATCACACGCCTTGTTCAGGGCAAGAAAAACCCGAGTAGAGTCAATCTATATCTAGATGGAGTGTTTTCTTTTGCGCTTTCAATAGATGAAGTAGCCAGACAAAATCTCAAAAAAGGCTTAGAACTTAGTGATGAGCAAATCAGTAGCTTGATAACAACTGATCAAAACGACAAAATCTACGCCAAGATTATCAATTTTCTCTCTTACCGGCCACGCACTGTCTCTGAAGTGCGTGCTCGTCTCAAACAATATCAAGCTCAGGATATTGATGGTATTCTAGGGCGTCTGCGTGAACATAATTATCTTGATGATCTGGCATTTGCCAAATGGTTTATCGAGTCCAGGAACGCACACAAGTTACGCTCACCTCGCATGTTAGTTCAAGAATTAAAAATAAAAGGCGTGAGTGATGATGTGGTGAGTGAGGTCATGGGGGAAATTGCAGATGTAACTCAAACTATTTCGCGCCTACTCATCAAAAAACTTGGAGATACAAAAAGGGTTCTCACAGCTCCAGAGAGACAAAAAATCTATAGTTATCTATCCCGTCAGGGTTTCTCCTGGGACGATATCAAAAAGGTTGTCAAAAACTGGGAATCAGAGTAGAATAAGAATACCTTTTAAGAAAGATATTACAAAAAACAAAAAACATGATCAAATTCTATTTATCGATTCGTGCATTTAGAGCCAACTAAGACTCTTTTGGTTTTTTGGTAATTTTTCCGCAAAGGGCATAGTAGATTTTTTTAGGAGATTTTATGAGCACATTACTCAAATCATTACTTGCAACATTCAATAAAAATAAGGTTAAAAAGATCGTCGTATCCTCACCGCGCCGAGCCACTCCGAAGCCAAAAGCGGAGGGTGGTAGCTCAACGAGCGAAGCTGTGAAACAAGCCGAAACCACCGCCAAAGAAGTACTCACTTTCGCTCGCGAGCAAGCCGACAAAATCAGAGAAACAGCTCAAGCTGAGATGCGTGAGCTCCAAAATACTCTTCGTGCCCAAGAAGACAAGCTAAGGCAACAAGAAACTCAAGTTACGACGCGACTAGGGGAAATTGAATCTACCAAAGTGGAGCTTGCAGAGCTACGTGTCAAACAAGTAGCCAAGCTCGAAAAAATAGGTAGTTTAACTAAAGAAAAAGCCAAAGATATTCTCCTTGAAGCCGTCGACAAAAAACTCTCTCGCGACGTAGCAGAGCGCATCAGAGTCGCCGAAGACGAAATCAAAGAAACAGTCGAGGACAAGGCTCGCGATCTCTTGATCGATGCCATGTATCACGGTTCAAACGATTACGTTGCCGAGTTTACGATCTCAACCGTCAAGATAGCTGATGACGACGTCAAGGGTCGCATTATCGGCAAAGAGGGTAGGAATATTCGTACCTTCGAAAAAGTCACCGGTGTTGATATTGATATGGACGAAACTCCAGGAGAAGTGCGCTTGTCCTGTTACGACGGAGTACGTCGTGAAGTAGCAAGAGTTGCCCTTGAGCGTCTTATCAAAGATGGTCGTATCCAACCTACTCGTATCGAAGAATACGTCGCCAAAGCTCGCCATGATATCGAAAAGATCATGTACGAAGAAGGCAAAAAGCTATGTCACATGGTGGGGGCTTACAATCTCCCCCAAGAATTGATCGCAATGCTGGGGAGATTCAAGTTCCGCTCTAGTTACGGTCAAAACATGCTCGCCCATACCCTAGAAGAAACCAAAATCGGCATGGCAATCGCGGCTGAGACTCACGCCAATCTCGATATTGTGCGTCTTGGTTGTCTATTCCATGACATTGGCAAGATTGTTACCGATGAAGAGGGTAGTCACGTTGATCTAGGAGTCAAACTCCTCAAGAAAAACAATATGCCCCAAGCAGTCATTGACTGTGTAGCTCAGCACCATGAAGATACTGAGTTTACCAGCAAAGAATCAATCATTGTTTATATCTCAGATGCTATCTCGGGTTCGCGTCCTGGTGCTCGCTACGAAAATGTGGCTGAATATGTCACCCGCTTAGGTGCTATCGAGTCAATCGCTATGAGCAAAACCGGCGTCACTGAGGCCTATGCTATCTCGGCAGGACGTGAGGTTCGCGTCATGGTAGATCCAGGGAAAGCCACCGACGACGAAGCCGTCAGACTCGCTTCAGAAATCCGCGACGAAATCAAAGAAAAATTAACGTATCCAGGTACGGTCACAGTCACGGTCATTCGTGAAACCCGCGCCCAGCAAGTAGCCAAATAATGCAAAAACGTAGGGGCGGACCCCCGTGTCCGCCCGTAATTAATTAATATTTATAGGAGATCAATATGAAGAAGTCCGATTATTACGACATCATTGCCAAGTCAGCGCACATGACGAAAAAAACTGCCAAAGATGCGATCGATACTTTTTTAAATGAAGTGGTCAAGACACTCAAAAAAGGCGATAAAGTAGTATTGTCTGGCGTAGGCACACTTTCTATTGGCAAAGTAGGGCCAAAAGATGTTGTCCCATTTGGCAAGTCCGAAAAACGTGTGACCGTCAAGAGCCACCATGTTGTCAACTTCAAAGCCGCCAAACCCCTCCGCAAAATCATCTGGTAATTTGTTAAAGCACACATCTGCCCCAAAGGACAGACCTTAAGGGATGTTAATATATAGTTATGACTTATACAATTTTAGCTAACAATCTAAGCAAG
>Ga0210017_1004497_pt1 | contig 11385 bp, 12 predicted proteins | sample CryGeyCG2014_020_FD_183966 | JGI IMG/M metagenome (GOLD analysis project Ga0210017, IMG submission 183966) | Groundwater microbial communities from aquifer - Crystal Geyser CG08_land_8/20/14_0.20 (SPAdes) (version 2) | ecosystem: Environmental > Aquatic > Deep subsurface > Groundwater | place... | reverse complement strand
GGGACGTACCATAAATGAAACGGCTGGGAGAAAATCTTGGCGGTAAAAAACATAGTCAGGAAAAAGATCAAACTGATTTTAATCGAACCAGCGTAGGTTTTCGGTTTTGGCCACTCATAAAGTAACACTAAAAACAGGCTCAAAGGAAAAACAAGGCTGACTACTTTTTCGGCTGCTTGGGAAACCGGTCCGCGTAACTCGAAATCCGGCGGCTCGTTCCGCCGGGTTTCGCTGTGAGTGAAGTAGTTAATCGTTTCGACCACAAAACCGGGAAAAGCGGCATACTTAATTCCCCGCTCGTTATTATAGACAAACATTACCCCTAAAGAGGATCGGAAAATTAGCAGCGGCAAACCCCACACCAGCAAAAAGCCTAAAATCATTTGCTTCCAGTCTTTTTTCAGGAAAACGACAGCGAGTGGAGCGGTTAACAGCTTAATCCCGGTCGACAGCCAAAATAAAATCCAAAACAATATCCGCCTGGAACTATAAATAATCGCCAGACTTAAACTGCCGATAAAAATCCAATCAATCCCCTCGTAAAAAAAATCTTTGGCAATTACCGGCGCCAAATTATAAAAAACCAAAGCAAAAATTTTTACGGCCGGTTTAGTGGTTAACCCGATGATCTGCCGAAAGATAAAATAGGAAATTAGGATATCCAGTAAAAATATCTGCAGGCGGTAATTTTCGTAATAATGGCCGATGTTAGCCCGGTTCAGCATTTCCGGAACGTAAAGTAAGGGCAGAGTCGCCGGCGGGTATTCGTACAAATGCTCAAAATAAGGGGTAATGCCGCTGGCCCACATGGACGCATAACGGCGATAATCGTGAAACACGTCGGAATAATTTTGCGGCGGATTAGCCAGGATAAAAATCCGAGTGAGGAAAAAACCCAACCAGGCTAAAAGCAATAATTTGCGCTTCATGTTTTAATTACCCGGAAAGCGACACTGCCGTCGGGAAAATATATTTCTTTAATTATACCCTCACTGCCTGATGGAATATCTTCCGGTGAACCAATGATCAAAGTATTAGGCAATAATTTGTCACCATCCAGTTTAACCGGTCGAAAAAGATACTTGATTGCCCCGCCCCAAAAAATTGATTGCGGCCGACGATCCTGATACCAATAGGTAAACACATAGGGCTGGCCGTAATAACTGCTGATAATGACTTTATCGACCCGGTCTTCCCATTCTCTGGCCACAACCGCTGCCTGTTTATAGCCATACTGCCAATCCCGGGCTGACTCGACCGGATAAATAATAAAGTATTGATAGAAAAAATATAAAGAATTAACTACTAGCAAAGTATATAAAATCAAACGCGATCGAGTTGAAAATTCTTTAATTCCGACTGCTGTTATAATTGTTAAAACCGGTAATAGTTGATAAGCCCGGATCGGATGCGGCACTTCAAAACCGATCATTGCCGGTACCGGGGCGGTTAATAACCACCAAAATAAAACTCTTGACCAAGCTTTTTTTCGTTTTTTCCACAAAGCCATCAGACCAATAATAAAAAACGGCGCGGTCACAAATAAAAGCATGCCGGTTTGCCTCATTTGCGATCTACCTGTTTCTCCGCCGCTTAAAAATAACCATCGGGGCGACCAATGAGCCAAATAATTTTTAGCCAGAGTCAATGGTAGATTATTGGCTGGCTGATAAAAAACCGAAGTCATGGCAAACCGCCGCCCGCCGGCGCCTAAACCGTCTTTAATCAGCGGATAGATGGCTGCCCCGGCAATCACCCCGGCAATAATTAACCATCTCCAGACTGGCTTCAACGCCGACCGATAAATAATCAGTAAGCCCAAAACAAAGACCGGCACAAAAATTTTCGGACTTTGATAACTGTACATTGATAAAACAAAACTGATAGCCGAACCGATTAATAAAATGGGCCGTTTTTCTACCGCCAGCTTAAACAGATAAATGCCGGCCAGAATCCACATCAAAGCCAAGTTAGCTTCCAGTGCCGGCCGGGCCAGCAAAATATGCCAGGGAGAAATGGCCAGCAGTACCGCCGCCGCAAAACCACCAATAAAATACATTAAACCGACACTGGTAATTCCGGCCATCACCGAAACCAAACGGACACTAATCTCATTGCTGCCGAAAATGCCGACGACCGGCGCGGTTAAATAAATGTATAACGGCGCTTTATAATCTCCGAATGACCGGAAACTGATGGGCCAGCGCGTCCCAAACTCATCCAGGTGCATTTCCCAAATGGTTTTTGCATTCCAGCCGATGGCGGCTTCATCCCAATTTAACGCCGGCGGCACTCGGCTTATCCTAAAAAACCCCAGTATTGCTGCCAACGATAAGACTAGGGCTATTTTTATTTTTTCAGCCATTTAATAATTGCCTGGACTAGGGCGGTCATAAAAACGCCCTTAGTCCGGTAGTTGGTAAAAATCAAATGATATGGCAACCAGAGAAAATGCTCTAAAAGTTTCCGGCCGCGGATATATTTCCAAACAAATAAAAACTGATTGCGCCGGGACATTAACTCCATTTGCCGCTGGCCGAAAACCGAGACGTTGGTAGTTTCGTGATTATGGAAAACCTGACTTTTCGGTTCAAATAATATTTTCCAGCCGTATTTTTCCCGCGCTTGCCAGGATAAATCAATATCCTCCCAATAAGCCGGTTTGTAGAGCGGGTCCATCCCGCCAATTTTAAGGTATTTTTCCCGGTCAAACGCCGACGAACCGCCGGTGGCCCAGCAGTTTTCCCCGGCCACCACCGGCGCCGCAGAGTGGATTAAAAAACCGCGTTTAAATTGACAGCGATTCCGGCCGGAAAATTGCCCTTGTTTATCAATCTCCAGGCAGGAAACCGCAAAAACGTTTGGATCAGAAAAATGTTTGACCAGCGGCGCCAAAAAATTCGGATTCGGGGCCACATCGGAATTTAACAACACCACAATTTCGCCGCGGGCGGCTTTAAACCCGTTATTGCAGGAAACGGCAAACCGTTCGTTTTGCCGATTAACCACGACTTTTACATTAGGGAAGTTCTTTTTCAAAAATTTAACCGTGCCGTCCGGCGAAGCGTCATCGACCACAATAATTTCCGCCCCGGGACCTGCCTGCGCAGGCAGGCAAGCCCTAATTACTGCCGGTAAATGAGAAATTAAAGGCAGTTTCTGCCAATTAGGAATGACGATAGAAACGGTTTTCATAGATTAAATATTTTATGCGTCATTTGGCAGAATTTTTCCGGAGAAAAATCCTTGGCCCGATTTTGCGCCCCCCGGGATAATTTTAACCTCAAGGCTTCATTATTAATTAAAGCCAGGGTTTGATCAATCAGCTCAATTTGATTTTGCCATAAATAGCCGTCGGTTGCCGGCTTAACAATTTCCGGCTGACCGCCTTGGTTAATGACTACCGGCACCGCTCCGGCCGCCATGGCTTCGATTGTGGAAATACCGAAGTGCTCGGATACCTGCGGGTTGCTTAGTTCATCCGTCCCGTAGCCGGTCGCGTGCCAGTAAATTTTGGCCCGGCCGTAGAGCTTAACTAACGATTTAAAATCAGTCTGCGGCAGTAAATCAATCGGGTAACCCCGGCTTAATTTTTTGACTTGCTTAAAATACTCCAAATTCTCCCCACCCGGCTCAACCGGGCCAATTAAAGCTAAGCGCCAATTTTTTAAACCCTGATCACACAATTTTTTAAATGTCTCTGCCAAAAAATCCTGGCGTTTGCAGTGCTGATTATGTTTGGTGGTAAACCAGCGGCCGACGTTAATAATCAAATTTTGTTTAATTTGCGGTTTAAACTGGGCCGCATCCACCGCTCCCCATTGGACAAAATTTATTTTAATCTTCCAAATTTTTTCCAAGGCCCGCTGACAAAAATAGGAATGGGTGGTTTTTACCGTCCAAGTGTTTAATTTTAACTTTTGCACCAGCCTTGGCGGCTGATTAAAGGGGATCATGAAATGACAAATATTTCTTTTGGCGTGCGGCACAAAAAAACTGCCGTCGGTCAGGTAATAAAATACGTCATATTGCCCGGTAAACCGCCACCGTTCCCAAGCCGAATGGCCGGGACCAAACGGCCCGGCAACTAAATTCAAACCATCTAAATTTAAATTAAAATTTTTAGTTAACCTGGATTTTAACCCAACAGGAAAGCTGGATAAAACCAAATCCACCTGATGTTCCGGTAATAAACACCCGGCAATAGTTAATAAATAACGCTCGCCGCCGCCCAAAGTATTAGCGGCAAAAGGACTATAGAGGCCGATCTTCATGCCGCTGTAATTCCCAAACTTGCTGGTAAACATAAAACCGGTTCATCGCTTGTATTAGAGCCTCCACCAAACCGACATAACCATCCAAAAAGCCTAATTTTTTAAAATAACGGTGGCAAAATTCCCAAACCATCACCTTCATCAACCGCCACCAAGACACCGGCGGATGGCCGGCTTTAACAAACTCAACCGCCTCTTTTTTGGTCCAAATTATACTTTTTGCCAGACACTCACTTAAATTATTATGGGAATAGTGCGTTAAGTAATTGGCAAAACTACCCAATAAACCGGTAAAGTGCGGCGATTCATGAACCGAACCGGAGTATTTTAGGAAATCTTTTACCCGAAACAACCGGGTCTGCCAATCCGGCCAATAGCCGCCGTGCTTCATTGCCCGGCCAAAAAAGTAGTTTAATCTTTTTACCCGGTAAGCCGAATAAGAATCAGTGATTATGGCCGCTTTGATCTCTTTGGCTAATTCAATCGGAACTCTTTCATCCGAATCGATCATTAAAACCCACGGATAGGTTGCCTGCTTTAGACCAAAATTTCTTTGACCGGAAAAACTAACCAGCTTCCTTTTGTAAATTCTGGCCGAGGCCGCCAATTTAAGAGTGTTATCAATCGAACCGCTATCCACCACGATAATTTCATCGCAAAAGCGTAATGACTGCAGGCAGTCACTAATCACTGCACCGCTATTATGAGTTAAAACCACGGCGCTCAATTTCATATTAAACTGCCCTTGCCTAAACGGCGTAAATAAAAATCAATCACCCCTTTGCGCTCGCCGGGACGGCCGCTGATAATTTGCCGCAGGCTTTGACGCAATAGGGCAAATTTGGTCCGGGCACGGGCATATTTAAAACCAAACATTAAACGGTTGCGGGTTAAATAATAGTCATGCAGCTTCGAGCCGGAGCCGGAACTGCCGGAGCTTTTGTGCCAAATCCGGCTTTGAGGGACAAACACCTGTTTAAAGCCGGCCAGTTGCGCCCGGTGGGAAAAATCAGCGTCCTCCCAATAAAGAAAGTAAGCCGGATCAAGCAGGCCGATTTTGTCAAACACTTTCTTTTTAATCAGCACGCAGCAAAAATTGGCAAAATCAACCGTCTTGGTTTGCTCAAATTGACCGCGATCAACTTCGTCAACCCCCCCATGACGGCCAATCACTTCATTCCAGTCAAACTTGCCGCCGGCATACCAAATTACCCGGCCTCTCTCTCTGGGTTTATAGCGATCCTGATGATACTCATAGCCTCTGGCAAAATAAATTTTCGGCACGGCTAAATCGGCTTTAGCCGCCAATAAATACTTAAGGAATAACCGGTCGACCAAAACGTCATTATTCATCAGCAAAAAATAATCGGCCTTGTGCCGCAAACCGTATTTAATTCCCCGGTTGTTCCCGGCGGCAAAACCGGTGTTCTGCAAAGTAGTAATCAGCTTGATGTTCCGGTATTTTTTCAGCGCCTGTTTCAAACTGCCGTCGGGCACCGGGCTGTTATCGACTACCACAATCGTCTGCTTGACATTGTTCGGCAACGCCGCCTGTTTTAACGACTCGATCGTCTCCAGGGTCATTTTCGAATTCTGGTATTCCAAAATCACCAGGCACAATTTAATCATGAATGCTTAATTATACTCCAGAGCCAAGTAATATCGGCACATAATCTTCTCTTATCAAACACAATCAAACCGGCTAAATAAACCAGGCCGCCGGCAAAACCGGCTAAAAACAGACCCAATAAATTACCGGCCAAAAAGTTTAGTTTAAAAGCCGCAATTCCGGCCAAGACACTGGCCGCAAAGGCCGGCCAAACGTGTCTAATAACTTCCACTTTGACAATTTTCCTAATGTAGTACCAAGTCAGCGGCAACGAGACATACAGCACAATCACTGAACCGATCATGGCCCCATTGAAACCAAACCAATAAACCAACGGCACGGATGCTCCCCAGTTAACCAAAGTGTAAATTATCAGCAGTTTAACGGCAATCCGGGTTTTCCCCAAGGCCCAAAGCGCATCCATAAACGTATTGGTAATGCCGACAATAATAATGCCGAGCAAATGAATATAGAAAGCCGGCAAAGCCGGCAGCCATTTATCCGTAAAAATAATCGTGACGATCGGCCGGGCCAAGGCCGCCAGTAAAAACGCGGCCGGGAATAGAAACAGATTGGTAAACCGGATGGTCTTTTCGATGGCTTTTTTGAGCAGTTCCGGATTACCCTGGATCCGGGCATAAGTGGGAAAAGTTACCCGGAAAATATCCGCCATAAATAAAATCGGCAACTTGGAAAAAGTTAAGGCCCAGTTTAAATAACCGACGGCCGCCGCCCCGGAAACCGCCCCGACAAAAACCGGCATGACTGCATCTTTGATCGTAGCGATAAACCCGTTTAAGTTATAGGGAATGCCAAAAGATACTAATCTTTTGGCGATCACTTTATCCCAGGCAAAACTGATCCGCCACGGTGACAGATAGAACAAAACCAGCGTGCCGAGTAAACTGCGGACCAATAAAGCAATAATGAAACTCCAAACCCCTAACCCCATATAGGCCAAGGTCACGGCAATGATTTGGAAAGAAACGACTTCAACCACTTCCGGCCAGATTAAACGTTTAAATTGGAGTTTTCGCTCCAACAAAATTGAGGGAATAGTTTTTAATGAGGTAAAAAATAATGACAGGGAAAAAATCCTCAAGAGCCAGATGCCTTCGTTGCCCAGGTTATATTTTCCGGCAAAAAGCGGCGCCGTCAGCCAAATTAAACCGGTCACCGCCACCACTAAAATTTGCTGGAGAGTAAAAGTCACCGCCAAATCCTTGGGGCTCAACTTGTCTTTTTTTTGGATCAGCGCCGCCCCTAAACCGACGTCGGAGAAAAACCCAAAGAAAGTAATGATAAAACTGACAATGGCAAAAACACCGAAGATTTCCGGCAGAAGCAGGCGCGCCAGAATAATGCTGCCCAAATAGTTAACGGCTTTGAGTAAAAACTTCCTGACGGTTAACACCATCACCCCGGAAACCGCCCGCCGGCTGATTTCACTAACGGCTAATTCTTCTGGTTCGGGCATAATAAACAATCAGTCCTATCCAAGTTAATAGGCTAATTATATCCGACCAGGACTCCAGCGGGGTTTTACCGCCGGCGGCGGTGGGAAAATCAGCATAATTCTTGGGCAAATAATCCTGCAAAAGATCACTCATTTCGTCGGCAATCCGCTGACGGTCGGTATAGTAATAGTCATCAACCGGGGAAAACTGCTGCGGCCGGAAATACCGGAAGTTTAAAGTAATAATTAATATTCCTGCGACCACTGCTATATATTTATTTTTCGCCGCTGAACCGGCAAAAAAAGCGATAATTGTACCGGCAAAGGCCAGTAACCGCCAGGGAAATTGAGCTAACGCCAAAATTGGAACGGCCTCCCAAATAAATTTAGAGTGAAAGGTCATCATAAAAATTGCCATGGCTAATGCCAGCCAAAAATAAGACAGCCTCCGCCAAAGCCAAACTGCGGGTAAAATCAGCCCTAGCTGCGGCCAGCCCAGCTGAAAAGACATACCGTCTTCCGGTCCTAAAATCGAACCGCCGTACCCCCAAAACCGGTTAATCAGCTGCCGCAAATAAATAAAGTGGTAAGAAAAATGAAAATATCCCCCGGTCAGACTATCGACTACGGTTAAATTTTTTTCAAAAAATGCCGGGATAATAAACCAGGCTGATAATAATAAAGTTAAACCGGAAAGTATCAGCCAGCGGCGCCAATGTTTTAAATTAAACAGAAAGTATAATCCGAAAAACCCTAAGGAAAATAAAGCGATGACATTATGCGATAAAAATATTCCGGTCCAGGTTAATGCCGCCAAAACCGTTTTACGCTTACCCGCAGCGTAATAAAACAAGGGAATAAAAGTCATGGCGGTCAACTCGGCTAAAGAGCCGCGGACGTAAAATTGGACTGCCCGGTAAGGCAGATAGACAAAGGCCAAACCGCTTAAAATTCCTCCCCATTTCCCCCAATGGGCTTTAGCCCACAAATACATGAAGTAAAATCCGGCCAAATAATTTACGGCAAAAACGGCTTTGATGGCCCACACGGCCGGAACTTTAATTAGATAAAATAGTTCGGCTAAATAATAAGGCAGGGAGCCGTAAAAATGAAACAAGGGCATGCCGTTGCCCCAGCCCAAATCCGGCGCCCAGCGCGGCGGCCAATGTCCCAGCTTAATTCCCAGGTCCAATTCCACCAACCGGGCCACATGGGTAAAATCATGCATTTGGAAAAAATCGTTCCTAAAAATCGGCCATAGCGCCGGCAGAATTAACAGCGGCCAAAGATATTTAAAAAACTTCATAGAACAGTAAACGCTCGCCTCCCGGTCGGGGATATTCATTGACCAATTTCAAACGATCAGAACTTGGAAAAGTAAACCGATCGTAATTGGCCACCAAAAATAACCGCTTATTGTCAACTAGGGCCTGGTCCATCCCCTGACTCATGCCGCCGGAGGGAAAACCGACACCCAGGATTTGAACCGTCGGGTGGCCGGAAAAATAAATTTCCAAACCATTGGGTAAAGTCCCAAAACTGCCTTCGGTCGCCACCACGACTGGTTTATCACCGGGTAATTGAAGCAAATACTGCCTAATTTCCGGCAAACCGTAACCGGCAGCCCAGCTGTAAAAAAACTGTTCCTTTTCCGCCCGGACCAACGGCGCTTTAACCGGATCGGTCAATAAATAATAGTCAAATTTAAGCCAACCGGCTAAAATTACCCCTACCGATAAGGCCAGTAATTGCTTCGGCAAGCGGACTAATCCCCAACTGACAATAATCAAGATAAACGGCACGATCGGTAAAAGATAGCGGGGATAAACAACCTTGCCCACCAAGGCCAGAAATAAAAATGGCAGGATGATAAACAAGCTCAAAATTCCGATCTTTTTCTCCCGGAATTTGGCGGCAATTACTAAAGCCAGCAACCAGATAATTATGAGCGGCCAGCCTAAATAACTTAATAACCAGCCGCCGAAAACCTGAATGGTGCTGGACCAATGCTGCAGGGTTGGACCCTGCAGGTAGTCCAAACTGCGTTGTTTGATCATGTAAAACGAATCAGAAAGCCGGAGCAGATTATAAATAGTGAAAGTAATTATTCCCGCCGTTAAATGACGGCGCCAGGCTTTTAGTTTTAAAACCGGCAACAACAACAAGTAGCTTAACGCTGACGGCTTAACCAATAACGCCGCCGCCCCAAATACACCCAAGCCGACGCCGGTAGCAAAGTAGGCCGCCCAAACAATCAAAGCTGTCAATAAACTGTCAGTTAGGCTCAAACGGTCATAAAACAGCAAAAACGGCTGGAACAAAGCCAGGCCGACGGCTAACCGGGCGGTTTTAACTTCAAATAGTTTTTTGGTTAAAAAATAAATCCCCGCTACCGTCCCCAGGCCGGCCGCAGCCGATAACACCCGACCGGTTATCAGCAGATCAAAATTAAATCTTAAAAGTGGTACCAGCAACCACATAAATAAAGGCGTTTTCCCGTCGGTCAACGGCACAAATAAATGGTGCCAGTCATAGGCCATCAACTGGGCCCACCGGATATAAATCGCCTCGTCGGCAAAAATCGGAATTAAATCCAGGTTATATAAACGGGTAAAGCCAAAAGCCAAAACAGCAATAATTGCCAACAGCATGTTATTATTCTAGCATCTGGCCATGATCAGCAACAAAAATATCAAGATTTATTACCTGACCCAGTTTTTAGAAGGAGCAGTGTTTACCCTGCCGATCATTATTGTTTTTTTGCAAGCCAGGATGACTCTGGTCCATAGGTTAAGTTCTTTATCAAAAGCATCTATTTCCAAGCTGGAAAAATTATGTTAACCAAATAAAAACCGGCGTTAGAGAGTTAACAAAAAATGTCAAGATAAAAAATATCAGTTTTTCCGGGAATTTGGCTGAATGGTTTTATGGCCATGCCGTTTATTGCCGGTTCGATGATGGCCACTACCGCCCGCTGGATAATTTTAGCCAAATATACCAATGACGAGTTTGATTCCCGCTACCGGGCCACGGCCATTTCCGCTTTAAGTATGGGGGTGGGGATAATTAAAACAAATTTTTATTAATTTTCAGTTATAATTAATTCACTATGGACTTAGAATTAACTGCCGACGAACAGAAACTCGTGGAATATGCTAAACAGGCAGTGGTTCAATACAATCAAATCCGCCATGCCAATGGCGGCGTTGATACTCTGTATTCTTTCTTTGAATCTAATATCGGCGTCGATTGTATTTGCGGTGAGCGCCACGCAATCGCCAACATGGTTTTACAAGAATCGTATACGTCAAAAATAAAAAGCATTGTGGTTGCCGATTCGGTCCCTGAAGTTCAACCCGAAGGCACGCCACCCTGCGGTAACTGCCGTCATGTTATTTGGAGGCATGGCACACCTGATACATGCGTAATTTTAATGCAATACATCATGGGGAAATCCGGCTGGACTTTTCCCAAACTGGAAAAACACTTAATCAAAGATTTATACCCTCATCCGTTTAATCCTAAACCGGGACTTTGGGATAATTTCCAGCCAAAATAAATTGTCTTCAAGGTCTCACCTTGTAGGCAGAAAATTTTTTTTGGAAACAATCGAGTGCCTAAGACGTTTTTCCAATATACTGGCTCGGCGTTACCCCGAAAGTCGCTTTGGAAATTTCCGCGGTTAAAATCTCGTAATCTTTATCCTGTTTGGCGCCGCGTTTTTGCCACTCATCGGTTAATTCTTCCCTAATAAATATCCCCCGCATCCGTTTTTCGATCCAGCTGTCCGGATAGCCTTTAAGTTTATAGAGCATTCGTGTCCGTAAGGGGGTGGCAATTTGCCCCCACCCTTTTGAAAGTTCCGGGTCGCGCCGGCGCATATCCTTAATATATCCCTCTGGCTGAACTGAATCTGTTAAGGCCAAAATTACATCTGTGACAACAAACCACCATTCATTCCTGTAAATTACCCGCCTGACAGTTTTGCCTTTGAAAATCGCAATCTTGGTTGATTCGGCCATTAACTTATTTTAATTCCGGTGATA
>Ga0210017_1004491_pt1 | contig 11390 bp, 9 predicted proteins | sample CryGeyCG2014_020_FD_183966 | JGI IMG/M metagenome (GOLD analysis project Ga0210017, IMG submission 183966) | Groundwater microbial communities from aquifer - Crystal Geyser CG08_land_8/20/14_0.20 (SPAdes) (version 2) | ecosystem: Environmental > Aquatic > Deep subsurface > Groundwater | place... | reverse complement strand
CAATAAAAACCTTAACTTTAACCAACTAGGGACAGGCCACTGAGGCCATTGCGTTTGTAACGCAAACCGTCCCGCTGTTGGTGGGACGGTTTCGTTTTTGGAGGAGACACGAGAATCTTTGACATATGAATATGTATAGGTAATAAGTAGAGCGACAACGCAAGTTGGCGCTCTAGAAAGTGTGAACATGTCCAGTACTAACTGTTAGTGCTGGAAAAATTGTGCTATGTAGGTCTCCGTACGAGAGACATTAAGCGTGCACGGTGGATGCCTTGGCCTAGGACGGCTAAGAAGGACGCGACTAACCTGCGAAAAGCTTCGGGGAGGCGGTTTGTAGCCTTTGATCCGGAGATATCCGAATGAGGAAACTCATCCTGTTTTTAACGGGATATCACGACGGTAACACGTCGGGAAGCGAACCCGGGGAAGTGAAACATCTCAGTACCCGGAGGAAAAGAGAACAATATGAGTTGCGTTCCGTCCTGACGAAATTTATTTCGAACGGATGGAACGCAACTCTCGTGATTCCCCTAGTAGCGGCGAGCGAAAAGGGGGAAGCCCAAACTGGGACCTGAATTTAAGGTTCGACCTTAATGAATAATTCACAAGGTCGAACCTTGGCTTCAGGTTCCAGGGTTGTAAGATGTGAACACCCAATTTATTGGAAAAGAGTTACAAAATGTCTGTATAGCGGAAGCTGCTGGGAAGCAGCGCCCCAGAGGGTAATGGCCCCGTACGCGAAATACATGATGACTCTTGTTTATATTCTTGAGTAACTCGAGACACGAATAGCTCGAGTGAATCTGCCGGAACTAACCGGTAAGGCTGAATACGTCCTATGACCGATAGTGAACTAGTACCGTGAGGGAAAGGTGAAAAGAACCCCGAGAGGGGAATGAAATAGACCTGAAACCGTGTACGTACAAGGGGTCGGAGTGGATTCCCGCAAGGGTTTACCATGACGGCATGCCTATTGAAGAATGAGCCGGCGAGTGTATATATCTTGCATAGCTAAGCCCTTCCGGGGCGGAGCTTCAGGGAAACCGAGCGTGAATAGCGCTACAAGTAGGATATATACGACCCGAAGCCAGATGAGCTTGCCATGAGCAGGGTGAAGTCCGTCGAAAGACGAATGGAGGCCCGAACCCGTAGGTCGTTCAACGCCTTGGGATGACTTGTGGTAAGGAGTGAAAAGCTAATCGAATCTGGGAATAGCTGGTTCTCTCCGAAACAGCTTTTGGGCTGGCGTTGCGAAAGGTGTGCATGGGGGTAGAGCACTGGAAGGGACCAACAGGGAGAAATCTCGTGGTTCCTATCAAACTCCGAATACCATGCGCTCGCGCAGCAGTTAGAAGGTGGGGGCGAAGCTCCATCGATCGAGAGGGGAAGAGCCCTGATCGCCAATTAAGGCCCCAAAATCGACATTCAGTACATCAACAAGGAAGTGAGGGTCCACTGACAGTGAGGATGTTGGCTTAGAAGCAGCCACCATTTAAAGAAAGCGTAACAGCTCACTCATCGAGGATCCTTGCGCCAAAGATGATCGGGGTTAAATGTCGTGCCGAAATTGCGGGTTCCGGAACATCAGTTTGGATTTAAAGGTCTGACTTTTTTGAATTCTTAAAGTAAGACTTTGGAATTCAATCCAAACTGATGTTCCGGAGCGGTAGGAGAGCGTTCCGTTCGCGCTGAAGCTTAAGGGGTAACCCAAGGTGGAGCGTACGGAAGTGAGAATGCCGGTACAAGTAACCACAATGCAGGTGAGAACCCTGCACGTCGAAAGACCAAGGTTTCCTCAGCTATGGTGATCAACTGAGGGTTAGTCGGGCCTAAGGGGATGGCGAAAGCCGCACCCGATGGACACACGGTCAATATTCCGTGACCGTTTTTAGAGGCTATGGAGTGACGAACTGCTGTATGCACTGCCGGTTATTGGATTCCGGTTGTTGGTATGAGGGCGCGCGTTAGGCAAATCCGGCGCGCACTATCCCAAGTACTGACACAATTTCCTCCTACGGGGGGAGAAAGAGCGCACAGCGCGGTTTCAAGAAAATCTTCTACGCACCAACTCTAAAGACGACCGTACCGCACACCGACACAGGTGGTCAGGTCGAGAAGACTAAGACGAACGAGTAAGATGTCCTCAAGGAACTCGGCAAAAAAGCGGCCGTAAGTTAGCGATAAGGCCTTCCCTCACCACTTTTGATGCTCAAAAGTGGCGAGGGACGCAGTGAAAGTTTTTCTGGCAACTGTTTACCAAAAACACAGCTCCCTGCAAACTCGTAAGAGGAAGTATAGGGGGTGACACCTGACCAATGCCGAAAGGTTAACCACGGTGGGTTCTTTATAGCAATATAAAGAGCTGGACTGTGTAAGCCCCGGTGAATGTCGGCGATAACTATAAGATGATTGTAGTTAATAAATTCGGCCATATGCTGGAAACCCCGAGTATCTTCAAGTACTAGCCGCAAGGCAGTGAAAATCTTGAAGTGCGGGCAATCAGCAGGAAAGGCTCGCAAGCTTCATAGAGGAAATGTTCTTTAAGATTATCTCCCCTATAGCTCAACAATAGAGAGCAACAAGGGGAGTCCCATCTGGCAACTCGTACACGTCAAGTGTATGAGTTGCCTCCTCTGTGAAGCTTGTGAGAATCCTCAGAGACTAAACGCCGAACTCAACTCTCTTAATTGAGAACAACGAGATGATATAGTCCGACCTTTGTAGCGATACAAAGAAATGCTTGCAGCTACCAATAGCAAGCTAAATAACATAGGAGAATCGTCCTAAGGTAGCGTAATTCCTTGTCGGGTAAGTTCCGACGTGCACGAATGGTGTAATGACTGGAAAACTGTCTCGAGGACTCGCTCGGTGAAAATGCACTTCCGGTGAAGATGCCGGATACCTGTAGTTAGACGAAAAGACCCCAGGAGCTTTACTACAGCTTCGTATTGGCATTGCGTGTTGCATGCGTAGCATAGATGGGAGGATTTGAAGCATCGGTTTCGGCTGGTGTGGATCCGTCAGTGAAATACCATTCTTGTTGTGTGCAATGTCTAACCCCGTTGGGATCCAACGGGGGACCGTGCGTGGCGGGTAGTTTTGGTGGGGCGCTATCCTCCTAAAAAGTAACGGAGGAGTCTATTAAGGTTCTCTAGGCGCGAATGGAAACCGTGCCGATAGTGTAATGGCATAAGAGAGCTTAACTGCGAGACGTACATGTCGAGCAGATGCGAAAGCAGAGCATAGTGAACCGATGGTACGCCTTAGACGCGGCCAGAGATTAACGGATATAAGTTACCCTGGGGATAACAGGCTAGTTCCGCCCAAGCGTCCATAGCGACGGCGGAGTTCGGCACCTCGATGTCGGCTCACCTTAGCGCGGGGGTGGAGAAGCTCCCAAGCGTTTGGCTGTTCGCCAATTAAAAAGGTACGCGAGCTGGGTTCAGACCGTTCAGTGTCTCATTCAAGATGTCATCTTGAAATGGGGAATTGAGCGGTCTGAATCCACGAGGTTAGTAAGACAAAAATCACGGCGGTTGCGCGTAGGAATACGCGCGAAGAAATCAACTGATATCGATGAAATCCGATCGCGTTGTGTACGCGAGGACAACACCGAGGGAATGGTTCGACTCCGCTCACCATGAGCGATAAGAATTGACCCGTAGAGACTGAATGTTGATCGTCGAGAACCGACGAAGTTACAGTCCGATCCTCCGAGTAATCGGAGTAAACGTAGATGCGTGAGACAGGTTGGTCTCCTATCTACTACAGGCGTTGATTCTTGAGGAGGGTCGTCCCTAGTAAAGAATTGCTACTTCAGAGAGAGATCTCTGATGATAATGTGGCTTATAACGGTGAAGTCTACGGTGCTTCTGGTTTTAGAGTTTGATATCTCGCGGTCCTGTTGATATCAAACTCGCTTGAGGACCAGAATAGCACTATGATAATACCGTGGGAAGTCGATCAAAAATAAATCTAGCGTATGTCGCAGATTTTCTTGATGGCGATGGCAGTCTTATGTTTCAGATAAAGAAGCGTAAAGACGGAGCGTTGAAAAAACGCCTTATGGCTACCATATGCTTTTATCAAGATACGCGACATGAAAGAGAATTGTATTGGATTCAGCAGAGGTTCGGTATCGGCTGCATTTCAAGAAGAAATGACGGCATGACTGAATTGCGAATCAATGGGTATGCGCAAGTGCGCGATATTCTAAAGAAGTTAATTCCGTACAAAAGTTATTCACCATTTTTGGTTTGACCCCGTAACGACTCGCGCTGAAAGACGCGCGGACTCATGTGTTGAGGAATCGTTCCACATAGAACGACAGCTCACATGGGTAAGATGCCATCATCCTCGTCCCGATTAGTGGGAACGGATGAAGATATAGTCTGCGCTCCTGGAAACAGGGGACGAAGCGACGAGAGGACCGGGATGAACTGACCTCTGGTCTACCAGCTGTCCTGCCAAGGGCACCGCTGGGTAGCTATGTCGGGTTGCGATAACCGCTGAAAGCATATAAGCGGGAAACGTGCTCCAAGATTAGGAATCGTTATGAGACTCCTAGGAGATGACTAGGTTGATAGGCTCTAGGTGGAAGCGCCGCAAGGCGTGGAGCCGAGGAGTACTAATATGTCCAGTCTCTCGTGCGGAACTCTGTGTAGCACAATTATTTCACGCACTTTTTACCTTCTTGTATTCTATGTCCCGAAAACTCATTCGAGTGTTCGGTTCTGGTGGTTCGGCGGGAGGGTTATACCCGATCTCATTCCGAACTCGGCAGTCAAGCCTCCTAGCGGCGATGGTACTCATCGTTACAGATGGGGAGAGTAGCTAACCGCCAGAACCAAGCACTTGAAACAAAAAACGCTCCTACAAGTGGCGTTTTTTGTTATCCACAATGTGTAATGACATTGTATTGACATAGAAATAGATAGGTATATACTTGTTTGTATGACTACAACCTTGCAAATTCGCATTGACGCCAAGACCAAAAACGCGGCACAAAAAACTTTCCGTTCTATGGGGCTTGATATGTCCTCGGGAGTGAAGCTCTATCTCACGCAGGTGATGCACACTAAGTCCATTCCATTTCCAGTGTGGAGTTTTGACTACCTGCCTAGAGAAAAGAAGTTGCAAATTGTCAAAGAAGCAAAAAAGGCACTCAAATATGGTAAAAGCTACGCGACCATAGAGGAAGCACATCGAGATATTCTTAGTGAGAAGTAGCGTATGTATAGAGTTAAACTCTCGCGCCGTTATAAGACTGCTTTTAAGAGACTCTCTCGGCACAAAGATTTTGACCGGAACATTCTCGAACAAACTGTTCGAATACTTGCTCGTGGAGAAAAGCTAGACCCAAGACAACGCGATCATCAACTGGCGGGAGAATTCAAAAAATATCGTGAATGTCATCTACAACATGACCTGCTACTTATGTATCAGATACACGAGAATGTCCTCGTGCTTCTTCTTGTTAACCTCGGCACGCACGACGACATCTTTCGTTAAGTTTGTGATATAACCTGTAGCATGAAAAACTCACATAAGGGTTTTGCACTTCCGTTAATCTTGGCGATTATTGCGCTTTTGCTCGCTGGTGGAGCATATGCGTATCTGCAGAAGAATCAGACAAATCAGCCGGTGTCTGGGAATGTTGCGTCGCAACAAGCAACTTCAACGGCACAGACCTCAGATTCTAAAATAGCTGGATGGAAGACATATGAAAATCAAAAATATGGATTTCAGATGCAGTACCCCGCGAATCTTGAATTCGATAGTTATGAGTCATCACATTGAGTTTTTACTTTTCAAGTATCAAAAGCAAAGACGCCAACACAAGTGGAGTGCAATACTGAGTTCAGTTTTAGCGGGTCTGTTTTCGATAAAAAATAGTTTCAACATCAATTGTGGTAGACACAGTAAAAAGACAGTACAACGATTCGTTGTGCTTTTCAATCTACAACCATCGGAAATTGATTTAAGCAACGATTACAAAAATACGTATAAGCAAATCCTTTCAACCTTCAAGTTCAATCCATAATTTGGTCGTAGGGTCACTCACGGATAATTTCTTGCTAGAAATTCCCGCGAGCCCACTCATTACAGATGGAGAGAGTAGCTAACCGCCAGAACCAAGCACTTGAAAAAATCACTCAGACGTAAGACGGACGGTTTTGCTATACTATCCGCATGTCCTGGGCCGCAAAAAGGAGATTTATTATTCTACTGATTGTTGGAGCTGTAGTTGTTGTGTTTTTAACAATCGTATCTGTAGCTATTTTTTATAAAACTCCGACATGCACCGACGGGGCCATAAATCAAGGGGAGACGGGTGTAGACTGTGGCGGTCCGTGCTCATATCTCTGTGCCGCACAAGAGCAACCGCCGACGGTCCTGTTCACGAAGGCAATCCAGAATGGCGCAGGGCGCGTGAATGTTGTCGCAGAAGTGGAAAATAAAAACGCCGACGCCGCCGCAAAAAATGTCCACTATCGCATAACGTTGTACGGGAATGGCCAGTCGCTTATCCAAGAACTGACCGGTACACTTGATCTGCCGCCAGGCACACGTGTGCTAGTACTCGTGCCGAATGTGCCGTCGGGGAAACAAACAATCGTGAATGCATTCCTTGATATAGATCCATCTTCGCCGCACTGGTTCGTTATGACGACTGATCCGCGCATCATACCGACGGTACCGAACACGATACAAAGCGGCTCCGCAGACACGCCGCGCATCGAGGCAGTGCTCGCGAACGGAAGCGCCTTACCACTTATGAATGTGCGGGCAATCGTTTTTGTGCGCGATGCGTATAAGAATGTTATCGCCGCATCGGAAACGATACTGCCTCTCATACCCGCGCAAGGCAATGCGACGGCGACGTTCACCTGGAACAGCGCATTCTCTAGTGTACCCGCTTCGATAGAAGTAATGCCGATTATTCCACTTCCGTGAATCTGTTAAAAAGAGCGTCTGGAATTTTTTCCGCCTTAGACGGAGATTGGACGCTCCTCCTTCCTGCCCTGGTGCTCACGCTTCTTGGTATTCTCACTATAAGTACGTTTGGACAGGGGCCGTCGTCCGTGCTCCGGCAACTTCTCTTGATCGTCATTGCACTGTGTATTTATTTCAGTATTTCGACGCTTGATGTGCGATTTATCCGCCGAACGGCGGTTGTAATGACGATATATATAATTTCATTCGTACTTCTTGCGCTTCTTCTCATTTTTACTCATCCAGTGATGGGCGCCCGCGCGTGGTTCTCATTCGGTCAAATCTCTTTCCAGCCGGCGGATCTCGCGAAGCTCGCCCTCATCACGCTACTCGCCAAATATCTTTCGCGCCGGCATGTCGAGATAGGCGATTTCCGTCACACCATCGTTTCGGGCGCATACGCGCTCACACCTATGTTGCTTATTCTTGTCGAGCCGGATATGGGGAATGCCATTATATTCGGCACCATCTGGCTCGGGATGATGCTTGTTTCAGGTATTTCTAAGAAGCATCTCGCTATACTCGGATGCGTTGGTCTCATTGTTGCTTCAGTATTTTGGTTTGATGGATTGAAACCCTACCAGCGGGCGCGCATCATTTCCTTTGTGAATCCAGCAAGCGATATTCACGGTTCAGGCTATAACGCCTACCAAGCGAAGATCGCTGTCGGTTCGGGGGAGCTCTTCGGCAAAGGTATTGGATACGGCACGCAGTCAAAGCTGCGTTTCCTACCCGAGTATCAGACTGATTTTATTTTCGCGGCATTTGCGGAAGAATGGGGTTTCATCGGTGTCATACTTCTCCTCTCGACCTATGTACTTCTCTTCGCGCGGCTCGCGCAGATTGCGCGCGCATCGGCGACCAATTTTGACGCGTTCTTCACGCTCGGCGTGCTGATACTCTTTGCCGCACATCTCGTGATACACGTTAGCATCAATCTCGGGCTCATGCCGGTGACTGGTACGACAATACCGTTTATGAGTTCGGGCGGTTCGCACCTTGTGCTTGAATTCGCAGCGCTTGGCATCGTCACCTCGCTTGCACGCCACGGCCGCGATGCTTCGCGCGACATAAGCGCGAACGAGTATTTGGGTGGCTAGGTGACCTATCTGTCGGCAAGGTAGACGGCAATAGTTTTTTCTATCATGCGCGCAAGCGAAAATTTACTCATATCTTTAGCATCGAGTATTTCACCCACGCCGCCGACGCGATTAGCAACAATGGGGAGGCTTGCCACCCTTGCCTCAAGAAGCACATAAGGGAAGCCCTCTTTTATTGAAGGCAAGGCGAATACATCAAAACCTCGTAACACTTCGCTCGCCAGCATAAATCCGAACAACTTTACCCGGCTCCCGAGTCCGTATTCCTCTATTTTTTTCTCCAAATACGAGCGATCCTCGCCCTCACCAACGATAGCGGCATACATCTTGGGGTTATCTCTTGCCTGCTCGATGAGTGCAATTTGATTTTTGTTTCTCGTCAGTTCTCCGATGGTGCCAGTGATGCGCACACCATGAGGGAATGCTTCGCGAATTTTTTCTCCGGAATCGAGCACCGGATGCAGATTAACGCCATTATATATGCGTACAGCTTTGTGTGCGATGAAGGGCATTCGCTTCGCAATCTTTAAATCGTGGTCGGATATACAGATAACAGTATGTGACAGGAGAGAAGTAACCCACGAACCGAATAGCGCGAATAAACGCCACGCCGTGTTTCTTTTCTCCATGAAAGGCCACCCATGTGCAGTGAAAATAATTCTAGGAGTGCCAGACAAACAGGCCGCGACTGCGCCCAGTCCGCCCGCCTTAGAGGAGTTGAGATGAATTATGTCCGGTTTGTATGCGCGGATTGCGCGGTAGAGATGCGCGAGGCCAGTCACATCAGCATTGATCGAAAGGTCACGTTGGACGCTCTGAAGCGGTATGATGGCGATATCAATCTCCCGAAGTCTTTTTTGTAATTCTCCGGTACCGCCCAGCGCCACTGCAATCTCGAACTGTTCGTGAGGTAGGTTGGTCACTAAGTCATACACATAGTGCTGAGCGCCACCCCAATTCGATTTTGTTATTATGAATAATATTTTCCTTTTGACAATAGTTTCCATATTCTATAGTGCAACTGTACAATATATTTTTGCGTTATAGTATCCATACGTATGGCATTCGACCGCCGCGAGACGGCACTTCTGCTTATAGGAGATTTTTTCATGTTGGCGGCATCTCTCTGGATTGCTCTTCTTCTCCGTAACCTGTCTTTCCCATCCCTTAGTTACTTTGATGCAAACTTCGTGCCATTTTTACCCATATTCTTTCTTTCGCTGGCAGTGTTCTATATCGCCGGCTTGTATGAAAAACAGACGCGGCCGATTCGGCGCGTCATGGGCCCGCGTATTTTCGGAGCGCAAGCAGCGACAGTAGCGATTGCCGCTGTTCTATTCTTTATCCTTCCGCTCTCCATTGCGCCGAAGACCATTCTTGTACTCTATCTAATCGTATCAGTGGCGACCGAGAGCATATGGCGTTTTTATCGCATGAAGTATGAAATAAAGTCGAGCGCCCGCATACCAGCGCTCCTGGTTGGTTCTGGTCCCGCCGTCCTCGAACTTTATGACGAAGTGCGCGAAAACTCGCGATATCTTATCCATTTTGTCCGCCATCTTGAGACGACTGGTCTCTCGAATGGCACTGTGGCGGACGAGATTGTTTCCGCCCCAAAAGACGGCGTCCGCATTATCGTTCTCGATACATCCGATTCGGTCGTCATACGCGATATGCCGATGCTCTATGATTTCATGACGAACGGCATTCTCTTTTTAGAATTCGCACCATTGTATGAGGAAATTTTTGATCGGGTGCCGCTTGCGCATTTGCACGCTGGTCAACTTCTCGAGACGTTGCCTAGGCACCGTGCGATGTATGATGCCGCTAAGCGTTTATTCGATATTATTCTCGCGGCCGTTGGATCTATTGTCGCCATTCCGTTTATCGGTATCGCGGCGATGTTCCTTTCTCTGAAAAACGGTTCGCCGTTTATCCGCCATGAGCGCATCGGCAGGAACGGCCGGGTATTTCGTATAGTGAAGTTGCGTTCCATGCTTTTCGACGACCACGGCGATCCAGAACAGCAGAAAAAGAATCGAGTGACGACACTCGGGCGTTTGCTCCGAAAGACGCGTATCGATGAATTACCGCAGTTATGGAACGTGCTTATTGGTAACCTTTCTTTCATCGGTCCTCGTCCGGAACTGCCGAAGATCGCGGAAATTTATGAGCGGGAGATTCCACACTACCGCATGCGCCATCTAATTACCCCCGGCCTTTCCGGCTGGGCGCAGATTAACGATGCCGACGCACCGCGCGGTTCTGCCGATGTTGAGCGAACGCGACGAAAACTGTCGTTCGACCTGTACTACCTCAAACATCGTTCCTTCGGGCTCGACCTCGCGATCGCCATCAAAACCATCCGCACCCTTTTATCTTTTTCCGGTACTTGACAAATTAATTAGTCGGGTGTAAAACGCCACGAGGCGTCGCCTCGTGGTACCTCGCGGTAGTTAAGGAATGGTAGGATTTTCGAGATAATATGTCCGAGCTTTTTCAATCATTTGTTTAGCGGGCGATAGGCGTACGACATCAAATATCGTTTCATCAAGAATTGCGCGCAACGGTGATCTCGTACTTCCATAGGCACCAAGACTTGAGTATGGATACTCAATAAGCTTTTTAATCATAACTTTTGGTCTGTTGATTTTCCCGGTTTTCCATTCTGACTCGTACAGTTCCGCAGGATTGCAATGCAAATAATTGATGAGATATTGAAAGTAGCGATCAGTATCTATATGTCGCGATCGAAACGGCTTTACGAACAAATTTCCCATTCGTTCGTAACGCGAGTTGAAATACATAGTGTATGCAGTGCCGAGCTTTTGCATGAATGTCGTAATCCCGTCTTCAATAATCTCTTTTAACATCAAGTGGAAATGGTTTGGCATGAGACAAAATCCTCCTATTGCAACTAATATATCCTTTCGCGGGAGAAGTAGAATTTCTTCGAGATCGCATATGCCGAGATCCGCACGATGTAAGGGAGTCTTTGTATTCACAAGATACAAGTATTCAAGAAAACGGTAATAATCCCGCTTATCTTCAAAGACAATTCGTTTATCAACACCGCGATTATAACAGTGGTACCACTCATCAATCGCGAACTCTGTTTTCCGCATTGCCATGTTTGTATTTTATCACGAGGCGTCGCCTCGTGGGAATAGTTTATTTACTCATTTCACTTTCTAAAGCGTTTCAGTTATACTCTACACATGATCCGGTATCGAGTGTTTGCAGTTGTTGTACTTATTGCAGGGCTTTTGCTTACCTATTTCGTGTGGTCGACAG
>Ga0210017_1004485_pt1 | contig 11403 bp, 10 predicted proteins | sample CryGeyCG2014_020_FD_183966 | JGI IMG/M metagenome (GOLD analysis project Ga0210017, IMG submission 183966) | Groundwater microbial communities from aquifer - Crystal Geyser CG08_land_8/20/14_0.20 (SPAdes) (version 2) | ecosystem: Environmental > Aquatic > Deep subsurface > Groundwater | place... | reverse complement strand
CGTAAGACGATGTATAGGGACTGATGCCTGCCCAATGCCGGAAGGTTAAGGGGAGGAGTGCAAGCTCCGAACCTAAGCCCTGGTGAATGGCGGCCGTAACTATAACGGTCCTAAGGTTAACGTAAGAAACGCTAGCCTGCCTTTGGCGTAAGTCAAAGGGCAATACCCAACTGTATGCGGGAAACTCCTCAAAAGATTTCAGGTACCAGCGTAAGCGGTAAAAATCCTGAGATACATGTGGACAATCCGCAGGGAAGTCTCCGCCAGTTAGCGGATGACCCCTCAGAGACTATACGTAGGGTATCCTGCAAAAGGAGGCAATTATGGAATTGAATCCAAATTGGATAAGCGGTTTTGTTGATGGTGAAGGCACTTTTTATATAGGAATATATAAAAATGAGAAAACTTCAGTTGGATACCAGGTACTGCCGGAATTCAGAGTTGTACAGCACGCGAAAAACATGAAAGTTCTTTACGCTCTGAAAAAATATTTCGGTTGTGGAGTTGTAAGAAGAAATCACGGTGACAGATATGAAATCAGGATTAGAAAACTTGAACATCTTGAAAAAATAGTGTTGCCTTTCTTCGAGAAATATCCACTGGTGACAACGAAAAAGTTTGACTTCATCAAATTTAGAGAAGTGATGATCTGTATTAAAGCCGGAAAGCATTTAAGCAAAGACGGCATTGTAGATATCATTAAAATAGCATCAAGGATGAACAGAAAGAAAAAAACAAAAGCGCTTGAGATAATGAAAAAATTGCAGGATAAAGATATAGTCCATGCTTCGATGTAAAGTCGGAGAGTACATGAGCGAAATTCCTTGTCGGGTAAGTTCCGACCTGCACGAATGGTATAACGATGTGGACACTGTCTCAATGGGGAGCTCGGCGAAATTGTGTTACCGGTGCAGACGCCGGTTTCCCGTACCGGGACGGAAAGACCCCGGGAACTTTACTGTAACCTATCATTGGATTACGGAATATTCTGCGTAGGATAGGTGGGAGGCTTTGAAACTCGGATTTCGGTCTGGGTGGAGCCAACCGTGAAATACCACCCTGAATGTTTTGTGATCCTAATCCTGACCCGTGAATCCGGGCAGGAGACAGTGTTAGGCGGGCAGTTTGACTGGGGCGGTTTTCTCCCAAAGAATAACGGAGAAGTCCAAAGGTCACCTCAACCCGTATAAAAGCCGGGTGTTGAGTGTAAAGGCACAAGGTGGCTTAACTGCGAGAGAGACATCTCAAGCAGATACGAAAGTAGGGCTTAGTGATCCGGTGGTACCGCATGGAAGGGCCATCGCTCAACGAATAAAAGTTACCCCGGGGATAACAGGCTTATCTCCCCCAAGAGTTCATATCGACGGGGAGGTTTGGCACCTCGATGTCGGCTCGCCGTATCCTGGGGCTGTATAAGGTCCCAAGGGTTGGTCTGTTCGCCCATTAAAACGGCACGCGAGCTGGGTTCAGTACGTCGTGAGACAGTACGGTCCCTATCTGGTACGGGCGTAGGAAATTTGAGAGGAGCTGTCCCTAGTACGAGAGGACCGGGATGGACAAATCTCTGGTGTACCAATTGTTCCGCCAGGAGCAGCGTTGGGTAGCCACGTTTGGAAAGGATAACCACTGAAAGCATCTAAGTGGGAAGCCAACCTCAAGATAAGATTTCCCTGTCTGAATCCGCCTCTGGCGGAGTAGGACAATAAGGTCCCTGGCAGACTACCAGGTTCCGCGTAAGCGGATTTTGTCCGCCGAAAGGTGGGCAAAAGATAGGCGGAGAGTGTAAGGCGAGTAATCGTTGGTTGATGCGCTCTCGGGCGCAGAGACCTTCACAACTGATTTTCGGTTTCGGCCGAGAAAAAGAAGTGATGAGCTGATCCGTACTAATAGACCGAATGGCTTGACCGTATTATTCAATCTTGCTTTTTAATTTTTGTGGCGACCATAGCGAAGGGGCAACACCCGTTCCCATTCCGAACACGGCAGTTAAGACCTTCAGCGCCGATGGTACTTTATTAAAGGGAGAGTAGGACGTCGCCACAAAGAAAACGGGGACGGTGCTTTACAATAAGACAAAAATGGTACGCAGGCTAAAGCCTGCGACTGCCGACGATAGCGCCTGAAAGTATCTTCTAATAGCTGAACTAATACGTTTAAATTGAATTTGCGATTTATTTATTTCGGATTGTTGATTGCCAAAACCAGAACCGTCCCGGAATTTTTGATTTAATTTAAGGTATGCTGTTTACGTCGTTTTGTTCAGAGGTATTTTTTGCAAAGAGAATTACAAGAGGAATTTTGCCTTCTATGGTCTTTACGGGAACGGCTTTCAGGGAAACTTCTATTTTAGATGAGGACGGGAAATATACCCCGACTGTTTCGTTTTCGGCTTTTTCATCAACAACGCCTTTGATAAATTTTGCAAAAGCGATATTTTGGGCGTGTTTGGTGACGACATCCAGAGGAAATTCTCTGCTTTCAACTTTCCATATTTTTTGCGCGGCAGGGTTAAGTATAGCGGTATTTTCTTCCAAATCCAGTAAAATAACAGCCTCGGAAATATTATAACTAAGCAATGAATATGCTTTGAGTGATTGGGAAACATCTTTCGCGCGGAGGTTATCGTATTTCATCATATTGCGGAAAAGGCTGCTCAACTTCATTGAGAGGAAATCAAGTTCGTCGTTTATTTTCTCGGGGAAGTCGGTTGTAAAAGTTCCGGAGGATGCGATTTGTAGTTGACTGGTGATTTTCAGCAATTTCCGGGTGAATGAAATCAAGAGGAAAATGAGGCCCGCAAGAATAAAAAAATCAGAGACGCACGCAATTATTCTTAAAATTACCTCGCCGGCGAAAATTGCCGCAAACAGCGAAATAAAGCCGAAGAAAATCAAAAGAAGCAGTATTTTTTTGTAAAGCAATTTCACAGGATTTTACATTCGGATTCGTAAAAATTCACAGCCCTTTAATGTCTTTGTTCGCCCCTGCGACAATTATTATGTCGTTTTCATCAAAAAAAGTGTCGGGGTCGGGCACTGTGTCTATTTCCTCTTTGAATGTCATGCTTCCGTTTGTTTTACCGATTTCAGGCACGTTCCTTCTTATAGCGACGATGTTTATTCTGTTTTTCTTTCTGATATCAAGTTCCGAAATTCGTTTGCCGACAAATTTCGACGGCACTTTTATCTCAACCATAGAGTGTTCTTCGCCGAGAGTGACTCTTTTAAGAATTTTAGGAGCGATTATTGTGTTCGCTATTTCCTTTCCCATTTCCTCCTCTATTTCTATTATGCGGTTTACGCCGATGGCTTTAAGTATTTCCTTCTGCATTGGGGAAACGGCGCGGCTGAAAATGAACGGCACTGCGAGTTTTTTAAGAAGAATCGTCGTCAGAAGATTCGCTTCAACATCTTCGCCGATGGCGACGCATGCCATGTCCACGTTTTCAATGCCTATATTTTTAAGATTTTTCTCATCGGTTGTGTCGCATGCTATCGGGACGGTGACATAGTCCTTCACTTCTTCAATGCGTTCTTTGTCCTTGTCAACCGCGATTACCTCAACTCCGCTTGCGGCCAGAGCCTTTGCCAGAGCTCTGCCGAAACTCCCCATACCGAAAATAGCTATCTGTCTCATCTAAAAACCTCCTGTCCGCAGGTATACATAGGATAGAAATTAAAAGTAATAAAATCAAGAGGCGGCTATCCAATAACTCGCTTTTGCAGTAGAAATTGGGGTTGTCGGACAGCCTCTCGAAAGTTATCCGAGCATAATCCGTTCGTCCGCGTAAGATACGGAAACCCGCTCGTCGCCAGAGGCGCCTATTGCCGCCAGAGCGATTGTCAGGGGACCGAGGCGTCCCATGAACATCACAAAGGTGATTACATATTTTGAAATATCGTTCAGACCGCACGTTATCCCCGTTGAAAGCCCGACGGTGCCGAAAGCGGATACGACCTCAAAAATAATGTTTTCAAAAGGGAAATGCTCGGTATAAAGAAGTATACCCGATGCGGCGAATATTATAAGCGCCGCGTAAACGGTAATTGCGAAAGCTCTTCTCGCAAAAAATGCGGGAATATTGCGCCCGAAGACAACCAAATCTTCCCTGTGTTTTAAGTGACTTGCGGCCACGAGGAGCATCAGGACAAAGGTTATTGTCTTTATTCCGCCGCCGGTGCCGCCGGGCGATGCGCCGATAAACATAAGCGGTAATAATGCGAACTTGCTGAAAGGAGTTATTTTGGAAATATCAACCGTATTAAATCCCGCCGTGCGCGCCGTGACCGATTGAAAAAAAGCGTTCATCCATTTGTCTCCGCATCTCATACCGGATAGCGTGTTATTTTTTTCGCCCGCGTAAAAGAGAAGAGTGCCCGCCACGAGAAGAAAAATTGTTGAAGTTATGACAATTTTCGTGTGGACTTTGAAACGGTGGGAGTTAACTTTCCTGAAATTTATGATATCAAGCAAAACGACGAAACCAATTCCACCCAGAATTATCAGAGCCGAAAAAACAAAAAGAACAGACGGTCTTTGTGCAAAACACATAATATTTGCATCTAAAAGAGAAAAACCGGCATTGCAGAACGCCGATACGGAATGGAATAAAGCCATTTTGAAGGATTCAGCCGCCGGGAAGAATTTTTTGAAACAAAAAAACAAGAAACCCGTTCCCACGGCTTCTGCACCGAATGTGAATATAAGCAGGAATTTCAATATGTCTCGGGTGCTGCGGATGTTCTCCTCGTTGAGAGCGTCTTTCAGGAGCATTTCCTGAGCTTTTGATATTTTTCTCCCGAGCGTAAGAATCAGGGCTATTGAAAATGTCATTATGCCGAGAGCTCCCAACTGTATCAGAACGAGGATTACGGTTTTACCGAACAGTGTAAACCCCGCGGGGGTGCTCCGAACAATGAGCCCTGTGACACATGTAGCGGATGTGGCGGTGAAAAGGGCGTCCGTAAAAGAAATTCTCATTCCATCGGGCGTTGAGGCGGGGAGCGTGAGAAGAAGCGTCCCTGCCGCTATAACCAGCGCAAACGAGAACGCCAGCGTCATCGCGGGATTTTTTGAAAACTGAAAAATCATAACTAAATTTTACTATAAGCGGGATTCAAATACAAGATTAAAAACAGTCGGACTCTGCCGCCGTTTAATGTTTGTCGCGGAAGGAAAAATTTTCGCTTAAAAGTTTTCCGTTTGTTATTACAACCTTTAAAATGTAATTCCTCCCGCCTCCTGTATTGAATCTTAAATCACCGGCGTTTATGAGTATTTTATCCCCCGTATATTCAATGTCGGCGTAAGGGAATCTCGACCAGCGGATAAAATCTCTCAAATATTCCGATTCGGGAATGTATTTTTTAAGGACTTCGTAACGGTAGGCGAAATCACTGGCGGATTTTATCTTGTTTCCAAGCGTATTTATAAGGTAAACGGAATAACCTTCCTCCTTTCTCTCAACCCCCTGCCACATAAACGGATTATAAATTGTGTCAGGGCTTTGCGGCAGAACATTGAGCTTTGCGGCGGGTGCTCTTTCTTTCAGCAGCAGCATTGCCCGCTCTTTCTGTATGTATCTCCCTAAAACCCCCGCAGCAATAAAAATAATTACAATTGCGGCAATTTTTTTCTGCCAGCAAGGGCATATTGCCGCACCCATCCAGCCGAGAAGAAACGGCAGTATAAAATACAGGTCAAGGATTATATCAATGTCCAGAGCGAAATTCTTCGCTGTGAAAGGACTGAGTATGGGCGTTCCGTAGGAATTAAGAACATCAAAAGCGATATGCATGAGCATACCGGAAAAACTTATGAGATAAAGCAGTTTGAAATCCGCGCGGGAAAAGAAATGAAAAATAAATGCGAGAAGCAAAGCCAGAAAGGGAAGCCAAAAAAGGGAGTGAGTAAAACCCCTGTGGAATCTGACATAAACCGTTTTTCCTATTATGTTGAGAACAAAATCCAAATCGGCGAAAGATGTGGCGATAATAAAAAGAACGACTCCTTCTTTCCCTAATTTCTGCCTTATACCTAATGAAGAAACGACGGCTCCCGAAAGAATGTGCGTTATGGAATCCATAAGCAGTTATTTACTGCCGCCGGGGGGTTTTCCCCGCCTCAGGTAAAGACGCCCGCCGAATCCGAGAGCGCCAGCGTCCTCGCAGGGTTTTTTGAAAACTGAAAAATCATAACTAAATTTTACTATAACCGGAATTCAAATACAAGATGACGTGTTTAATCCCATTCTTTACAATAGTTCCAATATGTATGGAGATGTTACAAACACGAGCATTTTTGCAAAAAATAATGTAAAATAACGAATAAAGATGAAAGAAGAAAAAAAATCAGACGGCGGTAACTTCATACATAAAATTATTGATGCCGACACAGTTTCGACAGGATGCAAAGTGCGCACGCGTTTTCCGCCGGAACCCAACGGCTATCTTCACATAGGGCATGCGAAAAGCATTGTGCTTAACTTCACAACCGCGGAAAAATATAACGGAACCTGCAACCTCCGTTTTGACGACACCAATCCTGAAAAAGAAGAGTTGCAATATGCGGAATCAATTCAGGAAGACATAAAATGGCTGGGTTTTGACTGGGGCGGAAATCTTTTTTACACCTCGGACTATTTTGAGAAACTCTACGGCTATGCCGTCGTTCTCATAAAAAAGGGTCTTGCGTATGTGGATGATGAGACGAGCGAAAGAATCCGCGAAACTCGCGGCACTCTCACGGAGCCCGGAACGGAGAGTCCGTTCAGAAAGAGGACCGTCTCGGAAAATCTCGAACTTTTCCGTCGTATGAGGGAAGGCGAATTTCCCGACGGATCGCGTGTTTTAAGGGCAAAAATAGATATGGCCTCTCCGAATCTCACAATGCGCGACCCCGCGCTTTACCGTATTAAACACATGCCTCATCAGAGGTCTGGCGGAAAATGGTGCATTTATCCGATGTATGATTTCGCCCACTGCCTTTCCGATTCTATTGAAGGTATAACGCATTCTTTATGCACGCTTGAATTTGAAAACAACCGCCCCCTGTATAACTGGATTCTTGAAAAATTAGAAGTCAAATATCGTCCGCGCCAGATAGAATTTGCGCGGCTCAATATGAGTTATACGGTATTGAGCAAGCGTAAACTTTTGCGTCTTGTCAAAGAAGGTTTTGTGAACGGCTGGGACGATCCGAGAATGCCGACAATTTCCGGCTTGAGGAGGCGCGGATACACGTCGGATGCAATCAAGGATTTCTGCGGAAGAATCGGTGTAGCGAGGACAGCGAGCGTCGTGGATGCGGCTTTGCTGGAGCATTGCGCAAGAGAGGACTTAAACGCCCGCTCACCGAGGGTTATGGCGGTGCTTGAGCCGCTGAAGGTTGTCATAGAAAATTATCCCGACGGAAAGAGCGAAGAACTTGACGCCGTAAATCATCCGGATAATCCTGCCGCAGGGGTGAGGAAAATTCATTTTTCAAGAGAGATATTCATAGAAAAAAGCGATTTTATGGAAAGACCGCCTTCAAAATATTTCCGGCTCGCTCCGGGATGCGAAGTGAGACTTAAACACGCCTATTACATAAAATGCGTGAAGGTTATTAAAAATGAAAAAACGGGGGATGCGGCGGAATTGCGCTGTGTTTACGATGCCGCCACGCGAGGCGGGAATTCTCCCGACGGACGCAAGGTTAAGGGAACTCTTCACTGGGTTTCGGCAAGGCATTCGCTTCCCGCCGAAGTGCGCATTTACGATAAATTATTTCTGAAAGAGAATCCTGAAAACGCGTCAGCGGGAGAGGATTTCATTTCCAATATAAATCCCGATTCCCTAAAAGTTATCAAGGGTTGCCTGGCAGAGCATTCTCTCTCGGGAGCCCGTCCCGGAGACAGGTTTCAGTTTATCAGGCACGGCTATTTCTGTCTTGACAAAGAATCTTCCCCCGCCGGGCTTGTGTTTAACAGAACCGTTCCTCTGAAAGACACCTGGGCGAAAATAAACAAAAAATAAAAGAGAAATTACCTAAACTTCTAAATTTTTTTATAGATTAGCTTCGGCTTCTTTTACGAGTTTTTTTATTACTTCTCTGACGGTTGTGATTTTATCCGCCTTGTATGCTTCGGCGCCGACGAAAACCACGCCCTCGTCAACGTTTCCGTCCGCGGCGTTTATTAAGGCCTGCGCGATGCAGTAGGGAGAGTTAGCGGGCTCGCAGGTTTTCAGGCACTGGTAGCAGCAGTTGAATTTTATTTCGCCCTTGAGAGACCTTTTTACAAAGCTGTTCAACAAAGCTCTGCCGGGCATGTGGACGGGGCTTCTGATTATCGTTATGTCTTCTTTTTTCGCGTTTATGTAGGCCTGTTTGAATTCTTCCGCAGCGTCGCATTCCACTGTCGGGACAAAAAGGGTCGCTATCTGGACTCCGGAAGCGCCGAGTTTTATGAGTTTGGCGATTTCTTTGCCGGTCGTTATTCCGCCTCCGGCAATCACCGGAATTTTTAACCCTTTTTCCGCGCCGTATTTTTCGGCGACCTTGACGACTTCTTGAAGAAGGTTTTCAAGGACGGGGGTTTTGCTTTCGTCTTCAAGCTCTTCAAAGCAGTAGCCGAGATGGCCTCCTGCTTTCGGTCCTTCAAGGACGATGGCGTCCGGAACATAGTTGTATTTTTGTATCCAGTTCCTGCAGATTATGTTAGCCGCTCTCGCGGAAGAAATTATGGGAGCGATTTTTACTTTTGTGCCTTCAATAAGTTTCGGCAGGTTGAGAGGAAGACCCGCTCCGACAAAAATTATCTGCGCGCCATTCTGCGAGGCGGCTTTTACAAGAACCGAATAATTTGTCAGAGCGACCATGACGTTCACGGCGATTACGCCGGTCGTAAGAGTTCCCGCCTTGCGTATTTGTTCGACCAGTTCCTTTACATCGGCAATGGCGCTGTCTTCAAGAGACAGGTTGCTTTTGAGACCTCCAATCAAGGCGGCTGAAATTGTGCCGACGGCGCCTTCGTTGGCGACGGTTGAGGCGAGTTTTGAAAGGGATATTCTCACACCCATGCCGCCCTGCACGATGGGCACGGGTATTTTCAAATCACCGATATTTAATTCGGGCAGTTTATTCATTTTTGAATAATTCTACATTAATTTTTATAAAATGCCAAATTTCAATTTGCAAATTATACATAAATTAAATGGAAGTGGCAAATAGGGACGGTGCTTTCAGACAGGTAACCCCGACAAATATCGGGTCTGGAAAGACCCTCCTACATTAGGTCCGATCTTCTTACGTGTTAAAGTTTTTTTTGACTTGAAAGCAGGAATTTTATAAACTTCTACCGGTGCCGGGGTAGCCCAGTCGGTAGAGCAGCTGACTGAAAAGTTTTATTTGACAAAGCATTTAATTAGGGTATATAATAAATTAGAAAAGGGAGAAGAAAATGTGTAAAAAAAAGCGACACGTTGAAAAAAAAGAGGAGAAGTATCCGCCTAAAGTACTGAGGGACGCCTGGAAAGCCATAGATAAGTGGCAAGAAAAACACGGCACAGTTTCCCTTTCAGAAATATGTTTAAATTCTAAAAAAAAGTAGTGTCTCGCCTTCATTGTCTGTTTGATACTTCTGCATTTCTCAAACATTATAACAAAAAAGAAGAATATGCTAATTTAGTAGAAGAAATTTTTAGACACAAAAGAACTGTTACAATTCACTTTCCAAATGTTTGCATTTTAGAATTCAGAAAGAATATTCATAAAGCGGTTACAACTGAGCAAACCAATCGCATAAGCCCCTTGGTGAGAAATAAAGTGCTTAAAGCTTTTGCTTATGATATTGAAACATACCGTATCGCTATTCATAATGTGACGCATAGAAATATAAAAATGACCGCTGAAATCTTCAAATGCGCTTACAATAAAAGAATTGGAGCGACCGGACTTAGTGGAATTGACGCTGTGGTGGTTTCGTCTGCTTATCAAATAAATAGATATGCCGCAAATTTCAGATTGGTTACCAATGACGAGGATATAAAAAAAGTTGCTTCACATTATAATATCACTACTGTCCCAACGTAAATCCTTGTAATACAAGTTGTTTCGGATAGGCGGCATCTTTATCAGCATAAAGAACCTCCGAAAATGCTTGTAGAATAGGCATTTTCTCGAATAGAGCAACACTTAAAATCTGCAGAATCGTGTAGAGCGACAGTTTTAAATTGAGCCGCTTTTTTATGATGGCTATCAAAACATACACCGAAATTGCTATCCAGATTTGAGTCTTTACGGCATTCTCGGATGTCCCATAAAACGCCTTGATTTTCAAATGCTGTTTTATCCATTTGAAAAAAAGTTCGACCTGCCACCGCAGTTTGTAAAGACCGGCAATAACATCCGCCGGAAGATTCATATTGTTGGTAAGAAAAATAAAACGCTTTTTGTTTTCTGCATCGAAATAGCCGATGCGTCGAATTTTTTCGGGATAATGTTCTTGTGAATAGTAACCTGCTGTTATTCCGATTTGATCGAATCTCACTCCTGTTGTTTTGTCTATCGGCTGAGAATATAAGCGCTTGAAATCGAAATTGCTTTTCGCTCGTGTCACAAAAAATGCTAACGCTTTTTGGATGGTATAAAGACGCGAAAAGTCCAAGTAAGCGCGGTCCATAATATAAATTGCCAACGGCTCTAACTGTAATTCGTCCAATACTTTTACTTCGTGGATATTCGCCGGAGTAACAATAATTGTCGTCGGAATATTCCCGCGCAAATCCAGAAGAGTATGCATCTTTACAGCGGCTTTGGTTTTGCGAAATTTGGCCCAGGGAAAAAGAGAAAGGCATAAATCGATCACTGTCGCATCCAAAGCATATGCTGTATTTTCGAGATCTATTCCAAAACTTTCGCCGCCATACATTACTCGGGCTTTTTGAATCAGTATCCGGGCAAAGTCCGCATAAATTTTCCAGTTCCGAACGTTGTTTGCATTTGCCAAAGTGTTTCTCGCCACTTCTCCCCGAAGACCCGCATGATATAATTTGTTTTTCACTGCTCTCAAACATGTTTCGATATCCCGAAGACTTTCCCTGTACGTTAATTGTGCAAATGCCATACATAAGTATTGATCCCAACATGAAAAACTTTTTATTTTGTAATTGCCTCGATACCTTTTTACACATCGATGAAATTCGCGTCTCGGTACAAAATCCATTACTTGCGAAAACAATGTTTTTCCAATATTCATAAATCATACCTCCCCGGGTTTTCCCCGGGAAAGTATGCCTTTTATGGCTATTTGATTTCAAATCGATACACCTCATAATCTCTTCTTAATCCTTCTATTTCAATCATTTTCATACTTTTGCTAATTCAACGTTGGGACAGTAGTGAAGTAGTTCATATAACTATGTT
>Ga0210017_1004484_pt1 | contig 11405 bp, 11 predicted proteins | sample CryGeyCG2014_020_FD_183966 | JGI IMG/M metagenome (GOLD analysis project Ga0210017, IMG submission 183966) | Groundwater microbial communities from aquifer - Crystal Geyser CG08_land_8/20/14_0.20 (SPAdes) (version 2) | ecosystem: Environmental > Aquatic > Deep subsurface > Groundwater | place... | reverse complement strand
GGGCGCAAGGCTGGGATCAAATCCAGACTATTTTCCCGTTGCTGCTTTATCGCGCCGATTGTGCGGGGGCGCGTGTGCCGTTAAATCGCGCAGAAACGCAGCAGATTTATCAGCAGTTGCCGGTTGGTATTGGTGAGGCCGGGTTGCGCTGCCAACTCGGTCAGCCAGTCGCTTGCGGGACGCGCGATGGCATCGCGGTGAGCGCCTTGCGGCTGTGCCTCGGCGCGCGTCTTATCAGCGATGCCTTTGCGGCTAAACAAGGCGCGGACGAAGGAATAGCCTGCATCATCGCCGTAGCAATGGCGGCGTTGGACAAAACGTCAGCGTTAATCCGATCGTTATCCTAACGTGCATGGAAAAAGTAAGCATTCCTGACGATGAAACCCGCCCTGTCCGTTCCCGCCCTGCCCGTTCCCTCCCTTGCCGGGCGCATTTCGGCGGAGCCGAAATCGTTCACAAGGCTTGGTGCATGCTCCGCGAAACCCCTCGTTCACCCCCCGCCCCCCTCTGAGGGAACAACTGATAAAACAACTCATACATGGACGCCCACTGTTTTGCCAAGCCTTCAATAGATGATTTTGAGCGTGGGTAAAGATTGCAGCCATACATCCGGATTTTGTTTGAAGTGCATGGCCTCTATCCCTGATGGAATCCGCTGAGTAACTCCTGATCAATTCTTCGCACTCATAGGGGCTTTGAGTTGTTAAGGTTTGGTCACTCACGGTCTGACCTGTCTCGCCATCATTTCATGATTGCCTGTGCAATCGGTGGTGTTGCTGCTTCAACTCGTTAATTAGTGGTTTTATCCAACCGCCCCGATTACATTCCGGCCGCTGCCGGGGGGTAATCGGGGCGGAACATGCGGTCATTGGCCAATAACGCCCACACGATCCGGGCATTCTTGTTCGCTAAGGCGACCGCCGCTACATTTTTGTTGCGCCTGGCCATCAGCTTCCGCAACCCGCTATCCGGATCAGCCTTGCTTTCTGCAAAACGGATCACGGCACGCGCCCCGTGGATCATCAATGTACGCAGATACGTGTCGCCACGTTTACTAATGCCCAGCAGAGTCTGCCTGCCGCCGCTCGAATGTTGCCTGGGCACCAAGCCCATCCACGCCGCCAACTGACGGCCATTCTTGAACTCCCGCGCATCGCCAACCGTCGCGACAATGGCACTCGCCGTAGTCAGCAGCAGTCGGCCAAAGTTGGCGATAAAAGTTGAGGCTGAGGTCCGGTCGGATTTCAGATCGCATTTGACTTGCTTGATCCCGTTTTCCGCCTGTCCGCGTCCGCAATAGTCTTGCTGATATAGACTATTGGGGGTCGGGCTACGCAGCGTGGTCACCACGAAACGTTCGTTGTCCTTATTGGGCGCGCCGTTGCTGCCTGCCAGCACTTCGGCCTTGAGTACCACGCGATGCGCTTGCGACCAGGACTTGGCTGCATACTCGAACTCGCCGAACAGGCGCATCGACTGGACGACAGGGCCGTATTTTTGGACGTGCATCGACTGATGTAACGCGAGATGCCCGCGCGCATTCTTCATCCAACCCTCCGCGCGGCGGGACAACACCGCGTTACCCGTCAGGCCGAAGATAAAATCCGCATTACCCTCGTCGAGAATCAACTGCATCAACTCCGGGTTGGAGAAGTACCCATCGCCGCGCAGCAGAATATGGGTTCGCGAAGCGATCAATCATGCCAATGCGACGATCAACCGTGCCCAATATAGCGGCACCCAGATCGGAAGAGCGTTCGCCTCCCGTGAAATCGGCACGAACTGTGTAGCCAGGAATGGCAGGAAAACGAAGTTGTTCTGGGGTAAAATCAGCAGCAGGGCGAGTACAAGTAGGCATTTTTTACGAATCGGTTTCTGGATAATTACAATTTTATCAAATGCTTACTGTGTTATTCGCCCTGCTTATGCAATATTCAGGCTAGTAGGCTTTCTGGCGGCTGCGAATGGGGCTTGGGCGGGAGGAGCGGCAACAGGTGGTGCTACCTTACCGCTTCAGATCCAGCAGAATATAAATCTTATCATGCAGTATGAGCAGCAAGTGATGACTCAGATCAACACCAATCAACAAGTCATCATGATGGCCAGAAATTTGGTTAACAACCCGCTGGCGCTCTTGCCGCCAGATGTGCGGCGGTTGGCTGCTCAGACCGGGCGCATTGTTGGAATGGGCGCTGAGGTATCAAATTCGGCGGCGGCTGATAAAAAGCTGGCGGGAATCCTGGGTACCGGCAGTGCTGCGAGCGCTGCACTGAGTTATGCAGACAAGTTTCATGGAATCAATAACAATGTTCAGGGCGTGTTGAGAACGTCTATGCTTAACGCCGGCCTGCACCGTGAAAACTTTGACAGCGATACACAAGCTGTCCAAGCGCTTGCAACCAAGGTTGCGGCTTCCGATGGCAACCTGGCGGCGGTTAAAACGCTGGGTGAGGTGAATGTCGCTCAACTGAATGAATCCATTAAGTTACGCGATTTGCTGTCAACTCAAGTGCAGGCGGAGACTGCTTATATGGTGGGGGTGACGGAGAAGGGCGACTCGAAGGATGCTGAAAAAAAGAAAAATGACGATGATGCAGCGGCCTACATAAAAAATGTACAAGTGCCACCTCCCATCCAAAAGACAAAACAAACATTTCAAAACTGGGATATGTACTCAAAGAAAAAGTAGGCTATGTCACTGTTAATTGTTGAGCTCCACTCATACCCAGCGCGGCAAACAAAACAGCGCGAGGCGACAGGGAGCCATGAGCCGGATCGATCATCCTTCGCCAGCCAAGATAGTTGGCAAGGTAATGAGTAGCAATACCGTGAAATCGGATCATCCATTCCTTGAGTCGGCTGTCATAGGCATTCACGTTCTGCATGTGGTAAACGTTGCCGATTACCCGAATGCCCGCAGCCAGATTGATTGGACGGTGAGTGATACCGATTTCTCGTACAGCAGCACCCAAGGCTTTCCCGCTGTCAGTGCAAAGTATGGCATCGCTGGCCAGCAGTGGCTTGAGTGCCGCGCCGATATGCGCTTTATCAGCCTTCTCCAGAACAAAGTCCGATGTGTTTCCGGTACGATCACGGCAAATCAGCACCGGAATCTGCTCGTCGGGCAAGCCACGTTTCGAGGCTTTGCTGCCACGCTTGTGCGGCGCACGCGTCATGCCGTGTTTCTTGCCCTTAAACGATTCAAGGAAGAATGTCTCATCCGCTTCGGCAATGCCAACCAGGCTGACGGCCTTTTGCACATTGGGCAGCGCAAGAAAACGATGATACCAGCGAAACGTGGTGTTGCGATGTACTTCGCAGACTTTCGCGCTGTGGCGCAGGCTTTGCCCTTCACTCATTTGTTGTGCGTATTCCAGCCACTTGTCCTTATGGCGCAGCCGGGTCAGCGGCGTTCCAGTCAGCGCATTGAAGGTGGCGCGGCATGCAGCACACCGGTAACGCTGCAAACCAGACACCGAACCCCAGCGAGCAATGCAATCATGACCGCACTTGGGGCACATTGGCTTGTTCAGCACGCGACTTTCAACCAACGTACTGACGGCCTGAACGTGTTCAATCTTGTGCAGCCGGTCGACCAATATACTTCTTTGATGCGGCATCAATTTATCGAGTTCTGCCGCCAAAACATGAAATTCTTCGGTTTTCATCGCAGCACCTATCTTGTTGATTGGTATGACGATAGTATAGACCGCTACTTAACAGTGACATAGCCAAAGTTTTTAAAGATTCCCGTGCGAACATGCCGATCGAATCCACCTTCAGCCAGACCAAAATCATCAAGGCAAACACCCGTTCATCTGATGGGATGCCTGAACGCTTGTGAAAGCCCAGTCGTTTCAACTTTGCTTTCATGCGCATCTGCCTCCACAGATCTGCAAACAGGTTATCAATGAGACAACCGCCGTCTCGAAGCAGGTTCGCCGTTAAATCTGGAAGTCCTGGTACTTTTGCGCCATAATTCACTGCGGTCTCCTGATTTGGTTTGCTTGCAAGGCAACCGTTATTACACTCTTTACTAGACCGCAAATATTATTAAAATCAAATAGTTATGTTGTTTTTTAGAGCGTTTTTGAACCCAGAAACGTTAGCCTTTAATATACAATCAACTTACGGTGAGATTTAATGTTAAAAAGTCTTTTTTGGCACAATTCTGGCACAGTGAATTAAAAAGGATATTGGAATGAAGAAGTTAGGGTTGAATATTGATCACGTGGCCACTTTGCGCCAGGCGCGTGGCGCATGTTATCCCAATGTGCTGCGCGCCGCGCTGATTTGCGAAGAAGCGGGTGCGAATGCAATTACCCTGCATCTGCGCGAGGATCGTCGCCACATTCAGGATAGAGATGTGGAAGTGCTGCGCGACATGCTGCAAACCCGCATGAATCTGGAATGTGCGGTCACCGAGGAAATGATCGCCAACGCGCTGCGCATCAAGCCGCATGACTTATGTCTGGTGCCGGAACGCCGCGAAGAGCTGACTACCGAAGGGGGTTTGGATGTGCTGCGTTATTTTGAGGTGGTCAAATCGGCTTGTGAGCGTTGCCGTGATGCGGGTATCCGCGTGTCGCTGTTCATAGACCCGAACAACAAACAGATAGAGGCGGCGGTGCGCGCCGGTGCGCCTTTGATCGAGCTACACACGGGTAAATACGCCGATGCCGACAGCGTACCCGCACATGACTTCGAGCTGGAACGCATTCGCACGGCAGCGGAATACGCCTATGCGCTGGGTCTGCAAGTCAATGCCGGACACGGCTTACACTACCACAACGTACAGGACATTGTCGCCATTCCGCAGATTGTCGAGCTCAACATCGGCCACGCTATTATCGCCGAATCGCTGTTTATCGGTCTGGAGGCGGCGGTGCGCAAGATGAAAGGTTTGGTGGCATCGCTGCCCGCTTGACATGATCTTCGGCATCGGTACGGACATCGTTGAATACGCGCGCATCGAGGCGATGTGGCAGCGCCACGGCGTGCGTCTGGCGGAACGGATGTTGAGTGCGCAGGAGTTGCCGGAATGCCTGTCACACTCCAATCCGGCGCGTTTTTTGGCGAAACGCTTCGCCGCCAAGGAAGCCTTCGCCAAGGCGGTAGGAAGCGGCTTACGCCATCCGGTATCGTTGCGCCGTATCCGTGTTACGCATGACGGTATGGGTAAGCCCATGTTGCAATTTGACCCGGAATTACGCACCTATCTGGCACAACTGGGGGTTAGCGGACACCACTTGTCCATCAGCGATGAGCGCAATATGATTGTCGCGTTTGTGGTGCTGGAAACCTATTGATTGAAAGGGCGGTTTGAATGTTGTAACCGGGGTCAATCATCGGTAACTTTTTCAGAGGGCGCTTTCGTGATGAGTAACTAGTTCTCATCCAGAAACCACCTAAATTTCCAGCACAGGCCAACGGCCAATTTTTTCGCCGTTGGGAATTCAGGTGGTTTCGAGTTATAAAAAGCCGAATTCAGCTCAAGCGCCTCATCCGTCCCGTTTTTTACCAGTTTGCAGGCGTACTCATTCCGCCTTGCTGGCCATTCTCTGTTACAAACCCGCCTCAACTTGCTATAAGGTCTGTCGCGACAGCCGCGCGAACACTGCCTACGCGAGTGTAGAGCGTGCGCGCACGATAGCCGTTGCGGTAGCCCTGCCGCTCGTCCGAACGCTCGTGCCGATCTGCTCCCAGGGTTTTCGTCACCTGCGCCTCCAGGATCTGGTTGAGTACCGTTTCCACCCGCTTTGCCAGCCCGTTCTGCCCACTCAACAATCCTGGCAATAAATCACGACCCACGTTAATATCATATCCAGCCATCGCTTCTTCTCCTTTGGTTTGTGAAACGTCTTTAATAACGTCAATGTACCAAACCGGAGCGGTGGCTGCCCACCCATTATTTACAGCAGTTTACGGACTTAATCTAAGCGGAAGTATTCAGGTTCTATCGTCAGCGTCCACTATATGGCGGATAGCAGACGAAGGTTTCTAGTCAATCAGGGGTGATTCAAGCTTTTACTTCGCCATACAGCATAAAGTGGGAATACTATTTACTCGTCAACGAAGTAACAAATTTTCGAATGATGCAGAGAAAAGGCCTTGCTTTGTGATAACATTTCGATACGAGTAACGAAATTTCGAGGTCGCATGATTCCCGTCGGATACGCCTACCTAATCCAACTGCTTGGTCTACAGGTTCGCCAGCTCGAACGCCCAGCCGCGATTACCGGTGCTGTCAACAAGCGAATTGACTCAGCGACGCGAGTGCTCTTCCCTCGCGGTGTTGCCATTGATGACAGTATCACCGGTCATCTTGAGTTCGCGCTACGGCACGAGGGTGTCAACCTGGAAGTAATTGATGCCGTGTTCGAGCATCTTGCTCCGAACGAGCTGGTAGAACGGCTCGCGGCCACGCCAACCGGTGCACACATCCGGCGTATCTGTTTCCTGTGGGAATGGCTGACGGGGCAATCCCTGCCAATCGATGCCGTATCGACGGGTGGCTACGTTGACCTATTTCCTGCCGATCATTATGTTGTGGCCGATGAGCCTGTGAACAGTCCCAAGTTCAGGGTGCGGGATAATGCCCTGGGTACGCGCGACTTCTGTCCGACCGTGCAACTCGCATCCGTACCGACTACCCCACCATTCGCAGACCTGCTTGCCGAAGCTGACCGTGCCTTGGCATCGGTCACTGACCCTGCACTGTACGAACGCGCGCTGAGCTACCTTTACCTGTCTGAGACCAGGAGCAACTTCGCCATTGAGCGGGAAACGCCTAACGCCGATAAGCAGGAGCGCTTCGTACAGCTTCTGCAGCACGCCAGCGATACCGAACTCGTCACTGAAGATTGGCTGGTTGAACTGCAAAACCTTGTGGTTCGCGATGTATATAGCCAGGAAGCCTCATATCGAACCCGGCAGAACTGGCTCGAAGATAGCACGGGGCGCGTAACGTTTTTTCCGCCGGCACCGGATGACATGCGGAGAGCCATGAAGGGATTGGAAGCTTTCATCAACGGGACCCGTTGCCGGAACCCGCTACTAAAAGCGGCTGCGAGTGGCTTTGGCTTCGTGTACCTGCATCCATTCATGGATGGCAACGGCAGGCTGCACCGCTTCCTGATACACCATGCCCTGGCCCGAGCACACGCAAGAGAGAACGGGGTTGTAGTGCCGGTGTCTGCTGTGATGCTCAAGAACATTCCGGACTACCTCTCCGTGCTGTCTGGCTTCTCCAAACCAGTCACGCATCTGTGGAACTATACACGCGGCGACATCACTCCAATCGTCACGGAAGCGGCGAACGGCCGGAGCTACCGCTACATCAACTTCGATCGCGAGGTGACATTCCTCCATACCATGATCCAGAAAGCAGTGCAGGAGGAAATCCCGCGTGAGCTGGCGTGGCTCGTCGGCTATGACATTGCTTTTCAGCAGATTGAGGCCCAATTCGACCTGCCGAACAAGGACATCTCAGCCCTTATTCGCATGATTCAGTCCAATCAGGGCAAACTCTCGGAGAACAGGCGCAAGCAGTTCTTTCACCTGCCTAACGATGTTCTTGACTGTATCGAAGCTATAACTCGGGATGCATTTGGCAGCGAGACTGAGCATAACGATAATTCGATGATCTAGCGCCTGATCGACCCTTTTGCAACGAAATTTCGAACGCCGGTAGGCTTTTTCGAATCAGTCAGCCTGGACGCAGTAATCCTCACAATATTCCGAAGTGTCCAACAAGTCTGGCGACCTTTGCGGAAGAGATGGAATTTGAATCGCCCCCGAGTCGCTAGACACCTTCGTCTGCAATCCCCCGTATAGTGGATGCTGTTTGACAGCCAACCATTCAAAGCCAGCGCATTTGTTGTTGCGCTGGCTTTTTCGATCAACCGCGTATTAAACCCGCCCCCCAAATACTCCAGCTGTTTAAATCGAAACCGGCCAATAATTCCAAAAAATACCAAGCACAGACTGTAAATATTGTTTACAAGCGTCACTATGTAAATGTAATATACAAATACAGAGCTGTAAATTATCTTTACAGCCCCCGATTTGTATTTTTGCAAAGTTCATAACGGAGGAAAAAGTGAACTATTCCATTAAGACCCTCAGCCAGCTGCCCTTAATGCTCAAGGGGTTTCGCAAGGCGCGAGGGCTCACTCAGGCTGCCATGGCTGAAAAGTTGGGAATCACTCAGCAAAGTTATGCCTACTTTGAAGCCAATGCGGCGACAGCCACGCTTGACAGGCTTTTTATGGTGCTGCGCATATTGGGTGTTGAAATCTCTCTAGACCAGGCCGCTTCCGTTACGAGCAAGAGTCTCACCCCACCTGTTGCCGTCGGCGAGAATATTCCTGCTTATAAACCCTCGAATCAGAAGATCGGTAAAACAGCCGGCACAGCAACGATTAAGGAAAAGAAACCGTCAGCGGCTATAAAACCGGAGCGCATTATTTCCATCACACAGGAAAATTGGTAATCATGGGACGCCGCTCAACGACAAAAAAGTTGAACGTCTGGATGAACGGCATCCCTGTGGGGTACTGGGAGATCACCCGACAAGGCGAACGACTTCGCTACTTCGATGATTGGCTAACTGATGAACAAGCACGCCCTTTATCGTTGTCGCTCCCCTTCTTGCCGGGCAATGCGCCTTACCAAGGGCAGGTCGTTACCGACTATTTCGACAATCTCTTGCCCGACAACGAAACTATTCGCCGTCGCTTGGCTATGCGTCATCAAACAGGTGGCATTGATCCCTTCCAGCTGCTGGCGAAGCTGGGCCGTGACTGCGTTGGCGCAATACAACTTCTTCCCGAAGATGAGACGCCGTCGGATGTGTATGAAATCAGGGGCGAGGTGTTGAACACAGCGCGGATTGCTCAACGACTACGCAATACCACGTCGGCTCAAGCCTTGGGGCAACCTGATCACGACGAGGATCTGAGGCTTTCCATCGCGGGCGCGCAGGAAAAAACCGCCTTGTTGCGCCATGAGGGTAGGTGGCTTCTGCCCCATGGGAGTACCCCGACAACGCACATTTTCAAACTGCCATTAGGTCTGGTCGGCCATATGCAGGCCGATATGCGCACCTCGGTTGAAAACGAATGGTTGTGCTCGAAAATTGTGAATGCTTACGAAATTTCCATAGCGCGGTGCGAAATTGAACACTTCGAGGACCAGAAAACGCTTGTTGTCGAGCGATTCGACCGAACACCATCCAGCGATGGTAGTTGGATTATCCGTCTTCCGCAGGAAGATATGTGTCAGGCAACGGGCGCGTCACCGCTACGCAAATACCAGTCAGACGGCGGACCTGGCATCGCTCAGATCATGGAACTGCTGCTCGGGTCTGACCATGCCGAACAGGACCTGAGGCGCTTTTTCAAGACACAGCTCATTTTTTGGCTGCTGGCCGCCACTGATGGCCACGGGAAAAACTTCAGCATTGCTCATCTGGCCGGGGGCCGCTACCGCGCTACACCCATCTATGACGTACTTTCTGCTCATCCCGTCATAGGAAAAGGGAAGAATCAAATTCCGCCGCAGAAAGCCAAGCTCGCCATGGCGGTGCGGGGAAGCACTCATTACTACCTGATCGAGAAAATCCAGCGACGGCACTGGATTGCCCAGGCGCAACAAGTCGGGCTTGGTGCTGCGGCGGCGGAGCAACTGATTGAAGAAATCATTGAGTCAACAGAGGCTGTGATTGCTGACGTGAGCAGACTGTTGCCCGACAACTTCCCTATGGATCTCGCAGAGGCGATTTTCAGTGGAATGAAAAAGCATTGCATCAAGTTGGCTACGGTTCGCAGTTGACACACACCTGATACAGAAACCCACAATTTAATCAGTCCGTGAATAACCGCTTTCTTGCGTACTTCGGAAGTTGATCTTGATGCTATGTGACGTGCTGTTGCTTTATCCGTATTGAGCCACGCAAAGCCAAGTATCATTCCTGATAACTCTTACTAACGTTTCGGGGTTAAAAAACACCATAAAAAACAATGTAATATATTGATTTTAATAATAAATGCGGTCTCACAAAGAGTATAACAATGTTTGTCTTGCAAACAAACCAACTCAGGAGACCGCAATGAATCATGGCATAAAATCAATCGCACTTCCAGACTTAACGGCAAACTTGCTTCGCGATGGAGGCTGTCTCATCGACAACGTGTTTGCCGACCTTTGGACGCGGCTGGGCATGAAGGCGAAGCTGAATCGGCTGGGCTTTCACAAACGCTCCGGTGCGCCGGCAAATGAAGTGGTTTACGCATTGATGGTGTGGGTCTGGTTAAAAGTGGATTCGGTTGGCATGTTCGCGCGGGAGTCCTTAAAAACTTACTCGCAAGCCAGCAAAGACGCGCTGTATACGGCAATGAATCATGAGGGCTGGAATTGGCATCACCTGAATTTGGCAATGGCGCCACAAACGGCAAGCGCATTAAAAGTATCAGGCCAGTCCAGTGCGTTTGTGCTGGATGATTCGATCAAGATGCGTTCTGGCAAAAAGATGCCTGGCGTATCCAGTCACTTTGATCACACCTCGGGACGGTGCGTCATGGGGCAGCAGGTTTTAACCTTGGGGTTGAGCAGTGCTGAAGGATTCGTGCTGGTTGATAGCGAGTTGTTTATCAGCAAAAAAATGACGCAAGCGCTGCACCAGCCGTTTCGTGACGGGCGTAGCGTGGCGGCGAAACGTTACAAAGTGGCAGTCAATCAGACCAAGCCACAGATGGCGGGGGATATGATTCGCCGCGCACAGCGCGCCGGAATGGATGCGCTGTACCTGCTAGCCGATGCCTGGTTTGGCACTAAAGCCATGATCAGCATGGCGTGTGAGCAGTTGCTGATTCCGATTTATCGGATGAAAAAAAACACCATGAAGTATCGGCTGACGGAATGCCGTGCGGGAAAACCTGTTCAGCGGGAAATAGATTTAAATGCGCTGTTTCAGCACAGCGTTCGTGGTCAATGGCAGAAGATTGCCGGGCAACCGTATCAAGCGAAAGCGCTGGATGTTGAATTGAATTTGAACAAGCCGGAAGAGGCCGAAAAGTGGATCAAGGTGCGCCTGTTATTCGTTCGCGGCATGATCGAGGAAGACAAAAAACAAGTGGGCAAACATGACTGGGCTGCCTTTTTGACGACGGATCTCAGCCTTGCACCACAACGAATACTGGAACTTTATGCGATGCGATGGGCCATCGAAGTGTACTTCAAGGAAGCCAGGCAACATTTGGGATTCCTTCAGGAGCAAAGCAATCACTACGCAGCGTATGTTGCCTCCATCCATTTAACGGCGATGCGTTTTTGCATGCTGATAATGGCCAAGTCGAGCGGACAAGCCAGTGGTATTGCTGATGTTCGTAACCAGATTATTGCGA
>Ga0210017_1004479_pt1 | contig 11415 bp, 6 predicted proteins | sample CryGeyCG2014_020_FD_183966 | JGI IMG/M metagenome (GOLD analysis project Ga0210017, IMG submission 183966) | Groundwater microbial communities from aquifer - Crystal Geyser CG08_land_8/20/14_0.20 (SPAdes) (version 2) | ecosystem: Environmental > Aquatic > Deep subsurface > Groundwater | place... | reverse complement strand
AACACCTTTACTAAAAGGCACAAAAAGAGAAAAATTATTGTCGGATGGAAAAATTGTTCAGGATGAAATTAAAATAAGCGATTTGAAGTATTTCCCAAAAGCGGCACTGATTAACAGCATGCTTGATATAAATGATAATTTAATTGACATAGAAAATATAACATATTGACAGTTACTATTTCTGAATGTATAATTATTAAATGAGAATCAAATCTTTTTTATCCCACAGGGATTTCCGTTGCTCACTTTTTATCCCACAGGGACTTCCGTTGGTCGCTTTTTACTTTTTATTTTTTACTTGTCATTTACGGGCTCTGCCTGATTTGACCGTATCACAAATTTCTTTCAGTGATGACTCACCGTCAAAGAATCAGGTAATTACAATCTCAGCTAATATCACAAATAATGGCGACAACTATTTCAATCAAGTAGTTCTTACCCCTGCAACTTCTTCTTATCAAATATGTGCATCAAGTACTCCTGTCGCAATCTCTACCGCAACATGGCTTGCACAAATGTTTAATCTCCCGTCAGATTTATATTTAGGCAAAATATCTCTTCATATGCGAAGTCGCAACCCTGAACAAGCAACAACACATTATATAAGAGTTGAGATAAGAGATACTGTAATGGATTATTATGGCATAGAACCAACACCACTATCAATCCCACCGTTAGCAACAGAAACATTAAATAATATCACTACATTTTATCAATGGTATGATTTTGCTTTTGGGACTGAACTTTACCTTGCAAAAGAGACAACCTACTGGATATGTGTTGAAACACTAGAAGGCGGCGCTAGCGGATACGCTCTATGGAACTCTACATATGTGGCAGTGGATATGGTAGCTGGTGGGAATGGTGTGGCTTGGTCAAGTATGGAAAGTGTTAGTGGAAAAAGAGAAATTCATTTTAATGCATATGAATCTAAAGAAACAGTTGTTAATTTTTTTGACGGAGACCCGGCTAACGGCGGAGTAATCATCAGCACCAGTATAATCAAAAAACCGATATCCTCCGGGAGTGAGGTCGTTGTTTCAACTGCATGGATAACGACAGGAGGTAATCATAGTATTTATGCCGTTGCGGATTATCTGAGTTTAATTGATGAGGGAAATGAAAACAACAATTCTTTGTATAAAAATTTGAATGTTGAAAATCAACCTTCAATAGTTTCTGTTTTTCCGCCCGAGAATGCGTTGGGAATAGATACCAGCACATCCGTTTATGTTTATTTCAGCGAAGATATGAATGAAATTTCTACAGGAGCGGTATCTGTGAGAGCCATCAGAAATAATGAAAGCAACACTGTGAATTCAGAAATAACCGGTTCAAAAGAATATGTCGGCAGCGATAAAAAACTGGTCTTTACATCCGATAATTTTAAAAATAATTACATCTATGAAGTTACTGTATCTGCCGGTGCTTGTGATATATATGGTAATAATTTGAAATCATCCAAAAGATGGACATTCAGTACAATTTTAGATCCGACTGTTTCAAATATTATAAAAGACCCGGTAAATCCGGGATTATATGAATTAATTGTTTCGCCGAATGCATTTCCTGAAAAGGTTTATATCGTCGGTAGCACTGCAACCTCTAAGAGTTCGGAAGTTGAACAGGCGAACGCAAAACTTCAGAAATTCGGCGACTCCTTTCATTTCTTTTTATCTGGAAGCCTGCGCGAATTTTTTGCTTACAATGCTTCAGGAGAGTTAGTAACAGATAATTTTTCTTCACAGGTGACAGTTACCGTTCCTTATTCTGAAACGGATGGAATTATAAATAATACCTCTCCGCCTGTCCGAGAAAAAACCTTATCCATTTATTACTTGAATGAAAAAAATAATCTCTGGGTGCGACTGCCCGATTCAACTGTGAATACTCAAGCCAAGACAGTTACTGCAACAGTTCCTCATTTCTTCGTATTTGCTGTGTTAGGAACGAGTAGTTTTGACCTTTCAAACGCATATGCGTTTCCCGTACCGTTTAAACCAAACAGTGCTTTAGGACATACAAATATTACATTTATAAATCTTTCATCAGTAGCAACAATAAGAATTTATACAATAAGCGGCGAACTCGCAGAGAAATTGGAAGAGATAGACGGTGATGGACAGTATATCTGGGCAGAAGCAAATAAATTAGCGAGCGGTATTTATATCTATCATATAGAAAACGAAAAAGAAAAGAAATTTGGCAAATTGGTTGTTATAAAATGAATAGACATAGACTTACGGGACAGATTATTGGATACGGATTGTTGTCATTCCGAGTGAAACGAGGAATCTCGGTTTTGAATTTGAAATTGCTTCGGCTCTGCCTCGCAATGACATCCGTGTCTATTTGTGCTTTTTATTTGTGCCTACGGTCCGTGTTGTATGCTGAACCCGGAACTACTGCATTAAATTTTCTTAAAATTCTTCCCGGGATTAAAGGTGCAGGTATGGGTGAAGCATTTACTGCTGTTTGTGACGACGCAAACGGAATTTACTGGAATCCTGCGGGGCTGACTCAAATAGAATATCAGGTGATAAACGCCGGATATACAAAATGGTTCCAGGAGATTAGTTATCAAACGGTATCTTTTGTTCAACCGTCCAAAATCGGTAATTTTTCGTTATGTCTTAATAACCTGTCTTTTAATGATGTTGATGGTTATAATAATGCAGGAGTCCCGACAGATGAACTGGATGTATATGACAGAGCATTATTAATTTCATATGCAAATAAAATTCATAAAAATATATCTGCGGGGTTAAATCTTAAAATTATTCAGGAAAAACTTGACGATGAATCCGTTCAGACATATGCTTTGGATTTCGGTTCACTTTATAAGTTTAATATACCGCTTTCCCTCGGCATTTCACTGCAAAACATCGGTCCAAAAGTAAAATATATATCGGAAAAAGACCCGCTGCCGTTTAATATTAAACTCGGCTGCGGTTATAAACTTTTTAATGATGACTTAACATTTGCCGTGGATTATAATATTCCTAAAGATGTTGCGAACTATTTCAATATAGGCATGGAGTATCAATTTTTGGACTTGCTTAAATTAAGAGCGGGCTACAAGTTCAGGGATATAAACGGGACCCGATTAGGGTTTGGAATCGGCAATGAAAAACTCAGTTTTGATTATGCGTTCGTGCCATTTGGTATTTTGGGCGACACACATCGCTTCGGACTGACTTTTTATTTTGGCAGGACATATCGGCTTGATGTCGCTGATGTAAAAATTGAAAAACACTTAAAAAAGGGGAAAAGATATTTCTCAAAAAATGACTTTATTGCCGCACAGAAAGAGTTTAAAAATGTTTTGGTCTATGACCCCGTAAATGCCCAGGCGCAGAGTTACCTGGATAAAATTAAATTATGTATAACTAAAATCAATGCGGAAAAATATCTAATATCGGGGGAAAAATATCTTGAAGCGGACGAACTCTTAAAAGCAAAAGACGAGTTTGAAAATATTCTGCTGTTGATGCCCGAAAACGAACAGGCGAAAAAATATCTTGTTGAGGTTGAAAATAAAATTTCGCAGCAGCAAAAACAAAGATTAGAGGTTCTGTTTACTCAGGGTAAAGAGTTTTATGAAAGAGGCGAGTATGAAGATGCTATAAATATCTGGGAAAAGGTTCTGCTTTTAGATAAAGAGCACCCTGCGAGTAAAGAGTATATTTTACTTGCCAAAAACGATATAGAAAAAAGAGAAAAAATAAAAGTTGAAGCACGGCTGAAAGCAATGTATGAGACAGCGGAAGAACTTTTTAAGAAAGAAAAATATAAAAAAGCGCTGGATTTATTCACCGAGATAGATAACCAATTAAAAAGTTATTTACAGACGGATATGTATCTAAACAGAACCAAAGAAAAAGTTGCCGAAATGTATTTCAAAGAAGGGCTGAAACTTTATGAGAATGGGTTCTATAAGGAAGCAGTCGGCGTGTTTGAAAAATCATTAAAATATTTTCCTGAATACAAAGAAGCAAAAGAACGCATAACCATAGCCAATGAAAAAATTGCTGAAGAGAAAGAAAAACTGAAAATTTTATCCGATGAATATAACAAAAAGGGCTTGATAGAATATAACCAGGGCAATATAAAAGGTGCGATTAAGTTTTTTGAGAAAGCGTTGGAATCAAATCCCGAACATGAAACCGCCGGCAAAAACCTTGACCGAGCCAAAAAAGAATTGAAATGAAATTAAAAACAAAATTTAGTTTATTAGCAGGGCTATTAGTAATCCTGATTGTTTCAGGGATAAGTGTTTTCCTTTTTATTGCCGAAAGACAACATTTAATAAAAGAGATGAAACAAAATAAAATTGATATTGCAAAAAGTTTTACACAGGTTTGCAGGGAATCGTTAATTATAAAAGATGAGATATTACTTCTCAATTATCTGAAGTTGATTAAAGGAACAAAAGGGCTCCTTTATGCGGTATTGCTTGATAATAGCAATAAAATACTCGCCCATACTGATACAAAACTTCTCGGAACTATGCATAAACCGTCTGAAGAAGAAAAAGATATAATTTATGAGATGACTTTTCCGGTATCCGTCGGCACAGAAAAAGTAGGAAATGCAAAGATAGGTTTTTCACGCGAGGTTTTAGATTATGAGATTAAAAGCGTCTTAATTCAAACCCGTAACAGAATTTTTTTGATATCCTTAGTTGCCTTGATTATCGGGCTTCTGTGTGCTGTGTTATTAGCCAATATGATGACCGAACCGATCAAGAAGTTGTCTGCCGGTGCGGAGTTGATAGGCCAGGGCAAACTTGACCAAAAAATTATAGTAAAAAGTAAAGATGAACTTGCCGGGCTTGCAAATACATTTAATAAAATGGCTTTGAAATTAAAAGAACTGGACCAATTAAAACAGGATTTTGTAGCCAGCGTGACACATGAACTGCGTTCGCCTTTAACTTCGTTAAGGATGTATATTGACCTTTTTTTTAAGGGTGCTACCGGTACGCTTACCGAGAAACAGACGGAATTCTTAAAAATCATGAAAGAAAGTTCCGGCCGGCTTGCTAATTTCATTGATGATTTATTAGATGTTGCCAAAATTGAGAGAGGGAAAATGCAGATAAATAAGAGTGCGTTTGAAATATCGGCAATAATTTATGAAGTTATACAACTTTTTCAACCGCAGGCAGATGAAAAAAAAATTGAACTAAAAGTGGAAATACAAAAAAATTTACCACAGGTTTTAGCGGACCCCGATAGAACAAGGCAGGTTTTAAACAACCTTTTAAGTAACGCAATAAAATTCACGCCGGAAGGGGGAACAATAACGGTGAAAGCTAGTTTAAAGTTTAGAGAACTTAGTTTAGAGAAAAAGCAAAGCCCAATTCTCAACTCTCAACTCTCAACTCTCAACTATGTTCTGGTTTCTGTTTCCGATACAGGCATCGGGATACCCGCAGAAGATTTGAACAGGATTTTTGATAAGTTTGAACAGGTTAAGGGAGTTAGAGAAAAGCTCAAGGGTCCCAAAGGAACAGGGCTGGGTCTTGCTATTGTAAAGGGACTTGTTGAAGCACAGGGCGGAAAAATCTGGGTGGAAAGCGAACTCAATAAAGGTTCAACTTTTAATTTTACTTTACCTACAAAGGAGCGCGAAACAGACGCGGAAATGTCATTCTGAACGAAGCGAAGCGTAGTGAAGAATCTCGAGATATTTCGCTCCGCTCAATATGACACCTTCGGTGTCAGTTTAGCGGTTTTTAGGATGGAAAATGAGTAACGAGAAAATTCTAATTGTTGACGATGATTCTCACATAAGAAATGCTATTGCCGAGTCATTAAAAATGGAGGGCTATGGTATTGTGACAGCGGGAACCGGGGAGGAAGCATTAGAAATCCTTAAAAAAGGTTTCTTGAATATCGTTTTGTCCGACCTGAAAATGCCGGGTATGAACGGCGTGGAGGTATTAAAACAGGTAAAAAATTTGTCGCCTGATACAGAAGTGATTCTTATGACTGCTTACGGAACCGTTGAGACCGCCGTCGGTGCTATGAAATTAGGGGCATATGATTACATAATAAAACCGATTGACCTTTCTGAACTGGATTTTCTTATTATAAGATGTCTGGAAAAACAAAGGTTAACCCAGGAAGTGGGCGAGTTCAAAGAACTTGTGAACCTTTATGAAGTAAGCAGGGCGATAGGTTCCGTGATGAAACTTCAAGACCTTCTGGATTTTATTATAAAACTTGCATGCGAAACACTTTTTGCAGACGGCGGTTCAATAATGCTTTTAGACGAAAAAACCAAAGGCGAACTTGTTGTGAAAGCATCCGTCGGTCATCGCGGCGATTTGGTTTTAGAGAAAAAAATTAAACTCGGCGAACGGGTTGCTGGATATGTTGCCCAGGAAAACCAACCAATTCTGATAGACGGTGAGATTGCAGACGATATACGGTTCAGCAATTTAGAGGGCTTTGACGGGATAAAATCGGGGATGAGCGTGCCGCTGACGAGAAAAAATAAAGTTATAGGAGTGATAAATCTTAACAGGGTATCCGAAGAAAAAAAATTTAGTAAACGCGACCTTAACCTTCTATCAATTTTTGCAAGTCAGGCGGCGATTGCTATTGAAAATACATATTTGTTTTCTCAATTGGAAAAAGAAAAAGAAAAACTTAAAACAATCTTTTCCGAGATGGGCGACGGCGCCGTTATTACGGATGAAAAATTCTCAATTATTATGATAAACCAATCCGCCCAGGCGCTTTTAGGTCTTAAAGGCGAAAACAGTATATTAAAAAATTTCTTTTCGGAAATTTCCGATTTCACCCCGTCAATTCCGTTTGAGAAAATGAACGCAGCGAACACCTCGCAGAGTTTTAATTTAACAAGAGAAAAAGGGAAACTATTGTATCTGTCGGTGCTCATTACAAAAATTTTAGACGAAGAAGAAAATACCGCCGGGTACATTTTTGTATTGCGCGATGTTACATCCGAAAAAAAAGAAGAAAAAATAAAACGCAACTTTTTTTCGCTTATTTCGCATAAATTGAGAAACCCGTTGGTCGGTATTACTGCGTATATCCCGATTTTAAGACGAGGAAAAATCACAGAAAAATTGGATGATATGGAAAAAAAGGCGTTTGAGACCGTTGAACATCAGAGCAAAATCCTTACTAATCTGGTTGATAAATTATTAAAATTCGCTTCATTGGAAAGCGAGTTTTTGGAGTTGAATAAGGAAAAACTCTATCTGTATACACTTGTCAAAGAAAGTTTAGAATCATTTTCTCTATCGGAGAATACCGAGATAGATATTGATGCGTCGGTAGAAAGGATGCCCGATGTTTTTGCGGATAAAGTACGACTCCAGCAGGTGCTCCAGAACTTGGTAGAAAATGCAATAAAGTTTAACAACAAAGAAAAAAAACTGGTCAAAATTAAAGCGAAATTATCGGAGAATAATTTTGTTGCGGTGCTCATAGAAGATAACGGGGTCGGAATACCGTCGGAAGAAATTCCTAAACTGTTCCGGAAATTTTATCAGATAGAAGAATATTTTACGGGGCAGGTTGAAGGTGCAGGGCTGGGGCTCGCATTTGTTAAAAGAATAATAGAAGCGCATAACGGCAAGGTTTGGGTGGAAAGTGAACCGGACAAGGGGAGTAGATTCTATTTTACATTACCTATTAAAAGCGGATAATAAATGAGAAACGGTTATCACGTTCAAAGCCGATCATTTCACTTGCCGGCACATTACTGTAATCAATTTGATAATTTTTGAACTCAAGACCGAACCCGTAAGTTACACCCTTTATATTTCCCTCTTTCGTAAGATACCCCGCTCTAACCGCAATTGTTTTTCTGAATTTTGTTTCTATGCCCGTTCCGAAATACAATCTCTCGGAAAGAAGTTTATTTATATCGCATACCAGCGTCAGATGAGTTTCTTTGCTTAAATCCATCTTATATCCGCAGCCCATTTTAAGTGTTCTCGGCAGGTCGTCCTTTGTTGTCTCGCCGGACATTTTTATTTTACTTCCTAAATTTAAGATAGATATTCCAAAACTTAATTTCTCTTCAGTCCATGTTAAAAACGGTTCCGTTATTGATAGTCGGTATATAAAACCGATATCTACCGCATATGCAGTTCCTTTACTTCTAAAAAACGGATTTCTTTCCCTTCGCTGAATTAACTTAAAACTTCCTCCCGTAGAAAGATTTTTTGCAATTTTCTGTAAGTCCTTTCCATATGATAAAGCTAACGCCCAATCCAGCCAGTTCAATTCGCCTTCTGTATTCTCATCGGTTGTAGTTACAGGCACAGGTTCAGGAATAAAGAAAATACTGCTGATTCCAAAAGTCCCTGATTTTTTAGTCGGGTATGCAAATCCAAGAAATTCTAAAGAAGCATCCATTACTGTTTTACCATGCATTATTCCGAATTCTCTTTTTTCTATTTTTGATAATCCTGCGGGGTTCCAGTAAGTTGCAAATATATCGGAGTATAGAGCGACGGCACACTCGCCCATTGCCGAAGGCCTTGCACCGATACCAAACTTGAGAAAATCTGCGCCGGTATCAATAGAATAAAGACAATTAAAAATGACACAAAGTGTCATGCTGAACGAAGTGAAGCATCTCAAAAAAGAGATTCTTCGGCGGAGTTTATCCCGCACATTTTCAGAAACGAGATTGTTTCGCTTACGCTCACAATGACAAAATGTGCGGGAGCTCAGAATGACATGATTAAAAATTAAAAGTAATTTTTTCATCTATTTGTTTTTATAATACCAAGATTTTTCTGCTTTGTCAAATAAAAAAAAGACGGTTCCAATACTTGAAATCTGCGGCGCAACAACAATTAGAACCGTCCCGTTACTTCAAAACGACCATCTTTTTGGTGGCGACGAAATCGCCCGCTTTTAACTGATAGTAATAAATTCCTCGTGATAGGTCCTTGCCGTCAAACCGGATTGAATACTCTTTAGCGGTTTGAAACTCATCCACAATCGTTGCAACTACTTGCCCGGAGATATTGTAAAGTTTTAATGTAACATAACTGTCCTTTTCTACAACATAATTTATCGTCGTTTCCGGATTAAAAGGATTAGGATAGTTCTGTCCCAAACGGGAGGTTAAAACCGGTTTTGCTTTTGCGACTGCGGGCGCCATAATTATAAACGGCGAGGTTTTTGTCGTCTCAAAACTGATACAGTTCTGTGATGCATCAAGTGTGAAGTTCGGAACTTCCTGCCACTGCGCCGTTTCTTCGTTAAAGAAATAAATTTTTAACTCGGTCTCGTTAACAAGTTGTGTCTCATCATAAAACAATGTAATAGATACAGGAAGTTCCGGCGTTTCGGTCAGTTTAAATGCTTCAGAAACGGATATAAGTGCCGACGGTATCGGATGAAAATTTTTCTCTTTTGAAATTGCAACATTTTTATTTGAGCCCTTCGGAATTGTTATTTTCCCGCCGTCAAATAAAACGGTTTTTTCTTTTGACTCTTCTCCGTATACAATAACAAGAACAGAGTCAAACGAGGCGTCTTCCGTTTCTACCTGTAAAATAACCTCTTTTTTGTTTTGGCTGTCTATTTTTACACCGTCGGTAATATCCAATCCCCATCCTTTTTCCTGTATATATTGGCTATGGTGAATATATTTTTTCTGAACCGTATCCTGATACCACACGGTAATATCGTTTTTGTTTTTTTCATCGGTGATTAACCAGAAAATCGCAGTAAGTATATTTGCATTTTCAGGCAGTTTTTTATTCACCGCAAACCGGATTTTTTTCTCCTTTTTCTCATCCTGGTTATTAACAGTTTCCTTATCAGATGGTTCAGTTTTAACTTCCGGTTGAACGTTTGCGGGATTAATTACCCGCGGGGTATCGCTGCCTGCGAATTTTCGCCCGTCAATAAGCGAGCCCGTAACCGTTAATTTTACATCTACATCTTTGTAAAGCAATTTTTGTGCCTCTTCCCGTGAGAATTTAACCATCAGGTCGGCAATGCCATCGTTATCATAATCGCCGATACTTGTCGGTTTTACTTCTGCTTTAATAGTTTCGTTCAGTAAAACAGATGCACCGTCAATGTTGTTGACATCATATTTTTTTGGTAGTTCAATATATGCAGTTATCCATTTACCTTCGCTTTTTAGATTTAATGTATCGGGGGTAATATTTATTTCTGCACGGATAAGCGTATCAAGAACGATTGTATCTTTCAGTTGACAAACATTTCCGACTTTATCCTTGATTTCATAATAGACCGTTTTTATCCCGTCACCCTGTGTTAATTTCCATTCTTTTGTCGGAGTCGGCGTCTCCCAATCGGTCCATGTAGTACTATCATTACCGTATCTCACTTTATCTACGCCGGAACCCGTATCAGCATATGTTAAATAAAGAACAACATTAGTTGAGCCGGTATAATCAGAATTTCCCTCGTTGATTATTATTGAGCCCGTCGGAGGCGTGGTGTCCGGAGGATTGTATGTTATAGCGATAGAGACAATTGCCGAAACATTATTTGAAGTATCGGTCGCATGGGCTTCTATTGTGTTCAAACCGCTTGTAAGTGAAACGGACTTACTCCAAGGTGATGTCCCCGTAACATCAACCCACATTCCGCTATTAACTCTTGCTTGCACCTTGCTTACGGAAACATTGTCAGAAGCAGTCCCGGAAATAGTGATTAGAGAATTAGAGATTAGAGAATTAGTGGGATATGTAATTGTTACAGTCGGCGGAGTAATATCCTGTGGAGGTGTCGGGTCGTCAGATATTAACTCTATTACTGGTTCTGGCTCCGGCTGAATAATAATAAATTCTTCCTCCTCGGCATGGAGATAGATATTAAGATGCAGAAAGCAGATAAAAGATAATAGACACAAGATACGAGAGGCAAGAAATAGCAGTTTGTATCTCATATCCGATATTTTATGATTTATGATTTTCTTTTTTAGTTTCATTTTATTTCTCCAAAAATAAAACCGAGTTACCCAAAAACCGCAAATATAACGTCCGAAACAGGACTTATATTAACTACGATTTTTCGGCAACCCGGCTGCTCTATACAAATTATTTTGAGAAACAACGGCAACCAGCCAACTCATTAGAGTCCGTGGCTTTGCGTCCCCCGATTTAACATCAGGGTTTGCCTTTTTCGTATCTTTGCCCCGCTCCTTTATATGAGAGGCGGGGTTCGCTTCTTTTCCCACTATAAGTATAACACAAAATGTGCATTTTGTCAAGTACTATTTTCATTTTGAAAATTTTTTAAATTTTAGGTTGAAATTCCTATAAAATTGTGATATAATAAAAATGGTTCTGTAAAGTAAAAAATGGTAGCCACAGAATGGCACAGAAAAACACAGAATTTTTATACAAAGAGTGAATTAAAGAGATTAATTCTTTAA
>Ga0210017_1004478_pt1 | contig 11423 bp, 10 predicted proteins | sample CryGeyCG2014_020_FD_183966 | JGI IMG/M metagenome (GOLD analysis project Ga0210017, IMG submission 183966) | Groundwater microbial communities from aquifer - Crystal Geyser CG08_land_8/20/14_0.20 (SPAdes) (version 2) | ecosystem: Environmental > Aquatic > Deep subsurface > Groundwater | place... | reverse complement strand
CGATTTACCAATTTACCAATTAACCGATTTACCGATTTACCAATTAAATATTATTATGGGCTTGATAAATCAAGCCCCTACAAATTAAACCCCCTCACCCTAACCCTCTCCCACGAGGGGAGAGGGAAATGCACCTCGACAGGCGAGCCTGCCCTCGTGAAAACGGGGGACGCCTGCCCTACGTTATAGGTTAATAATTTCTTTTAGAACATTGATAACTTTAGGGTCGTATTTAGTTCCAGCCAGAGAAAACAATCTTTTTAGCGCTTCATCATTCTCAGCCGGACTTTTTATAGCTTTATTATAAAGTATTTTGATATAATCTTCAACTACCGCTATTATCCGGGAACCAAGGGGTATTTCTTCACCCCGTAATCCATCAGGATAGCCTGTTCCATTATAATTTTCGTGGTGATGTCTTACCATAGGAATTAGGTCTTTAAATAAATTTATTTGCTTAAGCATATTTGCCCCTACCACCGGGTGTATACTCACTTCATCTTGAAATAAATGTAAATTTTCTTCTGCCTTAAAATTAATATCAATCTTTCTCTTTACTTTCATTTTTCCTAGATCATGTAACAGAGATGCATAATATAAATTTTCGTAATCCTTTCCAGTTACTCCCAGTTTATTACCCATTTGGGTAGCCAGCTGAGCCACTTTTACAAAATGTCCTTTTGGTCCAAGAGGTTCATTTTCCATGGCCTGAATCAGTATTTCGATAATATTAACAAAATAATTATTCAAATCTTTTATAATATTCGCATTAGACAGGGCAATTACCACTTGATTGGTAAAGGAATTTAAAATTATTTCATCATCTTTATCAAAGGAGGTTTTATCTTTCTTGTTAATTACTTCCATTACTCCTACAATTTCTTTTTCTGATCTCAAAGGAACGCAAATAATTGATTTGGTTTTAAATTTTATAGCATTATCAAAGTCTTTATTCCATCGGTTATCTCGAGTAACATCATTAATAATTAAAGATTCCCCTTTTTCTGCTACCCAGCCAGCGATTCCCTGACCAACTTTTACTTTATATTCTTTTATTTCCTGACTCTTCTTCCCCAGGCTGGCTTTAAAATATAATTCTCTTTTTACTTTATCTAAAAGTAATATTGAAGCAGCTTCACCTTCCACAATTTCAGCCGCATATTTTATTATTTTATTTAAGAGAACCTCTAAATCGGTAGTCTCGGTTAAGTCAAAAGAAATCTTGTTTAAGGCATTTAATTGTAAGATCTGTTTTTCTAACTTTTTTAAATCATTTTCTTGGTTATAATGAGCAGACAATTTATTTACCTCCCTACATTGGTTAAGATCCAACCTTTAATTAGTTAAGCTGAAGCAACTCTTAAAACTTCATCAATAGTAGTTACACCTTCACAAATTTTTTTTAAACCATCTTCCTTTAGCTGACACATCCCTTCTTTAATAGCTGTTTCTCTTAACTTACCGGAAGTAATATTACTGGAAATTAAATCTCTTATGGTATCAGTCATTATCATCAACTCAAAAATGGCTATTCTACCTTTATACCCGGTTTCTTTACAATAGGGACATCCTTCACCTTTATTTAAGATTATTTTTCTGCTATCCATACTATACTCTTCTAAAATTTTCGCCAAATCTGAGGTCAACTTGACTTCTTTTTTGCATCTGGGACATATTCTGCGGACTAATCTTTGAGCTATAACTCCAATTACTGAAGATGAAATTAAGAAAGGTTCTATCCCCATATCGATTAATCTTATTACTGAGCTGGGGGCATCATTGGTATGAAGTGTGCTTAGAACCAGATGACCGGTGAGAGCCGCCTGAACAGCTACCTCCGCTGTCTCTTTATCTCTTATCTCCCCTACTAACATAATGTCCGGGTCTTGCCTTAAGAAACTTCGGAGCCCAGCAGCAAAGGTAAGTCCAATTTTCGGTTTAGCCTGTACTTGATTGATCCCTTTTAATCTATATTCTACCGGATCTTCAATAGTCATAATCTTCTTTTCGGTGGAATTCAATATATTTAGAGTAGTGTAAAGGGTAAGTAGATTTTCCACTTCCGGTGGGGCCAGTGACTAAAATTATACCATTGGGTTTTTTTATTAAAGATGTAAATTTAGGAAGTATATCCTGGGAAAACCCTAAAGCATTTAATTCTAATAAGATACTGGTTGGATCTAATATCCTTAAAACTGCCCCCTCTCCATTAACGGTGGGGAGAGTTGAGACCCTGATATTTATCGTTCTTCCACCAACATTGACTTGAATCCTGCCATCTTGGGGCAATCTTCTTTCGGCAATATCTAAATCTGACATTATTTTAATTCGAGAAATAACTGCTAAACGAAGTTGACGAGGAAGAGACATTACATCGTGTAAAATTCCATCTATGCGATAACGTACTTGAAGAGTTTCATCACCAAATGATTCTATATGAATATCACTGGCTTTTTCTTTAACTGCCCTTAAAATCATCAGATTAACCAGGGAAATAATAGGGGCTTCCTCACCTGCAGTTAAGGCAGATAGTTCTGCTTCTTTCTCTTCTTCTTTCAATACAGTTACGGTCATATTTTCAACTTTATCAATTACCTGATCCCATTCATCAGTCACCCCAAATACTTCATCTAAAGCTTTATTAATATCTTCACCATAAGATAATACTGCTTCCAGGTTATAGCCTAATCTTATCTTAATTTCGTCATAGGCAAAAACATCTAAAGGGTTAGCCATAGCCACCGTTAATTTATTTTCACTTTTATCTATGGCGATAAGCTGATGTCTTCTGGCCATCTCCTCGGGAATTAGTACTACTATTACGGGATCAGAATCTATATCGCTTAAATTTACATATTTTACTCCAATTTCTTCTGCTAAAGCAATCATCATCTCATCTTTTTTAAGTATATTAAGCTCAATGATTATCTTTTGAAGGTCTTTACCGCTATCTTTCTGCATTTTAATAATTCTATCTATATCTTTTTCTGAGATTAAACCTTTTTTACGTAATATATCAGATAAGAATTCCCCGGTGATACCTTTTTCTGCTGTTCTTTGCATTTTTCCTCCATTTTTTTACCAAGGTTTATAATTTTAAACTATTTTTAATATTACTCCCATAAATATTGCCAATGATGTATTGATAATCCTTTTTAAATTATATACTTTTTCTATTCTTTCTGGACTTACCTGATAAGAGATAAGGCTTACCACTACAAATAATATAAAAATTACGATGGTCCATTGTTCATCTAAATACTGGGCTGAGAGTGTTAAAAATAATCGGTAAAATTTATCTACTATTTTATTGGCTGGTATTTTTATTTTTATTATTTTTTGCTTATTTAATTTTTGGGGTTTAAAAGGAACATCTTCTTCTTTTATATATATAAGTAATATAGGTATAAAAAAAACTGTAATAATATATCCTATTAAACTTATAATAAATATATCATTATTATAGAGATGTATCAAGTAATCTATAAAAACATTATTAAAGGGGGAGGTTAGTAAAATCTTTTCAGTGAAGTTGAAAGTTAATACGGCAATTATAGAGAGGTGTAAAACCTGATCAAGTAAAAATATCTTTAGATTAGGGGTATCTGCTTTTTTAGAATGTTTCTGTTTTAGTTTATCGATTACGGTATGCGATAGAAATATAATTAAAAGCACTGCTATAACTTTTAGATTTTCCAAATAGGGGAAAGTAAAGAGAATTGAAAATATCAATACTATAAGGGTATGCAGTATTACTCCCCATTCAGTATTCATCTTTATATTAAATATTTGTTTGGTTTGTAAGGGAAAATCTGCAATTACATGGGCAAGGAGTAATCTATAAAATAGAAACATGGGTATTAATTCTCCAATTAACCAATTGACCTATTTGCCAATTAGCTTATTCACCAATTCTCCAATTTACCGATTAGGAAATTAAAAAATTTGATGTTCAAAAATCATATTTACAATATTCCTCATTAGTCTTGCCTGCTTTAGAATTTTGTTTGTCATATAATTTTAAGTATTTAATGAAACCATTAATTTGTTTTCCTAAATCTTTGGCTAAAGAATAATTTTCTTGAAAATCTTTTTGATTAATATATTTTAAATCTAAAGCAATATATAAGTCATTCTGGATTTCAGATATTGAACCTCTGGCTATGATTAAAAATTTTATAAAATCTTTTTTAGAATAACGGTCAAAGCCTTCGGCAATATTAGAACCAATAGAAACCGTAGCACGGGTAATTTGTGAAGTTAATCCGTAATTTTCTTCTTTGGGGAATTTCTTAGTTAAATTATATATTTTGTTTGCAAATTTTCTTGCATCTTTCCAAACTGGTAATTCTTCAAATGATTTTAGAGTAGGCAAATAAAATTCTCCTTAATTTATTATTTCTCCAATTGGAGAATTGGAAAATTGGTGCATTGGTGAATTGGTAGATTGGTGAATTGTATCATTTTGGCCAATTACCAATTTCTTTTTTTATTTCATCTCTTTTAAGCCAGAAAAATAGAATAATTTTTTCGAGGGAACGTTGAAAGGATGTTCCCATAGAATCTCTTTTAATTATGGGAGTAACTAAAATAGTAAAAAGTTTTAATCTGTTGCCTCCCCATATATCGGTAAAAATCTGGTCTCCTATTACCACTGTATCTAAATAATTGGCCTTCATAATCTTAAGAGCATTAATAAAGGTTATACCTAAAGGTTTAAAAAATTTTGAGTAATAAGGAAGGTTTAATATTTTGGCAATTTTTTCTACTCGGTTAGAATTGGAGTTCGAAACAATACAAATTTTTAATTCTAATTTTTTTGCTTCTTTAATCCAATTAATAACTTTATTATCTATTTCATTATTGCCCCAGGCGATTAAAGTGTTATCTAAATCTACAATAATACTCTTTATGTTTTTTAGTTTTTTTAATTTTTTTAAATCTAAGTTATAAATTGAATCAACATATATCTTAGGTTTTAAAATCTCAAACAATTATCTTTCTCCTTATCTATTCGTTAGATAGTTAGTAGGGGCGTATTGCAATACGCCCCTACCTGCCATTCACTATATACTAAATACTAATTTTAAGTTCTTGATTTTATTTTACTTACTATTATATCAATTGCTACATCGTTTAGTCCACCCTGAGGGATAACGATATCCGCATATCTTTTAGAAGGCTCTACAAACTGTAAAAACATAGGCTTTACAATATTTAAGTATTGTTCAATTACTGATTCCATAGTCCGCCCTCTTTCTTTGGTATCTCTTACTAATCTTCGAATAAATCTTTCATCTTCATCGGCATCCACATAAATTTTTATATCCAACAGATCTCTTATTCTTTTTTCGGTTAATACTAAAATTCCTTCTAATATTATTATATTTTGAGGAGTTATTTTTTCTGTCTCTTTATTCCGAGTATAATTTGTAAATGAATATATAGGTTTTTCTATTTTTTTCCCTTTAATTAATTTCTTTAAATGTTCTACTAAAAGTTCACTATCAAAGGCTGAAGGGTGATCAAAATTTATTTTTTTTCTTTCTTTTAAGCTAAGATGGCTTAAATCTTTATAATATGCATCTTGCTGAATTATTACTACATTTACTCCCTTTAAACTTTCATATATTTTACTCGCAACTGTAGTTTTTCCGGAACCAGTTCCTCCAGCAATACCTATTATTAATGGTTTCATAAGCTTTCTCCTGAATGACAAATTTAGTGCCAGGCACCTTTTTTGTCATTATGACAAATTTAGTGCCAGGCACCTTTTTTGTCATTTTTGCCATTTTTGTTCTTTAAATGTTCCTCATAAGTTTTGGAAAATATATGCCTCCCATTATCTCCTAAGACAAAAAATAAATAATCTTCATTTGCGGGTTCAAGGGCGGCAATTATTGAATCAATCCCGGGATTACAGATTGGGCCTGGCGGAAGACCTTTATAGAGATAGGTGTTATAAGGAGATTCTATTTCTAAATCAGATTCCTCTAATTTTTCTTTAGGTTTTCCTAAAATATATTGAATGGTAGCGCAAGATTGTAATTTCATACCGCTTTTTAATCGGTTATGAAAAACAGAAGATATTTGTTTTTTTTCTTCAGCAAATTTAGCTTCTTTCTCAATAATTGAAGCCAGAGTAATAATTTCATCCATAGTAAATCCAGTTTGCTCAGCTTTATTTATTAATTTATTATCTACCGCTACTTGTTCAAAATTTGATAACATAAGTTTAAGCATATTTTCTGCTCCATATTTTTTAGGCACTTCATAAGTATCAGGGAATAAATAACCCTCCCAAGATTTTTCACCATATTTTACTAATTTTAAAAAAGATTCTTTCTCTACGATCTCTTTTTTATCCAATAGTTCTGCAATTTGGATAGAGTTATAACCTTCTGGAATAGTTATTTTATATACAACTATTTCTCCTCTGGCTAATTTATTTAATATTTGAAGCATATTCAGAGAGGGGCTAAGATTGTATTCTCCAAATTTTAGTTTAGCTTCTAATTTTGATAATTTAATTAAAATTATAAATAGGTAATTATTTTTTCCTATTATTTCATTTTTTTCTAAAATATGCACAATCTCTTTTGCATTAGTACCGGAAGGGATATCGATAATTTTTTGGATGGTAGAATTTTCTACCAAGGGGAAAGATATTGCGGTAAGAAATAAGATAGTGACTAAAAAAATCAAGGAGAATACAAAAAATAATTTATATAGGAAGTTCATTTTTTTATCTCTGTATTATTTATCATCCTTCTATCTAAAAACGATTGAAGAATTAACATTGCTGACATTTTATCAATAACTTTTTTTCTCTTTTTTCTACTTCTATCTGCTTCGATTAATATTTTTTCTGCCCTGGCTGTAGTTAATCTTTCATCTTCTAACTCTACTGGTAGTTGGTAATTTTCCTTAAGTTTTTGAGCAAAAGAAAGAGCTTTTTTTGCTTGTCCACCTAAAGTTCCATTCATATTTTTAGGAAGCCCTAATATTATTTTTTCTACTTTGTATTGATCAATAATTTCTTTTAAATTTTTTAAATCCTCTACCTCGTTAACCGAATTGATGGTTGGTAATCCCTGAGCGGTAATTCCTAATTCGTCACTTATAGAGATCCCAATTCTTTTTTCGCCTAAATCTATTCCTAAAATTCTCATGAGTTAATTCACCAATTAGCCAATTTGCCAATTCACCAATTGACTAATTACTAAAGATTTACTGTGGGCACGATGCATCGTGCCCCTACATAAATAATCACTTGCTATAAAAGAATAGTTTGTGTAGGGGCGTATTGCCTGTCTGCGTGCGGACACGCACAGGCAGGCAATACGCCCTTCCCAGACGTTATCTGCTCATAATGATTTATATATCTAAATAAGTTCGAATACTTTTTCTAAAGCTTGATTTAGCTGGTCTACTTTTGGTCCCCCAGCTTGAGCCATGGTTTTCTTTCCGCCACCATTTCCCCCGATAATAGGGGCAATAGATTTTATTATATTTCCTGCATTAAAACCTTTTTTTACTAAATCATCAGTTACCATAGCTAATAGTCCCACTTTATTTTGATCTAATTCTGTACCCAATACTATTACACCAGACTTAATTTTTTCTTTAATCAAGTCACCCCAATTCCTTAAGTTATCAAAATCTACTGCTTCAACTTTTGCAGATATAACATTTACTCCTTTGATTTCTTTCTTTTGGGAAATCAAACTATCCACTTCATAGTGAGCTAATTTATTTCGAATAATTTTAATTTCTCTCTTCATATAGTTATTATCAGCTATAATCTGATTAATCTTGGCTAATATTTCAGCAGGTGCAGTTTGTAATTTATCTGAAACTTGGTTAATAATGTTTCCTTTTTCTTCCATATATTCTAAAGCTCTTTCTCCAGTTATTGCCTCTATTCTTCTTAAACCACTCCCCACTCCTTGTTCATTTAATATTTTAAATAGAATTATATTAGAAGTAGAATTTAGATGAGTTCCCCCACATAATTCTAAACTAAATTCTCCTATCTTTACTACCCTTACTTGTTCGCCATATTTTTCACTAAATAAAGCCATTGCTCCCATTTGTTTGGCTTGATCAAAAGTGGATATTTTTGTCTCCACTTTTAAATCCTCTAATATTTTTATATTTATTAAATCTTCAATTTTTCCTATTTCTTCTCTACTTAAAGTAGCAAAATGATTAAAATCAAAACGTAGATGATCATCATTTACTGCAGAGCCAGACTGTTTCACATGGTTCCCCAATACTTCTCGAAGTGCTTGGTGTAAGAGGTGTGTAGCAGTATGATTTCGAGCAATTGCCTTTCTACGTAATAAATCTAATTTAACTAATACTTTATCGCCAACCTTTATTTCCCCTTTTCTGATTTCAGCAAAGTGAGTTATCAATCCTTCCAGGGGAGTTTGAGTATCTGATATTTCAATTAATAAATCATCGGCAGATAAAGAGATAATTAGTCCTTGATCTCCAATCTGTCCACCTTTTTCAGCATAAAATGGTGTTTTCTTCAAAATTATTTCACATCTATCTCCCGCTTTTACCTCATCTATTAATTTATCTTCTTTTATAATAGCCATTATTTTGCTTTTAGCTTCATCAAAATCATAGCCAATAAATTCTGTTTCTCCTTGCTCTTTTAAAATATCCTGGTATAATTTCTGCTTAATTTTATCACCTTCAGCAGTAACTTTAGTTCCCACCCAAGATTTTCGAGATCTTTCTCTCTGAGCTTTCATTTCATCTTTAAAATCATCTTCATCAATCCCAAAGCCATCTTCCTTAAGAATGTCTCTAGTTAATTCTAAAGGGAATCCATAGGTATCATAAAGTTTAAATACCTCTCCCCCGCTAAGTTTATTTTTATTCTTTTCTTTTAATTCTTCTTTCATCTTATCTAAGATTTGTAGCCCTAGATTTAAAGTTTCCTGGAATTTTTTTTCTTCAGTAAGGATTATTTGGCAGACCTGGTTTTTTTCTTTAGGTATTTCTGGATAAACTTCTTTCATTAAATCTATCACCATAGGAGCGATTTCGTATAAAAAGGGTTGATCGAATTTAATAATCTTTCCATAACGGAAGGCTCTTCTTAATAGCATTCGAAGAACATAACCCCGTCCTTCATTAGAAGGAGCTATCCCATCAGAAACCATAAAAACCAAAGCCCTAATATGATCAGCAATTACTTTTAGGGCTAAATCTTTTTTCTTATCTTCTTTATATTTTATGCCTGCATTTTGAGCCACAAATTTTATAATGGGCAAGAACAAATCTGTTTCAAAATCTGTATCAGCATTTTGCAGTACAGAGGCTATTCTTTCTAAACCTAAACCAGTGTCTATATTCTTTTTTGGTAAAGGAGTAAGTGAGCCATCTTCATTACGGTTGTATTGCATAAATACCAAATTCCATAATTCAAGATATCTTTCGCCATCTACTCCTACTCCGCCACCCTCTTGGGAGGCTTTATCTTTACCCAGATCTATATATATTTCAGAACAAGGTCCACAAGGTCCAGTCGGGCCAACTTTCCAAAAATTATCTTCTTCTCCTAATCTGATAATCTTTTTTTCAGAAAGACCTACCAGATTATGCCAGATATCAAAGGCTTCGTTATCATCTTGATATATGGAGACCCATAGTTTTTCTTCCGGAAACCCCATAACCTCGGTAAAAAATTCCCAAGCCCACTTTATGGCATCTTCTTTAAAATAATTGCCGAAAGAAAAGTTTCCTAACATTTCGAAAAAAGTATGATGTCGAGCAGTCCTTCCTACATTTTCAATATCATTTGTTCTAATACATTTTTGGCAAGTAGTGGCTCTTTTTAAGGAAGATTTAACCTGCCCTAAAAATATTGGTTTAAAAGGAACCATACCAGCAATAGTCAATAAAATGCTGGGATCTTCTGGTACTAAAGAGGCACTGGGAATAATCTGATGTTCTTTACTTGCAAAGAATTTTAAAAATTTTTCTCTAATTTCATTGCTAGTCATGTAGTTCATTTATAACAATTACTCCTTATAAAAAATAATTATAAACTATTTAGATTAATTAAGAGAGTAATCTGTCATTGCGAGGGAGTAAAACGACCGAAGCAATCTCAGAAAATTATATTAATCTTTATTGCAATGACATGTTTTATAATTTATCATATAAATCTTTCCATTCTGGATTAATTCCTTTAATCAATTCAATCTTCTTATTTCTTGAACCTGCTTTTATCTGTTTTTCTCTTAAGATGGCATTTTCTGGGTCATTAAATATTTCCCAATAAACCAATTTACCAATATTATATTTCTTAGTAAATCCTTTGATTGTCTTTTCTTTATGTTCCCAAATTCTTTTCTTTAAATCTCTGGTAATCCCGGTATATAGAACTGTATTTATTTTATTAGTCATTATATAGACATAGTATTGTTTCATTATTATGGGATTGCCACGGCTTCGCCTCGCAATGACAAAATTTAATTTCTATTATTTTTTTATTAATCATTTATATTAATTTTTTATTTCACGAGATTGCTTCGCTTGCGCTCGCAATGACAGATTATATGCTGTTCTTCTATCCTGCCACTCGCAGTACCTCTTCTATGGTAGTAATTCCTTGCAATACTTTTTCCATTCCGCTATCTTTTAAAGTCTTCATTCCATTTTTAATAGCAAGATTATTAATTACATTACTTGAGGCTTTGGTAACTATTAATGATCTAATCTCTTCATCTAAGACAATAAGTTCATATATAGAAATCCTTCCGTAATATCCGGTATTTTTACAAGAAGAACAACCTTTTCCTCTATATAATTTTATTTTACTGTCATTGTTTAATCTATCTTTAATTTTAAGTCCATACAGTATATCTTCACCAGGAATATATTCTTCTTTGCATTTTTCACATATAACTCTAACCAATCTTTGAGCTATTACTCCTATTACTGAAGAGGAAATTAAGAATGGTTCAATTCCCATATCGAGCAAACGAGTTAAGGCGCTTGCGGCGTCATTAGTATGAAGAGTACTGAAGACTAAATGTCCAGTTAGAGCAGCTTGAACTGCAATTTGAGCGGTTTCGCTGTCTCTTATTTCTCCGACCATTATTACATCTGGATCCTGTCGTAAAATTGAACGCAAAGCATTAGCAAAAGTCAAATCTATTTTTGGTAATATTTGGATTTGATTTACTCTATTAAGTTTATATTCTACCGGATCTTCGACCGTAATAATATTTTTTTCATTTGAATTTACTTTATTTAAAGCTGCATATAAAGTAGTAGTCTTACCACTACCAGTAGGACCAGTTAGTAAAATTATTCCATAGGATTTTAAAATTATCGATTTAAACTGATCTAATTGCTCGGCTAAGAAGCCAAGGTTTTTTAGTTCTATTAAACCC
>Ga0210017_1004477_pt1 | contig 11424 bp, 1 predicted proteins | sample CryGeyCG2014_020_FD_183966 | JGI IMG/M metagenome (GOLD analysis project Ga0210017, IMG submission 183966) | Groundwater microbial communities from aquifer - Crystal Geyser CG08_land_8/20/14_0.20 (SPAdes) (version 2) | ecosystem: Environmental > Aquatic > Deep subsurface > Groundwater | place... | reverse complement strand
TGTGGGGGTGCCATCGTTCCTGAAATAATACAGATTACCGCTGTCTGTTCCAACTGTTAAATCAAAAGTCCCGTTATCATCCAAATCTGCAAGAGCAGGCTTGCTGTAACCACCAGCGAGAACATTAAGAACCATATTTACAGATGAATATATATTCTTAGAGGACCAATTTGTCTCATTTGCACGATAACCAGTATTCTCATAGTAGTAAATTGTGCCGTCACCAGAGCCTATTGTTAAATCCACATGCTTGGTACCAGGGTACTGGTTTGCCTCTGCTGTTAAATCTGCAAACACAGGAGCAGAATAAGAGCCAACGTCTATAACGTTATTGTTGTCGTCCTTTAAATATCCTTTATACACAAAACCTTCAGTTGTGTTTTCATAGTATCTTATTCTCCCATCATACGAGCCAACAATTAAATCATCATCGCCATCGTTGTACAAGTCAAAAAATGTTGGTGCTGCATAACCGCCTACGTTGATAGGGTTGCCATTAGAATCATTGAGGAAACCTTTCTTCACCCAGACATTATTGATATTCTCATAAACTATTATTTTTCCATCAGATGTTCCAACAACAAGGTCAAAATCGTTGTCGTTATCAATATCAAATAATGTTGGTGCTGCATGTTCACCAACATCAATGTCAACATAAGCCATTTTCTCAAAATTTTTTTCCAAATCATCCCTGAGCCAGTTAGGAACCCTTTTCAAAGCATCCATAACAGGTATTTTCTCCTGCGTTACATATTCTATTTCGCTATTTTTAATATGAAAATAATAACTGCTCATAGGGTCGACTTCTATTGTTGTTGAAATTCTGTCAACTGTTGTTGATCCCCTGTCAACTTCACCCCATCCTGCTTTGCCTGATGATGCTGCTGTGGCAGTGTGATTCACCCCTACAAAACTGGAGAATATCAGGAGGAGCACAACCAGCAGTATTCTTTTCATGATTATGTGATAATGTTACATTTTAATAAAGTTTTCGTGTTGAGCATTTTTTGACAGAAAGGTTAAATATCAAATATGCCTATTCTATTTTGGTGAAAAATATGATGAGGAAAATGCTGAGTGGGATTTTGGTGTTTGGGCTGATATTTACAACATTTGGACTAATAAGTCAATCTTCAGAATCAAGGGGGGATGACTGCACCATCCTAGGCAAGGTGTATCATTCTTTGGATGATGCAGCTGAAATATACAATGAGGCAGGGGATTGGAGTTGTGATAACATCACCGCATATCGCCTAGTAAATGTAACTGATACCGCGATAAATGATGGGACAAATGATAATGGTTCTCATCATGAGGATTATGATGATTTTTCATTTAACGCCGCCTCAGAATGGAGTAGTTGGAACGAGGATGAAGAGGCAATATGTGTAGGTGAAACCTATGATGCATCTACCGGGAAAAACTATGTTTTCATTACACAGTTTACGATATCGGTTTCACTTGGTATTTCTATAAACTTCTGTGAGGATACAGAATGGGAACCCATACCTACACCAATAGTTTATGCAAAAGGTGATGGATGGATAAATATTTCAATACCAAAGTTCACAAACCCTGTGCTTGCACCACGCAGCAAGATAGGAACGCCAAACGCAGACAACACAATAGGTTTTGCTGTTTACAGAAATGGAACAGAACATATAAGGGACACCCAATACTGGAATGAGACGCATTACTTCTACAACGATACTTCTGTGTCATCTGGTACGGTCTATCATTATTCAGTTAAACCTATTGCTAAAGGAAATTATACAACATACGGCAGTTCTTTGCTGGCAAGTTCTGAGGAGTTATCCGTTGTACTTAATTCACCAACAACAGGTGATGAAATCTGGGCTGGTGGGAGTAGTCATGACATAGGGTACACAATCACTGGGGGGTCACCACCATACAACGTTGTACTGAGTTACTCAACAGACGGTGGAGACACATATCCAAACACCATTAATACAACAGTAAAACAGGAAGAAGGAATATATTTATATCCTTGGATACCAAATGATCACGGATTATTTGATGCAAATGCAGTAAAGGTAAAGGTGGAAGTTACTGATGACGCCCTTGTGAGCAAAAATGATGCAAGCGACAACATTTTTGTTATAGACTCAATTCCACCAACGGTAGAAAGCACAATACCCTCTGCTGGTGGTAGTGTAAGCATAAAGAAGCCTATCACAATAGTTTTCAGTGAGAAAATGAATAAGACAGCAGCACAGGCATCATTTTCAATTTCATCTAATCCTGGTGGATGGGTTTGGACATGGAATGATGCAGGGGACACAATAACAGGCGCACATAATGATTTTGTGTTTGGTAAAACTTATACAGCAACCATAACCATAACAGCGAAGGACTTAGCAGGTAATTATCTTGCCAAGGATTATTCCTGGAATTTCACAGCAAACATGAGTGTTTGCCTTAACTCACCAAGTTATGGCGATGTATGGACTGGTGGAGTAGAGCATGGAATTAACTACACAATATCAGGGGGGGTACCAGACTATGAGGCAAAAATATATTACTCATACAATGGCGGAAACTGGAGTCTCATTGCATTTGACAACAGAACTGAAGAGGGAACATATGAATACCTATGGGAAGACTGTCCTTCTATAAATTCAAAAACAGTTAACGTGAAAATAATTATTGTAGATGCTAATGGGACAGAAAGCAGTGACACCAGCGGTAACTTTGAAATAGACTCAATAGCGCCGTTCATAGTTGCTTATACAGGGAATGATACTTATATTACTACAACGGAATCTATAATGGTTGTGTTCAGTGAGAAGATGAATACTGTATTGATACAGTCAGCATTCAGTCTTAAAGATTCATCAGGTAACCCAGTAAATGGCACATTCTCCTGGAATGAAAATGTGATGAGTTTCATACCCAATGAGACACTTACACCAAACATGAATTATAGTGCAGCAGTAAACACAAATGCGAAAGACAAATCAGACCCTGGCAATAATCTTGATAAAAATTATTCATGGAGTTTCATAGCAATAGAAGGCAGAGGCGATCTTATTGTTGGAAGTCCAATAATTTCTCCTTCGCCAGAAAAAGGAAAAACATCCACAATAACTGTAACAGTGTCTAATACAGGTGATGAAGCATTCAACATAAGCGGATATTTGACTGTAAAGTTTTCTGCGAGCAGGGATGGTAAAACATGGACACCAATTGCTACAAAGTATATCCAAAATATATGGGCAGGCAATACCAGTTCTGCTGTGACCCCCTTCACATTTGATGACTATGGAAACTACTATTTCCTGGTTGAGGTAAGCTCAAACAACCCGGCAGACACATTCCCAGGCGGAGAAAAAACAGGCAGGGCATCTGCCTATATTAATATTCCAAAACCAGCTGAGGAAATAGGTCTTGGGCCCTACACATTGATTGCTCTTATGGTCGTTATAGTGGTTATCGTTGGTGCGATAATTCTTCTGAGTCTTAAAAAGAAAGGGGAATTGACACTGAAGGAAAAAACAAAAGAGGAAAAAGAAGAGGAAAGCGAGGAAGAAAAGGAAAGTGAGGAAGAGAAATAAAAACAAAGGAGAAAGAAGAAACAGAAAAGAAACTGGGAAAAAAGAAAAAGATGAGGAAGAAAAATAAAGAGGAAGGTGAAGAAAAAGACAATCCCCATCTAAATTTTTCCATTCGGCATAGTTAGATATTTATACTCTAAACACTATTTCAAAAAATATGTCAACTGGGAAAGGAAAAATATGCATCTGTATTCTTACTGTCATTGTTATGTTCATTATGTTGTTTTCTGCGGTTGATATCTCTGCAAAAGAAGGGGTGAATCATTCAACCTCCGTTGATGCTCCTTATAAAGAGGTCATCATGAATTTTCAAGAGCCGAAAATAAATACTGAAGGAGAGTATATTAAAATATCTGTTGATAACTGCTCATTTTTATTTGATGAAGGAAAACCACTGCTTCCAATGAAGACAGTGGTAATAAATTTGCCGTTTAAAACAAATGTGTCCTCTGTTGATGCAGATGTTACAACAAAAGAAAAAATATTGAACAAGAAACTGATGCTTTCACCAAATCCGCAATCGTTGAACAAGCAAAACACTGATGATTCCAATCAGATTTTACCCCCAGTTTACCCAGAGGAATGGTATAAGTATGATATAAAAGCAGGGATTGATCCTGAAACAAACAAGGAAACAAACTTTCTTATAATCCATTTTTATCCTGTGAGGTATATAGAAAATGGGAACAAAATTGTTTATGCTGAATCAGCTGATATTAAAATAACATGCGATGAAGAAAAAATATCAAAGGATGCAGGTAAAGGTTTGTATGATATGGTTGTTATTTCCTCTTCATCATTTGCCCAGATACTTGAAGACTTCGCAGAGTATAAAAACAGCACAAATATAGTAACAAAAATTGTAACTCTGGATGAAATATATGATAACACATATTTTAACACTAGCATGGGCAGGGATGATGAGGAGAAGATTAAGTATTTTATCTACAATGCTACTAAGGAATGGGGAATAAGTTATGTTTTGCTTGCTGGTGACACTGATGTTTTACCTGTGAGATATGCTGATATTCCTGATGAATACGATGATGAAGGTTATTCTTCTGATGGGCGAGATGTTCCGACAGATTTGTATTATGCTGATGTGTTTAAGGCCACTGGTGATTTCTGCTCATGGGATGATAACAACAATGGTGTGTTTGGTGAAATCAATGTTGATGGAGTGGATGCAGTACCAGATGTTTATATCGGAAGACTTCCTGCTAGTGATGCAGGTGAGATGGAACTAATAGTGGATAAAATCATGAGCTATGAATTATCTGATAACAGTGGATGGTTTAACAATGCATTGCTTGTTGGAACAGACACATTCACAGAGGAAGAACATGATGATAAAAGCGGCATACCTGAAGGGGAGTACACAAAGGAATATATGGCAGCTAACTGTCTATCAAATTTTAACCTAACGAAATTATATGAGACAGACACATATCAAAAAGATGATGATATTACTACTAATAATATTTTAAACAATATTAACATTGGTAAAGGTTTTGTTGATTTCTCAAACCACGGAAGTTACACTGGTGTGATTTACTTAAACGGTGGAACAGGCTCATGCATGCTTAGCTCAACACATGTTGATACCTTAACAAACAAAAACAAACTACCTGTTGTTATCGCTGATGCCTGTCTTACAAACGGTTTTGATAATAAATATCATTCTGGTGAATGCCTTGGTGAGCATTTTATGTTAAATCCAGATGGTGGAAGCATTGCATATATTGGCTCAACAAGACTGAGCTGGGGTTATTATGGTCAATTTGCTGTTTTAGGCTTATCTGGTTACATGGATGTTCATTTACATAAGGCATACCATGATGGAAAACATACACCAGGTGGAATGCTGGCTGCAGCCCAAAAGGACTACATAGAGTATGTTGGTATTTATTCTAGTCATGATTATAAAACTGTTTTGGAATACAACCTGCTTGGTGACCCAAGTCTTCATATTGGTGGCGGTCTTGATGTGCAACCGCCTGAATCTTATGTGAACCCTGTATCCCCATATCAGCAAACATCACCTTTCACAATAACAGCTACAGCAAACGATTCATCACCAGGCAGTGGTGTAAAAAATGTTTCATTATACTATAGATATAGATACTTAGAGGACAAACCCTGGAGTTCCTGGGTTTTTTACGATGTTGATGAAAACATAAAAGATGGCATTTCCTGGGTATTTTATGCAGATAACTTAGGGTACTACCAGTTTTATTCTATAGCAACAGACAAGGTTGGAAACATTGAAGAAAAATCAGTAGCAGATACTGGTGCTGAATGCTATGTTGCTGAGATTATACTTGAAAAAATAAAAAACCCTATTATTGTAAATGATATCGCATTTCAAGGCTCACCAACATCTGACTCTGTGAAATTAACATGGCTGGCACCCCCATGGCAGGCTGTAAGTTATGAGATTAGATGCAGGACAGATAATAAAATTAACGATACAAACTGGGAAACATCAAAACCAATACCCTGTGATATAGATGGAACCCTTTTTGAACCAAGTGAAACTATATCTTTCCTAGCTACGGATCTGAATGAAAATACCGAATACTATTTTGCAATAAAGGGAGAAAATCCTGCTGGTTTTCACTCCAATGTATCAGATTTTTACGATGTTGAATCAAGTTCTGATTGGATAAAAACATTAAAATATGAGGCATGGCCTGATGACCTTGAGCCGGAGTTTGCTGTAGGCAGAAACATATCATTTTGGAAAGACAAAATAGTGGAAAACACTGAGGTATGCTTAAAAGGGAATTTAAGGGTTATAAACAGTAAAACATTAACTTTTAACAGGGTGCTTTTTGTTGTTGACTGTTCAGAGGACTTTGAGTACAGGATAGGGATTGCACCATCTGTTACTGGGTATGTAAGTGGTGGAAAGTTTGAGGTATATGACTCAAATATTACTGCAAGGGTGGATATAATGCCAGATGGAACTGAGTTCTGGTGCCCATATCTTTTCTTTGCTTATGAAAACTCAAGATTCTGGTTAAAAGACAGCAGTATGCATCACTGTGGTGGCAAGCTTGAAGATATTGATAATGTAGAGATAAGTTTTGCTCAGATAGATGCTGAACTCAACGCAGAGCGTGGTATAGAGATAAGGTCAAGTGATGTATCTATTGAAAACTCAACCATATCTCAAAACTGGGGGATTTTTATACGCTCATCGCTACCAATGTCAGCATCGCCTGCTATTAAACATAATATCATCCATCATAACAGGTATGGTATAGTCATCAAACCAAAAATAGATGTTACAGAACAATGGCCTATTAATTTAATAGTCAACAATATAACAAATAATTATGTAGGTGTTTACTCTGATGGTGCAAGGGTTGGATTGAAAGGATGCACGTTTTTATACAACAATTACAGTGCAATTTTCAACAGCACACCATTGGACTGGCCGAATGATGTTTCAGGTGTGATCCAAAGTTGTGTGTTTGAGAACAACGGTATGGCAATAAAATCAAGTTCATCATCATTAAAAATTATAGAAACATATATTCTGAACAACACAAGGCTTCACTGGGAGAACAGGGTTGTGTCAAATGAAGTTTATGCATCTGTTTATTCTGAGAATTCAGTTATAGAAATTACAGGTGGAAGAATATCAGATAATACATACATCAGATGGGAAAACTCAACAGTTTCAAACACAATTGTTTCAACAATTTACTGTAGAAATACAATGCTGAACATTACAGACAACACAGATTTATCCTATAATTCCGGGGTATTTTTCAGTTACACAACAATCATAAACAATGCTGATTCTGATTCCTGGATACTGGACTCCATGGTAAGTACAATATATCATGAAAACTCCTCACTGACTGTTAAAAACGCAAATTTCTCAAACAACGGCTGGCCTTTTTATTCTGATGAGTCTTATTATATCCTCAGAGTCTATGTAAATGATACTTTACAGGATGAGGAAAAAATACCGATAAAAGCATCCATGAGTTTTCAAGGGCTCGCTGATGAGGAAGGGATTATTGGTGCATTGTTAAGGGATGGTTTACCACTTCATTACTCAACCGTTTGTGCCAGGACATCAATTATGGGTTTTACCTATAATGATTTTTACAAAAACCTTAACGGTATAGTTTGCTTAGGCTCAGTGCTGGTTGTAGAGCAGAACAATGTTGTTGGTCCTGGCTGGTATGGTGATCTTCTAAGCATAACAGGCGTACCAGGCTATTTTATTTTATCAATGGGTTCACCGTTTACATTAAGAAATAACAGTATATCAGAAAACTTCATTGGCGTGATATTTGGTTTACAGGAAGGAAACATAACAGATAATGTGTTTGAGCACAACTTCATGGCTTTTATGTCTGTCGGTTCAGCGGAAATACCAGACATTGTAATCAATCTACCATATCTACCCTACTATATGGGCATAGGTCCTTTTTCATTTTCCATTCGTATTCCATCCATTATTAAAACAGTTTTAGGAATACTGGAACATGTTAATGTAGTAGCAAACTTTTCGCATAACATGTTTTACAACAACACATTTGGCTTCATTCCCATTTATTCAACAATAAAAATGGATAATGACACATTTCTTGGACTTGGAGGAGATGACTACTTCTTTAGACTTACATTTGTAACACTCATTTCCATGGAGTCAACAATAACTATGGAAAACTGTAACTTCACAAGTCATTCGCTTTTATATGGACTTGGTGTTCATGCATTGATTATGGATTCATCTGTTTCAGTAAGGAAGTGCTTCACTGATTTCAGTTATATTGGTTTTTATGGTGTGGAATCCGGTTTAATCATTAAGGATTCAAATATAAATACTGGAATAGGTGTTTTAGGGTATGGTGAGGAAGAAAATGTTTTGATAATAGAAAACACATTTTTATTCGGATGCTGGTATGGTTGCTCTGTTGAAGGAACAAACCTGACCATAAAAAATTCTGTTTTCTCTGATAATGATCATGCTGTTGAGGTTTTGGAAGATTCTATCGCATACATTGATAACTGCAAAATGATAAATAACACAGGTGGGGAAGACTACTATGGAGGGGAGCTTGTTGGTGCAGGTGCAGTCAGGGTTGAGGATTCCACATTGTACATGGGTGATTATACAGTTATAACTGGGAGTATGTATGGTTTATGGTCAAAAAACTCGGTTTTGAATATAACAAATACCTATTTCTCAGAGAATACACATTGTATACTTTGCAAGGAGAGAGAAAGCGGAGGACCCAGAGGTGTTAAGCAGAGAAATTTTATAAGCTTAACCCACAGCTTCCTTAATGATAGCTATTGTGGTTTAACTGTGAATTCCTGGGAGATTGATGTTAGCAATAATAATACATTCACCAATCTCACTACTGTAATAAGTATGATGAGTACATCAGGGAAAATTGTAGACAACAGAATAAAATATAGTAATACCGGCATTTGGTCATCTGGCTCAACCCTGGAAATCAAAAACAATGATTTTTATCAGAACAACATTGGTATTGACAGCACATCCTCATCCTTGACAATCATCAACAACACTATTGGATATGGGGATTACGGTGTAAAGTTTTACATGAAAGCATTACCCGAACCAGACATTATTAACAACATCATCTATAATGTTACAGTCGGTATAGAATGTGAAGGCTCATCCCCAAACATTCTAAACAACAAAATTTTCTCCTGTAACCAGGCCATACTTCTAAAGAGCGACAGCAGCAACTCACCATGCATAGAAGGAAATATGATTAAAAACAACGATTATGGAATATACTGTGAAACCCTTTGGCGGTCCTATCCTGTTATAAAGAATAGCATCATAAAAAACAACACCATTTGTGGGATTTACAGTGGCGGATGGTATTACAAATGCAACTCAGTGACAATAGAAAACACCATAATTTCAGGAGGGGGTTGCGGGTTATTCCTTATGGAAACATATGATGTTGTCATTGTATCAAACAATTCCTATGGAATATATTCTCAAAACTCTTTTGTAACAATAAAAAACACAGTAATTGCCAGCAACACAGGTGAAACTGAATACCATGCTACAGACAATGTTAATGGTACTACGATGAATCCATCAAATATTCAAGGGGAACCAGATGACATGTATGCATCATTATCATCATCTAAATGGCTTAGAGGCACTGGTTATTCTGGCGGAACTGGGACAATAACAAATGTTGAGATTGCCTGGAGATACTATGTTTCTGCCCCCTCATCCAGTGATAACATCAGCCTCAGATACACACTCGACGGTGGTTCATCATTTGGTGTTTCTGGTTCAGGAAACTTTCCGCCGGTGAACACAACCCCGACGACAGTATATTACAATGTAACATCTGACAGGACATGGACATGGGATGACATAAAAAATATTGGTATCCAAGCAGATTATATTAGGGTCGATAGTGGTGATGCCTGGACATTGTATTTAGACGCATTATGGTTAAGGATAACAGATTCTGATAACAATACAATAGAATATTATGCTACAAATTATGCTGAGCCTATTATATCGGGTTCTTCAAACATTCAGGGATTATCTGATGATGAGTATGTGAGTCTGACAGGAAACAACAGCTATGTAAGGGGCTTTGGTTACACAACAGGTCCTGGAGTTATTTCAAAGGTTGAGGTAGCATGTGAATGGAAATCTGAAGGTTTTATTGATGATTACATGCAACTCAGATATACACTTGACAATGGTGAAACATATGGAAATACTGTATATATTGATGGGAACAATTATGCAAGTGATGAAACATGCTATTTAGATATAACCCTGGACAGGGAATGGAGATGGGTTGATATAAATAGTATGCAGGTTGAATGCAGGTATGTTAAAACCAATGGAGAGGATGGGGCTTCCATATCTATAGATGCTCTCTGGGTAAGGGTAACAGACACATATGGAATCTACTGTTACAAGACGCCCACCTTCATAGAGAACAGCACATTGAGCAATAACACCCTGGATATCAGTTTGTACAGCTCAAAGGTTGAATGCATAAACACATTATTTTCTTCCGTTAATTTCACTGATGGGTACAGTGGAATGGATGTGTGCTATTACTTAACAGTTAATGTAACATGGTATAATGTGACAAGCGGAGGTTTAAGCAATGAGCCTGTGAACAATGCAAGTGTAACAATTTACAATAAAAATGATGTTCCAACAAACCTATCAACAGATACAAACGGCATAGTGTATACTAAAATACTCGTGCTGAGGTTGAACAAAACAACCTATCCAAACGGCGTTCTGTTCATGCCTCACAAGGTGAACGCAAGCAAACATGATATATCCAATGAGACAAAACCGTTTTATGTGAATGAAACACGGTATATGGAACTTGTCTTATATGATATAGAGAGTCCCTCAGTATCTATTAATCCTGTGTTCTTTAACATCACGAACAAACCCCTGCTGACACTCACAGGCACAGCATCAGACAACATAGAAGTCTGGAAGGTTGAAGTCAGCACTGACAACGTTACATGGAGCGGATGCAGTCTGAGCGTCACCAACAGCACACCAGGGAACTATGTCATAGCATGGTCGGGTGTTGTTGCACTGAACGAGGGGGATAACACTGTATATGTGAGGGCAAAGGATTTCGCAGGAAACAATATAACAGGCAGTGTAACTATAACATTGGATACCACACCGCCAACACTAACTATCACATCACAAATACCGGAAACAACAAATCAGCCAACGTTAACAATAACAGGAATAACAGAACCGGATGCGGCGCTGACAATCAACACTGCTTCTGTGAATGTTGATGAAAACGGGAATTTCAGTAAAACCTTC
>Ga0210017_1004475_pt1 | contig 11425 bp, 7 predicted proteins | sample CryGeyCG2014_020_FD_183966 | JGI IMG/M metagenome (GOLD analysis project Ga0210017, IMG submission 183966) | Groundwater microbial communities from aquifer - Crystal Geyser CG08_land_8/20/14_0.20 (SPAdes) (version 2) | ecosystem: Environmental > Aquatic > Deep subsurface > Groundwater | place... | reverse complement strand
GCCGAGGTAGCTCAACGGTAGAGCGTTCGCTTCGTAAGCGACAGGTTGTGGGTTCAAATCCCATCCTCGGCTTTTAATAAGGCAGACTAAGCGACAAATCAGGTTAAGGTCGAGTAAATAGCAATCGAGTTTAGAGCAATTTAGCTTAAAGTAATTTAGTTTAGAGTAATGGACAAAACGACTCTAAACTTTGAACTCTAAACTCTAAACTTTAAACTCTCTTAGCCTTAATCTTAACCTGTTTTTTAAAGGACATCATATGGCTAAAAAAGCGGCGGCTTCACCCTGCGATAGTTTTGAAGATCTGGATTTCGCGCCGGGAGTGAGGGAAGCCCGCAAGGCCATACAGACCTGGCTGCCTTTGCTCTATCTTTTAATCTCCAGCGCCTTTTATCTCCGTACCTACGATTCGGCCCAGGTTAAGATAACTTTAGTGCAGATGGGGGGGCTTTCCCTCCTGGGCTTGTGGCTCTCCCTGCTTTTTCTGGAAGGCAAAAGGGCGTTCAGAAAAGAGGATTTTATCTTCCTGGCTCCTTTTTTCGCCTATATGGCCTATATAGTGATCTCCTTTCTCCACGCGCCGTACAAAGGTCCCAGCGTCGACGACTTCATAAGATACAGCATGTATATGTCGGTTTCGCTGATAGTCATCAGGGAATTCGACCTTAAGGCCATAGACAAACTTACCAAGGTGCTGATAGCGACGGCTTACATCGCGACCGTGTACGGGCTGATACAATGGCTGGATACGAGATATTTCCCGCCTAAGGGAGTGGGACCCGGGATAGATCCCTTTATCTGGAGGGGAGCTTTCGGGGAGAGGGTTTTCTCCACTTATGGGAACCCCAATTTTTTCGGCAATTTCCTCGTGCTTATATTTCCGATAGTCCTCGCCCAGTATCTGAAGACCAGGTCCGTTTACCTCGTGCCCCTGCTTTTTCTGGACATGTTCTGTCTTTATTTCACCTTTACCAAAGGAGCCTGGCTGGGGTTCGGCATTTCCGCTATTCTCTTTGCGGCTATTTACGTCTATTTTTTTACCAAGTTCGACAAGAAGATGATATTGAAAGTCTACATGGGCCTTCTCGTCATAGCGGTTATAACGGTTATCGGGGTGGTTAAATACGCCCAGCGTACCAGCAGTACTTCCGTCCCTTTCAGGGTGGCCACCTGGCTTTCCACCTGGGAGATGATAGAGACCCATCCGCTCATAGGCACCGGCGCCGGAGTTTTTAAAGTCATCTATCCGGCTTTCAGAAGGCCGATAATCTTCCACCTGGAGGGAAAACATAATACCGAAACCGACCACGCCGAGAACGAGCATCTGGAACAGGTGATGGACAACGGCGTGATCGGAGCCGGTTTTTTTTACTGGATAATAGCTTTTGTCTCTTTCATAGCCATAAAGGCCCTGAAGTTCAATACGGAGGATGTCAAGGGGAAAGGCCCCGCCCCCGTCGCCTACGACATACTTGGCTATCAGACGGCTTTTCTGGGCATGCTGATACATAATTTCACGGACGTCAGCATGAGATTCGTTTCTTCCGGGGTCTACCTGGGCCTGCTTCCGGGCGTGATAATAAACCTTTCCAGGGGTTACGCGCTCTGGCAGCTCCATTACATGGAGGAGGGGGAACAGCGAAGGCAGGAGAAGCGCGAGAATTCGAAAAATATGGCCGCGAAGATCTTCGCTTTCCTTGGCGTCGCCGCCGTCTTTTTCTTCATCTACAGGATATTTTCGGAATATTCCGAACTCCAGGGAGGGATAAAAAATTATGCGCCCGGCGATTCTCTCCAATGGTTCATAGCCTGGGCGGTGCTGGGGGGCGTGGTCCTTTATCTCGGCTGGTCTTTCTGCAAAGTGATGCTGAAGGGCGGTTCTTTCTCCACGACGCTCGTCCTGGGCCTGTCCCTGCTCCCTATCTATTATTTCTGGGGCTGGTTTAAGGCGGATGTTTATCACAATATGGCCATATATTTTTCCAAGCAGAGCAAGTGGGACGACGCGCTTTCCTTTTACCGGAAAGTGAACAGCCATAACCCCTATTTCATAATGCCCTATTACTTTACCGGTAACGTTTACAACGACAGGTTCAATATGAGCAGGATCTACAAGCCGGAATGGGGCGATACCGGAGAAAAACCCAGAACGGATCTCGAACGGGCCATGGGAGAGTACGAAAAAGTAAGGAAAATAGCCCCCAATTACGTGCAAATGCATCACCAGGTGGGAACCCTTTACATGAAAAATTACGAATACCTGATGAACCAGGGGAAAAAAGAGGAGGCGGCGGACTATCTGGACAAGGCTATGGCCCGCTTCGACATGTACCAGCATCTGGACCCGGTGTTCCCTTACAACTATTTCAGAAGGGCCCAGATCTGGATGATAAAGAAAGAATTCCAGAAAGCGGAACAGGAATATCTGAACTATATAAACGCCTGGAAATGCTTCACTCCGGGGCACAAGCATGAAAGCGCGGAAGCCTATACCAACCTGGGCAATCTGCATTATGTCATGGGCAAGCCCAAGGAAGCCCTCGAAGACTACCGCAACGCCCTGAGGCTGGATCCTGATTTCCCGGTCGCGAAGAGGAATTTCGGGATACTGGGCGGCATGATAAACGTAAAACCTTAGAATATGGCGGAGAAAAATAAAACAGCCGGGTCCCGCGGAGTAACGGCGGCGGGGAAACCGGAGCCGGGCGTCCCCGGCGGCGGGATATATTCCTTTCTCGCGGTGGCGGCTTTCTTCGTTTCCCCCCTGGTTTTTTTTACGGATCTGACAAGAAATCCCTATTATTTCCAGATAACTCTTCTGAACGTTTCAGTTCTCGCCTGCGTTTTTATGCTCGCCCTGAAAAGTCTGAAACGGGGGGGGCTGGAATTGCCTCCGGAAATACTGGATAAAGCCGTTCTTTTCGCTCTCCTGGTCTTTTTTCTGAGCTCGCTGAACGGTTATTTTAATCATAATGAATTTTTCAGGCCGGCCATGCTCAGCGAGTTCAAGCGGATCTGGGCGTTTTCCCTGATAAACTGTCTTTTCCCCTTTTTTCTGGCCCGTTTCGCCGGTTTTGAGCGCTCGGAGGACCAGACGCCCAAATACCTCGCCCTGCTGTTTTTATGGGGCGCGCTTTGGGTTTTCTTCCCTTTTGCCAAAGCGGAGGCTTCCGGCGAAAGCCTTTTCTTTAAGTTCTGGGATTTTTACGGGGGGCTGCTCTGGGCCGGAGGGATCTGGCTGGCCTGGTCGGCCGTAAGGAAGATTAATCATGATTCTCTGCTCCACCTGATCATGGCCACGGGGGCGATCGCCTCCCTTTACGGGATACTTCAGTATTTCGGCGTGGAATTCATCTGGGCCAAACTGATAAACCCCTACGGCAGGAGGTCCGTTTCCACCTTCGGAAATCCCAATTTTATTTCCTCCTACGCCCTTATGCTTATCCCGCTTTCCCTCTATTATCTCGCGCGTTCCGAAAGCGTCCTCCAGAGGTTTTTTTACTATCTGGTGTTCTTTTCCTCCGCGGGAATGATCTTCGCCAGCCTGACGCGTTCTTCCATGATAGGGCTGGCGGCGGCCTTCGTTTTCATGTTTTCTTTTTCCGTTTACAGGAACGCGTTCAGCTTCAGGACCGTCCAGGCGAAAAAAATAATAATAGGCGCCGCTCTCATACTTCTTTTGTGGCCGGACCAGAACCTGAAACCCATGAGCCTGGGAGTTTTTTCAAGACTGGCCGAAGGCGCGAGAGGGGCTTATTCCAGGATTTCGCTGGACGTCAAAAGAGACGAAATTTATCCCTCCTTCCATCAGCGTCTGCTCATCTGGTCCGGGGCTTTTAACATGTACGGGGAAAATCCCGTTCTCGGCAAAGGCTGGGGGAATTTCGAATTATTTTATCCCTATTACCAGGGCGATTTGTTAAGGAAATATCCCGGGATAAGGAATCTCAGGACCCACGCCAATAATTCGCATAATGAGATTTTGGAAATACTTTCACAGACGGGCCTGCTGGGCCTGGGAGCCTGTTTCCTGCTCGCGGCCGGTTTGTTTTTTTCGGCGAAGAAATATCTTAAAGCCGCTTCCAGAGAGGACTCGCTGTTCGTGATAGCCTGCTCGGCGAGTCTCGTGGGGATGCTGGCCGACAATATGCTGAACGTTTCCCTTCATTTTGCCGTTCCGGGTTTTTTGTTCTGGTGGATAATGGGAGTCCTGAACCGGAAACTTTCCCCGGCCCCCGGAACCCGCCCGTCCGCCGTTACCGGCCGCTTCGCGTCATACGCCGTTCCCGCGCTGGCCGCCGTTTTTTGCGTCGTTTCGGCGTGGTACTGGCAGGCCCAGTTCATGAGGGAAGTCTACTATTTCAACGGTTTTAAGCTGATGAGAAAAAACAATTTTCCGGAAGCCGCGAAAAGCCTGAAAAAGGCCTACGATTTTCAGCCCGCCGAGGTCAACAATAATTACGAGCTCGCCAACGCCTACGTCAAATCGCAGGAATACGACAAGGCCGTCTGGGCCTATAAGGAAGCTCTCGGAGCCAACAGCGGTTACGACGAGATATTTTTTAACCTGGCCGTCATAGAAAAGAAAACCGGCCTGACCGCCGAGGCCGCGAAGAATTTCAGAACTTCCATTTGGATAAATCCCACCAACAAGCAGGCGTATCAGGCCCTGGTGGAACTCTATCTTCCCGACCCGGCCGGAAACGCCGACGAAGCCGTCCCGGTGCTGGATATGGCCGCCTCCGTTTTTCCCTACGACCCGAATATGTACAATTACGCCGGCTATTTTCTCACTTACAAGGGGGATTATTCCGCCGCCAGGGAAAGATACGAAAGGGGGCTGGAGCGCGTGCCCGGCGACCGTTTGCTCCACGAAAATCTTTCCGGAGTTCTGGCCACCATGAAAACCGGGAAGAGCGCGGCGCTCGAGTTCGCCAAAAAATATTCGGAGATAAACGGTCTCCTCTCTTCCGAGCCGTCCCGGGCGCTGGCCGAATTTTCCGTTCTGGAAAAGAAACACCCGGACAATCTTTCCGCGCTTTATCTGAAGTCTAAAATAATGTTCACGCTGGGGAGGACGGACGAAGCTCTCCGCCTGCTTCTCAGCGTGCTGGAGGAAAGAGAGGATTTTTCCGAGGCGAGATACGGGCTGGCCGTAATATACGAAAAAAAGAACATGAGGGGCGAAGCGAAAAGGGAGTGGGGAAAGCTCCTGGAGTACGAGCCGGAGAACCGGCAGGCCCGGGAAAGGTTTGAAAAATTGTAACAATAATGTAATAAAATTTTAAGATGAAAAATATAGACTATACCCAGAGTAAGAGGTCATATGAAAACTAAAAACTTATTTTTCATCTTGTTTTTATCCATTTATTCGATTTTCAATTTATCCTCCTCATTGTTCACTCAGACGACCGCAAGGTCAAGGGAGATGGAACAGGCTATAAGGCTGTACCAGGAGGGGAAGGATAACGACGCCATGGACAGGTTCATGGATATTCTGGTCAAGGGCAGCCCTTCCGAAAAATCGCTGGCCAACGAGTATATAAGCAAAATAACGCTCAGGATGAATACCGGAGTGAACACGGTGGAGGACAAAGGAGCGGACAGCTCGGTTCATGACGTGGAGCCCGACGAAAGAGCGCCCGGAGAAAAAAACTATAAGACCGAAAAATACATAGAGAGGGGAGAGCTCAAGGAAACGGACCCCGAAGATTCCAGGGAGATGATAGGCTCCAAAGTTTATAAAAAAATAGAGGAGATGAGGAGGGACGTTCTCCTGAGCATTTCCAAGCTGAAGGCTTTCAAGGTCTACATGGCGGGCCAGACCACTCCGGTGGGGGTACTCGTGAACAACGACGAAATTTTTTCTTCGGCTACAAATTTCAAGACCCAGGCGATGGACAATCTGCAGATGCTCTCTTCCCTGATCTTCACGATGGGTAAGGCCAACGTGATGATAATTCCCAAGGGCGGAGTGGCGGGGGAGATAGAGATCTCCAATATCAGAAGGGCCATAGCCATAAATTCCTACCTGATCTCCAGGGGGATCTCGCCATCGCGGCTTTACGTTAATCTCACCGGCAGCAATGTCCTGCTTCCCAAGGAAGTCACGGGGTTCGACGGGACTCTCTGCCTGCTGGATTATAAAAAGGAGCCGGCCCTGAAATCCGACAGCGATCCGCGGACGAAAGGCCCCAAAGTCTCCATGGGGATATATCCGACCTCCATATCCGTGCAAAAAAACGAGGGGGCTATAATAGAATTTTCGGTCTTCGAGGGCGCCGGCGGGCTCCCTTCCTGGAAATTTCAGATATACCGGATCCTGGCCGATAATTCAATGCTGCCCATACAGGATCTTTCCGGGGAAGGCCCCAAGTATAACCAGACTTTTTTCAACGGCCGGGAAAAATTTTTCGGCGCCCCGTATCCCTGGGGTAAATATGTTTTTTCGGTCTCCGCCAGGGACCTCGACGGCAAGGAAACGGTGGAGAAAAGGCTTTTGTTCATAAAACCCACGCCGGAGGAAGAAAAAAAACAATCCGGGAAAACTCAAGTCGGCAAAAAGATGGCCCCGGCCTCCGGCGTGAAGAAGCCCGCGGCGAAAAGGGGGAAAACCCTTTTGTCCAAACCGTCCAAATACGCCAAATCCAAAAGGGCCGTTAAAAAATCCAGGCCGGCTGAAACGGTTTCCGCCGCGGACGATTCGGGGGAAGAGCCGGAAAATCAGGGGCGGGTGACCTACAAGATTTATTTCGCTCCGGGAACCCTGGAGATAACTCCTAACAGCGAAAAGAAACTGGAACAGCTCTCCAGTACGCTCGAGAGTTATCCTGATACGGGGATAAATATAACCGGATATTCCTTTAAGGACGAGGAAAACAACAAGGTTATGGCCAGAAAGAGGGCCGACGCCGTCAAAAAGGAACTCGTGGAAAAATACGGAGTGGACGAGGCGAAAATAAAGTCGTCCACCTATATTTCCAGGACCCTTAAGACCATCGTCGAAATAAAACTGGCTCAGGAATAGGCTTTTTTTTGTATTATATCAATAATATTATTTATGGGCCGCGGGTGGAAACCCGCCGCCGGAGAAACTGAGGTTTGCCGGAACTATGAGCGCATCGGATATTAAAAACGCGAACATGATCGGGATATACATAAATCTCGAAGAGGTAGTCATTTCCCGGACCGTTCTGGAAGGTTCCGCGGTAAAGGTGGAAAAGATAGCTTCCATCCAGACGAATTTCAAAGCCAAAGACAAAATAATAAAACCCCTCTCCCTGAATAACGAATTCTTTAACGAGAAACAGGAATGGGTGGCAAAGTTCAAGGACGCGGTAAAGAAAGGCGATTTCTCGCCCGGCAAGGTTAATGTCACCCTCTCGCATTATTTTTCCATAACCAGGTTTTTCGTCATGCCCTCCATAGACAGAAAATTCTGGAACAAGTCGATCCCTATAGAATCCAGGAAATATATCCCGGTGGCTTTCGACGAGATGAGCTATGATTTTTACGCGTATCCCCTCTCGGACGGAAAGAAGATAGCCGTTCTTTTCGGAATTACCCACAGAAAGACCGTGGAGTTCCTTATGGAGATCTTTAAGCCTGTTTCGCTTGAAATAGACTCCGTGGAAACCTCGTCGGTCTCCTTCGAAAGGGCTCTTTCCCTGGTCGATTCCAGGGAGCACGCCTTAAAGGCCTACGTGCATTTTTTCAAGGAATTCTCCTACTCGCTTTTCTCGGCCAATAATTGTCCCGTCATCTTCCGGGAAATGTCCATGGAAGACGCCTCGGGAATCTCGGAAAGGAAGTCCCTCGATCTGAAAGGTTCCATAGCCTTCGTCAAAAGGTACGTGCCCGACCAGAACTATCTGAAAATGGCGGTTTCCGGGGACAATGCGGCGCTCTGGCAGAAGCTGGCCGAATCGGAATCGGGCCTTAAAACGGAGATGCTGGATCTTTCGAAAGCGATGGGGCTCAAGGACAACTCCTTTCCCGTGATAGCCTCTTTGGGGGCTTCCCTTAAGGGCAAGTTTCAGTATAAGCAGGGAATAGACATCTCGGGGATGTCCGCCAACAGGAACCTCCATAAAAAGGTCCAGGCCTACATAATAGGGATCTCCACTTTTATAGCGGGCATTTTCCTGCTCCTCGCGCTTATGAACAACGTTCAGATCTTTCTTCTCTCGGGGAAGGTGAGCGCGCTGAAAAATCAGATGTCGGATGTGGCGGATTTCGCGAATCTTCCCGAAGACATGGTAAGGATAAAGGTCGAGGATGTGCAGAAACAGGCCCGCCTGATGAGAGTTCTTTTTTCGGAAAAAGAATTCCTGGCGCCTAAACTGCAGATAATATCGGAGAAGATCCCCAAGGATCTGTGGGTGATAGAGATAGATTACGTCAATCCCGTGGGCATAAGCGAGGTGTCGCGGGAAAACAAGGAACTGATAATAAAGGGGGAAACCTCCCTCGAGGGCGAATACAAGTACAACATGGTGGAGTATTTTACCAAGGAAATAAAAAAGGCCGCCGAGTTCAGGACTTTTACCGCTCCGAGGGGAGCCATAGAGCCGGTCCTTGAAGGCGCCGGCGACAAAAGAGGCCGGCGCGACCTGGAAATTTCGGAAACCACGGGGTATACGATAAACTGCGTAAGGAAAAACATATGAAGATAGATATAATGGGCGTGAAAGATTATATCGGGGATATGTTTTCCGAACTTCAGGCCATATACGCCGAGAAGGGGATGGAGCCTTTCAAGAAGCCTCTTATCTACTCTCTTCCCGGCCTCCTCGTGGCTTATTTCCTTTTATACAGTCCGTCCGTGCCCAAACTGAAGAATCTTAAAATCGAACTTAGTAATCTTCAGGTGCTTTCCGGTTATTACACCGATTATTCCGACTCGAAAAACATGATAACCGGGTATAAGAGGAACCTGCCTCTGTTAAAAGGTAAGGACGAATGGCTTAATTTTATCGTGACTTCCACCAGCCGCCAGCACGGCGTTTCGGTCGAGTCGTTCTCCGCCCAGATCGAAACCGAAGTTACCGGGTTCATCGTGGTTTCCAAGGAATTCGCGGTGACTTCCAATTACGACACTGTCGGCAGATGGATGGCCGACATAGAAAATTCCCCCATTTATCTGCAGATAACCAATTTGACGCTTAAAAAAGATTCCAGTCAAATAGGTTCCGTGCAGCTTACTTTCAAGCTGACGACTATTTTCGCCAAGCCGGACGGGGGAGGGGCGGTTATATGATCCGGCCGCTTTCTTACCGGTTTAAAACCGGTCTTCTCACCGGGGTTCCAGGGCCGCTTGCCACGGCAAAGGAGGCGGCGGAATGAAAAATTTCTCCTCTCTCATAGGCTGGCTTATACTCATAAGCGTACTGGCGGTACCGGCTTTTATGTTTTACAACTGGATGTCTTCCAAAAAGACGGAGCAGGCGGCGCAGGTAAGGCCGGTCGTGGACCAGTCCAGGCTTTTTAATTCGGGAGGCAAAGACTCCGCCCTCGTTACGCCCGGCTCCGCCGGGGTTTCTTCGGCGGACCAGCCGCCGGCGCGGCAGCCCGCGGCGAAAGTTCAGATTTCCTCTCCCGCCGTTCTTTCTCCGGTCTCGGTTCCTGAAGCCTCTCCGGTGGTCCCGGAACGCGGAGATATCGCCCCGAAAGACGCCGCCGCTCCGCAATCCCCGCCTGTGGCCGCCAAGCCGGGGGACGCTGTGGCTCTTAGCACCATGTCGTACTACGATCCTAAAAGTAAAAGGGATCCCACCCTCACTCCCCGGGATTACAAAAAAATAAAAGAAGAAGAGGACAGGATAAGCCGCGCCCTCAGGCAAAGGGCTCTGGACGCTAAAAAAAGGAAGGCGGACCAGTCTCCTCTGGTGAAGATGACTCTCCAGGGAGTGGTGGGCACCAGCGCCATAATAAACGGGGAAATGGTGAATGAGGGCCAGGTTTTCAAGGGTTTGAAAGTGATAAAGGTAGGCGCAAATTACGTAATAGGGGTTTACGGCGGGAAAAGGTACAGGCTCGTTCTTAAGTGAGGCCCCGGAAAGGGGGCCGTCCGTACGTCGGGACGCGAGTGACGGCAAGCTTTTTATCGCCGGGTAAATATATTATAATGTGTATGGAGGTTTTATGAAAAGACACTTCGGACTTTTTCTTTCGTCCATTATGCTTTTAAACTCTTTCGCTTTTGACGCCGGTTTATTTTCCCAGGAACAGGACGATTTCTCAAAAGATCTGGGCGGCCCCATAGCCGAGGGGAAGAGGGGCCAGCAGGAAGAAATGCCCCAGCTGGACGCCGGGATGCCGGTGGCCGGAGTGCCGGGCACCCCGATAAAGGCGGACAGTTCCCAGGAAACTCCCATGTACGAAGAAGCGGAAACCATCTCGCCTCTGGACAGGAGAATAGGCCAGGTAAGGCTTAAAGGCGCCCCGCTTGCAACCTTTCTGGATGTGATCTCCGCGCAGTCCAAGGTGAACTTTATCATAAGCGACGACGTCGGCTCAAAAACGATCACGGTTTTTTTAAGGAAAACCACGGCGAGGGAAGCCCTTGAAATCCTTGTCAGGGTAAAAGGCCTGACCTACCAGAGAATAGGCAAAAGCAATACCTACATCGTAACCAGGAGAACCGCCAGCGAGCCCAATCTTATAACCAAGGTTTACACCCTGAATTATATTCCCCTCATACCGGTTTCTTCGGTTGCGGAACAGAAAAACTCCATAGTTTCCCAGGACGTCACCTCGAGCGGCTCGTCCTCCTCCTCTCAGCAGCAACAAGGGCAGGGGCAGGATAAAAACAAGGACAAGAGCGAAGCCGAAAGCGCCATTTCCATAATAAACATCATAAGAAGCGTGCAGTCCAAAAAATACGGAAAAATAGCCACCGACCCCAGGACCAACAGTCTCATAGTCACCGATATCCCGGAAGTCTTTCCGCAGATAGAACAGATAATCGCCGAACTCGACAAGAAAGCTCCCCAGATACTGATAGAGGCCAGGATAGTAGAAATAAACACCGACAGGCTTAACGAACTGGGTATAGAGTGGGGCGGCTCCAGGGGAGAGCTCGCCTATTTCGCGGGTCCCGCCAGGCTTACCGATTACGGCCTCAGGCCCGGCTTCTTTTCCGGAGACGGCTGGAAAAATTTTTATCCGTCTTCCAACAGCGGCGATTCCTCCAGCAGCAGTTCCTCCGATGGCGGAAGCGGGGGAGGGGAAATAGATCCCATCTTCTCCACCGGACAGATGGGCTCCAGGGGCGTTTATTACGGCATCTTCAGTCTCTCCCAGCTGCAGGCTATCTTCAGGGCCTTGATCTCCAGAGGCGAAGCCAGGTATCTCGGCACTCCCAAAATAGTGGCCATGAACAATAAAACCGCCATAATACAGATCTCAAGGGACGCCGCTGTCG
>Ga0210017_1004469_pt1 | contig 11434 bp, 9 predicted proteins | sample CryGeyCG2014_020_FD_183966 | JGI IMG/M metagenome (GOLD analysis project Ga0210017, IMG submission 183966) | Groundwater microbial communities from aquifer - Crystal Geyser CG08_land_8/20/14_0.20 (SPAdes) (version 2) | ecosystem: Environmental > Aquatic > Deep subsurface > Groundwater | place... | reverse complement strand
TCGGTCCCGTAACTCTTACCAATCCAGTTTATTTGTTGAGTTTTAATTTTTTCTAAATAATTAACTTTTTCTAAATCATCAATTAATCTGTCGGCATAATTAGTAATCTTTAACATCCATTGCTTTAAAACTTTTTTCAAAACTTGAGCTCCACAACGTTCGCAAGAGCCAGAAACTACCTCTTCATTGGCTAAACCAATTTTACAAGAAGGGCACCAATTAACCGGTATTTCTGCCCGATAAGCTAAGCCCTTTTCAAAAAGTTTCAGAAAAATCCATTGGGTCCATTTGTAATATTTTGGGTCGGTTGTATTTATCTCCCTTGACCAGTCAAAAGAAAGACCTAAAATCTTTAACTGTCTTTTGTAATTAGCGATGTTTTTCTCGGTTGCTGCCGAAGGATGAATACCGGTTTTAATAGCATAGTTTTCAGTAGGCAAGCCAAAGGCATCCCAACCGATGGGATACAGAACGTTAAAACCCTCCATTCTTTTTTTTCTGGCCACTGCATCTAAAGCCGCGTAGCTTCGGACATGACCGACATGAAGACCCTCTCCTGAGGGATAAGGAAATTCAATTAAAATATAGAATTTTGGCTTCTTGGAGAAATCTTCAGCTCGATAAAAACCATTTTTCTCCCAATATTCTTGCCACTTTGGCTCAATTTCCCGGGGATTGTATTGTTCCATAAAATTTCTGATAACATTATTAAATTATCATAAAAACCTAATATTTTCAATCTTTCTATTGGGTGTTATAATCAAAAATTATGATAATTGGGATACCAAAAGAAATTAAAGAGGGTGAATCAAGGGTAGGTCTCGCGCCCAGGGGGGTCGAGATTTTAGTTAGAGAAAGACACGAGGTTTTGATAGAAAAAGGAGCGGCTGAAGGCTCTAATTTTCCAGATAGTGATTACCAAAAAGTTGGAGCAAAAATTGTCTCTCAAAAAGAAGTTTGGGCTAGCCAACTTGTAGTCAAAGTCAAAGAACCTCAAGAAAGTGAGTTTATTTTTTTAAGAGATGGTTTAATTCTTTTTACTTATTTACATCTCGCTGCCCTTCCTAAACTAACAGGAATTCTCCAAGCAAAAAATGTTACTGCCATTGATTATGCCACGGTAGAGTTAGAGGATGGAAGTTTGCCGCTTTTAAAACCAATGAGCGAAATAGCGGGCAAATTATCTTTTTTTCTGGGTGCTCATTATTTAGAGAAAAATCGGGGCGGAAAAGGAATTTTAGTTTCCGAAGGAAATGTTCTAATTCTTGGCGGAGGAACAGTCGGTTCTAACGCCGCCAAAATGGCTTTGGGAACAGACGCTAAAGTAACAATGTTTGAATTAAAAAAAGAAAAGTGCCAAATTTTAAATGAAAAATTTAAAAATTTTAATGGTAAATTTCAATGCTTACCGTTTGAAGAAGACAAATTAAAGTCTTCAATAAAAGAAACCGACCTTTTAATTGGAGCGGTTTTAATTCCTGGAGCCAAAGCTCCAAAAATAATTACCGAAGAAATGGTAAAAACAATGGAACCTGGCTCAGTAATTGTTGATGTCTCAATTGACCAGGGCGGATGTATAGAAACTTCTTTCCCTACCAGCCACAAAGAACCAATTTTTATAAAACACGGGGTAATTCATTACTGTGTTCCTAATATGCCAGGCGTTGTTCCTAGAACCTCAACTATTGCCCTAGCCAAAGCTACTCTTCCTTATGTACTCGAAATTGCCAACAAGGGTCTCCAAGGGGCAATAAGAGAAATTTCAGCTCTGGCAAAAGGAGTAAATGTTTGTCAAGGCAAAATCACAAACCAGAAATTAGCTGAAGCATTAGGAAAAGAATATACAGATATTTTGAAGATAATATAATGCTTGAACTTAGGCAATTTGAAATTTTTTTCCTGTTATTTTTTCGTAGGCTTCGATATATTTTTTACTTGTCTCTTTAACAATCTCTTCTGGAAGTTCTGGGGCTGGTGGATTTTTGTCCCAGCCAATACCTATCAAATAATCCCTAACAAATTGTTTATCAAAACTTTTTTGGGACCTTCCCGGTTGAAAATCATCCTTTGACCAAAACCTGGAAGAATCAGGCGTTAATAATTCATCAATTAAAATTATCTCTCCCTCTGATACCCCAAATTCAAATTTTGTATCAGCGATGATTATCCCCCTGTCCCCTAATCTTTTTGCTGCCTCCTCGTAAATCTCGAGGCTAACCCTCTTTAATTTTTTGGCGGTCTCTTTCCCTACTAAATCAATCAGTTCTTCCTCGGTGAGAGCTAAATCATGTCCCGTGGCTGCTTTTGTAGTGGGAGTAAAAATTGACTGAGGAAGCTTTTCAGATTCTCTCAAGCCAGGAGGTAATTTAATCCCGCAAACTGACTCATTTTTTTGATAGGCAGACCAAGCTGAACCAGAAAGATAACCGCGGACTACGCATTCTGTTGGAACTGGTTTCACCTTTTTCACAATCATTGTCCTTCCTTTTAATTCTGGGTGTTTTTTTAGTTCCTCAGGAAAATCTTCAAAATTAGCGGAAATCAAATGATTATCGATTATGTTTTTGGTTTCTTCAAACCAAAATACAGATAAAGCAGCCAAAACTATTCCTTTATAGGGAATCAAACTCGGCAAAACAACATCAAAAGTAGAAATTCTATCAGTGGCCACCATTACCAGTTTATCTTCGTCCAACTCGTAAATATCCCTGACCTTTCCTCTCGATTTTAATTTCAAATGAAGACTAGTTTGAGAGACGACTTCCATATTAATTAAAATTCTCCCATTTTTTAATTATTTTCTCAGTTTTTTCGATGGATAAACCAAGGTAATTTTGATAATCCATTATTTTTTCTAATTCGTTTTGATTGAAATATTTCAAGACTTCCTTGTTTTCCAAAAGAATTTCTTTTAAATTGCGGCTCTCCGAAAAGGTTCGCATTGAACTTTCTCTCAGGATTTCATGCGCCTCTTGCCTACCCATTCCTTTTTTGACTAATTCAGTAATAATGGCTTCGGCAAATATTCCTCCTCGAGTTAATTCGAGATTCTTTTTTATATTTTCCGGAAAAACCACTAGACCACTTATGACCTTATTCATCCTCATTAAGATTTCATCCATTAAGACGAAAATTGTTGGCAGAATTGATCTCTCAGAAGCTGAATTGGTTAGATCTCTCTCATGCTCAAGGGCAATATTTTCCAGGACAGGATAAACGCAAGACCTAATTACTCTTACATTACTGCATATATTTTCCACATTCCACGGATTTCTTTTTTGGGCCATAGTCGAGGAACCAACTTGCTTTTCGCCAAAAGGCTCGGCTAATTCAGCAATTTCTGTTCTTTGGAGGTTTCTAATTTCTTTGGCTATTTGCTCGACAGAGCAAGCGAAGATAACTAAATCAGAAATTATCCTGGCGATATTTTCTCTTGGAACAACTTGAGTCGAGATATCAGCCGCTTGAATCTTAAGTTTTTCCATTATTTTCTCTTCAAATTCATCACCTAATCCAAAAACTTTTTGAGCAGCGTAATTTCCGACCGCTCCAGAAAATTTCCCACAAATATATTTTTCATCCTCTTTCAATCTCTTTAAGTTCTCACCTATTTTATCTGCATAATTGGCGAACTTGAAGCCCAGAGTAATCGGAATAGCGTGCTGACCATGAGTCCTGCCAATCATTATTAAATCTTTATAGTTTTCAGAAACATTTAAACAATTTTTTAATAATTCTTTTCCTTTTTCAAATAAAATTTTCATTGCTTCTTTGATTTGTAAAGCCTGGGCAGTATCAACAATGTCATAACTGGTAGCAGTTAAATGGACATATTTTCCGGATTCTCCGCAAACCTCGCTTAATGCTTTAACTAAAGCCATCACGTCATGCTTGGTCTCTTCTTCTATTTCTTTTACTCTTTCTAGTTTTACAAAATTGGGATTAGCTTTTTCTTTTATAACCTCGGCTGCTTCTTTTGGGATTTTCCCTAATTCAGCTAAAACCTCGGCCAAAGCAGCCTCCACTCTTAATTGCTGTTCCAATCTTTTCTCCTCATCAAAAATCTCTCGCATTTCCTTCGACCCATATCTATAATCAATTGGATGGATAGCCATATTATTTACCAATTCTTAGCTTCTTCATTGTCTTTTTCAATTTTTTCTCTCATTTTTTTTCGATAATTCTCCAATTTAATTTTTAAATCTTCATCCTTTAAGGCTAAAATTTCAATTGCTAATAAGGCGGCGTTTTCTCCTCTATCAATACCAACCGAGGCCACCGGGATGCCAGGCGGCATTTGAACAATTGAAAGCAAAGCGTCTAATCCACCGAGTTTCGATTCCACTGGTACTCCAATCACCGGCTTTGTTGTCTCGGCAGCAATTACGCCAGGGAATGCCGCCGCCAAGCCGGCAATGGCAATGAAAACCTCGGCATTAGAACTCATAACAACCTCTCTAACTTTTTCTGGCGTTCGGTGAGCCGAAGCTATTTTTACCTCATATTGCACCCCAAATTCATCCAAAATCGCCTTACATTTATCAAAGATCGGCTTATCCGAAACAGAACCAAGAATGATAGTAATTGAGTTCATGGTTTAAACATATTCTACGGTCGCTGGGGGTTTGGGAGTTATATCATAACAAACCCGATTTACTCCCGAAATTTCAGTAGTTAATCTTTCAGTGATTTTCTCTAATATTTTCCAAGAAAGTCTAGTTGGAATCGCTGTTCTGGCATCAGTACTTTCAACACACCTAATTATAATTATATTACCGAATTCTCTTTTCCCACCTCTTACTCCAGTTGCTTTATCTTCCATTAAAACTGGGAAGTATTGAAAGGCGCCAGAATTTTTTAGTTCGCTCTCAACAATAGCAGTGGCTTTTTTAACCAGAGCGATTTTATTAGGAGTAACTTCGCCAATCACCCTAGCGGCTAAAGCTGGTCCGGGAAAGGGAATTCTTTGATAGATTGCTTCAGGTAAGTCAAGAAGTTTTGCGACTTTTCTGACATCGTCCTTGCGAAGCTCAATTAAGAGCTCAATAACCTGGTATCCGTATTCTTTTTTTGGATCAATGCCTATTTGAGATAGAACATTATGTTGTCTTTTAATACCAGCCACAGTTTCTTCAATATCAGTTAAAATTGTTCCTTGTAACAAAAAGTTGATTTTATTTTTTCTAACAATGTTTTTGAAAACATCTCCATAAAAAACCTCAGTAATTGCTTTTCTTTTTTCTTCGGGGTCGGTTTTTCCTTTTAAAGCTCTAAAGAATTTATTTTGGGCATCTATAATTTCCACCTTTATCCCGAGTTTTTTAAAAGTTTTTACAACATTTTCTGGCTCCCCTTCTCTCATTAAGCCATTATTAATAAAAACGGCTTTGAGTCGATTCCCCAAGGCTTTATGTCCCAAAACAGTTACTGTTGAGCTATCTACTCCTCCTGACAAAACACTCACTGCTTTTTCCTGGTTAACAATTTTTCTAATTTCTTCTATTTTTTCCTCAATAAATTTTTTGTAATTCATAACTCTTTTTTCGCAAAATTAATTGCATTTTCAAAAACTTTTAATCCCGAACCTTCCTGAATACTTTCACGTGTCCAACGAGGGTGATTCTGAGAAAATAAAAAGGCTTCGGGATGAGGCATCAAACCAAATATTCTCCCTGTTCCATCGCAAACTCCAGCAACATTTAATTCTGAACCATTAGGATTCCAGGGGTAGTCAGCTAAATTTCCCCTATTATCGACATACTGAGTAGCGATTTGATTTTGTTTAATCAGCCTCTCTCTAATTTCTTCATTTCTCGAAACAAACTTCCCTTCGCCATGTCTGATTGGTAAATAAATGTTCTCAATTCCTTTCGTCCAGACGCAAGGAGATTTCTGGTTCATTTTAAGATAAACCCACCTATCCTCAAATCTACCAGAATCGTTAAAAGCCAGGGTTACATCTTGTCTGTCATAATTTTTATCAAATCCCGGGAGAATCCCCAATTTTACCATCACCTGAAAACCATTACAAATTCCGATAATTAATTTTCCTTTTTTGATGAATTCTGAAAATTCTTCTGCTAGATTGGATTTAATTTTGGTTGCCAAAACTTTTCCAGCTCCAATATCATCGCCAAAGGAAAAACCACCAGGGATAGCCAAAATTTGATAATCTTTAAGTTTTTGCTCTCCGCTAATTAATTCGTTCACATGGACTTTTTTGGCGTCCGCTCCCGCCAAACTAAAACCGTACTGGGTTTCATTGTCACAATTTATTCCATATCCATATAAAATTAAAACTTTCGGTTTCATATATCGAGCTTCTGAAAGAAGCGAAGATGAAGATGAACGAAGTTCATCGACTTAAAAATCCTTAAATGGCGCTTTCCAGGCTTCTTTTAATTTGTGGATGTTTTCTTGAATTTCTGGCTTTCCTTTGGCGAAAATTACAAATTCTTCATCATCTCTAACCTTTCCAATTTCTTTAAAGCAATTGTCTTTCATAATTCCCTCGAAACTTTCTTTATTCTCCGGAGAAACGGTAACTAAAAATCTACTGGCCGATTCCGAATACAATATTTTATCAACCCCGTTAGAAACTTCTTTGTCAAACTTATTAATATCCCCATTTAACCGCTGAAAACCATAAGCTGTGTTTCTAACGGGGTCAATATTATTTAGTCCATCGGTTGGCACTTTATCTAAATTAATTTCTAAACCCAAACCACCGGCAAAAGAAATTTGAGCTAAAGCAACGCCCAGGCCACCTTTATAAATTCCGTGACAAGAATTAATCGAACCTTTCTCGACTGCCTGAGTTAAAGCGTTGTAGAGTTTTACAGCAACTTTTACATCAACTTTCGGAACATTTAAACCAATCTCTCCTCTTGTCTTATAATATTCTGATCCTCCTAATTCATCTTTGGTAATTCCCAAACTATAAACCAGATCGCCTGGCTTTTTGACATCCATTGTAACGCATTTTCGAATGTCCTCTATTTTCCCAGCAGCAGAAAATTGAATAGTAGGTAGAGCAGAAATTCGATGCTCTTTGCCGTTGATGCCTTTAATTGTCCCATCCATAGACATAGAATCTTTGCCAGAAATACAAGGAGTTTTAAAAGACATGGTGAAATCATAAAGGGCTTGGTTTGCTCTTATTAATTGAGCGAGTTTGTATTTAGCATCGGGGTTTTGAGGGGCCCGCTTTAGCGGGAGGGTGGAGGGTGGGTTGCAGTCTGAAGACAAAGGGCTTGGCCAACAGAAATTATCATTAAGGGCTATCTGTTTTAGATTCCCACCAACAGCAATAATTCTTCTGATTGCCTCATCAATAGCTAAAGCTGTCATCCAATAGGTATCAATCTGGCTATATTTTGGATTGATTCCAGCGGTTATGGCCAAACCTTCATTTGAATCGTAAAGAGGTTTAATTACAACGGCATCACTATAAACATCGCTGTCTTTGCCGACTAAATGTTTTATCACATTGGTTCCTTGAACTTCGTGGTCAAATTGCCTGACGATATATTCTTTACTACAGATATTTAAACGAGCTAACATTTCCTTCAAAAATGAAGCTTGGTCGGTTATTTCTTCAAGTTCGGGTTCAGAAAGTCCACGTTTTTCAGGGTCCATCCATTCGGCTTCCAGTTTCATTTGAGGAACTCCCCCGTGGACGAAATTCATATCTAAAAAAGCAACTGTTTTTCCTTGATAAGTGGAATAGAATTCCCCAGAATCAGTAAATTTGCCGATAACCGTTGCTTCAACGTCATGCTTTCTTGCTATTTCTAAAAATTTATCTATTTTTTCTGGAGAAACCGCTAAGGTCATTCTTTCTTGCGACTCAGAAACAAGAATTTGCCACGGGTCTAATCCAGAATATTTTAGGGGCACCTTGTCCAACCACAACTCAAAGCCATTTGAAAGCTGAGCCATTTCTCCGACTGAAGAAGAAAGACCGCCAGCGCCGTTATCAGTAATACCCTTATATAATCCCAAATCCCTAGCCTCAATTAAAAAGTCGTGGAGCTTCTTTTGAGTGAAAGGGTCTCCTATCTGAACGTGACTTGCTGATATCCATTCTCCTGCTTCCATTGAGGATTCGGTTGCGCCGTGAATTCCATCAATTCCTACTTTGCCACCTGCCATTACTATCCAATCGCCGGGGTCAGCTTTTTTTTGAAAACCTGGTTCCTCATTTACTTTGGCTGGAATTAAACCTGCAGCTAAAACATAGATTGCCGGTTTTCCCATATAGCCATCGTCAAAAAAAGTAATTCCATAAACTGTGGGAACGCCATGCTTATTTCCGCCGTCTTCCACTCCCTTGCGGACTCCTTCGAGAAGACGTCTGGGATATAATTTTGGTCTCAAATCGCCATTGTAAAAAGGACTGCCAGTACAGAAACCATAAGTGCCATAAATCAATCTGCCTCCTTTGCCGGTACCCATGGGGTCTCTGTAAACCCCGACAATTCCAGTTATTGCGCCACCATAAGGTTCCTCATTTGAGGGACTATTATGGGTCTCGCATTTCACTGATAGGAGCCAATCTTTGTTAAAGCGGATTACGCCAGAGTTATCCCAAAGGGTGGAAACGACCCAATCTAATTCTTTTTCTAATTTTTTAGTTGAGCTTTTGATATAGGTATCAAATAAACTATTTATTTCTTGCTCCCCCTCTCTGTTTTTATAAATTATTTTGGCATTAAAGATTTTATGTTTACAATGTTCCGACCAACTTTGACCCAAGGCTTCCATCTCAACATCGGTTACTCTTTCGTCAAGACCAATTTTTTTCCGCTCTTTACTAACTTCCTTATTTAAAAAATAGGTTTGAACGGCCTTCATTTCTTCCAAATTCAAAGCTAATTTTCTCTCTCGGCTAATTTTTAATAGGTCTCTATCGGAAACATTCAAATCAATGAGGGTGACGGTTGGCTGATGAGGAATTGTTACTTTTGGTATAGGGAAATCTACTTCTTTTTCGATAAATTCGTCGGAATTAACGAAAACCCAACGCTGGATTAACTCGTTGGCTAAAAGGTCTCTAGCGATTCGTTCGATATTTTCTTTAGTTAATCTTTCTCCAGAAATGAGATATTGTTTTGAAGTATAAACTGCCTCATTTTTTCCAAATTCTATTTTCAAGACGTCTTTTATTGCTTCTTTTGTAGTCTTGCCGACATTATCAGTCACGCCTGGCTTAAAACCAACTTCCACTAGCCAATCAAAATCTTTTGCCAAGGGCTCCTGTATACTAAATTCCTGGATTACTGGGTCAGAAAAAAGATTTTCGCCAAGAAAATTAAGCTGCTCATTTGAAAGAGCAGCATCAATCGTATAAACATCAATTGTTTTCACTTCTCTTGCTTCGATGCCTAAATCCTCACTAATTCTTTTTTTTATCTTTTCTCCCAAAGCGTCTCTAATTCCTTCCTTAAAACCAACTTCAATTCGATTGGTCATTTTATAAAATTAATTTTTTATCTTGATAATTAATAAAAATTTTTTTCTTTTTAATCACCTCCCCAATCACTTCTGCCTCAACTTTTAATTTCTCTAATAAATCTAAAATTTTGTTAACGTCTTCTTTTTTAACGACGATAGCAAATCCCCAGCCCATGTTAAAAGTTTTAAACATTTCCTGGTCTGAAATACTTCCCGTTCTTTGAATTAGATTAAAAACTGGTTGGGGTTTAAAATTATTAAATTCAAATCCAATTGAATTTTTCATTAAGTTTTTAAACTTTAAATACGCATCTCCAGTAATGTTAACTGCACCTAAAATTTGAAGTTTTTCAGCAACTTTTAAGAATGGTTTAACGTATATTTTTGAAGGCTCTAAGATTTCATAAATTAAAGGTTTCTTTAAACCATCCTGAGTCTTAAGGGCACCAAATTTCCCACCCCATTTTTTAAAAAGAACTTTTCTTGCTAAGGTTAACCCGTTGGAATGGACTCCTGAACTCCTAAAACCAATCACAATATCCCCTGGTTTTAAATTTTGGCCAGTAATTATATCTTGTTTTTTTACTTCTCCAATGCAATCACAGTTTATATGATAGACGGTATTTAAAAGTTCTGAGACATCGGCTACTTCTCCTCCTACAAATGGACAACCGGCTTCTTGCGCGCCTAAAATTAAGCCTTTTTGGATTTCTTTTAATAGTTCAGGTGTTGATTTTTTAATATCAATCATATCAGTAATTGCTATAGGTTTTGCGCCACATCTTATACAGTCATTAACAACTGTAGCCACGGCATCAATCCCAATGGTGTCATGCTTATTAATTAATTGGGCAAGTAAAACCTTCGTTCCCACTCCATCACAAGTTTTTACATGATAAATATCTTCCCCAACAGGATAAAGAAGGTTGAAGGGAGTTTTTATTATCTTTCCATACTTACTCAATCTAAAAGTTGATTTAAAACTCGTTAAAGATTTTTTAGCTTTTTCTCTTAATTTTCTATCTACACCTGCTTTAGCATAAGTAATCATAATTTATTTTTCTATATTTTATATTATTTTAACCAAAAACAAGTTTAATGTAAACTTGACCCCGTAGTGAAATTTTGACTCGCTTCGCGACATTACCCCGCTCTCTGAAAGAGGGCGGGGTTGTCAAAATTCTACTACGGGGTTGATTTTAGATAAATTTTAGCCTAAAATGGAAGGCGAGGATATGAAAATTGCTTTAGCCAGCGACCATGCTGGATATAATTTTAAAGAAGAGTTGAAAAAAAGATTAGAAAAAGAGGGAGAGAAAGTAAAAGATTTTGGATGCCATAGTGCCGAGTCCTGCGACTACCCAGATTTTGGGATACCGGCCGCTCAAAGCGTCGCCCACGGTGAGAATAAAAGAGCAATATTGATTTGCACTAACGGTATAGGAATGTCAATGCTTGCTAATAAAATTCCGGGAATTAAAGCTGCCCTTGTTTATAATAAGAAAGTGGCAGAAATCACCAGAAAACATCACAACTCAAATGTTTTGTGTTTGGGCGCTCAGGAATTTGATTGGCAAGATTTATTCTCATTTGTCAAAATCTGGCTTACAACAGATTTTGAAGGCGGCAGGCACGAAAGAAGAATTAAAAAAGTGGAGGAGTTAGATAATTTTAAATAATTCTTGGGCGTTTTTAGTTGTAATTTTAGCTATTTCTTCGAAGCTCAATTTTTTTATCTCGGCAATTTTTTCAGCGACATATTTTACATACAATGGTTCGTTACGACCAGTCATCGGATTCGGAGTTAAATAGGGACAATCGGTTTCAATTAAGATGTTCCCTAGGGGAATTTTTTTTATTATTTCATCTAATCCTCCGAAGCTTTTAGCGAAGGAGGAAAAAATTATTCCATTAAAACCTAAATAAAATCCCATATTCATATAGTCTTTTGCCTGTTCCCACGTTCCAGTAAAGCAGT